>Ga0207674_10009742_pt1 | contig 10945 bp, 9 predicted proteins | sample KBSCornC72_FD_184303 | JGI IMG/M metagenome (GOLD analysis project Ga0207674, IMG submission 184303) | Corn rhizosphere microbial communities from Kellogg Biological Station, Michigan, USA - KBS Corn C7-2 (SPAdes) (version 2) | ecosystem: Host-associated > Plants > Roots > Rhizosphere > Soil ...
GACGGTCGCGTTCGGCGTTCCCAATGCATGCAACGATTGTCATCGCGAGAAGGACGCCCAATGGTCGGCGCAGGCGATGCAGCGCTGGTACGGACAGCCTGCCGCCGGTTTCCAGACGTTCGCACCGGCGTTCGCTGCAGCCGAGGAAGGCGAACCGGGCGCGGCCGCCGCGCTCGCGCAGGTCGCGGACGACATCGGGCAGTCGCCGATCGCCCGCGCCTCGGCGCTTGAACGGCTCGCGCCTCTGCAGTACGCGTCGCTCGCCGACGCCGCGCGCCGCGGCGCGCAGGACGCTCATCCGCTGGTGCGCCTCGCGGCGGTGCAGGCCGCCGAAGCGTTGCCGGTGCCGGAAAGGGCGGCGGTCGCGGTGCCCTTGCTCGGCGATCCGCTGCGGGCCCTGCGCATCGAGGCCGCGCGCGTGCTCGCCCCCGCGGTACCTGGCTCTGCGTCCCTGGTCCGCGACCCGGCGTGGACACGGGCGGCCGCAGAGTTCGTCGCGACGCAAAACTACAATGCCGACCATCCCGAGGCCCGGGTTGCGCTGGGCTCGTTCGACGCGGCGCTCGGACACTACGACGAAGCGCAGGCCGCGTTCGCCGCTGCCCGCAAGCTCGATCCGACGTTCGCGCCTGCGTACGTCAACGCAGCCGATGCGTTTCGCGCCGCCGGCAAGGAAGCCGCAGCACGCGACACGCTGAAGGACGGGATCGCCATGATGCCGGACAGTGCGGTGCTGCATCACTCGCTCGGACTGTCGTATGCACGGCAGCAGCAATCGGCCGACGCGTTGCGGCGAGCTGGAACACGCCGTGGCGCTGGCCCCGGATCAGTCGCAGTATGTCTACGTGTATGCCGTCGGGCTGAACTCGTTCGGCCGCACCCTGGATGCGATCAGGACGCTCGAGCGCGCGGCGCAGCGCTGGCCGCGGCAACGCGACGTGCAACTGGCACTGGCGACGATGTATCGCGATGCCGGACGCCGCGATGCGGCGCGCAACGTTGCGAAGCGGTACGCCGACGCGTTTCCCGATGACACCGAGGTGCAGGCGCTCGTTCGCTCGCTGAACTGACGGCTCGGCGGCGTGTCCATACCGACGGGGTGCTGCCCGAACGGGCACGCACAGGTCCGAGCCACCCGCGCCAAGGAGCCGTCGATGAACGAAAAATCTGCATCTGTCCATTGGGAAGGTCGAGGCAAAGAGGGACGAGGCAACATCAGCACCGAGACCGGCGCGTTGAAGGATTTTCCCTATGGTTTCGCGAGCCGCTTCGAGAATGACCGCCGCGGCACGAACCCCGAGGAGATCCTCGGCGCGGCGCACGCGGCCTGTTTCACGATGGCGTTCTCCTTCGCGTGCGACAAGGCCGGTTTCGCGACCACGCGCGTCGATACGCGAGCAGGCGTTCGTCTGGTCAAGCAGGGGGACGGCTTTCTGATCGACCGGATCGCGCTCGTGCTGGAGGCGACGGTTCCCGGCATTGACGAAGCCAAGTTTCAGGAAATTGCAAATGTCGCAAAGCGCGACTGCCCGCTCTCCAAGGCGCTCGCGAGCGTGCCGGAAATCACGTTGAAGGCAGTCTTGCGCTAGGCCGCGCGCGGCACGACGCGTTCAGATCCGGAACGACTCCATCGCTTCGGGGGCGAACAATTCCTCGGGTGTGAGCAGGCGCTTCGACAGGCCCTGCTCGTGGTGATAGCGCAGGAACGTCGCGAGCGTCGGTCGATTGCGCGCGAACCCGTACGACCAGTAGTCGTCGCCCATCAGCGCGCGCGTCTCTTCAACGTGGTCGGTGAGCCACGGCAGCATCGCCTTCAGTGCGGCGGTGACGTAGAGATCGTCGTAGGTCTGCCTTTGCGCCTCGACGAACGCCTTGAACAACGACTGGGCGATCCAGCGGTTCTGCTCGTAGACGTCGCGCCGGATGACGATCGCGTGCATGATCGGAAAGATGCCGGTGTCGCGGAAATATTGCTGCTCGACCTCGCGGAAGTTCGGAAACAGCCGCGTTACCTTGTCGTGGCCGCCGGCGAAGGTCGAGGGCATGCGAGCCGTATGCAACGCATCGATCTCGCCGCTCGCAAGCATCGCGGCCAGCGTCTGCGTCGGTCCGATCGGCTGGACGCGGATGGTGGACGGCAGGTCGAGCTTGATCTTCTCGTCGCGTCCGGGCTCCTCCTCGCCGCCGGTCCAATAGGTCACGCTGTCGACGGGCACGCCGTAGTGGTCGGACAGGATGCCGCGAATCCACACGGGCGCCGTCATCTGGAACTCGGGCGTACCGATGCGCTTGCCGACCAGGTCCTTCGGTTCGCGGATCCCGGCGCTGGCGTTGATGTAGATGCTGTTGTGGCGAAAGAACCGCGACGGGAAGATGGGGATGGCGACGAACGGTCGCGGCTCGCGAAACATCGATACCGTGTACGACGACAGCGACATTTCGGCGACATCGAATTCGCGATGGCGCAACATCCGGAAGAACGTTTCCTCGACGGGGAGGTTCAGGTACGTGAGGTCGATCCCGTCGGGCCGCACGGATCCGTCCATCAGTGCGCGCGTGCGATCGTAATTCCAGCAGGCCATCGTCAGTCTGAGCTTCGACACGTCTGTCTTCTCCCGGGCTACGCCAGCTCTCGTTCCATCGCGGCCTCTTCCATCAGGCTGTCGGAATCGCGATAGATCGACGCGACCGCAAGCACGCGGCCCTTTTGCTTGTAACGTACGACGCAGTCGCGGCTTTCGATGTCGCCGTCGACAACGATCTCGTCCCACGACTCGGCGTGGCCGACATAGTTGATCGGCACGTCGTAGTGCTGGCTCCAGAAAAACGGCACGGCGTCGAACTTCTCGCGACCGCCAAGCATGTTGAGCGCCGCCGTTTGCCCCTGGCGCTGCGCGACCACCCAGTGCTCGACGCGGATAGCGCCGCTGCGCCTGTCGGGCCAGCGGGCGATGTCACCCGCAGCGTATATCCCCGGCGCGCTGCTCTCCAGGTACTCGTTGACCCTCACGCCGCGATCGATCGCGAGGCCGGCCTTCTCCGCAAGGGCCAACCGCGGCCGCACGCCGACACCAGCGACGACGAGGTCTGCAGCGATCGTGCCGCCGCTCTTCAGCGTCACCTGCCGTGCGTCGACCGCGACGGCCGAGTCCTCGAGGTGAAACACCACGCCGTGCTCCTCGTGCAGCCTGCGTACGAAGGCACCCATCGCCGGACCGAGCACCCGCACCATCGGTTGCTTGTCCGGCGCGACCACATGCACCTCGATGCCGCGGGCGCGCAGCGATGCGGCGACCTCGAGGCCGATGAAGCTTGCGCCCATGACCACGGCGCGTTTCGACCGGCCTGCCTGCGCGATGATCGCGCTGCAATCGGCAAGCGTTCGCAGCGTGTGCACGTGGGGCAGATCCATGCCCGGTAGCGGCAGCCGGATTGCCTCGGCGCCTGTCGCGAGCAACAACCGATCGAAAGGGATATTGCTTCCATCGCCGAGCGACACCGTGCGCGCGGCCGCGTCGATGCCCGCGACCGTGGTATTCAGGCGCAAGTCGATGCGCTGGTCGGAATAGAAGTGCTCGTCGCGCAGCGGCACCCACTCCTCCGGAGCGTTGCCAGCCAGATAATCCTTGGAGAGGTTGGGCCGGTCGACGGGCGGGGCCGCGTCGTCGCTCAGCATCACGATGGTCCCGTCGAATGCCCGCCGGCGCAACATTTCAGCGGCGGCGAAACCCGCGGCGCCGCCGCCGACGACCACGATGTTGCGCGGCGACGCGGGCGACGTCATCGCAACCACGCGCGCAGCCGATCTTTTCGCTCGCACGAACACGTTGCCGTCGCGGAGTTCGGTCGGCCAGCATCCGAGCGGATTGAGTGCAGGTGCGCGCAGCGCCTCGCCGGTTCGCAGGCTGAAGCAGGCGTGGTGCCACGGACATCGGACGGTGTCGCCGACGATCAGGCCTTCGGCCAGCGGACCGCCGTAGTGCGTGCAGGTGGCGCCGATTGCGAAGTACTCGCTGCCGTGACGCGCGACCAGCACCGCGTCGTCGCCCACGTGGCCGGCCAGCATTTGTCCATCGGCCAGCGAATCAGCCGCCACGCCCAATGTCAGGTCGGGTCCCGACGGCTCGCCTTGTGTCTCGCTCATATCGATCTCCGGTCACGGAATGGATGCGTCGGAAGCGACCAATGTTCCGCCTGGCGTGCGCGTCGCCTGCCGCGTGCTTGACATCGTCCCGCCTGCGCCGGTTAGGATCGGTGTGCCCACCGCAAGCCGACGGAACGCCTTGCGGCCGGCAAACCTGCCGCGAACGACCGTGCCATGAAATACTCTCGGTGACGCCAGTCAGCGACCTGCGATGAACATTTCGATCCTCGACGACTATCACGACACGCTGCGGAGCCTGCCGTGCTTCAGCGTGCTCGCAGGCCATGATGTCACGATCTGGAACGATCATGTCCAGGATGTCGACACGCTGGCCCATCGGCTGCGACACACGGAAGCCCTGGTCCTCATCCGCGAACGCACGCGGATCGATGCGCCGCTGCTCGAGCGACTGCCGCAACTCAGGCTGATCAGCCAGAGGAGCGTCTATCCGCACATCGACATCGCGGCCTGCACGCGGCTCGGCGTCATCGTCTCGTCCAGCCAGCACGCGGACACACCGTCGTATGCGGCCGCCGAGCTCACGTTCGCGCTGATTCTCGCCGCGATGCGCCGCATTCCGCAGCAGATGAACGCATTGCGAGCGGGCGAATGGCAGACCGGCGTCGGCAACACGATACGAGGCAAGACGCTGGGTATCTACGGCTACGGCCGGATCGGCTCGGTGGTCGCGGGTTACGGAAAAGCGTTCGGCCTCGACGTCCAGGTCTGGGCGCGTGACGCATCGCGCGCACGTGCGCGCGACGACGGCTACAGCGTGGCTTCGAGCAAAGCGGCGTTCTTCGAGACGTCCGATATCGTTTCGCTGCATATGCGGCTGGTGGACGCCACGCGTGGCGTCGTGACATTCGACGATCTCGCCCGGATGAAGCCGACGGCGCTACTCGTGAATACCAGCCGCGCGCAATTGATCGCCGCCGGTGCGCTGGTGGCGGCGCTACGCAACGGGCGACCGGGCATGGCGGCCGTGGATGTCTATGAAGAAGAGCCGCTGCGCGATCCTGCGCATCCATTGCTGCGAATGGAGAATGTCGTATGCACGCCGCACATTGGATACGTCACGCGTGAGGAATACGAGATCCAGTTCCGGGATATCTTCGACCAGATCGTCGCCTACGCGCGCGGCAAACCCATCAACGTAGTGAATCCAGACGTGCTGGGAGGCAAGGGATGACCCGTTCTGCAAGTTGGGCTTGTTCAGCGGGCATGATGGCCGTTGTGATGGTGGCGTTGGTCGCGGCGGGTTCAGCGTCTGCGCAGGCGGCCTGGCCGAGCAAGTCGATCAAGATCATCGCGCCCGTCCAACCCGGAGGCGGCGTCGACCTCGTCGCGCGTACGATCGCCGAGCGGCTGACGAAGTCGTTCGGACAGTCGGTGGTCGTCGACAACCAGAGCGGCGGTGGCGGCGTCGTCGGCTCGCTCGCCACGGCGCGTGCGGCCCCCGACGGCTACACGCTGATGGTTGGCTATGTCGGAACGCACGGAACCAATCCAGCCGTGCGCAAGCTGCCGTACGACGCCATCCGCGACTTCACGCCGATCGCGATGGTCGGTGGGACGCCGAACGTGCTGGTCGTGCCGGAGTCGGTACCGGTCTCGACGCTGCGCGAGTTCGTCGCGTGGGCCAAGGCCAATCCCGACAAGCTCGCATATGGCTCATCGGGTCCCGGCACGCTGACGCACCTCGCCATGGAGCAGTTCAAGATCGCAGCGGGGTTACCGGACATTACGCACATCGCCTACCGCGGCATCGGTCCCGCCTTCACCGACATCCTCGGCGGCAGGACGCAGGCGATGCTGCCGGGGCTTGCTGCCGCGTTGCCGCACATCAAGGGCGGCAAGATGAAGGCGTTGGCGGTAACGGGCACGCGCAGGCATCCGCTGCTGCCCGACGTTCCCACGTTCGAGGAGTCGGGCTATCCAGGTTTCGACGGCGTGCAGTGGTACGGCATCGTCGGTCCGGCGAACATACCGGCATCGATCGTGCAGCAGCTCAACGACGACATCAACAAGGCGCTGGCGAGTCCGGAGCTCCGCGAACGGCTGTCCGGCGAGGCGCTGGAACCGATGCCGATGACGCCCGCCGCGTTCGGCCAATATATACAGAACGACATCGACAAGTGGTCGAAGCTCGCCAAGGCGCGCGACATCCACCTGACCGAGTGAATTCGGCGGTCGAACGCATTCAGCGGAAAAGAGAACGCGGATGGCACACAACACTCAGGTGAAGGCGGATGCCTCTGCGCCCCCCGTCACGCGCCAGTTGGCCGAGTTCGTCGCCGGGCATCCATCGGGCGGATGGACCGCGGACGTCGAGCACGAGGCGCAGCGAACGCTACTGAACTGGCTCGGATGCGCAATCGGTGCGTCGCGCCACGCGGCCATCGAAGCGGCGCTGGCCGCGATGCGGGAGTTCGAACCGGCCGGGCAGGCCACCGTGGTGGGACGCGCCGAGCGCGTCGACATGGGGAGTGCTTCGTTGCTCAACGGTATCGCGTCTCACACGTTCGACTTCGACGACACGCATCTGCGCACGATCATCCATCCCGCCGGTCCGGTCCTCTCCGCTGCACTGGCGCTTGCCGAGCATGGCGGCATGAGCGGGCGTGCGTTGCTCGATGCGCTGGTGATCGGCGTCGACGTCGAATGTCGAGTCGGCAATGCAATCTATCCCGATCACTACGACCGCGGATGGCACATCACGGGCTCGACCGGCATGCTGGGAGCGGCCGCCGGCTGCGCACGCCTGCTGGGGCTCGACGTCGCGCGCACGACCATGGCGCTCGGCATCGCGGCATCGCAACCTGTCGGCGTGCGCGAGCAATTCGGATCGATGACCAAGTCGTTGCATCCGGGTGCCGCTGCTCGTGTTGGCCTGACGGCTGCGCTGATGGCGAAGCACGGCTACACGGCCTCGGAGCGAGCGCTCGAGGCGCCGCGCGGGCTGCTGCAGACGTATTCGGCGAAATGCGATTGGCGCGAGATCCACGAAGGGCTCGGCGAGCGGTTCGAGATCGCGACGAACACGTACAAGCCGTTTGCTTGCGGGATCGTCATCCATCCGAGCATCGACGGTTGCATCCAGCTGCGCGACGAGTTGCGTGTGTCGTCAGACGCCATCGAGCGCGTCGAACTCGTCGTGCATCCGCTGGTGCTGGAGCTCACCGGCAAGCGCATGCCGCGCAGCGGGCTCGAAGGCAAGTTCAGCGTCTATCACGCGTGCGCCGCCGCGTTGCTGTTCGGCATGGCGGGCGAGCCGCAGTTCTCCGATGCGTGCGTCGCTGATCCCTCGGTGGTCGAGGTTCGCGACCGGGTACACGCTCGCGCCGACACGTCGATCGATGAGGCGGCGGCGGAGATTACGCTGATGCTGCGTGACGGGCGGACCGTGCACAAGCGTATCGAGCACGCGATCGGCAGCCTGCAGCGGCCGATGAGCGACGTGGCCCTGCGCGAGAAATTTCATCGCCTCGTCGATCCGATCCTCAGTGCCGACGCTGCAACCACATTGGTCGGCTTGTGCGAGGAGCTCCCGCGGGCCAGCAGTGTGCGCGCGTTGACTGCGGCAGCACGGCCCGGCTAATCGCCGCCGCCCGATCGCGCAGCGATGTCGCGCATCCGCACGGCGCGAAGCTGCGCCGAAGATGTCGGCCGGACGCACGTTTGACCAGCACGGCAAGCACGGTAATGGCTCGTCGGGGCCGCGCTCGGTAGAATGCCCCGTCGCTTGAAGACTCGGTCACCCTAAATGCAGCAGCTTAGACAGGCCACCCTCGTTGCCGTCCTGATTCTGTTTGCGGCGTTCGTCTCGCGCTCCCTCGCGGAGGCATCGGTGGAGACCTTGCCGGTGTGGCTGGGCAGCGGTGTGACCTTCGCCGCATTGCTGGTCGGCGCGCGATGGACGTGGCCGGCGACGCTCGTGGGCGCTGGCGTCGCGCTGGCAATCTGGGGCGTTGTCGGGCATCAGCTGGGACCTGGCCCAGCACTCGTGTTCGGGGCCATCGAAATCGCGAGCATGGGGGTCGGTGCGTGGATTGCAACGCTGGATCGCCACGACCCCGAGAGCGCCACGGGCGCTGCATTGCTCATCATCGGCGCGCTCGCGGCAGCCGCGCTCGGCGGCACGTTGGCGGTCGAGTTCTGGCGTTGGCAGCGCCCAACGGCGGCGCCCTTCGATGAGTGGATCGCGTGGACCTTCTCGACGGCGGTCGGCCTGTTGCTCGTCGCACCGCTTGCGGTCGCATTCCGCGGATTTCGCATCAAGCGCTCCGGCGGCATGCCGATGGCGCAATTCCTCGGCGGTGCACTGGCCTTCGCCGCGTTCATCATCGCGGTGCTCGTCGTGTTCGCGGACGACGTCGAGCAACAGTTCGGCGACCTCGCGTCGACGCTCGCGTATGTGCCGATGCCGTTCCTGCTGATCACCGCGGTGTTGTGGGGGCCGCGCGGCGGTGCTGTGGCCACGTTGCTGGGCTCATTGCTGATCATCTGGAAAACCGCGCAAGGTGCAGGTCCGTTCGCCGTCAACGAAGACTTTGTCGGCGAAGCGGTGATCGAGGTTCAGGGCTTCATCGCGATCTGGGCCATGGTGTTCCTGGTGGCGCGCGCGCTGTCCGAGGGGCGGCGACTGGCGCTGGAGCAGGCGCGCTCGTGGCGGCTGCGCTACGAGCGAACGCTGCGTGCCGTGGGTGTGGCGACCGTCGAGTACGACGCCGTCACGGGCCGAGCGACTTGGGGTGAAGGCGCCGCGTTGGTGCTCGGCGCATCGATCACCAACGTCAGCACCATCGCCGAATGGCTCGATCGCATCGATCCCGCCGAGCGCGGCCTCGCGCAAGCAACGTGGTCAGGCGTTGCCAGCGGCGAGTTGCCCGGCAGTGAGCAGGAGTATGCGATCCGCACGCCCGACGGGCGCGTTCAACGGGTTCGCGAGCAGCTCGCCGGCGTGCACGGCGCCGACGGGAAGGTCGAGCAAGTGGCCGGCTTGCTGCGACCTGCGACGGTTGCGGTCGCCGAAAGTGCGGACTTCGCACCGGAGGTTACGCGTGGCGGATGAACCAGGCGTATTCCTGATCCACGGCCTGGGTGGCACGCAGTATGACCTGGGCTCGATGCACAAGCGGCTGAAGAATGCCGGCTTCGTCACCCACTCGCTGACGCTGCCCGGGCACGGCACCAAGCCCGAAGATCTGGTCAACGTTCGTGCCGAGGACTGGATCGAGGCCGTGCGCGTCAAGTATCGCGAGGTGGTCGGGCAGCACGAGACGCTGCACGTAATGGGCATGTGCATGGGTGCGCTGCTCGCCGTCGAGACGGTGAAGCGCGAGCAGCACGCCAGCGGACGTCTCGTAGCGCTCGCGCCACCCATCTACATCGACGGCTGGGCTACACCGTGGTATCGCGGCCTGCGCCCGCTGCTGTATCGGATCCCTACCGTACCCGAGCGGATGAAGGTCGCCGAGGAAGATCCGTACGGCATCAAGAACGAACAGCTGCGCGAGATCGTCAAGGCGAAGTTCGAGCGCGGCGAGAACTTTCATTATGGCTGGGTGCCGCTCGCATGCCTGCGCGAAGTCGACCGCCTGCGCGGAATGGTGATGAAAGGGCTCGATCGGATCGCCTGCCCGGCGCTCGTCGTGCACGCGAGACAGGACGAGCTCACCAGCCTGCGCTCGGCGCATTACCTCGTCGAGCGCATCGGCGTGGGCAAGCGCGCAGGGCAGGCGCGGATGGTAGTGCTCGAGGACAGCTACCACATGATATGCGTCGACAACGACCGCGAGATCGTCGTCAAGAACGTGCTCGAATTCCTCGATGCCAGCGCGGCCGGATCGCTCGGCATGACGCACGACGATCCGCGGATGACATCGGCGCAGATGGCCGAATTGTTGAGCGGCGCGCAGTCCGATCTGGCGCGGGGCGACTTCGCGGCACTGTACGAGCGCGGCATTCCCGATTTCGCGTGGTATCAGGCCGGCGCGAACCGGACAAGCGGGATTTTTCGCGGGCGCAAGGGACTCGCCCGCCTGCAGACCTGGAGCGGCGAAGGCGTGGGGTTCACCGCGTTCGGTGCGCCCGTTTTCAACGCCGGCATGGGCGTCGTGCCCGCGACGATGCAATCGGGCGCGCTCACGTCGCAGGGCGTGCTCGCGTTCGCGTTGCGCCAGGGCCGATTGCTGGAAGCGCGCTGGTTTCCCGACGAGCCGCAACTCGAAGACCGGCACTTTGGCGGCGAGCCGATACCCGATGGTCCGACACCGGCCGAGCGCGCATTCGAGGCCGCGGCTGCCGCGTCGAAGACCCTGCGCAGGGCGCCGGACAACGACACGCTGCTCGCGCTCTATTCGCTGTACAAGCAAGGCAGTGTCGGCGACGTGACAGGCGCGCGCCCCGGCGTGATGGACGTCGTGGGACGCGCAAAGTACGACGCGTGGCACGCCCGGCGCGGCCTGCCGCGCGAGCAGGCGATGAGCGAATACGTCGCGCTGGTCGACAAATTGAGGGCGGCTGAAGCAAAGGCCGCCTGATCTCCGTCGCATCGTCACGCGACGCGCCTGTCGGCGCTCCACACGTCCACGCTGTCAACCGACCTGGCGGACCCGGACGCTGCTCGGACGGACGGTGTTGCCAAGGTCCAACCGCCCGCGCAACGTCCGCGCGTCGGGGGCACGACCTGCCCGACCGCGAACATCACGCAAGTGTTCGTGCGATTGCTCGGCAGCTGAAGGAACTCGCGCGGCGCGCTGCTACAGGCCGAGCCAGGCGATCGTCTTCTCTTCGAGA
>Ga0207674_10009745_pt1 | contig 10943 bp, 20 predicted proteins | sample KBSCornC72_FD_184303 | JGI IMG/M metagenome (GOLD analysis project Ga0207674, IMG submission 184303) | Corn rhizosphere microbial communities from Kellogg Biological Station, Michigan, USA - KBS Corn C7-2 (SPAdes) (version 2) | ecosystem: Host-associated > Plants > Roots > Rhizosphere > Soil ...
GTGCAGCACCGAGTTGTAGCGCGCATCGCGGCTTAGGCGCGCGATCGCCATTCAGCAGAAGGCGCATTACAAAGACGCAAATTTCATGAACAATCTTAAACAACATTATGGGGCGATGGATCTACACATCCAGTTCGACGCTCAGGGGCGGATCATTCCGACGCCTGAAAGTTGCCGCGATATTTTCCAGGCGTTGTTGAACTTTCGCCTCGACTCTCGCCTTTCTGGCGAGCTCTTCGATGTGCAACATACAGAGCCAGTTGGCTGATTCAGCGGCTCCTCCATACGGAGTTGACCCTCACCGCCGCACCCAAGCCTCCTCAGTCCGCTCCACGCGCGTCCCCAACTCCCACGGCCGGCACAGCAACCCCGCCGCATCCGGCGGCCCGTCGAGCAAGTTCGTCCAATTTCCAACATCCTGTCGGCAATAGGCATTCGCCGCAGCCGCTCCGCGCCTCCGCGCGAACAACCACGCACCCCACGCGCTACATTTGTAGCTTTTTCGCTTGCGCCGACGCTACATTTGTAGCACATGCGAGTCGTCGCTCTTGAAAAAAGGGACTGCTCAAATGCCTACGCCTGTTGCTTCGCTGCGCTTGAATCTCCGTGCGCTCGCCGGCGCCGCCGCCCTCGCGCTTTCGGCCCTCGCTGTCACCGCGACCGCCGGTCCCGCCTGGGGCGCCGCCGTCCAGGCCGACGAGGACTTCCACTTCATCCTCTTCGGATCGGGCGACAATTCGAGCTCGATGAACAGCACCAGCGACGATTACCAGCGGGCGAGCGCGCTACGCGGCCCCGGCCGGGCGCTGCTCTACTTCCGCCACAACGGCGCCGCTTATGTGATCCGCGATCCCGACGTCCTGCGCCGCGCGGATGCCTTGTTCGCGCCGCAGCGCGCGCTGGGCGAGCGCCAGGCCGCACTTGGCAGGCAGCAGGCCGGGCTCGGCGCCCAGCAGGCCCAGCTCGGCGCGCAGCAGGCGCGGATCGGCGCCCGGCAGGCCGATGCGACGCCGCGGCAGATCGCCGAGCTCGCGCGTCAGCAGGCCGCGCTCGGCGGGCAGCAAGGCGAGCTGGGACAGCGCCAGGCGGCGCTCGGCGGGCGGCAGGCCGACCTCGGCCGCGAGCAGGCCCGCCTCTCCGGGATCGCGACGGCGAACCTGCGCAACCTCGTCGGCGAAGCGCTCCAGCGCGGCCTCGCCCAGCGCGTCGACTAGGCGACGGAGGGATGCACCCCTGCGGAGGCAGGGGTCCAGCCAATCGGAAACGACTGGGCTCCTGCCTTCGCAGGAGCACATCCGCACCAAAAAAAGCTGTCCTACAGCCCCCCGTTTGGCATAGGTGAAGTGCCTCTTTTTTCCGGAGGCACCATTGGCATCAAAACCGGGACGTCCACGCAAGGCTGCTTCGGGCCGTTAGACCGGCAGCGGCTCCCCGCACCCGTTCAAAGGTCACGAAGTGGAGGAAGTGGAAGGACCCCCGATTCTTCCACTTCGGCGTCGCAGCGTTCGGTGCGGGTCAGCGCGCGCTAGAGCACCTGCCCCACCCGCTCGCCGTCGCGCGTGACGTCGCAGATCGGGCAATCGTCGCTGGCCTCCGCCTGCTTGACCGCCGCCCGGTCGGTCGGCGCCAGGATATGCTTCTTCTTGACCACCACGCCGCCGCGCTTGGCGAGCTTGTCGACCCTGTAGAGCTTCATCGCGAGATCCCCCGGTTGCGGGAAAGTCTAGCAGCGAGGCCCCACTGCGCAACGGTCAATGATGCGCTCGGCGTTATGTCGGGAACACGACAGTGGCTGGCGAGTTTCTGCTTCGAGTGCGCGTCGGTTATCCCCTTGGCGCGCTTGATGAAAAGCAGGCGGCCAACCTTGAGAGGGGTTCGCCTGCTTTTTCCATGGGGTGCAACCTTGGCGACCAATTCCGAAGACGCTGACCGGCTCAACGAAACCCACCGCAGGTTGCGCCGGGCGATTGTCGATTGCCGCGACATGCTCGCGCGGGCGCAGGAGGCGCTGCGCCGTTCGCGGCAGGACAATGAGCCCTGCTAGGAGCGACGCCGGCTAGTTACTGAACCGAGAGGACCGGGCGGGGAGCGCCCTGCCCTACTTCTTGCACTTCATGTAATGGCCCTTGGCGTCGCGGCAGACCTTGGGCTTGGCCGGTTTTGCGGGGCATTTCATGAACTTGCCCTTGGCGTCCTTGCACGGGGCGGCGAGCGCCGGGGCGGAGCCCGCGAGCAGGCTGAGTGCGGTCAAGGCGAACACGAGCTTTCTCATACTTCCCTCCTTCGGCACCGGGAGGCCACGCCGGATCTTCTTCCAGCCCCGAATGGACGGACGCCGCGTTGCCCGGCGCCCGCCCAAGCTCAGACGAAGTTCTTGATGCTTCCGAGGATGCCGCCGGCGGCGCCATCCTCCTGCAGCAGCGAAGCGAAACGCCCGAGCGCGCCCTCCCCGCCGATATGGCCGACGATTTCCTGAAGCTTGTCCTGCGGCAGGCCGGTCTGCGCCGCGGCGGTCGTGACCGTGTCGCCTTCGCTGGCGTGCGCCTGGCCCAACGCGGCGACCGCCTGCTCGACCTGCTCGGGGGTCATGCCGACCTTGGCCGCGAGGTTCTGCACCGTCGCATTGTCGGACACCTGGCTGAGAATGTTATTGAGCAGGCTCATCGCGGACCTCCTTGCCGATCAGACGCGAACGCGATGCCACAGGCGTCACCGCGCACTAACAACGATTGCGAACCACAAGCAAGTTAACATCGGTTAGCATGGGCGCGCCGCCGCACCTTGCAAAGATTTAAGAGACCGGTCGCGCCGTACGGACGTAAAAGGTGGCACCGCAGTTGAAGGGAGACGGCAGATGAAGCTGCTATTCGGATCGGCGCTCGTCGCTATTTCGCTTGCCACCTCGGCGCAGGCGGCGACCAACTGGGCAAGCGTGGACGCGGCGATGGGCCGGCCCGGCGCCGTGCAGCCCGGAGACGTCCACCGCTACAGCTTCCCCAGGTCGGACCTCACGGTCACGCTGGACGGCGTGCGCATCAAGCCGGCCCTCGCGCTTGGCTCATGGCTCGCGTTCCGCGACATGGGGAGCAGCGCCGAGGTGATGGGCGACCTCGTGCTGACGCAGGACGAGGTCAATCCGGTGCTGTCGCGGCTGCTCGCCGGCGGGCTGACGATCACCGCGCTGCACAACCATCTGCTGCGCTCAACGCCGGCCACCATGTACATGCACGTCCACGGCAACGGCGACGCGGTGAAGCTCGCAATGAGCCTCCGCCAGGCGCTCGCCGCCAGCCATACACCGACGGATGCTCCGCCTGCCGCGGCGCCGCCGGAAGCGCTGGCGCTGGACACCAAGGCGCTCGACGCCGCCCTCGGCGCGCAGGGCAAGGCAGCCGGCGGCACCTACCAATTCTCCTTCCCTCGGGCCGAGCCGATCACCGAGGACGGCATGCCCGTACCGGCGTCGCTCGGCCTCGCCACGGCGATCAACTTTCAGGCTACGAGCCAAGGGCATGCGGTGGCGACCGGCGATTTCGTGATGATCGGGACGGAAGTGCCGGCGGTCATCGCCGAGCTGCGGCGGCACGGGATCGAGGTCACCGCGCTGCACAATCACCTGATCGGCGAGCAGCCGCGCCTGTTCTTCATGCATTTCTGGGGGAACGGCGAAACCGCGTCGCTGGCACAGGGATTTCGCGCGGCGCTGGACCGGATGAACCTCGCCCGGCGGTGATTTGGGTGAGCGGACTAGCCCGTCAGCGTGTCGCGCGTCGGTGCGGTGGAGTTGAGGGGCGCGGCGCGATCGGCGGGCTGGCGTCGTTCGGCGCGGCGTGCGCCTTCGATCTGGCGCCACAGGTTGAGACTTTTGTCGTCCATCGCGCGCCAACGTCGGCTGTCCGACAGAGGTTCCATGTTCCAGCGCTCCCGGCGCTAGCTCTTGGGCGACATCGAGCCGAGCATGAAGCTGCCCCGACAGCGCGGCAGCTGCGCTTCATAGTCCTCGGCCATCCGCTCGAGCGCGTGGCGGAGCTGGTCGTCGGTGGTCTGGCTGGCGATCCGCCGGCAGCGGGCGATCTGCTCGCGGATTCTCTCTTCGTCCATCACCGCGTCGCTGGCGTTGCCCATCAGAGATGGGGAACGTCGGCTCGTCGAGACAGGTTCCTGTTGTTGTTTACCCGTTCCGAAGTGCGGCTAGGCGCGTGCCCTCACCACAGCGGCTTGGCCGGCCGGTGGCGTTCGCGGGTTATTTCGCCGTCGATTAGATAGCGCTTGAGCTTCTTGCGGATGAGCTCGGCGCCATCGGCGCTCATGCACACGAGGCGCACGCCGCCGGCGGGCAGACGTTCGATCGCCGAGACGCCGACCTTCTCGGACAGGCAGCGGATGACGACCACGCCTTCTTCGAGGTTGAGGTTGACGACCCGGCTCATCGGCGTTGGCTGCTGGGATCGAGCTTGCGGGCGCGATCGTCGAAATGGTCGCCGAGGCCTTCAAGGCCCTTCTTGCCGGCGCGGGTGCGGGCCTGGAGCGCGAGGCGGCGGCAGGCGGCGGCCTGCTCGCGCAACTGCTCGGCGCTGTCGGTACTAGGCGGCAGCGCGGAGCCGTCCGCCGGAGGGTCGAGGGTCATGCCACGCTCCCTGGATCAATTTCGGAGAGGTCGGGCTGCGGGCCGTCCTCGAGAATCTGCGATTTGCGCCGGGCCTCGGCCTCGCGCATCTTTTCGCTGCGCTCCGCCCGGTCGGCGAGCGCCTGCCAAGCGGCCTCGGACCGCCGGCAGCGCTCGCGCACATGGTCGAGCGTTGCCGCCTCCGCATCGGCGCTCGCCTGGGCGGCGCGCGCGCGGAAGAACTCGAGATTCGAGCTGCGGATTACCGGGCCGGTCAAGCTTATTCGGCTTGATCGGCGTCGTCGTTGGCGGCCGGAGCCTCGTCCTGCGGGGCGTCGTCGGCCGACTTGATGTTCACTGCGGCCATCTTGCCGCGGCGGTCTTCCTGCAGGTCGTAGGTGACCCTTTGGTTTTCGCGCAGCGAGCGCATGCCCGAGCGCTCGACCGCGCTGATGTGAACGAACGCGTCGTTACCGCCGCCGTCGGGCGCGATGAAGCCGTAGCCCTTGTTCTCGTTGAAGAATTTCACCGTTCCGGTGGTCATTATCGTTTTCCTTCTATTGCGGGCCCAGTGCTCGGGCCGCTTCGCGCTAGGAGAGGCAGGAGAAGGAAAAGAGGAGCCGCAAAGCGCCTGTAGACCGTCAGTTTGCGACTAGTAGCAAGCAGGACATAGGCTCGTTTGCGGCTGATTGTAAGGGGCGCGGGGCAAAGAGCTGCTGCGGCAGGCGCGGCGAAAGGGCCCCGCGGCGAGTGCTGCGAGGCCCTTCCGGGAAGAGCCGCCTAGTGCGTTCCGCCCTGCACCGTTGGGTTGCAGCCGTTGGCCGGGAACAGGAAGCTGTCGCGGCCGACCGGCCCATCGGGGTTGCTCGGATCGTAAATGCCGAACTGGGCCATGAAATAGCCGTAGGATTGTACCTGTCCGCCGGGGTCGATGACCGGGAGGCCGTCGGGCGTGTCGTTGAGCCCTGAGAAGGAGCACAATGAGTTGCCGTTGCTGATGCTCGTGCCTGGCGGCGAAATGGTGTTGCCCGTCGGCGGCGGACCCTTGATCTCGCCCGCAATGGCCGCGTTCGAGGCGACGAGGAATGCGAGCGCGAGTGCCGCGTGAATTGCCCTTTTCATGTTTTTCGTTCCTTTCCCAAGAGGGCGCCGGTCGAGCCGACGCCGCTCCCAAGTTGTCTTCGGATTGCGGCTGCGCGGCCATGATGCGCGCCTGACCGGACGCCGACTTTTTGCCGACTATCGACTTTGTCCCAACCGCGCTCAGTGCTTGCGCTGGGCGAACCAGTCGCTGTCCAGCGTCTCCAGGATATGGTTGGTCATGTAATATTGGCCGTCGGACGCGTTGAGGTCGCAGGTGAACGCCCTGGTGAGAAAGCTCGACACGTCCCCGCCCGTATCGAAGAATTGCGGAAAGCTTGTGAGCAACCCGTCCTTCTCGGCATTGCTCTGCGCGGCTTTCGACGCCTCGCAGGCGCCGCGATTGGCATAAGCCACCGAAGTGTCGTGGGCCGATGCCGCGGTTGGGGCGGCGAGCGATGCTACAGCGGCAATGATCATCATTTTCGTCATCGGGTTTCTCCCCAGCGGTGCACCCCAATCGGTGCCCTACCGCGACTCTGCGCTGGGTGGGCAGCCAACCGGAATGATGGAGAACCGATGAACCGGGTGGTCAGGCGAGGAAGTCGGGAGCGAGCCCGGTCTGCTCCCAGTAGCTCGTCAGCCCCGAGCGGTCGCATAGCCGAGCGAAACGCGGATGCTGGCGCATTTCCGCGCATGCCGGGGTGAAGAGAATCTGCGTCACGCGCCGATGGAGATCGTTCGTCGCCAGCTCGCCTTTGGTGCTGTGGAGCGGAACCGGGCCGGCGCCCTGGCGGAGGTAATAAGCATCGGCGACGGCGAAGCTGTCGTCGACGCGATCCAGCAGCCCCAATGCGAACAACGCCGCGATCGCCCGCGCCGGGCCGCTCGCCGCCGCGTCTCGCGCCGTGGCGGCCGCCTGGTCAATGCTGGCAGGGCTACCTTCCGCTACAGCGGCGACGACGACCTTCAGCAGCTGCAGCATGGGCTGCGGGATATGAGGCCGGACGGCATCATCCCCGAGCATCGCCGCGGCAGCCTCGATGCGGCCGGTATAGGCAAGTGTCCAAAATCGCGCCGTCCAGATCGCGGCGTGCGTCGGCCACAGGTGCATGCCGCGATCCCCGAGCTGGTCCATGCCGACGAGATCGCCCGACGACCAGCGCTGGTAGATTCCCTTGTAGATCAGGCAGGCGGCGAGCGGATCCGCGTCGATCAGGCGGTTGGTGCGTTCAAGAGCGGCACGGACGCGGCCGGTCGCCATGTCGGCAATGACGAGCTCATGCTCCGCGACGAACTCGTTCGGACAATCGTCAAGAACCCGCTCGAGTGCGGATCGCGCTTCGAGCCAGCGGCCAAAGATCGGCGCAACAGTGGCAAGCGCAACGAGGGCATAGGACTGACGCGGGTCGATACCTAGTGCTTCCCGGGCGCTCGCCTGGCAATCCGCAACAAGCTCGGCGATCTCGGCTGGTTCGGCATATTCGGCCGCGTAGCGGCTGAGCAGAGCGCGCATGCCCCAGGCGGCCGCGCTCGTGCGGTCGAGCTGGGCCGCGCGACGCACCTTCTCCAGGCGCAGGTAATCGGGCTCAGGAATGCCGCGGCGAATGCTGTCCAACCCTTCTTGGACGGCCTCCGCCACGTCGCGAGGAGCGGCGGTTCCATTGGCGCGCAGCCGCAGGCAATAACCGGCGCCCGGCACAGTCTCGATGAGCACCGTGTCCCCGTCAGCGAGTGACAGCGTCTTGCGGAGTTCCCGGACAATCCGGTTGAGGCTGTCGTCACCGACGGGCGCCGCGCCCCAGCAATATTCGAAGATTTCGCGGCGGGTGACCACCTGGCCGGCTTTGCGGCTCAACTCGACGAGCAGCTGCATCACCAGCGGCTCGGTAACGAAGCATCCCCTGCTGCTCTCGATCGTACGCGCGGCCGGCCTGACGTGCACCTGCCCCAATGTGAAGTCGTGGAGCTGAATTAAGGGAGAGCCGGTCATCACCACCCCCCTCCTGCTTCTCCGAGCTCCGACATCATGTGCCACGCGCGAGCAATGCACAAGCGCGGCAGGTCGGCGCTGCTCAGCGCTCCCGATCGCTGTCGTCCCTCGGTGCGATCCAGGTGATGAGGTCCCATTCGTTGCGGATCGCGAGGAGCAGGCCGGCAGTGACGGCCGCGGCAAGGCCGTAATTCGCCCAGGGCCAGTCGCACCAGAAGGCGAGCGCGACGACGGTGAGTGCGATGTAGAGCACGCTCGCCGCGACGCCGTAGAACCACAGGTCGGTCCAGTGGACCTCGTCGCCGAGCCGGCGAATTCCTATCGCCGACATGATCCCGCGCGCCAGGCCCCACAGCGCTATGGCCGCCACGATCGCGGCGAACCACGGCCGTGAGACTCCGGGAGTCAGCGCGGCCGCACTCAGGACAAGAACGAAGCTTACGCCAAGCACGATCGGGCCCATGTACAGCCTGGATCCGGCGAGCACGCTCGAGCGCGGCCGGTCGTGCATCAGGCTGATGACGACGAAGATGAGGCCGATCAGCACCGCCGCCGCGCCGCCGGCCATCAAGTAGAAATCGGTCCACCGCTCGAACACCGGCTGTCGTCATAGGCGATGCGACGGTCCGAGTTAATGGGGCGGTTCAGCCGTCGGAACCGCTCCAGCGGATGGGCGTTGGGGCGGCTTAATACAGGTTAAGCTCGCGCTCCATTCTCCGTGACAGACCAGCCAAACCAGCACGACCCCGCTTATCTCGACCGCGTCAACGAGGAGCTGGCGCAGAGCCTGCGCCGTTGCCATGCACTCGTTGACGATTGCCGCGACAAGCTCGCCGCGAACGCCAATGAGCCGAACAACGGCGGCGACACCGAGGACGAGGACGAAGAACGCGTCGGCTGAAGCGCCGACTTTGGTCAGCGGAACAGCCCGACCAGCTCCAACAGCGCAAAAGCACCCAGGCCAATGCGCTGGCCGGCTCGGCTGCCGAGGGGCAGCAACAGGAATGGGATCGCGATGCGGGCCGCTATCCACTCCACCTCCCAGCCGTGGTCCCACACCCGGTCGAGCAGGATTTTTGAAACCATCGACACGACAGGTGGGATCGCCAGCACGATCAGGATCAACATCCGGTGACGCAGGTAATGCTCTTCGAGCGAGCGCTCCGTCTCCCGTTCCGCGCCCGGGAACATTGCCCGGCTGACGAAGACGTACGGCATCGCGACGCCCGTCGCCGCCAGCATCTGCCACGCGTTAACACCGGCATCCTGGCGGACGTGCCACATCGTCAGCCACACGTTCATTCCGCCCAGCATGACGATGATCCCTAGGAGCGGCGGACAGTAACCGACGGCAAACTTGCCGCAGTCCCGCCACATGTCGGCGAAGCCGAGCGCGACATTGGCGACGGCAATCCCGAGCAGCAGCCCGTAGAAGCTGAACAGATAGTCGAACGAGTCCATCGTCCCCCCTCCCGAGCATCGACGAGAATAAACGAGAATTCGCGCCGGGAGTATGGCTCCGGATGAACTTTGCTATTGCCTTGCTAAGTTACTGGTGTTTGACTGTTTTTCGGCGGCCGATGGGCTGGCCTGATGTGTGGGCGACACCGGGTGGGGCAATGACGAGCAAGTCGGACCGCGACTATTATCTCGCGCGCATCGCTGCCGAGCAGGCGGCGGCGGAAGCCGCGATATCCGACTGGGTGCGCGCGGTGCACCTCGAGCTTGCCGACAAGTATCGCGAGCGCCTGGCGGCCAAGCACGGCGGGCCGCCGCCGGTGAATGACTAAGCGTCGCCGCTCGGGAATTCGAGCTGCATATAGAGACTGTCCAGCCAGCGGCCGAACTTGAAGCCCGCGCCTTTCAGGCGGCCGACTACTTCGAAGCCGAACGCCTGATGAAGGCGGACCGAGGCTGGTTCGGCTCCGCCGATCACCGCCACGACCGAGCGAAAACCCAACTCGTCCGCCCGCGCGAGCAGCGCCTCCAGCAGCGCCAGGCCGATCCCGCGCCGCATGTGCTGCGGGTGAACGTAAATGCTGTCCTCGGCGGTGAAACGATAGGCCTCGCGGTCGCGGAACTGCGTGACATAGGCGTAGCCGGCGACCTCCCCACCGGCTTCGGCGACGATGAAGGGCCAGCGGGCGCTTCTAATCCGGCGAATTTTCTCGAGCGTGGAAGCGACCGACGGCGGGTCGATGTCATAAGACGCCGTGCCGTTCAGCACATGATGGGCATAGATCGTTGCGATGCTTTCGGCGTCGCGTTCCTCGGCATCGCGAATGACGAGATCCGGCACGCCGGCGCTCCTCGCATCGCCGAGCGCCAGGCGGCAAGGTGAGGAGTTGACGCTTTCACTCGCAGTTCACGTGGCGGCCCGTTACTGCCCGGCCAACGCGACGCAAAAACCCTGAGCCTTGTCAGCAGCCTACCGCCTCCCCTCGCCTTACGACCGGACGCCGCTCCAGCGGCGCGCTTCCGGATTCGCGCTCGCCCTCGGCGTCAACCTGCTTCTCCTGCTTGTGCTGCTCGGCCTCGGCGTCATTCCTGCGCCGAAGCAGCCGACGTCGACGGCGATCATCGTCGACATGGTTCGGGAATCGCACAGCGCCGCGTCGAGCGAGCCGACCAAGGCCATCGCCCGACAGACACGCACCGCGACGAACCGGCCGGTGCCCAAGCCGCCGCCGATCATTCTCCCGGTCAAGCCCACGATCACTCCGCCGCCACCGCCAGCGGAGAAGCCCCAGCCGTGGATCGAGATGAGCCACGACCAGCTCGCCAGCGCCGATCTGCGCAACATCCCGACAGCAGGAGAGGGAAGCTCCGGCGACAGCGAAGTGGTCGGACGCGGCCCGCACGGCGAGCTGCTGTTCAACGCCGAATGGGCGCGGGAGCCGACCGATGCCGAGCTTGCGGGCTATCTGCCGCGTAATCCACCCGACGGCTGGGGCCTGGTCGAATGCAAGACCATCCCGGGAGATCGCGTCGAGGACTGCGTCGAGCTCGACCAATATCCGCACGGGTCGCATCTTGCCGCGGCCGTCCGCCAGGCCGCGTGGCAGTTCCGCGTGCGCCCACCACGCAAGGGCGGCAAGGAGCTGGTCGGCTCCTGGGTGCGAATCCGGATCGAGTACAGCTTCTCGAGGAGCGACAGCAGCGCCGCCGACTGAAAGGCGCCTGCGCGCTATTGGCGGGCGGGAATATGAAGACCGGGCAGGTGATTGGAAGCACGGATCGGCTGGGCGGCGAAGCGGTCGATCG
>Ga0207674_10009746_pt1 | contig 10943 bp, 13 predicted proteins | sample KBSCornC72_FD_184303 | JGI IMG/M metagenome (GOLD analysis project Ga0207674, IMG submission 184303) | Corn rhizosphere microbial communities from Kellogg Biological Station, Michigan, USA - KBS Corn C7-2 (SPAdes) (version 2) | ecosystem: Host-associated > Plants > Roots > Rhizosphere > Soil ...
CTGGTGTGGCCTCCATGTCCACTGTGTCCGCGTAGAACGCTAAACGCGGTGACCCGACTCAGCTGCGAAGGGAACCTGTACCTGCGCCCGGGACGCAGGTACAGGCCGTCAGTCCCCGGATGCGGAGGCTCCCGATCCGAGGCTTCTCGAGAGCGGGTCGTCACCGGTCAGCAGTCGATAGGCGACAGGGATTTGCCGCCTTCGCGAGACGCCGAGCTTCTGGCGGAGGACGTCGCAATGCGCCTTCGCGGTGCGGGGGGAGATGCCCAGACGCTCGCCGACCTCGTCGTTCGAGAGTCCGGCTGCGATCAGCTCGACCACCTCGCGCTGCCGATTCGTGATCTTCAGCTCCCGCTCGGTGAGTACTTGTGCCATGGCGCCGACGCTACCAACGCCTTGGCTCGCTGCACATTGACCGAAAGGCGTATTCGTGGGAATTACGCCCGGTGCGGCGCGGTTATCGACGGCTGATTATCGATATAGACATAAAGGCGCCTCCGGCACGGTTATCGCCTGATACATTATCTATTGATGAATAAGAACCGGACGAATCCATTCACCTTCGGCGACCTCGCGCTCGACGAGGCCTTCACCGATCGCGAGGACGAGGTGGCCGAGCTGCTCGCGGACATGCGCAATGGTCAGAACGTCCTCGTCTACGCGCCCCGCCGCTACGGCAAGTCGTCGCTCGTCCTGAAGGCGGCCCAGGCGGCGCTCTCCAAGAAGCTCCTCGTCGGCTACGTCGACCTCATGAAGACCCCGACGAAGGAGCGCCTCGCGGCCGCGCTCGCCAAGACCATCTACTCGGACATCGCGTCGCCCATCGGCCACGCGTTCGAGAAGGCCGCCGAGCTCTTCCGCGACCTCCGCGTCCGCCCGACGATCGAGGTCGACCCGAGCGACGGCACCCTCCGCTTCGCCTTCAGCGCCGGCCGCCGCAAAAGCGACCTCGACGAGACGATCGAGAAGCTCCTCGAGAAGCTCGGCGAGCTCGCGGCCGAGCGCAAGCGCCGCGTCGTGATCATCTTCGACGAGTTCCAGGAGATCCTCGCCCTCGACAAGGGCTTCCCGAACCTGATGCGCGCGGTCTTCCAGACCCAGCCCGAGGTCAGCCACGTCTACCTGGGCAGCAAGCGGCACCTGCTCGAGCGGATCTTCCAGGACAAGAACGAGGCGTTCTGGCGCAGCGCGAAGCAGCTCGAGGTCGGAATGATCCCACCGGTCAAGTTCAAAGGCTTCATCGCCGAGCGGTTCAAGCAGAGCGGCAAGGCGATCACGGACGAGGCTGTCGACCGGCTCCTGACCGCGACCGGCGGCCATCCGTACGGAACGCAGGAGCTCGCGTACTTCGCTTGGGAGCTCGTCCCCGCCGGCGGAGTGGTCACGCTCGAGGTGGTGGACGAGGCGCTGACCCGCGTCCTGCGCTCGGAGCACAACCACCTCGTGCAGGTCTGGGACGACGCGCCACACCCGCAGAGGCTCCTCCTGAGCGCCCTGGCGGAGGAGCCGACGACCTCACCGTACGCGGCCGTCTACCACGAGCGGCACGAGCTTCCCGCGAACCCGACCCTCCAGAACGCCCTCGCCGGGCTGATCAAGAAAGAGCTCGTCGGGCGCAGCGAAGGAGGCGAGTATCTGATCATCGAGCCGTTCCTCGCCCGCTGGATCGAGCGCGAGCAGGAGGACTACGGCGTCGCGGCGCGCCTTCGCGCTTAGCCCAGTCGAAACGACCTGCTCTGATGCGCGTATGCAGCTACGCGGAGTGGTGCTCGTCGAGGGCACGAGCGACCGCCTCGCCGTCGAGGCGCTAGCGCGCCGCCGTGGTCGCGACCTCCAGGCGGAGGGCGTCGCGATCGTGCCGATGGGCGGCTACGGGAACCTGCCGCGCCTCCTCGGGGAGTATCGGGACGTCCGGCTCAGAGGTCTCTACGACGTCGGTGAGGAGCGGCACTTCTTGCGCGCACTGCGATGCGACGACCGCATTGGGCTCGAGCGTGTCGGCTTCTACGCCTGCGAGCGCGACCTCGAAGACGAGCTGACGCGAGCGGTCGGGCCGGACGGAATGGAACGCGTACTCACCCAGCAAGGCGAGCTACGCGCGTTTCGGACATACCAGAAGCAACCCGCGCATCGCTCCCGGCCGCTCGAGGAACAGCTGCACGGCTTCATGTGGAACCGCAAGCAGAATTACGCCGTGCTCCTGGTGGAGGCACTCGACCTGGAGCGCGTCCCGCGGCCGCTCGACCGCGTTCTGGCGCACGTCTAGGGCAAGCGCTCCTTGTCGTGCCTCGCCTTGTCCTCCTCGAGCCACTTCGCCTCGTAGGCCTCCGCCTCGGCGAACTCCTGTTCCGTTCGCGCCTTTGCTTCAGCGTCTTCGTTCGCGGGATGCTCGCCGGCGGCGGTTCTGCGACGTGAGGCCACGAAGGCGACGACGACCAACGGTACGACGACAAGGGCAAAGATGATCCACGGGATCACGCGGGCAGCGTACCTCGCCGTTCCTCGCCCGCTGGATCGAGCGCGAGCAGGAGGACTATGGCGTCGCGGCGCGCCTTAGGGCGTAGCCGGGTCGGCCGGTCGAACGTCGAGACTCGCCGCGCGCCCGATAGTCTCGCCCGCTCATCCGACAGACCACGACCTCCAGGGGGCGGCCGAATGAGCGGTTATGCGGTAGCGCAGATCGACGACATCGACGAGATCACTGACGGCCGCAGTCCCTACAGGCCTGTCCGCTTCCACTTCGGCATCACGGCCTTCGGCGTCAATGCCTTTACGGCTCATGAGGTGGGCGACCGGCTCATCAACGAGCACGACGAGTCACAGGAGCACGACTTGCAGGAGGAGCTCTATCTCGTCCAGCGGGGCCGCGCGACGTTCGAGCTCGACGGCGAGCGGCTGGATGCACCCGCGGGCACGCTCGTCTATGCCCGACCCGACGTCAAGCGGACCGCGTTCGCCGAGGAGCCGGGAACGACGATCGTCGCGCTCGGCGGCGTTCCGGGGAAGGCATACGAGCCCAAGGGCGGCGAGCTCTGGATGCCGCTCAACCACCTCTACGAGTCAGGCAAGTACGCCGAGGCCGCCGATCAGGGACGAGAGTTGATCGAGGCCCATCCCGAGTTCGCCGGGCCGCTCTACAACCTCGCGTGCTGCGAGAGCCTCGCGGGGCGGAAGGACGACGCGATCAGGCACCTCCGGCTCGCAATCGACCGCAACGAGCCGTTCCGTTCACTCGCCGCCGAGGACTCCGACTTCGATGCGATCCGCGACGAGCCGGAGTTCAAGGAGCTGGTTTCTAGCGACGGATCGGCGTGAACGCCGTTAACCGACGAGCCAGAGCTCGCGCTGCGGCGTGCTGAGCCATTCGAGGCCGTCCGCGGTGACGAGCACGTCCTCCTCGAGCCCGATGTAGCCCCGGTCGGGTACCTGAGCGCCGTACTCCAGCGTGTACACGTGGCCCTCCTCGACCAGGCCGCGGGGGGCGTCGCCATACCGGTCCCAGAGCGGAGCGAGCAGCGCGCCTCCGTCGTGCGCGGCGCGGCCGAGCTGATGGCCGAGCGCGTGCATGGGCTCGTCGTACCCGGCCGCCACGAGGCTCGCACGGGCAGCGGCGTCGACCTCGTGTCCCTGGACACCCGGACGGAGCACGGTAGCTCCGGCGTCCATCGACGCCCAGACCGCGTCCCACGCCGCGACGACGTCCTCGGGCGGCTCGCTCTCGCCTTCGTCGAGCAGGTACCACATACGTTGCAGGTCGCTGCAGTACCCGTCCTTCAGCACTCCGAAGTCGGTATGGACGAGCACTCCGCGCCGTGTCTGCAATTCGGTCGGCCCGGTGTGGCCGACCTCCTTCTCCGGCCCCGCGTCCACGGCGGGACACTGGCCCGCTTCCCAGGCGTAGCCGAGGCCGCGCCGCGAGACCTCCTCGTGGAAGATCGCCGCGATCTCCGTCTCCTTCTTGCCCGGTCCGATCTGCTCCCGGACGAGCGCGAAGATCTCCTCCGTCTCGGCGATCGCGGCGCGGATGCGTTCGATCTCGAAGGAGGTCTTGCGCCCCCGCAGGGAACCGACGACCTGCGCAGCCGACACGAGGCGATCCGCGTACGGCGTGCCCTCCAGCGTCTCGCGCAGCACGAGCCACATTCCGTGCGTGAGCCCGTCCGCGGCCGGGTCGCTGGGCGCGTAGTTGATCGCGATTGAGCTCGGATCGAGCGCCTCTATCGCCTCGCGGAGAACGGGGCGGACGCTCTCGTCGTAGGTGACGATGTCGGAGTAGCCCCCGGCCTGCTCTACCCCCGGCGCGTCGAAGCGCCCGACGATCGCCTTCCGCTCGCCCGAACGAGAGAGCAGGAACGCGCTCTGCCAGGTGCAGTGCGTGCCGACGATCAGCTCGAGGCACGGGTCGGGTGTGACCTGCGTCTCGTGGACGAACGTGAGCCAGAGGTCGATGTCGTGCTCCTCGAGGATCGCGGGCACCTGGTCGAGCTTCTCGCGGACGAGCGTCCCACCGTCGGTCATGGGCCGAACGATCTCACACGGCGCGCCTTCTTGGCCCCGGGCCGTTTCAGCAAGCGGCGGGCCGGTTACCATCCAGCCGGCTTGAGGCAAGGCGCCCAATAGCCAGGCTGATCTACCTGACGCTCGCGTCGCTCGACGGATACGTCGCGGACGACGACGGCAAGTTCGATTGGGCGGAGCCGGACGACGAGGTGCACGCATTCGTGAACGACCTCGCACGTCCCGTCGGCACCCACCTCTACGGGCGCAGGATGTACGAGGTGATGATCGCCTGGGAGACGCTTGATCTCGCCGGCGAGCCGCCCGTGATCCAGGATTTTGCGGAGATCTGGCGGGCGGCCGACAAGATCGTGTTCTCCCGGACGCTGGACTCGGTGTCCAGTACCAGGACACGGCTCGAGCGGGAGTTCGACCCGGAGGTCGTACGTCGGCTAAAGGAGGAAGCGGGTCACGACCTCGCCGTGGCCGGTCCCGATCTTGCAGGCCAGGCGATCAAGGCGGGACTCGTCGACGAGTATCAGCTGTTCCTCGCGCCGGTGGTCGTGGGCGGCGGCAAGCAGATGCTTCCCGAGGATGTCCGCGTCGACCTCGAGCTGTTCGACGAACGCCGGTTCGACGGCGGCTTCGTCTTTCTCGGTTACCGAGCGCGGTAACGAGCCGTCGTCAGTCGTGCGTCATCTGGTCGATGCAGACGGTGACCGCGATCATCAGCGCGTCGTCCTGGCCGGGCGCGACCTCGATGCCGTAGGTGTCGCGAACGCGGAACCAGCGCTTCGAGACCTCGGCGACTTTTTCGCCGCCGCGCTCGATCTTGTACTCGTGGTCGACGATGTTGCCTTTCGCTTCCATGTCCTCTCCGTCCTCGACCGCGATCGAGAACCGCTCCCGGAATGGAGTGATCAGCGCCTTCTTCACGGTCGCCACGGTGTCCCCGCCGCGCTCGATCTGCATCGTGTTCCGGATGTGCAGGAGCTTCTTCTGAACCTTGTACAGCTCGGCTCCGGACGGATCCTTGAGCAAGAGCGTGTCGCGCAGGCGGAGGACCTTCCCATCGACCTTGAACGCGCGGTCGCCGGCGTCGTCTTCGACCCAGTAGTCGTCGCCGAGCGCGAAGATCTTCTCGCGCATCCGGTACTTCGTCCCACCCAGATCGTCGCGACGGCGCAGCAGCGGCATCCGCCGATCCTAGCTCCGTAGCGGCTCGACGAGCTTCGACTTGTACTCGCTTCGCTGCAGTGTGCTCCAGGGAACGAGGTCGATCCGGGCTCTGACCACGAGGACTTCCCGGACCCGATCTTGGATCGCCTCCGCGAGGTCGTCGCTCGCATTCGTGCCGTGGGCGAGCTCGACAGTCACGGGAAGCGGAGGGTCCTGCTTCACACCCGCGGACTGCGGCCGGACGAGGATGTGCCCGCTGACCCGGGGCGCGAACTCGTTCACGACCTCGCGGATCGCCGACGGGAAGACGTTCACGCCGCGGACGATGAGCATGTCGTCGGTACGGCCGACGCAGCGGATGCGCAGGCCGGTCCTGCCGCAGGCGCACGGGCTCGTCCAGGCGACGACGTGGTCTCGCGTCCGGAAGCGGATGAGCGGGGCTGCGCGATGCTGGAGGTGCGTGAGAACGAGCTCGCCTTCGGCTCCGTCGGCCAGCTCGCGCGCCTCGCCCGTCTCGGGGTCGATGAGCTCCATGTGCACGAAGCCGTGCGCGCCGAGGTGCATCCCGTCCTGTTGCTCGCACTCGCCGAAGAGCGACGGGCCGATGTCGCCGACGCCCATTGCCTCGGTCACCTTCGCGCCCCAGCCCTCCTCGAGCTTGGCGCGGAAGCCCGGCTCGCCACCGCCCGGCTCTCCCGCGACGAGGACGCGCCGGACGCTCGACTCGCGCAGGTCGTGGCTCTCGGCCAGGTGCGCCGCATACGAAGGCGTGAGGACGACTGCGTCGGGCTCGAGCGTCTCGATCGTCCAGATCAGGCGCTCGGTGTTGCCGGTTCCGATCGGGATGTGCACGAGCCCGATGCGCTCGAAGGCGGCGAGCGCTGCGCCGGCGACGAACGGTCCCGCGTTGTAGGTGGAGACGATCCGCTGGCCGGGCTCGACGCCCGATGCCGCGTAGCTGCGTGACGAGCCGGTGACCCAGTTCTCGACGTCGGACGAAGTCAGCGGGATGTAGCTCGGCGCGCCGGTCGTTCCGCTCGTCGAGTAGATGCGGACGAGCTCGGACGGATCTGCACAGAGGTGGGCGCCGAAAGGGTTCTCCGCGGTGACCGTTGCGCGGAGCTCGTCCTTTTCGGTCAGAGCGAGCTCCGCGATGTCCTCGAGCCGGTCACTGGGGCTCGGACCGAGCTTCTCCCGGTAGAAGTCGGAGCGCTCGAGGACGTAGGCGAGCTGCGCCCGGTAGCTCTCGGCGTCAGCGCTCGTACTCGACCGCCCTTTCGGCCGCCTCGGCGAGCCCGAGCCCGATCGCATCCTCCTGCTCCTCGGCCAGGTGGGCCAGGAGGCTCGCAGTGCGGGCGAGGATCGGAACCGCCTTCACGGCCGAGGCCGGAAAGCCGAGGTCGAGCAGGACCGAGGCGATGGGCATCGAGACGTTCATCGTCAGCGGTTTGCCCCAGACCTCGGCGACAGCGCCGCGCAGGCTGCGGGCGAGCTCCGTATGCGGGCCACTCGCGCCGTGCTCGTCGGCGAGCTCGAGGATCCGCTCGGCGCGGGGGTCGACCGGCGTGTGCACCGGATGGCCGAAGCCGGGCATCTTCTCGCCGGCCGCGTGGATTTCGCGGGCAACCTGGAGCGGATCGCGCCCGTGGTTCTGCGCGAGGAGCCGCGCGCATTCATCCGCGGTGCCGAGGATCACGGGCCCGCAGCCGAGGATCCCGGCCGCGACCGCGCCCTGGAGCGAATCCGGATCCGCTGCGAAGGTCATGCGCGCGGCGACGTTCGTCGGCATCAGTCCGTGCTCGGCGATCGAGACAAGCAGCAGGTCGAGGAAGAAGCGCTGCTCCTCGGTCGGCTCCTGGCCGGTGAGGAGCAGGTGGAAGTGGTCGGTGAACGTGACCCGGCCCATGAGATCGCCGGTGAGGTCGCGCCCGCGCACCTCGACGCGGTCGGGATAGGCCTGGGCGATCCGCGTCTTCATGCTCGTATCTTTCACCCGATGCACCCACTCGCGACGACAGTCGTCGGCAGCTACCCGCAACCGGACTGGCTGATCGACCGCGAGAAGCTCGCGGGCAGGCTTCCGCCGCGGGTTCCGGCGCACGAGCTGTGGCGCGTCGACGAGGCTTGGCTCGAGGAGGCGCAGGACGACGCGACACGCTTGGCCGTCCAGGATATGGAGGAGGCGGGCATCGATGTGGTCACCGACGGAGAGATCCGGCGCGAGAGCTACTCGAACTATTACGCGAACGCGCTCGAGGGGCTCGACCTGGACGAGCCTGGCACCGCGCTCGACCGAACCGGACATCCGAACCCGGTGCCACGGGTCGTCGGCGAGATCCGGCGCTCCCGCCCGGTGCAGGTGCGGGACGCCGAGTTCCTCCGCGCGCTGACCGACCGGCCGATCCGGGTCACCGTCCCCGGCCCGTTCACGATGAGCCAGCAGGCGCAGAACGACCACTACCCGAGCCTGCGGGAGCTCGCGCTCGCGTACGCGGAGGCGGTGAACGAGGAGCTGCGCGACTTGGTCGCGGCCGGCGCAGAAGTCGTCCAGGTCGACGAGCCCTACCTTCAGGCGCGGCCCGACGGCGCGCGCGAGTACGCGCTCGAGGCGATCGACCGCGCTTTCCAGGGAGTGGGCGGGACGAAGGCGCTCCATACGTGCTTCGGCTACGCGGCGATCGTCCACGAGAAGCCGAGCGACGGCTACCCGTTCCTGGCCGAGCTGGACGCGTGCTCCGCGGACGAGATCTCGATCGAGGCAGCACAGCCGCGGCTCGACCCGGCGATTCTCGAGCAGCTCCCCTCGAAGCGCGTGATCCTGGGCGTCCTCGACCTGAGCGACATGGAGGCCGAGAGCGCGGAGACCGTGGCGGCGCGCATCCGGGCGGCGCTCGAGCACATCGACGCGGACCGCCTCATGCTCGGTCCGGACTGCGGCATGAAGTACCTGCCCCGTGACGTCGCTCTTGGCAAGCTCCGTGCCCTGGTCGACGGCGCCGCAGCCGTTCGCGCCGGGCTCTGAGCAGGAATATCCTTGCCGCCGCAAGCGATTTCGGAGGAGGGCTCGTCATGGCCATGAAGCTGAACATGCTTCCGCCGAGCGTGAACAACATGTCCGTCCGGGTGTTCGTGCGCGCGGCCGGGATCCCCGTGGAGGAGGAGAACGTCTGGGGCAAGACGGGCGAGGAGGAGTACCTCGGCAAGTACCCGCCGGGCCTCACCCCGACGATCGAGCACGACGAGCTGCCGAAAGGCGTCCTCGGAGAGAGCTGCGCCGTGATGATGTACCTCGCGAGCCGCGAGGGCCGCGACGACCTCTACCCGACCGATCTCAAGCGCCGTGCGATGGTGGACGCGGCGAACTTCTACACGCTGAGCATCCTGTACCCGGTCCTCACCCGCGCGACCTATCCGCGCCTGCAGTACCCGGGCTATCCGGGGGAGGTGTCGACCTCGGAGGCGTCCGACGAGGTAAAGGAGGCCGCCCGCAAGTCGGCGGAGGACGCGCTGCCGCGGATCCTCGACACGTATCCGTCCTTTTGGGGCACCGACAGCGGGTTCATCGGCGGCGGCGATTCACCGTCGATCGCGGACATCCGGCTCGCTTCGACGCTCGAGTTCCTCGCGGTCACCGACACCGGGATCCCGGACTGGGGCAAGGACTACATCTCGCGGGTCGAATCCGCGCTCGGAGACGCGTACACCGAGCCGGCCGGCGACGTGCGGGGCTACATCGCGCAGGTTACGGGCGAGGCGGTCGCGGCCGGCTAGCGCTACATCGTCTCGAGCGTCGCGCGGCGGCGGCCGTCGAGCTCGAAGAGCCTGAGCAGCCCGTACGCGAGCGTCGCGTAGACGGCCCCGATCGCGGCCTCCGTCCACACGAGCCCGGACACGTCGCCGAGACTCGAGCCACTGGCAACCTCCCGCGCGGCCTGGATCCCGTGCGTCAGCGGAAGGATCTTGCTGATCTGCTGCATCCAGGTCGGCAGCGAGTCGACCGGGACATTGACCCCGCAGAAGAGCAGGAACACGAAGACCATCAAGTTGGCGAAGAAGAAGATGTCGCGGCCGCGCAGCCCGAAGGCGCCGATCATCGTCCCGAATGCGGTACACGAGAATGAGGTCACGACGACGATCAGTGCGATCACCGGGATCTCTGCCGGCGTCAGCGAGAAATCGAGCAGCAGCCAGCCCACTGCGAAGCCGACCGTGGACACGACCACGCCGTTCGCCAGGTTCGGCAGCGCCCGTCCGAGGAACAGCGCGAGCCGGTTCGCAGGCGTGACGAGGATCGACGAGAGCGTCTGCGTCCAGCGCTCGCCGCCGATCGTCATCGCCATCCCGAAGATCCCTCCAAGAGACGAGATCGCGACCGCGTTGCCGATCACGAAGAACTCGTCCGACTGGGTGTTCGCGAAGCGGCCGATGTACGCGAAGAAGAGGATCTGGAAGATCGGGCCGCCGAGCATCGTCGGCACGTACATCGTCCAGTGGATCCAATTGAAGAGCGCGCGGTACGCGAGGTAGCCGCCGATGAAGAAGACGCGGAAAGCGTTCACCGGAGCGAGAGCGTGGCGCTTCGGCGGGCGCGCACCTCGAAGTAGCCGAGCGTGAAGTGACCGACGAGCAGGTAGAGGGCGCCGAGCGCGAGGCAGGCCGCGACAGCGGGTGCAGGATTACCGCCGAGCGCTGCCTCTCGCATGGCGCGGATGCCCCAGGTGGGCGCAAGGACGTACGAGATCGGGCGCGTCCAGCCCGGGAGCAGCGACAAGCCGATCAGGAGGCCAGTGACGAGCCAGACCGGATACTCGAGAAGATTCGAGAGCGAGTTCGCATTGCGCAGGAGGACGAAGGTCGAGGCGAGGACGAGGCCGAGGAGCCCCAGCGAGAGGATTGCCACGGGAAGGGCGATCGCGAACCAAACGGGGTGAGCCAGGTCGAACGGCACGTCGAAGATGAGCCAGCCCCACGCAAGCGTCGCCACGAGCGAGTAGAGCCCGATCGAGGCGGTCGCGAGCGTCATCGGAAGAAGCACGAAGAGCAAGCGGGCCGGCACGCCGATCACGTATTCGAGGGTCCCTTGCCAGCGCTGCCACTGGATGAGGCCGCCCGAGCCGAACAGCGTCGACGACCAGATGCCCATCATCCCGGCGCCGAGCGACACGTAGAGGAGCGACCCGCCACGCGTGCCCGAGCGGAACATGTAGTAGGCGATCGTCGCGTAGAACACCGGCAGGATCGCGGCGTTCAGCATGAAGAAGCCGGAC
>Ga0207674_10009747_pt1 | contig 10942 bp, 5 predicted proteins | sample KBSCornC72_FD_184303 | JGI IMG/M metagenome (GOLD analysis project Ga0207674, IMG submission 184303) | Corn rhizosphere microbial communities from Kellogg Biological Station, Michigan, USA - KBS Corn C7-2 (SPAdes) (version 2) | ecosystem: Host-associated > Plants > Roots > Rhizosphere > Soil ...
CTACAAGGTGCGCGAGCACAGCCTTGCCAAGGTCCCGCTGCTGCTCGTCGTCGGCAAGCGCGAGGCCGAGGAAGGCACGGTCGCGCTGCGCCGCCTCGGCAGCGACGAGCACCAGAAGATGATGAACCTCGACGAGGCCGTCCGGATGATTCGCGACGAAGCCGTGCCGCCGGACCTGCGCTAGGCTGCGAGAATCCTGCACTCGAGCTTGCCGCGGCACGACTTAGGCTACAGCGGAAACGGAGTGGTCTCCTCGGTCCGTCAGGTTTAAAACGCGCTGATCAACCAAGAGGATTCCATGGCGACGTGTCCGATATGCAGCTCATCGGCAACCAGACTTCGGTTCGAAGGCCGCACCAATCGAAATCCGGCCGATGGCCGCGTTTGGGTCGTCTACGAGTGCGAGCACTGTGCTCACGGCTTCATCAACCCTCAGCCAAGCGCCGCGACGTTGAAAGAGTATTATAGCTCGTCCTACGAGGCCTACGACGACCAGCACGGCGCCGAAGCCGACGATGCCGAGGTCATCGCGAGAGCGAAGGCAGCGGGCGAATTTCGCCACATTCCCATTCCGGCGGGCAAGAAAATCTTGGATTTCGGATGCGGCGGAGGATTTTTCCTCCGAATTTGCCGCGAACTCGGCGCACAGGTCCAAGGCATTGAGCCCAGCCCTTTCGGCGCTGAAATCACGCGCAAGCAGAACATTCCCGTGTTTGAAGGGAGCCTCGACGACTTCCTTGAACAGAATGGGGATCAGCGTTTTGACGTGATCACCTCTAACCACGTGCTGGAGCATGTCCCGAATCCCATCCAGACGCTGGAAGGACTTCGGTCTCTCCTGGCTCCCGGCGGAGTGATGACGATAACGGTACCAAATGCGACGTCCGCATTTGCAAAACTGCTGGGCAAGGATTGGTACAACACCGACTTGCCATTTCATCTTCATCAATTTTCCGCGATGAGCCTGAGGTGTGCTGCCGAACGTGCCGCCCTAACCACTCAGTATTTGGGAACCACCTCTCTTCCCGCCGGATCGGCCGCATCGCTCCGACTGGTGCTACGGCAGAAGTTCATGGTCCCGCAGAGGCTCAGTGTACGACTGCCGGGAATCGAAAGGCTCGGAGCATCGATTGCGGCTCGCCATGACCGGAAGGCCCGCGGTGAAGCTTTGCTAGCGAGGTTTGCGGCGTAATTGCCGCGGTTGCGCAATGGACTGAGCCTGACGCGAGTCCGCAACAGGTCGCGGCAAAAATGACTCACTTTTGCGCGTGCATACTTTTCATGAGCCCCGCGAGTGCCTAACTCCGCGTTTGACCAACAACAATTTCGGAGACTTCGCTATACCACCGCCCTACCCGCGCCGAGGAATGGCGCCTCCGCCGCCGATGAGCGGCCCCCGCTACAACGAGTTCATCCAGTCACCAAAGGTACGGGTGATCGATGAAAACGGCGAGAATCTGGGCGTGATGTATACGCGCGAAGCCTTCGAGCAGGCGCAGGAAGCGGGCCTCGACCTGGTCGAGATTTCTCCCAACGCCGATCCGCCAGTCGCCAAGTTCCTCGATATCGGCCGCTACAAGTACGAGGCACAGAAGAAGGCCGCCGAGCAGCGCAAGAAGCAGAAGACGCAGGAGATCAAGGAGATCAAGATGCGTCCGAACATCGACGACCACGACTATGACACGAAAATGAAGAAGGTCTTCGAGTTCCTCGAGGAAGGCGACAAGGTGAAGGTCACCATGCGCTTCCGGGGCCGCGAGATGGCGCATGGCGAGCTCGGCATGGCGGTGCTTCGCCGGGTCCAGGAGCAGACGCAGGAAATGGCGAAGATCGAAGCGCATCCGCGCATGGAAGGCCGCCAGATGCTGATGGTGCTCGCGCCGAAGTGACGCGAAGCTCATCCCGGACTTGATCCGGGATGCATGAGGAAGCTCCGCGCGACGCTACTTACACTCGTGTTGCCAAATTGCTGCAGCGTCCTGTCTTTGTTGATCAGCGCGCGAGGCATCGCTTCCCTTTGACGGCTGTTCGGGTTTAGCCTTTCCCCCAGACCGGGCGCTTGTCGCCCGAGGGGGAGAGAAAAAGATGATCCGCAAGTCAGCGTGGCTGCTGTCGGCAGGCCTTTTCGCATTGAGCGCTCCGGCCGTTGCACAACCGACGTCTCAATCGAACACCGACACGGACAAGCAGACCGCACAGCCCACGCCCAGCGCAACCGAAGGGGCAGCGGTGCAGCAGCCGGTCGACACCGGCGACATCGTCATCACCGCGACTCGCCGCAACCAGGCGCTGTCGAACGTGCCGATGGCGGTGAGCGCCGTCACTGCGCAGAACCTTCAGAACACGGGCGCGACCGACATCCGCCAGCTCAACCAGATCGCGCCATCATTGCTGGTGTCGTCGACCTCTTCGGAAGCGGGTGCGGCCGTTGCGCGCATTCGCGGCGTCGGCACCGTCGGCGACAATCCCGGCCTCGAAAATTCGGTCGGGCTTTTCATCGATGGAGTCTATCGCGCGCGGACCGGAATCGGCCTGACGGATCTCGGGCCCATCGATCGTATCGAGGTCCTGCGCGGCCCGCAGGGAACATTGTTCGGCCGAAACACCTCGGCCGGCCTCATTTCCATATTTACCGCCAAGCCGCGCTTCACACCCGAAGTCAGCGGCCAGGTCGACATCGGCAATTACAATTACCGCCGGTTCCAGGCGAGCGTGACGGGCCCGGTGAGCGATACGGTCGCTCTTCGCCTCGACGGCGTCTGGGATAAACGCGACGGCTTTCTCAAGGACGTGATCTCCGGCCGCCGGATCAACAATCGCGATCGCTGGGGACTGCGTGGCCAAGCGCTCTTTCAGCCCAACGACAACTTCTCGTTCCGGCTGATCGCAGATTATTCGAAGCAGAACGAGGAATGCTGCGGAGCGACCTTCCTTCCCGCGCATGACGTTACCGCCGCTGGACCTGGACCTTCGACGATCGCCTTCATCGAGCGCAATCTCGGCGGCATCATCGAGGACGATACGTTCGCCCGCAGGACGTCGATCACGCCAGGCCGCGACTATAATTCCGACGTCAGGGATTGGGGGCTTTCGGGCGAGCTGACGTATGATTTCGGCGTTGCCGAGCTGACGTCGATCACGGCTTACCGCTACAACAAATATACGCGCGGGCAGGACGCCGACTTCAATAATCTCGACATCCTTTACCGCGACAGCGACGGCGGATCCTACAACCGCTTCAAGACCTTCAGCGAGGAAGTGCGGCTGCAGGGCAATACCTGGAACAACCGCCTCGACTGGCTGATCGGCGGCTATTACGCGAACGAGAAGCTGCAGGTCCGCGACAATCTTGCTTATGGTGCGGATTACGCGCGGTTTGCCAATTGCCTTGTTGCTGCGAACTTCGCGGGCTCGGCTGGCGTTCCGCCGTCGATCCTGGCTCCTGGCGCATCGCCGACCTGTTTCAACACGCCGGTCGCGTCGGGCGTTCGCTCGGCGCTTGAGAACGCATATCTCGCGGCCGCCGGCAATCCCGCGGCGCAAGCCGCACTCGCGGGTCAGTTCACGGTCCTCAGCGCGTTCGCGCGTCTCCCGAACGACCCGTTCGTAACGACGAACTTTTCGGCTGCGCCGTTCGGTAACAGCGGCTTTGCGAACCTGGTCAATCCCGCCCTGACGATGAACGGCGAGATGCTCGATGACCTCTACGACCAGGGCAGCAACAATTACGCGATCTTCACCCACAATATCTTTTCCATCACGCCGCAGCTGAAGCTGACTCTCGGCGCGCGCTACACGCATGAGAAGAAGACGCTCGGTGCGGCGCTGAGCGACAACAACACGCTGTGTACGATCTATTCGGCCAGCGCCGCGCTTGCTTCTCTGCAGACGCTCCCGTGCGTGTCACCCAGCGTTCCCGGCGGCTCGTTCGCATTCGCCGACAGTCGCACGGAGAACAAGCTCTCGGGCACTGCGGTGCTCAGCTACAAGCCGACCGACCGGCTGCTGACCTACGTGAGCTATTCGCGCGGCTACAAGGCGGGCGGCTTCAACCTCGATCGTTCGGCGCTGTTCCGCAGCTCCGCCCCGACCGTCCCGGCGCCGCCCTTCGTCATTTCCGGCAATGGCGCAATTTGCACGACTGCGACCCAGCCCAATTGCAGCGGTCAAGTCGCCTCAGGTGCCGACCTCCAATTCAAGCCGGAGATCAACGACGCGTTCGAGGCTGGCTTCAAATATCATGGCCGCGGAATCGACGTGAACCTGGCGCTGTTCCACGAGGTCTTCCGCAACTTCCAGTTGAACACGTTCAACGGCCTCAACTTCGTCGTCGAGAACATCAACAGCTGCAGCACCAGCCTGAATGGCGCGGACAGGGACAACAGCCCCTACACCGGCGCATGCACCGGGAAGCTGCACGGCGGCGTCAGGAGCCAGGGATTCGAGCTCGAAGCCTTCACCCACCCAATCCGCGATGTCGAATGGAATGCGGGCCTCGTGATGGCCGACACCAAGTATCGCGACAATCTGGTGGGCGCCGATGGAAGGCCGCTGACCAACGCTCTGTTCCAATTGCCGGGCCGGCGGATATCGAACGCGCCGTTGTGGACTGCGACGTCATCGATTGCCTGGACACCCTCGCTGTGGGGCGCGCTCAAAGGTCTCGTCTATTTCGACGGCCGCTACATGAGCAAGTTCGACACCGGGTCCGACCTCGACATCGAGAAGACGCAGCCGGGCTTTGCCGTGTTCAATGGCCGCATCGGCATCGAAGGACCGGGCGGCGCATGGGGAGTCGAGCTCTGGGGTCAGAACCTCCTCAACAAGAACTATATGCAGGTCGCGTTTGATGCTCCGCTCCAGGGGCAGGGCACGACTCGCGGCGTTCAGGCGAACTTCTATCCGGTCTCGACCCAGCTCTACGGCGCTTTCCTGGGCGAGCCGCGGACGTTCGGAATCACGCTGCACGCGAAGATGGGCTTCAACCGCGCCGCGCCGCCTCCTCCGCCACCGCCTCCGCCGCCACCGCCTCCGCCGCCGGCGACGCAGACTTGTCCGGATGGGTCGGTGATCCTGGCGACTGCGACTTGCCCGGCGCCGCCTCCGCCTCCTCCGCCCCCAGCAGCGCCGGAACGCGGCTAGGCCTTGCAGTCATCCAGAGCAGGAGAGCCCCACCCATTGCGGTGGGGCTTTTCCGTTCACGCCGCTTTCGCGCGCCCCGGCTCGCGCGCCGCTTCCAGCAGGGCAGCGCGAAGCTGTCCGGCATCGTCGGCATCGAGCTTCTTCCCGTCGACGCGGGTCAGGTAGAATACGTCGACGGCCCGCTCGCCGTAAGTGGCGATATGCGCCGAATGCACGATGTGCCCGCAGCCGTGGATCGCGGCGGCGAGCCCGGCAAGCAGCGCCGGCCTGTCGCGGGCATTGACCTCGACCACGGTCGTCCGGCTCGAGGCACGCTCCGCAATGGCGACCGAGGGCGCGACCTCGAAGGCCGAAGCCCCTCTCTGCGCTCCCGCGGCTGGCACTGGCGGAAGCGACGGGCTGGCGAGCGCGCCTTCAATCGCTTTTGCCAGGCGCTGGCGCAGCCGGCGGTCGCCATAGGGCTGACCGCGAGCATCGAGCACCAGCAGATTGTCGAGCGCCATGCCGTCGCGAGTGGTGTGGATCCGCGCGTCGATGATGTTGGCTCCGGCTGCGGCGAGCCCCGCGCAAATGCGATAGAAGAGCGCTTCGCGGTCGGGGGTGAAGACGCTGATCCGCGTGGCTCCGCTCTCCGAATCGTCGGCGACCTCGACATTCGGGACGGCGTCGCCGATGTGGGCCTCGGCCGCCGCGACCTGGCGCGCATTGGCAAGCTGCCACGCGGCAGGCTCGGCCAGCCAATAGCTGTCGGACAGCCGCCGCACGTGCGCCTTGATGGCGCTCGATTTCCAGCCGAGCGCCGCCCCGAGCTCGCGCTGGCGCTGTTCGACCATCTCGGCGCGTCCGTGCTGCTTGTGTCCGAGCCGCAGCCGTTCCTCAGCCGCCTCGAACAGGGTTCTCAGCAGCGTCCGCTTCCATTCGTTCCATACGCCTGGTCCGACCGCGCGAATGTCGACCACGGTCAGCACCAGCAAGAGTCGCAACCGCTCGGGGCTCTGCACGATCTGCGCGAAATCCTCGATCGTCTTCGGGTCGGCGAGGTCCCGCTTGAACGCGGTCGAGGACAGCAGCAGGTGATAGCGGACCAGCCAGGACACGGTCTCGGTTTCGGCAGCATCGAGGCCGAGACGGGGGCAGAGCTTGAGAGCGATCTCCGCGCCGATTTCGCTATGGTCCCCACCGCGGCCCTTGGCGATGTCGTGCAGCAGCACCGCGACGTAGAGCACCCGGCGTGATGCGATCTGCTTTTGCACGATCGCGGTCGACAGCGGATGCTCCGTCTTGAGCTCGCCGCGCTCGATGGCCGAAAGCAGGCCGATCGCTCGGATCGAATGCTCGTCGACCGTATAATGGTGATACATGTCGAACTGCATCTGCGCGACGACGCGACCGAAATCGGGAACGAAGCGGCCGAACACCCCGGCCTCGTTCATCCAGCGGAGCACCATCTCGGGGTGGTGGACCGAGGTCAGCACCTCGAGGAACAAGGCATTGGCACGGGGGTCGGATCGGACCGCGCGGTCGATGAGGGCCGAATCGCGGCTCGCGGCACGCATCGCCGCAGGGTGGATCTCGAGCTGTTCGCGCGCCGCGAGCGCGAATATCTCCAGCAGTCGCACGGGATCGCTACGGAAGAACTTGTCCGACGGGATTGTGAGCCGCCCGCGATCGAGCGCGAATCCGCCGAGCCGCTTTGGCTTGCGTCGGATTGTCGGCAGTGCGAATCGAAATCCCTTCTTGCCGAGCTGTTCGTCGAGTTGAGCGAGGAAGACGCCGGTGAGGTCGCCGACGGTCTTCGCATTCAAGAAGTAGAATTGCATGAACCGCTCGACCGCGGATTTTCCCGGCCGGTCGGCGTAATGCATGATCTCGGCGATGCGCGGCTGATATTCGAAGGTGAGGCGTTCCTCGGCGCGGCCGGCAAGCATGTGCAAATGGCAGCGCACCGCCCAGAAGAAGCGCTCGGCGCGGTCGAAGCGCTTGAATTCGGCAGCGGTCAGCAGTCCGGCCTTGACCAGGTCGGCGGGTTTTTCGACGCGGTGGACGTACTTGCCGATCCAGTAGAGCGTGTGGAGATCGCGGAGGCCGCCCTTGCCGTCCTTGACGTTCGGTTCGACGACGTAGCGGCTGTCGCCCATCTTCACGTGCCGGGCGTCGCGCTCGGCGAGCTTGGCGCCGACGAACTCCGCCGCGGTCCCGGCGACGACCTGCTTGCGGAAGCGCGCGACCGCCGAGTCGAACAAGTTCTCGTCGCCCCACAGCCAGCGCGCCTCGAGGAACGCGGTCCGGACGGTCATGTCTTTCTTCGCCAGCGCGATCAGCTGCGACACTGACCGGACCGAATGGCCGACCTTCAGCTTCAGGTCCCACAGCAGGTGGAGCATCGCCTCGGCCGCACGTTCCTGCTCGGCGATCGGGGCCTTCGCGGTCAGGAACATGAGATCGAGGTCGCTGTAGGGCGCCATCTCGCCGCGGCCGGTGCCGCCGAGGCCGACCAGCGCAAGGCCGTCGCCAAGTGCCTGCCCAAGCAACCGGTCCGTCACGAAATCGTACGTAAGCCGCACCAGCTGATCGTGAAGGAACGCGGTTGCCTGCGCCGCCGCCCGGCCGTTGCCGGGCTCTTCGGTGAGGCGTTTCACGATTTCTGCGCGGCCTGACTCGAGCGCACCGCGCAGGACCGCCGCGGCGTCGGCCGAAAGATTCCCGCCGGGCTTCAGCGACGCCAGCCGATCAGCCAGCGCACGCCGGTCGATGATCTCCCGCTGATCGGGCAGGGCTTCATGTCCGCGTGACGCCATGGCTGCTTATTGGCATGTCTCGTCCCTCCGGCGACAGACCCAAATTGTGTCTTCTGGACGACAGCCAAACCGCAGTTATACCAAGCACATGGAGTTGCAGGGCCACGCGCTTGAGAGCGAAGCGCAGCGCGGAATCGGCGCGCTCCAGCGCGGCGACTTCGCGGCGGCGCGCGATGCGTTCGCGCAGGTAACCGCATCCGGCAACGCCTCGGCCCAGGCATGGCTGTTCTATGCGCAAGCGTGCGACGGGTGCGACGATCGCGACAACGCCATGGCGGCGCTCGACCGGGTGCTTGCCGCAGACCAGACCAACCCGTTCGCCCTGCTGATGAAGGGCGACATTTATGCGCGCGGCGGCAACGACCGCGCGTCGGTGTCCTTTTATCGGATGGCGATCCGGCGCTGCGCCGAGTTGCCCCAGCTCCCCGGGGATCTTCCCGATCGGCTGCGCCGCGCGGAAACCGCGGTCGCTCGAGCCGAGAAACGGTTCGAGGCGGAGCTCCAGCACGTGCTTGCCGATCGCGGCATCGACGCCGTTCCGCCGCGCTTCGCCGAGGCGCTGGCGATCGCGGCGGGCAGTCAACCGGTCTATCTGCAGCAGCCGACGAGCTTCTATTTCCCCGGGCTTCCGCAGCAGGCCTGGTACGAGCGCGAGATGTTCCCCTGGGTGGCGGAACTCGAAGCCGCGGTGCCGCAGATGCGCTCCGAGATCGAGCAGGTGCTCGCCGATGAACAGGGCCTCGAACCGTACGTCCAGCCCGAGTCCGAGCGTGCGTATCACGGGCACAGCTTGCTCAACGACGCGCGCTGGAGCGCCTTTCACTTGTGGACGAACGGCGAGAGGATCGAGGAGAATGCGGGGCGCTGTCCGCTGATCATGCGCATGCTCGAGCTGCCGCCGATCCCGCGCATCAAGGGCCGGTCGCCGATGGCGCTGATCTCAATCCTGAAGCCAGGAACGCACATCCCGCCGCACACCGGCATGCTCAACATGCGCCTGATCTGCCATGTGCCGCTGGTCGTGCCGAACGAATGCCGGTTGCGGGTCGGGGCCGAGACTCGCGACGTCGTCGAAGGCAAAGCGATGATCTTCGACGATTCAATCGAGCATGAGGCGTGGAACAACAGCGAGTCCGTCCGCGCGGTACTTCTGTTCGAAATCTGGCGGCCGGAGATCAACGATGACGAGAAGGTCGCGCTGACCGCCATGTTCGAGGCGGTGACCGGTTACGACGCTCCGTCGGACGACTGAGCGAGCCGCTTCAGCTCGTATAATTTGTCCAGCGCTTCGCGAGGGCTGAGCCGGTCCGGTTCGATCGCGTCCAGTGCAGCGATCAGCGGGTCGGGACCACGCTCAGGCTCGGCGGCCGCGAATAGGGGCAGATCGTCGAGTCCCGCCGCGATCCCGCCGGTCGCATCGCGGCCCGCCTCGAGCTTGGCGAGGACCGACCGGGCGCGGCCGACGACCGCCGGCGGCAGTCCCGCCAACTTGGCGACCGCGATTCCATAGCTGCGGTCCGCCGCCCCGTCCGCAACCTCGTGGAGCAGGACGAGATCGCCTTTCCACTCGCGTGCTCGGACGTGGTGGAGCGACAGGCAATCAAGCCGGCCGGCGAGTCTGGTCAGCTCGTGATAGTGGGTCGCGAACAAGGTCCGGCACCTGACCTCGTCGTGCATCGCCTCGACCACCGCCCAGGCGATCGCGAGCCCGTCATAGGTCGAAGTGCCGCGTCCGATCTCATCCAGGATCACGAGGCTTTTCGGAGTCGCCTGGGCGAGAATCGCGGCGGTCTCGACCATCTCGACCATGAAGGTGGAGCGGCCGCGCGCGAGGTTGTCCGATGCGCCGACGCGACTGAACAGGCGGTCGACGATCCCGACCTTCGCCCGTCCTGCCGGCACGAAGCTGCCCGACTGCGCCAGCACGGCGATGAGCGCCGTCTGGCGAAGGAAGGTCGACTTGCCGCCCATGTTGGGACCTGTGATCAACCACAGCCGGTCGGACGTACCGATCGACAGGTCGTTGGCGACAAAGCGCTCGCCGCTGCCGTTGAGCGCGGTCTCGACCACCGGGTGACGCCCGCTCTCGATCTCGAGGCAGGCTTCGTCAGTAAGCTGCGGCTGTATCCACCCGCCCTCGACCGCACGTTGCGCGTGGCTCCCTGCGACGTCGATCCGCGCTATCGTCTCCGCCGTAGCCGTGATCCGCTGCGCGGCAGCGACGGCGAGCCGAGTCAGCTCTTCTGCGTGGGCAGTTTCGGCGGCGAGTGCGTGGCCGCCGGCTTCGACCACCTTGCTCGCTTCCTCATGCAGCTCGGGCGAGTTGAAGCGCACGACTCCGGCCAGCGTCTGCCGATGGGTGAAGCCGCTGTCCGGGGCAATCAGCCGGTCCGCATGCTTGGCCGAGACTTCCACATGATAGCCAAGCACCGCGTTGTGGCGGATCTTGAGCGAGCCGATCCCGGTCGAGACGCGATACTTTGCCTCGAGCGCGGCGATCGCTCGGCGGCCGTTCGATGCCGAATCGCGCAGCGCGTCGAGCGCTGCGTCATAGCCTTCGGCGATATAACCGCCCTTGGATGAATCGATCGGCGGCGACTCGACCAGCGCCGCTCGCAACCGGTCGACCAGAGCCGCATGTCCGCTGAGCGACGGCAGCAACGTCTCGAGCAGACTTGGCCGGTCAACTTCGAGCTCAAGCTCGCTCCGAAGCGCAGCGGCGCCACCGAGGCCGTCGCGCAGCAGCGCCAGATCGCGCGGGCTTCCACGCCCTGCTGCGAGCCGGGCAAGCGAGCGTGCAAAATCCGGCAATGCCTTGAGCGCGCTCCGGACGCGGTCGCGCCGGATGGCATTCTCGTGCAGCCAGGCGACGAGCCCAAGCCGCTGCTCGATCTCGCGCTGAACGGTGAGCGGCGCACTGACGTCCTCGGCGAGCAATCGGCGGCCTGCCGCGGTCTGGCAGCGGTCGATCTCGCCGAGCAAGCTCCCGGCGACACTGCCGC
>Ga0207674_10009752_pt1 | contig 10939 bp, 9 predicted proteins | sample KBSCornC72_FD_184303 | JGI IMG/M metagenome (GOLD analysis project Ga0207674, IMG submission 184303) | Corn rhizosphere microbial communities from Kellogg Biological Station, Michigan, USA - KBS Corn C7-2 (SPAdes) (version 2) | ecosystem: Host-associated > Plants > Roots > Rhizosphere > Soil ...
TGCCGTGAACTGGCTTCTCAAGCCGCTTCAGAAGATGGCTCTCGTGTAAAGTGACAGTGGCGGGGATCGAACCCGCAACCTCATGCTTCGGAGGCATGCGCTCTATCCATTGAGCTACACTGTCATCGCAAGCAGTATACCAGATGATAGGGGTCAGTGGCAAGAGTTCCGCGTGCCTTTTTATTTGGCGCACCTACTTGCGGGTTGCGCTTCACGTTATGCCAGATTTTTCGGGATGGGTTGCTCGTGCTGGCCGGGTATTCTGAAAATCATCTTGAGCGAGCCAAAGAAGATGATATCGCCGTGTTGCAGAAGCTCTGGTTTGAGCGGAGCCAGAAACAGTTCGCCCAGCCGCGTTTTGTTGCGGCTCTTGAGGTCTTCGATATAGAAGAACGTATTCTCGAAACGAATGCGCGCGTGCTGGCGCGAGACCGTGGCCTGCGGATCGAGCGCGGTGAGATCAATTTCGGGCGTGATATGGTGCCTGGGATCGACGCGCCCCACAATCACATATTTCGCTTTGATCGGAACACGCTGTGTGGCCGCGCCCTCCTGTTCATAATCGAGATAGGCGTAGATCGGCTCGCCTTCGTTGAGAGGGGTAATCATAGTGCTTTCTGCGTCGCGCAAGGCCTGTTTGTCTACAATCACCGTTTCGATGGCCTCAATGGGGAGCGCATTGGGCGCGCGATTGATTTCGTGCGTCGGGCTACTATTCTGAGGCGCAGGTGGTAAGCCCTCCGCTGGTATGACTGTTTGAGCCAGCGTAGCCTGCCATTTCCCTGGTGGGCGTTGCAGCCTCTCCGGCGGGATGGCCTCTAACGCTGCCAGTAGATCAGTGGCATGGAGGTAGCGTTGCCGTGGATCTTTGGCCAGAGCGCGTTCGACGATTGTTTGTAGTTCGGGTAGCGTATCATGTTTGAACTGAACCATGCGCGGCACCGGGCTATTGCCTTGCATAATTCCCGTTTCCGCTGGGGTGCGTCCGACAAAGGGCGGGCGACCGGTAATCAGCTCAAAGAGTAAGATACCGAGCTGGTAAATATCGCTGGCAGTTCCGCTGGTGTGGTAAAAAATGTGTTCCGGGGCCATGTAACGCGGGTCGAGTTGTCCGATATCGTGGAGGTTCTGTCCCTGCGTGTAGCCAAGTTGGCGAAATAGCCCGCGCAGCCCCACGTCGTCCAGTTGGGCGCGATCCTCCAGGCCGATCGTGTCAACCGTAATCAGTTGCGGGCGCAGGTCGAGATCGGCAATGCCCAGTTTGTGCAGCACAGTCAGGCCGCGTGCCACCTGGATACTCAAATTAAGCGAGCGCGCCAGGTCGATGTTCTCTGTGTCGGCCAGTTGGCGCAGTGTGATGCCACGCGGCGGATCGGTGGCGATATAGGCGTAATGCTCGAATACTCCCCAATCGTGGACGCGGATCACGTGTGGCGATTGGGCCTGACGTCGGCGCGCCAAAAAAGCCAGCAACTGTTGAATGGCCAATGGGTCGAGCGTCGGTGGCAACTCGATGACCAGTAGCCCTACCACGTCGCTGCTATTGCGGTTATAGGCGCTATAGCTGGTCAGAAAAGGGTCGGATGTGATCATTTGACCCGTTTGGTAGAGGCCAGCGATCAAGCGCGGGTGACGCTGTGACATGGCAAACAAGTCCCTTCACAATATTTGCGCGATGAAATCCATTCTGTAGTTGGGACGACATTCCTTGCGCCTGCCTGAAACATAACCGCGCGAAGAGTGTCATCCCAGCCACGAATTTTCGTGTATTTAGTTGTAAATCTGCTTCTGGATATAGGCTGGGATCAACGCCCAGTTGCCATTCTGTGGAATCAGAATATACCCACCGTCAGACGATTGCGAGTCGGCCAGCACGTTACCGTTGGTCAGGCCAACGCGATGCGCGTCCTTCAGATCCATTTTCAGCGCGAACTCACCCAGGTCGGCCAGCGAGAGGTTGGAGTAGAGCGCTCCCTCCAGTTTGTTCATCGCGTCAAACAGGTGCGGCCAGGTTTGCCACTGTTTGAGCTTCGTCAACGCGGCCTGCATAATCAACTGTTGCCGTCGCGAGCGCCCAAAATCGGTCAGCTCGGCCTCGTTTTCGGATGTACCCATGCCGCACACTTCCAATGGTTCACGTGCGCGCGCAAATTCAATCGCCGTCGTCCCATCCATGTGCTGCATGCCCTGGTTGAACTGCACTTTGATCCAGCTCGAATCGACGGCAGCATCGTCGTTTTTTGGATAACAGGCGTTAAAAGCATCTGGTACATTGACATCCACGCCACCGATGGCGTCGATAAAGTCCTTAAAACCATTAAAGTTAATGGTCATCCAATAGTTGATTTGTAGCCCGGTGATGAGCGAGACCTTTTGTGCGATCGCGTTGCCGCCCGCGACCGGGTTCTGATCCTTGTAGCCAGCCGCGACCTCGTAGACGGCGTTAAGTTTGGTATAGTTGCCGGAATTGGCGGGATTCTGCACCCACAGATCGCGCGGAACCGAGATCAGCGTCGTGTGATGGCTCTGTGGCAGCAGACTCATGATGACCATTGAATCGGTCAGGTACGCGCCATCGTGTGTGCCTCCGCCATAGCCCAGGAGCAGGATATTCACGCGCTGGCTCCCGCCCATAAAGTTTGTCTGGCTACTCAAGGGACTTTGCGTGGAGACGGCGCTGCCAAAAGCCATAACCTTTTGCCAGACGCTGATGAGAAAGACGCTCAAAATGACGAGAATGACAAGGATGCTCAGGCAGCCGATCGCACAACCGCGTTTGCGCCGACGCCGACGAGGTGGTCTACCGGGACCAACTGGCCTGGGATCACCGCTGATCGGTTTTGTTGGCTCATACATGGGAACATCGTTCTGATGTGCCCCGCCATAATTTTGCCCATTCGCGTAAGGTGGTTGTGGCTGTGGATGGGACAGACGGGGCGGCTCTTGCCACGGTGGTTGTTGCGCGTCTGGGTATTGATACGAGCTGCGCGGTTGCAGTGGCTCCCGTTGCCCGTTGCCCTGGTTGTTGCGCCACGGGCTATAGTATGGCGACGGTTGCGCTGGCTGAGTCGGTTCATCTGGTGGATAAGGATGATTATTCATAAGCCAAAAACCTTTTAAAGAAAGATCTGATCTATACGTATTTTTACCGTGTGCATTGTTCCATTATAACGCATTGGTATCTATCGTGGTGTGAAGCAATCAACAAAAGCTGGCCCAATTTCGCGTGAGTTGGGCATGTTTAAGCTATGCTCAAACATGCCCACAGCTTGCTCCGTGCGAGAGAAATGCCCTCTCTCCGCTAGCCGGAATTTCCTACATTTTGCGCGTTGTTTAACGCGCAAAATGTTTACCGTAGTGCGTGGCCACGATTTCGGCCATGATCGCCAGTGCCATCTCTTCAGGCGCTTTGCCGCCCAGATTCAGACCAATCGGGCCATGAATGCGCTGAATCTGCTCGCTGGTTAAACCCTGGCGGAGCAGACGTTCGTTGCGCTCGGCTCCGGTCTTGCGGCTACCGATTGCGCCGACATAGCCGACTTCATAATTCAGCGCAACCTTGAGGGTTGGCTCGTCGAACTTGGGATCGTGCGTCAGGACGGCGACCGCCGTCGAGGGATCGAGGTCGGCTCTGGCCAGGTAGGTGTCAGGCCACTCGACGATCACCTCATCGGCATGCGGAAAACGCTCGCGGGTCGCGAAAACCGCGCGCGCATCCACCACGATCACGCGATAGTTGAGCGTTTTGGCAAAGGTGGTCAACGGGATCGCGATATGCCCGGCTCCGACGATAATCAGGCGTGGAGGAGGAGGAAAGCCTTCGATGAAGACCTCATAGGTCCGCGTGCCTGTGTGATAGACGCGCGTTTGCGCTGATCCGCTCCAGATAGCCTGTTCGGCGTCGCTCAGCACCAGTTGTTCCAGTTCAGCATCGCCCAGGCTCCCCTGCGTCTGCTGGCCTGGCAGCACCAGCAGCTTCGCGCCGACATGCTCTTCGCCCGTAACCACTGTGGCCACAGCCATGCCCTTCTCTTGAGCCAGCCGATTTCTGACCTCTGCGTATATTTCGCCCATATCGTGACTCCTAACCTCTACCAGTCAAGCCGCTCGACAAACACGCGGATTGTGCCGCCGCACGCCAGGCCGATTTGCTCGATATTTTCTTCTTCGGAGATGCCAAATTCCAGCATTTGTGGTTGACCTGTTTTGATGACCTCCAGGGCCGAAGTGATGACCGCCGGTTCTACACAGCCGCCGCTCACCGAGCCGGTCAATTCACCCTGCTGGTTGACCGCCAGCTTCGCGCCAGGTTGGCGCGGGGCCGAACCTTGTATACTAATCACTGTGGCCAGAGCGATCTGGTCGCCATTCGTGTGCCATCGCTCAAGATCAGGCAGAATATCACGCATAAAATGCAACTCCTTCTCATGCCAATGCCGTGAATGTAGCGGCGCTGCTTGCCCGCGCCGCGTAAGACACGATTTTCATTGCTATCTACACTGCTACAGTTTTGCTTCGAGATATTAGATTCTCGGCTTGCTCCACATGGCTGCTGCCTGTTTGCGCGCGCCGGGACTACGCACCGGTCGGCTCTCGTCGATCGTGTTCAGGATGTTGCCCAGGTTAATCAGGCTGTCCAGGTTGTGGGCAGGCAAGAAATTGTCGATAAAGGGCAGGGCTGTTTTCATGCCGATGGTCAATGGACGATAATCGGGCGAGCCGAGCAGCGGGTTGAGCCAGATCAGCCGATGCGAGCTATGTTGCAGGCGATCCATCTCAATCGCCAGCGTGTGCGAGTCGCCGCGATCCCAGCCGTCGCTAATGATGAGAACAACTGCGCCGCGTCCCAGGACACGCCTGGCCCAGTGCTGGTTGAAGCTGTGAATCGCGTCGCCGATGCGTGTGCCGCCCGACCAGTCCTGCACCGATTTGGTCACATCGCGCACCGCGTCATCCACATCGCGCCGTTTAAGCTGGCGGGTGATGCGTGTCAGGCGCGTGCCGAAAACAAACGCCTCGACGTTCAGTAGACCGTTGGAGAGCGTGTGGACAAAGTGTAGCAACAGACGCGAGTAGAGGCTCATCGAGCCGCTGATATCACAGATAATTACCAGCGGGCGCGGCTTCTCGCGGGGCTCGCGCCAGGTCAACTCCAGCATTTCCGCGCCGTATTTCAGGTTACGACGTATGATGCGGCGCATATCGGGCAGGCTACCATGACGCGCCGGAGCTTTGCGCAGCGTCTTGCGCATGCCCAGATGCCAGCGCATCTCGGACATCAGCTTTTTCGCCTCCTGCACCTCTTCCCAGGAGAACGACTCGAAATCTTTTTTGCGTAATATTTCGATCGCGCTATAGGCTGTCCCCTGCGGATTATCGTCGTCCTCGTTTTTCTCGGCCTCTTCGAGCGCGTCCTGCTCGATAATGCGGCGGCGGCGTTCGCTCTCGCGCTGCTCGACGCGCATATCTTTGCGCTGTTCTTCGGGCTTATTCATATGCTCGGCCAGGCGTTTGAGTTCTGAAGGCGGGAGGCGCAAGGATTTATCTTCGCGTTTGGCCGCGCCTGGCGTCGCTTTGCCATCGTTTTTGTTCTGGCGATCGCGTAAGGACCAGTAGTAGAGAAACATCTGATCGAAAAGGGTCTCCTGATCGTGTTTCGCGAGCAGGCTGCATTTGAGCGTATTATAAAAATCTTCGCGGCTGGTGAGATCGACGTGGTTGAGCGTCTCGGCGAGGTCCAGCATCTTACCCGGTCCCACATAGATGCCCACCTCCCAGAGCAGACGCCCAAACTCCGTCAGACGATAGAGCAAACGCTCGCCACGTTCAAGCTCGTAGGGCTGGAGCGGCACTGGTTGCTGAACTGCGTGATCGTTGTTGGAAGATGGCGTATCCATTTACGCGATCCCCTGTGCCTTTTTCAGAATCTTGTTCATATCGCTGCCGCCGATTTTCAGAATATCATCCTGGTATTTGAGCAACGCGCCCAGGGTATCGCGTACCGGGCCTTCAACCAGCTCCAACTGATCGAGCGCCAGCAGCGAGCTGAGCCAGTCAAGCGTCTCAGCCACGCCAGGGGCCTTAAAAAGATCGGCGCTGCGGAGTTCCTGGACAAAAGCACAGACCTGTTTGGCCAGCCGTTCCGGGGCTTCGGGCATGCGCGCCGTGACGATCGCGTACTCTTTCTCCAACGTCGGGAAGTCGATCCAGTAGTAGAGGCAACGGCGGCGCAGCGCGTCGTGAATTTCGCGTGTGCGGTTCGAGGTGATAATCACGATTGGTGGTTCTTTGGCGCTCAACGTGCCAATCTCAGGAATCGTGATCTGGAAGTCCGAGAGCAGTTCCAGCAGGTAAGCCTCGAACTCCTCGTCGCTGCGGTCCAGTTCGTCGATCAGGAGGACTGGCGCGGTCGTGTTGGCGGCGTCGATAGCTTGCAGGAGCGGACGCTGGATCAGGAAGTCGGGGCCGAAAATCTCCTTGAGTTCGGACTCGCGTGTGTTACCCTGAGCTTCCATCAGGCGAATATGCAGCATCTGGCGCGTATAATTCCATTCGTAGACGGCATTGTTGATATCGATGCCTTCATAGCATTGCAAGCGGATCAGGCGGCTGCCCAGCATGGCTGAGAGGACTTTGGCGATCTCCGTCTTGCCTACGCCTGGTTCACCTTCTAAGAGCAGCGGTTTCCGTCGCTTCAAGGCCAAAAACACCGCTGTAGCCAGGCTTCTGTCGGCAATGTAACTCTGAGCAAACATGGCCCTCTGGACGTCTTCGATTGTGTGCAATTGTTCCTGGTTCAACGGCGCCTCCAAAAAGTAAAAGTGTTTTGAGATGTATACCCCCTATTGTATGTCATCAATGGAAGTGGTCGCAAGGGAACGAACAAGCGAAATCCTACGGGTCGCGACTTCCTGTGACCGGTGAAGTGAACAGGCAAAGCGAGAGGGCGATCAGTCTGTCTGACCGATCGCCCTCTCGTCGGAGGTCCCATGTATGCGTTACAACCCGTTCCGTTCATAACAGCGAGCGAGATGGATTGCAGCGCTGTGAGGCAGGTTTAATGCTTGGCGATGTAAATGTTGCCCCAGTCGTCCGGCGGTGTGAGACCCTGGGAGTTATCCACCACGCCAATCACATAGGGCTTCATCAGGTACGTCGAGATTACCTGCTGCATCGGCAACCAGGCCACGTCGTTGACAAGCTGCTGCTCAATTTGATTGTAGAGCTTCATACGAGCGGTCTGATCTTGCATCGCATCGGCTTGCTCCATTTGCTGTTGGAGGGCTTGCTGCTGGGTAGCATCGGTGGAATGATTCTGCCCATAGTTGATGTTGTTGTCGGCTTCACCCTTATCATACTGCAAGGTGATCCAGTCTTGCGGATCGGGATAGTCAGCGTACCAGTCAACTGCCCAGATGTCCAGGCTGGTGTTGTTGGTGGTATTGCTAATATCTTTGAAGAGCGTGCTGGTATCAACCGGGTTGGGGACAATAGTTGTGATGCCCAGGACCGACTGCCAGAGCTGAATCACCGTCGTAACCTCATCAGACACCGTCTGATGTGTGCTGGAATACGTGAAGGTCAGACGCGGGAACTGCGCCAGGGTGATACCCTCTTCCTGCAATCCTTCGGTGAAGAGTTGCTTGGCCTTGGTTGTATCGCCTGCCGTCGCGGCGACCCCATCCGGGCCAGTGAGTGTGGCGTTGTATCCAGGCATCCCTTTCGGGATGATGTGGTTGGTGGGGATAGCCTGCCCCTTGAACACATGCTGGACAATGAGATCCTTATTGATGGCCAGATCCAGCGCTTCACGGATCTTGATGTTATCCAGAGGCTTGACCAGGTAGTTCAGTCCGAAGTAATTGATGGCCAGCAGCGGAACCTTGTGATACTGACCCTTCAGAGTTGCCGCCTGGGTATTATCCTGAGTCGGGATGCCGGTGATATCAGCCTGGTTGGCTTGATATTCCAGGTAGTTCGTCTCAGTGTCCTTAATGAAGTTGACCTGATATTTCTGCAACAGGGGTTTCGGACCATAGTAATTCGGGTTGGGGACGAAGGTGATGCCGGTGGAGTGGTTGTACTCCTGAATCTTGAACGGACCATCGCCACCCCCCTGATCCAGATGATCAGTCCATTTCAGACCCCACTGATCGATAACCTTTTTCTCAACTACATACGAAGCTGGATAGGTCAGAGCTTCCAGGAAGTACGCGGTTGGTTGAGTAACATGGATAATGACAGTGCTTGGATTCGGGGCTTCCAGTCCCAGACCAGGGCCGATCATCGTCGGAATTTTGCCCTCGGTGCGCTCTGTCGCGCCTTTAATCAGGCCCAGATAGGTCAACGAGATACCGTTGAGGTTGTAGATAGTGGGCGAGAGTGCGCGGTCGATGCTGTAGACCACATCTTGCGAGGTCAAGGAAGTGCCATCGCTGAATTGCAGGTTGGGCCGCAGATGGAAGGTCCAGGTCAAGCCATCAGACGAGACATTATAGTCGTGGGCCAGTTGCGGCACCACCTGGAGCTGGTCGTTCTCCGCGACCAGGCCAGTGAAGACCAGGTCAACGGCTCCGATGGAGTACAGGTCGGTAGATTGACCTGGGTCGAGGGTTGGGATGTCGCTGACAGTGTCCGGGCTGCGTAGCACTTGCTGATTGGCTGGCGCTTTGGTTGGCTGGCCAGTTTGGGCAGGCCCTCCGCCACAGGCTGCCAGCGCGGTCATAGCCACCAGGCAGAGCAGGGTGCCGAGAAACTGTAGACCATGTTTTCTTTGTGGTCGCATATTGCTTCTCCTACAGGATGCAAGAAATAAACACTAGCTAACAGTGATTGTACCAGATAATGATGAAAAATGAAAGACTTTATCAGATTGTTTGCAAATTAAGTAACGCATAGTTTATAAGTCGATACACGAAGAGACCCAGCATATCTGCTTGCACATAAAATGTTGAGAGCAAGTAAATTCATCAGTCTGCCAGCGCGAAAAAACGAAATACTTGCGTTCTTCGTGTATGATGTGAGAGCAAGTTGTTGAGAGTGTCTCTGTGTTACCAGAAAAGTGCATAATTGTGCGGCAAGGAAAAGCCCCTTATCCATCTGACACAAACGATTTGAGCATCGTCTGTGTCAGATGAGAGGAAGTGCCCCTTGTCCATCTGATACAAACACTTTGAGCATCGTTTTCTCTGTGTCAGATGAAAGGAGCTGCCAGTGAGTTTTCCTTTTCAGTTTGGTGTACCTCAAGTTATTCTCTTATTGATTGCGCTCTGTGGCTTTATTCTCTTCGTGTACGCGGCGCACAGCCTGTTGCGCGGAGAGAAGCGCTATAAGCGTCTGAACGAGTATGAAAAAGAAGAGTATCGTTTGTATGGGCGTTTACCGCGTCGGCGGCGTTTGCGCTGGCAACACGGCCTCGGCGGCATTCTGCTTCTCTTTCTCTCCATTTCGTTGTTATGGCTGACTTTTCTGGTGCAGAGCTATCTGGGTTTGACCGGTAATATCCCGGTGGCGCACGTGGTGGCGACCGCGCTCAGTGGTCAGCAGCATCAAATGATTGTGACGCTTACCCTTTACGATGCCAATGGCAAGCCAGTCAAAGTGACCGACGCCAATGGCCACCCCACAACCAGCCTGTCCTACCTGATCTATGGCGATGAATGGACGTTGGAGGCCGATTTTATCAAAGTCGCGCCCTGGCTCAATGTGGCGGGGGTGCATTCTGGCTATAAAGTGACGCGCCTTCAGGGGCGTTACGACGATATCAATCTTGAGAAAAATGGGCCGCGTAGCGTCTACGCGATCAATGGCGGTGACGACGGCTTCTTCCAGCATATGCGCGCCTGGCAAGGCTGGGTTACGCCGTTCATCGATGCCGAATACGGGAGCGCGACCTTTACCGGACTCGGCAGTTTTAACGTCTACGCTTCGCAAACGGGGTTGTTTCCAGAACCAGCAAATTCATGAACGAATACGAGATTCGAGCTGATTATGATGGCCGTTCCATAGTTGTCTATCAAGCCTATGGAAAGGCCATCGCGCTTGCTGCTTTACAGCATCAGCGTTTTGTTGCGCCCTTTTCACTCAACCGTATGACCTGGATCAAGCCATCATTTCTCTGGATGATGGAGCGTAGCAATTGGGGACTCAAGCCCGGCCAGGAAATGATTCTGGCTGTGCGTATTACGCGGCAAGGTTGGGAAGAGGCGCTCTCTCAGGCTGTGCTAACGTCGCCAAATCCTCGCGTTTATCAAGGATACGAAGATTGGCGCGCCCAATTTGAGCGAACGCTTGTGCATGTGCAGTGGGACCCGGAACGTACCATACGCGGAAAGAGCCTGCCGATCAGAAGTATCCAGGTTGGCCTCAGCCGCCATATCGTTGAAAAATATGTCAACGAATGGACTGTTGAGATTAGCGATTATACGCCGCTGGTGCGCAAAATCTACAAATTATTGCAAGATGGCCAGGAAGCCAGAGCGCGCAGCTTCCTTCCGCATGAGCGTGTGTATCCGCTTGATCCGATTATTGGCAAGCGTCTTGGCATGAGCTATTAGCTCACGCGCAATAACGTATGTAATTCTCTTACTGCTAAATCCCAAACTTCCGTTTTGGCGTCGATTACGTCAAAATGATCGACGCCTTCTGGTTCGAAATAGGCCAGCGTGTCACCGGCGGCGTGGGCGGCTGCGGCGTAGCGCTGGCTGACCTGGATGGGAACATTGTCGTCGGCGGTGCCATGAATCAGCACCTGCGGGATGCCCAATGGCAACAGCGACGCGGGCGAAGCTGCTGCATAGCGTTCAGGCGCGTCATTGGGCGTCGTGCCAAGTAGCTCGACGACCGCATCATTGCTCAGGTGCAGATCGTAGGCCAGATTGAGATCGAGGACGCCTGCCAAACTGATCGCGCCGGTCAGCGCCAGTGGCTCCGTGCGTGG
>Ga0207674_10009754_pt1 | contig 10938 bp, 16 predicted proteins | sample KBSCornC72_FD_184303 | JGI IMG/M metagenome (GOLD analysis project Ga0207674, IMG submission 184303) | Corn rhizosphere microbial communities from Kellogg Biological Station, Michigan, USA - KBS Corn C7-2 (SPAdes) (version 2) | ecosystem: Host-associated > Plants > Roots > Rhizosphere > Soil ...
ATTACGTCGCCCGTGCTGAAGCCAGCCTTCTCGGCGGGCGAACCCGGTATGGCGTCTTCCACCGACATGTAACCGAACCGCTTGGCCAGCACCAGGCCCACGTCGGCTTTCTTCGTGTCCTTGGACTTCAGATATTGCTTGTACTGATCCGCGGTCAGGTAGCTGGCATGCGGATCGAGCGATTCCAGCATTCCGTTGATGGCCCCCACCGTCACGGCCTTCATATCCGGCTCTTCCACGTAATCCGCCTTGATGCGCGACAGCACTTCGCTGTAAACCCCCAGATTGGTGTAGGGTGCATCGGGGGATGCGCTCCGGCCTACTGCCCCGAACAGCAGCAACGCCACCACCGCTGAAGAAAACGCGACCACGAGGAATTGGAATCGGCGACTCATAAGGTGGACTCGGCCATACCTTTCTGTCTACAGCATACCAGAACCGATATTATGGTCCTTCTCATGGAAATATACCTGCTTCGCCACGGCATCGCTGAGGATTCCGCCCCCACCGGCCGCGACGCCGACCGCCGCCTCACCGACGAAGGCCGGGCCAAACTGCACCGTGTACTGGAGCGCGCTCACCAGGCCGGAGTCCGCCCGTCGCTGATCCTTTCGAGCCCCTACCGCAGAGCGCTCGAAACCGCCGAGATCGCCGCGCGCGAGCTGGGCTATGAGGGCAAGATCGTGCGCATTCCGGCTCTGACGCCCGAAGCTTCGCCGCAACAGGTGTGGGAGGCAATCCGCGAGCGCCGCACCGAATCGGCGGTGCTCCTGGCAGGTCACGAACCCCTGTTCTCAGCGACCGTCGCCCATATGCTCGGCTCCGCACATGCCATGGTCCACTTCCGCAAGGGCGCTCTGGTGCGCATCGACGTCGAAAGCACGGGATCCACGCCCGCCGGAGTGCTCGAATGGATGCTGACGGCTAAGTTGGCATAAGGAGGTTAGCTAGCTGTACTGAATACTGCAATACCGGATACAAAGAACAGCAAATTTCCAAGGGCAAGAAGTTGGTTAAGAGTTGACGCGAGCGTTCTGGAGGGAGATGCCGATGGTCAAGCCAGCCTAAAAAACGGTAGTGGGGTCATAGCGGGGATACGCGGGAAGTGACACGCGACCGCCACGCTAAGATTGCTCCCACAATAAAAAGGACCAGGCTAGGCAAGAACGACCGAAATGAGATGAAATACGCCCAAATTATCACACGGTAACCGTCGTGAAAGTTGACCGGCGAATATTTTGGATCTTCCGCGAACAACAGGCCTAAGCCGATGATGGTCGTCGACAGAATTAGCATGATTGCTCCAACCCACAACAGTAATCTGCGCCAGGGTATTTTCATAGGATCAGTTCGCTTAAGTTCCAAATGTGATCGGTGATTCCGGCTTCCATCGCTAAAGCACCACTACCTAAAAAAAGGGCACTTAAGGTCAGGCACGGCCAGCACGTACTTCAGTTGGTTCCGCCTGCTTATCAACAATGCGAATCTCTAACTGAAGGGCGTCAAGGATAGCTCGTATGTTCCTGATCCCCGGATTCCCTTTTTCCGACAGCATCTGATAAAGGTTCACTCGGTTGATCTCGGCAGCCTCTGCAAGTCGAGTCATACCCTTTCGAGCGCTGCCAACATCACGGAGGGCCACGAGTAACGCTTCAGTCGAATCGGCAGCCGCGGCTGTCAGGTACTTAGCCGCGTAGCCAGGCCTATTTTTTAGGTCGTTTAGAAGATCTTTTTCGTAGTCCGGCATTTTTCAGGGCCTCCTTCTCGCCTTCGGTACGCTTCCGTTCGCGCTGGCGTTTCTTGTAATCCTTCCAGTAGTCCTTAGCCGCCGCAATGTCGCGATCTTGCGTCGATTTGTCACCGGCGGACAGGAGCACCACGTTCTCGCCGTCGATCCCGTAATAGATCCTGTAACCGGAGCCAATATGAATCCGGTTCTTCGCGGCTCCTTCGCCGATTGGTTTAGAGTCTCCATAGTTGCCACCGCGCAGGCGCGCGATCCGAGCATCAACCGCTGCCCTGATATCGTCGTTCGCAATACGATCGCGACATTCCCTAAAAGGGGACGTCCCGCGAGCCGTCTTGTAGTAAAGAACTTCACGTTCTTTTCCTTCCATATGGGCGCTCTATTTTTTGTAGCATATATGCTACTTTTAGCTTAACACCATAGCCTTGTCGTGTTCGATAAGTCCTATCTAGCTGAGTTCGAATGGGCTCCCAAAGTTCTCAAAGCGGTATGCCGTTGCGTTTATTTTTCCGTGTCTCATTCGAGGGTTCAGTCCAAGCTTCTTTTGGTTGCCCGTCCGGTTTTGGGGCGCCCATGACATCGGCCGCCAGTTGCTCGGCGCCTTCCACGACAACTTCAAGTGCGGACTACACAGCCACAGCTTAGGCGTGCTGCCGGAATTCGCAACGCCGGCACCGGCCGCAGGCTGAAAATGCTCCAACCCGAAGACGCTCTCGCCTGCGGGTTCCACCCCGCCGGTGTCCTGGAGTGGATGCTGACCGCCAAACTGGCCTGACAAAACCACCCAGGGTTCCGCGCCGGAAAGGATTTACGATTAGCGCCAGATCTTCTCAGGCTTTGAAGTGGTTCCGCCAGCAGGGTTTGGAGAACGCCGGATTGTTCGTCCACTGAGTTGGCAGCTTAGCCGGCAGCGCCTAAGCCGGAGCGGCCGCCAGCTCGCGCTCGAAAAACGCATCCACCATTCCGAGAATCTCCGCGGTGCCATGCGCGTGGTAGATGCTCGCGCGGAGCTGCGCGCCGTTGCGGACGCCATGTGTGAAATAGGTGGCGAACTGCTTCATCTTGCCCACCGCATCCATCGCACGGTGCTCTTCAAGCATGCCGTAGTAGCGCCGCATAATTTCATAGCGGGCGCTCTCCGGCGGTGTTTCATAGTGGCCGGTAGAGGCGTAGTCTTCAATCTGGCGAAATATCCAGGGGTTGGACGACGCGGCGCGGCCCACCATCACCGCATCGCAACCGGTCTCGCGCACCATGCGGACGGCATCTTCGGGCGTCAGGATGTCGCCGTTGCCGATCACCGGAATCTTGACCGCCGCTTTCACTTCGGCGATGCGGGTCCAATCGGCGTGGCCGCTGTAGCCTTGCTCGCGGGTGCGGGGATGCAGCGCGATGGCCTGCAATCCGCAATCTTCGGCCAGCCGCGCCATGCGCACCGTTACCAGCTCGCGGTCGTTCCAGCCGGCGCGGAACTTCATGGTCAGCGGAATCGAGATGGCGGCGCGCACGCTGCTCAGGATCTTTTCCACCAGCGGCAGGTCGCGCAGCAATCCGGAGCCGCCATTGCACGTCACCACTTTCTTAACCGGACAGCCGAAGTTGATATCGACAAGGTCGAAGCCCATGTCCTGGCAGTGGCGCGCGGCGTCCGCCATCACGACCGGATCGGAACCGAACAACTGCGCCGAGATGGGGTGCTCCTCAGGGTCGAAATATAAGTAGCGGAAGGTCCGCGTGGGCTTGGTCGCGCGCGCGGCCGCCACCACGCCGTGCGAGCTGGTGAACTCGGTCATGATGAGTCCGCAGCCCCCCTGGCTACGAATCAGGCGGCGGAAAACCGTGTCGGTGACGCCCGCCATGGGCGCGAGGACAGTGGCCGGAGCGATCGTTAGCGAGCCAATCTGGAGGGTGCGCGGAATCACTTGTACCATTTTAGGGCACGCCCTCAGACGGCGGCGAGCCCCGCGAGCTTTTCCCAATCCGCCGCCTCTCCAAATTTGAAGGCGACGACTGCGGCGTCGATATTACGCAGCAGGCCGGTGAGCACCCCGCCGGCGCCGACTTCGATGCACCGCGTGACGCTCGCGGAGGCCAACGCGCGCATGGAATCCGCCCACAGCACGGGATTCGGCACCTGCCGATACAGTCCGTCGCGAGCCTCGGCTCCGCTGCGGATTTCGCGCGCTTGCCAGTTGTTGATGAGGGGCACGCTGAGATCGCGAAAAGTGGTGGCGTCGAGATCTGCCTTGAGACGCTCCTGCGCGGGCTTCATCAGCGCGCAATGGAAAGGAGCGCTTACGGAAAGCATCACCGCGCGCTTCGCGCCGGCGGCCTTAGCCAACTCCGCGGCACGTTCGACCGCGCCCGCATGACCCGCGATCACGATTTGATCCGGCGAGTTCAGATTGGCCGCTGCCACCACTTCGCCTTGTGCCGCTTCGGCGAGAATCCGGTCGAGGGCCCCCTCGGGCAGCCTCAGCAGCGCCGCCATTGCTCCCACGCCGGATGGCACCGCCTCCTGCATGTAGCGGCCGCGCTTGTGAACCAGGCGCACCGCGTCCGCGAAGTCGAGCGATCCGGCAGCCACCAGCGCCGAGTATTCCCCCAAACTGTGCCCCGCCACGTAATCCGGTGCGAGACCCTTGGTTTGCAGCACCCGAAATGCCGCGATGCTCACGGTAACCAGCGCGGGCTGCGTGATCTCGGTACGCTTCAGTTCCTCCTCGGGGCCTTCAAAGCACAAATTAGAAATTGAGAACCCCAGCGCCGCATCGGCCTCCGCGAAGACGGCAGCGGCTTCCGGAAACGCGTCTGCGAGGGATTTGCCCATGCCCGCATACTGTGAGCCCTGCCCGGGGAAGAGGAAAGCTGTCTTGGACATGATGTCGTGAACTTGAATGGAGAGGCTAGTACTAAGTGTCTTTTGTAATATTACAACGCCATCCGTTTGCTTATATATGCTGATATAGTAAAGACGTGAGACGTAAGCGTCCCCTAGTTCCTGAAGCTCTACCGGAGACTCCGGTGATTCCTGCGGCCCTGATCGAAGAGGCTAAGCGCGCCATCGAGTCCGACCGCATGAAAGCGCCTGCAAAATGCAGCGTATGCGGAGACGAATGCGCTCCCAATTCGACCGAAGGCCTGTGCTGGGTGTGCCGCCGGCTGAAGCTGAGCGCGTGGCGCGATTCCGACACGCAAATGCCGGTTCAGGAATAGCGCAGCTACTTCCGTCTCAACCGCTCGACATCCGCGGTCAGTTGCTTCGTAATCTTGTCGGCCACGTCCGCGCTCGCACCGCGAAATTTCGCGCCGTTGCTCTCCTGCGTGGTGGACCACATCACATCGCCATCTTTGTTTACCAGCCGCACGGTCGCCATAGCTTCGTGCTTGCGCTCGTGAATATTGGTGGCTTCGCTCTCACCGACGCCGGCGCTCATCGACCGCGCCACACTGCGGCTCACGCTCCCGCCGCCTCCGTTAAATCTGGAACCGTTGCTGTTTGAGCTTCTTTCCGAATCGCCGACATGAGCGTTCACGCCTTCTGACGACTGGAAATTATCGGTGTACACCAGATCCTCAGCCGCTCCGCGCAGAAAAGCGTCGGCGCGATCCGCGTTCTCCGTCAACACGAACAATTTCGAGCCTTGCAGGCTGCTAATGATCAGATCGCGCATCTGCGCAGCGGTCTCGCCGCCGGTCAGCCTATCGACATAGACCCGCTTAATACCGGCAATTTGAGCCGACACATCGTCGGGAGCTTGCACCAGCAGCAGCGCCAACAGCCAAGCGGTCATATATCCCTAACCTTTCCCGGCCTTACGAGCCTCCGGGTCCTGATATTGCACTTTTTGCCCGGTGCGCGCCTCCAGACCTACCAGCGCGGAGCGGATTCCATTCTTGTCCACCCGGAACACCAGGGCCTGCTGCTTGCCATCGTCATCGGTGTACCCCACGGTCAGGAAATGCTTGCGCGATTTCGCCAGCAGAAACATCGGCGAAATCACTACTGCCATTAGCAGCCGTCGGTCCACCTTCTGACCGTACTCCAGTAAGTTGATGCGATCGTACGGCACCCGAATCTGCGTGCCCTTGGTGTAAAACGCGAAATACCGGCTGTCGGAGAGCTCCATGGACCCGCCCGCGCCGCTCGCCACAGCCGCTAAGGTCCCGCCGACGTATTCGACACGGCTTTGGGCCAGCAGGAGGACCAACGCAAGAAGCTGCACGAGAATTAGTTGGCCGGCCGCACGGAACTTCTCACCGAAATTACCCTCAGAAAAGACGCAACGCCTGCACCCCATTCGCTACACTCGACGAATGCTCCTCTGCACGGTCCGCGGCTGCCATCTTCCGCTTACGCGCACGGAAGAAGGAAGCGGCCGGCGGCTTGCTTGTCCGCGCGGACATTCCTTCGACGTGGCGCGCAGCGGCTACATCAATCTGCTGCAGCCGCAGGACCGCCGGTCCAAGCGGCCGGGCGACACCCCTGCGGCCGTGGCTGCGCGCCGCCGCTTGCACGATCTCGGAATAACCGCTCCGCTGCTGAATGGGATCGCCGAATTAGCGCAAGCCTCGCCCGACGACATCGTTCTCGACGCCGGTTGCGGTGACGGTTTTTATCTCGGTTCCCTGGCGCGGCAGAGCGGCTGCGCAGCGCATGGCGTCGATATTTCAATCCCGGCTGTGGAGGCTGCGGCGCGGCGCTACCCGCCGAGTGGGGTCGCGGGCGGCGCTGCTTATGACCCCGGCGTAGCCGGTTACGAATGGATCGTGGCCAACGCCGATCGTTTCGTGCCTTATGCCGAGCGCTCGTTTTCCATCGTCTTATCCATCACCGGGCGGATGAATGCCACCGAATTCCGGCGAGTGTTGCGTGACGACGGACGACTGCTGGTGGCCCTTGCTGCGCCGGACGACATGATCGAGCTGCGCAGCCGCGCGGGGACGGCCGGCCGCGACCGGGTGCCTCAAACCCTTGAAACTTTCGCGCCCCAGTTCAAGCTCATGGCCCGGAGCCGGGTCACGACCGCCGCCGATCTGGATGCGGCCACTGTTCAAGATGTCCTGCTCTCCATCTATCGGCCGCTGCGCTCGCAGCCGGTGGAGGCCACGCGCGTGACCTTTAGTCTGGACCTGCTGTTGTTCGGGTCTGCGTAATAGCATGGACTTATGGACGCACCCAAACCCCGAGCGGAATCCCAAGCCGAGCGCCAAATAGAACCATGGATGCGCGGCGCGATTCCCGGCGTCGACACCTTCGTCGCGCCTCTACTTTATTCCTTCCAGATGGCCCGCGAGGATCTCGCCAAATACACCGCCGGGCTCACCACCGAGCAGATCTGGGCGACGCCCCACGGCTTCGGCTCCGTCGGCTTTCATCTGCGGCACATCGCCGGCTCAACCGATCGCCTGATGACCTACGTCAACGGTGGCCAGCTCTCCAGCGCTCAGATGGCTGCGCTCAAGACTGAAAAAGATCCCGGCGCTACGCGCGAAATGTTGCTCGCCGGCATTGACCAAGCGTTCGCGAGCGCGGAAACCATCGTCCGCGCTCTCGATCCCGCGCGCCTGGCAGAGCCTCGCGGCGTGGGCCGCAAGCAACTGCCCACTACCGTCATCGGGCTTCTGGTCCATATCGCCGAACATACCCAGCGCCACGTCGGCCAGGCGATCAGCGCCGCGAAACTGGCTAAAGCAGGATGAGGCACTCAAGTCGCCAGCGGCACACCACCCAGCCCTAAATGCCGGTCCGTGGACCAGCAGGCGCCAGGCTTCCTCGCCTGCATGATCGCTAATCCGTGTGCGTCGGCTAACGTCAGCTTCTGGTCTCCGTACTTTTTCACGATGCGGCTCGATCGGCCCAGTGCGTCCACATCGAAGGCCTCGATGTTAAGTGCCGGCAAGGTCCCAACAAACGCGAGAAACTGCACGGCTCGGCGCTGATCGTAACGCCGCAGGAACCACCCGTGTCCCTCCACAATCACCAATGCCGAGGTCACCAGCGGCGGAGGTTCTGAAAACAGGCGACGGTAGAGTGCGTGATAACTATCCGACTTGTCGAGAAACGCTATGAAGCCCGAAGTGTCGACGTAACATTCAGTCTTTTGCGCCATAGACGATGTCATCGATCGACTGGCTGGAGCGGCGATTGCCGGACTCAACGAAACCGGCGTAGCGCATCCATGGACCGGCGCCGGTGGCGGGCAAGGTCTCGCGGATTGCTCGCCGCACATATTCCGCAATCGGAATGCCTAAAGCTTTCGCCTCTTTTTTGGCAAGCGCGTACTCCCGCTCATCGAGGCTGACCTGCGTCCGAATCATGTTATCACTTTCTTTTGTCATGATAACACCCATCGGGTTCGCGTCATCCGCACTAAGCTCCTATAGGACCTCTGAGCTATCCTGAAAGTTACCCATGCAACAAGAAGTCGTTGAGGCCGAAGGCCATCTGATTGATTCGCACCTGATGGAGCGGATCTTCGACACGGTGGTTGAATACCACGGCCGCTTTGAAGTGGAGACGTTCCAGATCGGGCGCACCAACGCGGAAAACTCGCACTTGCGGCTGAAGATTGAAACCGAGAGCGCCGCCGACATGGAGCAACTCCTCAGCCAGCTGCTGGATCTCGGTTGCACACCCACCGATGCGTCTTCGGTGGAGCTGATCGCTGTAGAACGGGACTGCTGCGCGCCGGAAGACTTCTACTCCACGACCAATCACAAGACGCTTATCCGCCACCAAGGCGATTGGATTGAAGTGGAGAATCAGCGCATGGACGCCATGATCGTGGTGGCCGGCAAGCGTGCCTTCTGCCGCCGCCTGCGCGATCTCAAAAAGGGCGACCAGGTGGTGGTGGGCATGCGCGGTATCCGTGTGGTCCCCGAATCGAAGGAACGCGACCGCATGGCCTTCGCGTTCATGAGCAACGGCATTTCGTCAGAGCGGCAGGTGGAAACGGCCATGCGGCAAACCGCCAATCTGATGCGTCATTGCCGCGAATTGGGCCAGAAGATCGTGGTGGTGGCGGGACCCGTTACCGTGCACACCGGCGGCGCCGGACCTCTTGCCCAGCTCATTCGGGGTGGCTGGGTGCAGGCTTTGCTGGCCGGCAATGCGCTGGGCGTGCATGATATCGAGGCGTCGCTGCTCGGCACTTCGCTCGGTGTGCGCCAAAGCGACGGCCGCCAGGAGGAGCATGGCCACCGCAATCACATGCGGGCCATCAACGCAATCTATCATGCCGGCGGCATTGCCCAGGCGGTGGCATCCGGACGCCTCAAAAGCGGGGTGATGTACGAATGCGTGAAGGCGCGAGTGCCTTTCGTGCTGGCCGGCAGCCTGCGCGATGACGGCCCGCTGCCCGACACTATCACCGATATGAATCTCGCGCAGGACGCTTATGCCGAACAGTTGAAGGGCGCGGGGTTAGTGCTGTGCCTCGGCTCCATGCTGCACTCGATCGCCACCGGCAACATGCTGCCGAGCTGGGTAAAGATCGTATGCGTGGATATCAACCCGGCGGTCGCCACCAAGGTAAGCGACCGCGGAACCGGCCAGGCCGTGGGCGTAGTCACCGACGTGGGTTTGTTCCTGGACTTGCTGGCCCGCAATCTGGAAACGCCCGCATGAAACGCCAATACACCGACCAGCACGCGGCTGCCGGCGTTGACGCCGATCTTCCTGAAATCGAAGTGTGGCCGAATCAATACCAGACCGGGTACGAAATCGAAATCGAAATGCCGGAGTTCACCTCCATCTGCCCCAAGACCGGGTTGCCGGATCACGGCGTGCTGATCCTGCGCTACATTCCGGCCAAGTTTTGTCTGGAACTGAAATCGCTGAAGATGTATACGCTCGCCTACCGTAACCTCGGTATCTTTCAGGAAAACGTGGTGAACCGCATGCTGGCCGACGTCGTGAAATACGCCCAGCCCACGGAAGCCGTGCTGATCGGCGATTTTATGCCGCGCGGCGGCGTGCACACCAAGATCACTGCGAGCTATTCGCGGAAGCCAACGCGCGGGAGAAATACCCGAAGGCCTTAACGTGGCAAAAGCCGTCGCTCTTCTCTTTTGGTGTACTCTGCTGATCGCTCAATCTGGTGAAGCCCGCAAGCACTTCCTGAATGGCGTAGGCCTATACGGAGAGCATGACGATTCCGGCGACGCGCTCCGCGAGGCCCAGCAGGAATTCGCGGCGGCGCTTCGCCTCGCGCCTACTTACGCCGCGCCGCGCGCCTATCAAGGATTGATCGCCCTCGAAGAAAACCGGGATGCCGAGGCCAGGATCGCCTTTCAGGAAGCGCTTGCCTGGGATCGCAACTGCGCCGAAGCTCTGGTTGGCCTGGCACGCTTGAGTCAACGAAAAGGAACGACTCGCGAAACTCTCACGCTGCAGCGGCAAGCAGTAGCTGCCGCGCCCAGAAATGCGCTCGCCCGCCGCGAACTGGCGTCGACACTCACCAATGAAAATAACCAGAACCTTCCGCCCACGCCGGCGATGTGGCAGGAAGCCATCGAATCCTGGCGGGTGCTGATTACCATCGATCGCAATGACCGCGACGCGCACTACGATCTCGCTCGGGCCTACCGGAAATTCAATCGCTGGAGCGAAGCCGAGCACGAGTTTCGCGAAGTGCTGCGCATTGGACAGACACCCGAAGACTCCGATGTGTGGGTTTACACGGTCCACGGAGAACTCGCCGAGGTGCTCGCCAAGCAGGGGAAAAACGCACGGGCCATCCGGCAATATGAGGCCTTGATCGCCTCCGACGGCGCAGGGGACGAGGAAATACGCCGCGCCCGGGAGGCCATCGCCGTGCTGCGCCGCTCCCCCGTGCGGCCCCGCCCTTAGGTCCTTGTATAATCCAGTCATGCGCCGGCTTCCCGTTGCGCTCCTGCTTCTTACCGCAGTCCTTCACGCCCAGCAACCCATGCCCGCCGGCATTGTGCGCGGAAGTCTGGTCGCGTGGCGGAATGGCAATCTCTCGGTACGGCAGGCTGACGGCGCGATCTACGATTGCGCCTACGACGACCACACCCTGTTCCAACGCAATCAATGGCCCATCCAATCGTCGGAACTGGCAGGCGGCGAGCCGGTGGAAGTCGTTGCGGACCGCTGGCCGGCGATGCCCTCCTGTTATGTGCGAATGCTGTCGGTGGTCTCTGCATCGCCGAAATCGCCGCGCCGG
>Ga0207674_10009756_pt1 | contig 10937 bp, 11 predicted proteins | sample KBSCornC72_FD_184303 | JGI IMG/M metagenome (GOLD analysis project Ga0207674, IMG submission 184303) | Corn rhizosphere microbial communities from Kellogg Biological Station, Michigan, USA - KBS Corn C7-2 (SPAdes) (version 2) | ecosystem: Host-associated > Plants > Roots > Rhizosphere > Soil ...
TAAACGGCGACGACCATATTGACGGCCAGGCCGAAGGCGGCGATGCGGGTGAGGGCTCCGAGAATGAGTCCGATGCCGCCGAGGAATTCCGCCATGATCGCGAGGAAGGCGAACACCGCGGGGATGCCGCCGGCCTCGAATCCAGCCATCTGCGCGGAGAAGCCGGGGCCGTTGAACCAGCCGAAAGTTTTCTGTAAGCCGTGCGCCAGGATCATGATGCCGGCGGCTAGGCGGAGGAGAGTGAGAGTCCAATCATTCGGGGTGGCGATCCATTTGCGCATAGGCCCACTATGCCACAGACGCGTTTACACGTCCGTGGGAGTCCCGTGCCGGTTAATGAGCCGCAGCAGCGGCGCCGGGTTTGGGTTTCGCTTTTTTCAGCATCATGACTACGGGGATGCAGAGCAGGCACACTACCGAGATGTAGCGGAGGTCGTCGACGTACGAATAGATGACGGATTGCTGGTTCAGACCGCGGTCGATTAGGGCGTAGGCGCGGCCGGTGGCGATTTGGGGGTCGGTGTAGGGGCGTACAGCGCCTTGGTAGAAGTTCAACGCGGTATCGAAGGTGGGGCTGTTGGTGATGTAGCGGCTCAGTTCGGCGCGGTGGATCTGCTGGCGGCGGGAGATCAGGGTGTTCACTACGGAAATTCCCACGCTGCCTCCGACATTGCGCAGGAGGTTGAAGAGGCCGCTGGCGTTGCCGATCATTTCGTTGCGTAGGGTCGCCATGGCGGTGGTGGCCAGCGGGACGAAGACCATGCCGGAACAGGCGCCGCTGAGGATGATGGGCGTCAGCAGGGACCATTGCGAAATGTTCAGGGTGAGCTGGCTCATCCAGATGGCAGAGCCTGCGAAGCCTAGGAATCCTATGGTGATCAGCCAGCGGGTATCGATGCGGCTGGTGAGGAAGGCGATTACGGGCATGATGCAGACTGCGCCGATGCCGCGGGGACTCACGGCCAGGCCGGCGGAGCGCGCTGAGTAGCCCATTACGGTTTGGTAGAACAGCGGGAGGATGGCGACCAAACCGTAGATCACGCCGCCGAAGAGGGTCATCACCAGGCAGCCTAGGGCGAAGTTGCGATCCTTGAAAACGCGCAAGTTGGTAATGGGTGCGGGGTCGCGCCATTGCTGGATTAGGAATGTTATGAAGGCGACGGCGGCTAGCGCTACTGTCCAGCGAATCCAGGGGGCGCTGAACCAGTCGTCTTCCTGACCTTTGTCGAGGACGATTTGAAGGGCTCCCAACCAGACTACTAGCAGGCCGAGGCCGATGCCGTCGAAGCGGCCGGGTTTCGCGGAGGAAATGTAGGGCGGGTCTTCGACGAAGCGCGAGACCATGAAGACGGCTAGGACACCGATGGGGATGTTGATATAGAAGGCCCAGCGCCAGGAGTATTGATCGGTCAGGTAGCCGCCTAGCGTGGGGCCCAGCACGGGCGCTACTACTACGCCGAGCGCGAAGATCGCCATGGCGGCGCCGCGTTTTTCGGGCGGGAAACTTTCTAGCAAAATGGCTTGGGAGAGTGGCTGGAGCGCGCCGCCTCCGGCTCCTTGGAGGGCACGGGCGGCGAGGATCAAGCCCAGGCTGCTGGCGGCTCCGCAAAAGAACGAGGAGACGGTGAAGACGACGATGCAGAAGAGCAGGAAGCGGCGGCGGCCGAAGCGCAGCGCGAGCCAACCGCTGGCGGGGAGGACGATGGCGTTGGCTACCAAGTAACTGGTGAGCACCCAGGTGGCTTCATCGATGCTCGCAGACAGGTTGCCGGCGATGTTGGGCAGCGCTACGGAGGCGATGGAGGTGTCGAGCACTTCCATGAAGGTCGGGACGATTACGGCTAGCGCGATGAGCCAGGGATTTGCTTGGGGGCGCCACTGTTGGTCCGGCATGCTGACACTTTTATTATCACGCGGCGTTCGTGGGAAACTACAGTTTCATGATTCGCATTGCCAATGCGCAGGGGTTCTGGGGGGATTCGTTGGAGGCGCCCATTGAACAATTGCGCGGGGGGCCGATCGACTATCTGACGCTGGATTATCTGGCGGAAGTCACGATGTCGATCCTGCAGAAACAGTTTGCGCGCGATCCGCAGGCGGGGTACGCGCGGGACTTTCCGCAGATGATTGAGCGGGGGGCGAAGGAGATTGTCGAGCGTGGGGTGAAGGTTGTCGCGAACGCGGGCGGGGTGAATCCGGAGACTTGCGGGGAGGCCGTGGCGGCGGCGTTGGGGCGCGCGGGTTATAAGGGGCGGTTGAAGATTGGCGTGGTGACGGGCGATAACATTCTCGGGCGGCTGGATGATTTGATGGCGCGCGGGATTGAGCTGCGCAACATGGATACGGGGGCGGCGCTGGAGTCGGTGCGGGCGCGGGTGCGTAGCGCTAACGTTTACTTGGGGGCGTTTCCGATTGCGGAGGCCTTGGGTGCGGGGGCGCAGATTGTGGTGACGGGAAGGTGCTCGGATGTGGCGTTGTCGCTGGGTCCTAGCATTTACGAGTTTGGATGGAAGCGCGACGATTGGGATCTGCTGGCGGCGGGCGTGGTGGGCGGGCATGTGGTTGAATGCGGCGCGCAGGCTACGGGCGGGAATTGTCAGGTGGACTGGGAGACGATTCCGGACCTGGCGGGGATTGGGTATCCGATTCTGGAGGCTGAGCCGGACGGGCGCTTCGCCATCACTAAGCATCCAGGTACCGGTGGGCGGGTAACGGTGGCGGGGGTTACGGAGCAGTTGGTGTATGAGATCGGCGATCCGCGCGCTTACGTCACGCCGGATGTGATCGCGGATTTCACTACGATTCAGTTGCAGCAGGCGGGGGCAGACCGGGTGCGGTTCTGGGGGGTGCAGGGGCGGGCGGCTACCGAGTTCTATAAAGTTTCGATTAGTTATTCGGCGGGGTTCAAGGCTGCGGGCACGATGACTTATGGGTGGCCTGATGCTGTGAAGAAGGCTCGGGCGGCGGATGGGATTCTGCGGACTCGGTTGGAGCGGCTAGGGCTGAAGTTTTCGGCGATTCATAGCGAGTATGTCGGAGCGAATGCTTGTCATGGGGATTTGTTGTCGGGAGAGGCGTCGCCGGACATTGCTGAGGTAACGCTGCGGGTGGGGGTGCGTGGGGACGATGCGGCGGCGGTCGAGCGCTTCACACGGGAGATTGCGCCGTTGGCGCTGAATGGGCCTCCGGTGGTTACTTATCCTTCGGGCGGGAAGCCGAAGGTTGAAGAAGTTGTGGCTTATTGGCCGGCGCTGATTCCTAAGAGTGAAGTTGCGGCTCGGGTGACGGTGAAGGAGGCTTGAATGGCGCTGGTGCAACTTCGGGAGATTGCGCATGCTCGCAGTGGGGATAAGGGGGACTGCGCCAATATTGGGTTGATTGCGCTGCGGGCGGAGCATTACAAAGTGCTTGTGCGCCAGGTTACGGCTGAGCGCGTGAAGGAGCATTTTCGGGAATTGTGCAGGGGGCGGGTGGAGAGGTTTGAACTCCCTAACCTGCATGCTCTTAACTTCCTTTTGTATGAGGCGCTGGATGGGGGCGGCACGGTTTCGCTGCGCACTGACGCGCAGGGAAAGACGTTCAGCGCTGCGCTGCTGCGGATGGAGATTGAGATTTAGAGGGCGGCTTCGCCTATTTCGCCGTTGCGGATTCTGATGGCTTCGTCGATCGCTACTACGAAGATTTTTCCGTCGCCGATTTTTCCGGTTCTTGCGGCGGCGGTTAGGGCTTCGATGGCGGGACTTGCTAGGGCATCGGGCACTACCATTTCTAATTTCACCTTGGGCAGCAGATCTACTTTATATTCGTGGCCTCGGTAGACTTCGGTGTGGCCTTTCTGGCGGCCGTGGCCGCGGACTTCGGAGATGGTGATGCCCTCGACTCCGGCGTCGATCAGGGCGGTCTTTACTTCTTCCAGCTTAAAGGGCTGGATGATGGCTTCAATCTTTTTCATAATTTTTGCCTTTCAAAAATGGGAGATCGCGCGCAGGTTCATACACGATCTCCTTGCGTAGAGAGATTGAGATGTACGTCCGCTTAGGACTCCATGGTGTAGCCTTCTTCACCATGTAGAACCAAATCCAGGCCTTCGATCTCCTCTTCTTTGGAGACGCGGAGGCCGATGGTGGCGTCGACAACTTTCAGGATGATATAGGTGCCAGCGATGGCGAGCCCCCAGGCGATGGCGGCGCCGATGGCCTGGTTGACGATTTGTCCGGCGTGGCCGTCGACCAAGCCGAGAGCGGCGGGTTTGCCGGACGCGTCTTTCAAGGCGTCGTTGACGGCGTTGGTGGCGAAGACGCCGGTCAAGAGAGCTCCTAACGTGCCGCCCGCGCCGTGTACGCCGAAGGCGTCTAGCGTGTCGTCATAGCCGAGTTTGTGTTTCAGGACTGCGACCATGAAGTAGCAGACCAAGCCGGCTGCGAAGCCGATCAATAATGCCGGCATGGGTTTTACGAAACCGGAAGCGGGGGTGATGGCGACCAGGCCGGCTACTGCGCCGGAGATTCCTCCTAGGACGCTGGGTTTGCCGTTCTTGATCCATTCGGCGAACATCCAGCCTAGTGCGGCGGTGGCAGCCGCGAAGTGAGTGGCTACGAAGGCGCTGCTCGCGAGCCCGGAGGCGGCGAGAGCGCTGCCGGCGTTGAAGCCGAACCAGCCTACCCAGAGCAGGCAGGCTCCGATGAAGCTGAGCACCAGGCTGTGCGGGGCGGTGGAGCTTTCGGGATAGCCTACGCGTTTTCCCATGTAGAGGGCGCAGACTAGCGCGGAGACTCCGGATGTGATGTGCACTACGGTGCCTCCGGCGAAATCGAATGAAGGAATGGCACCCCCGGAGAAGGCGTTTAGAAAGCCGCCTTTGCCCCAGACCATGTGGGCCATGGGGAAGTACACTACCAGCGTCCACAGAATCATGAACAGCATCATGGCGCTGAACTTCATGCGTTCGGCGAAGGCTCCGGTGATAAGCGCTGGGGTGATGATGGCGAACATGAGCTGGTAGACCATGAAGGTCTGTTGTGGGATGGTACCGGCGTAATCGGCATTGGGGGCGGCGCCTACGCCGTTGAGGAACAAATAGCGCAGGTCGCCTAGGAAGGGCGAGCCTTCTGCGAAGGCCAGGCTGTAGCCGACGATGGCCCACAGGACGGTGATGACGGCCATCATGGTGAAGCTCTGCATCATGGTGGCTAGGATATTTTTCTTGCGGACGAGGCCGCCGTAAAAAAGAGCGAGTCCAGGGCCTGTCATTAATAAGACCAGGGCGGCGCTGGTTAACATCCAGGCGTTGTCGCCCGCGCTTTGTGCTGACTTTGCGGCGGCTTCCAGGGCGTCCATACGGACTGCGGGATCATCGGCGGCATATGCCAAGGTTGGCAGCAGCAATGCGCCGAGCGAATACAATACGGCTCTCCCTTGCGGGAAGAATTTGGTCATCTCAATTTCCTCTCTCTTTAATCTTTTTATTTGGCTCTACGCGGACGAGCGGGGGCTGAAGATTTAGAGAGAGGCGGGTGGCGAGCGGCCGGCGCCTGCGAAGTAGGCGGTGTTGCCGGCGCAATTATGGAGGGTTAGATAGACGTGGCCGGACGCACACAGAGAGTGGCGCGTGGCCAGATCGCGAGCCAGGATTGCATTCGAACGTTTATGTTGGGAAGAAAATAGCGAGCGGAGTTTCGATGAAGCGCGGGAAGAAATGCTGGAGGAACCGCGCAGGGGCGAGATTCCGATGTGGGCGGCGCCGCCTTGCAGCGGCGAAAGATCGTCGGCGGTGAGGTCCGGAAAAGCAGCAACACCCAACAGACACACCAGGAGAGCCAGTGTTACCAGCAGTCTCTCCCGGTATGAATATTGGGTGGTCACGTTTAGTTAGAGTGCGGCTTCTCCGTGATCTCCATTGCGGATGCGGATGGCATCGTCAATGGCGGCGACGAAGATTTTGCCGTCGCCAATCTTGCCGGTGCGGGCGGCGGTCGTCAAAGTATCCACCACCGAGGCCGCCAGCGAGTCTTTTACCACCATTTCGAGCTTGACCTTCGGCAAAAGATCAACTTTGTATTCGGCGCCACGATAGACTTCCGTGTGGCCCTTCTGGCGTCCGTGTCCGCGGACCTCGGAGACCGTGATGCCCTCGACGCCGATTTTGATCAGAGCGTCTTTTACTTCGTCGAGCTTAAAGGGCTGGATGATCGCTTCTATTTTTTTCATGGGTGTCCGATCTTAGTGCGCCGAACCGGGTAGACTCACCCGGGCAGACGCCGATTGTGCGTTGAGCGCCTGCGAAGCGACCGACTCCATGGCCATCCCACCGGGGCGTCCCATCGCAGAGATGACGTACTCGGGGTAAGCCGAGATGCCATGCTCGTGGAGATCCAGACCGTAGTTCTCGCCTTCGGCCGAGATGCGCAGCAGGCCCATGGCGTTGATGACGTACATCACGATCATGGCGACCACGAAAGTGGATACGGTGATGATGGCGCTGCCGACGATCTGCGCCATCAGCACCTGGGTGCCGCCGCCGTAGAACAGGCCTTTCAGGGGAGCGGAATTGTCTGCCGCGAAGGGTCCGGTGGCGCCGTACTGGCCGGATGCGAACAGACCCAGGGAAAGCGTTCCCCAAATGCCGCACATACCGTGAACTGGAACCGCGCCGATAGGATCGTCGATGCGCAGGTACTCAAGAAGTTCCACGCCGTAGACTACGATGACGCCGGCGACGGCTCCGAGCAGGATCGAGCCGGTGGGGCTAACCCAGTAGCAGGGGCACGTGATGGCCACCAATCCAGCGAGGAAGCCGTTGACGGTGAAACTCATGTCCCATTTCTTGCTCATCATGTACGCGACGAACATCGCGGCCAGACCAGCCGAGCAGGCGGCCAGCGTGGTGTTGGCGGCTACACGTCCGATGCCTTCGAAATCCATGGCCGAAAGCGTACTGCCAGGGTTGAATCCGTACCAGCCGAACCAGAGCAACAAACCGCCGGAGGCGGCGATGGTGAGATCGTGCGGCATCATTGGTCCACCGCCGTCGCGTTTGAAGCGGCGGCCCAGGCGCGGTCCGAGAACGATGGCGCCGGCGAGAGCGATGAATCCACCGATGGTGTGAACCACTGTGGAACCGGCGAAATCATGGAAGCTGGTGCCGAGCGAAGGCAGGAAGAAGCCGGCGGCGCCCATGGTGGCAAGGAAACCGTCCGGTCCCCAGGCCCAGTGGCCGATGATCGGATAGATGAAACCGGAAACGCAGAAGCTGTAGATCAGATCGCCGATCCAGCCAGTGCGGCCGATCATGGCGCCAGAAGTGATGGTGGAGCAGGTATCGGCAAAAGCGAACTGGAACAGCCAGTATGCCAGGAACGCCACGCCCGTAGTTTCGTAGGTGTGCGGCGCGCCTTGCAGGAAGAACCAATTCAAGCCGATGAAGCCGTTGCCGTGGCTGAACATGAAACTGAAGCCCCAGGCGTAGAACAGGAGTCCGCAGAGGCAGGTATCGACGACGCATTCCATCAGCACGTTCACGGTTTCGCGCGAGCGGCAGAAACCGGCTTCGAGCATGGTGAAGCCCACTTGCATACCGAACACCAGGAACGCTGCGACCAGCACCCACACTGTGTTCAGCGGATTTACGATGTCATTTGCTTTTAAGACCGGGTCCGCGGCGAAAGTGCGCAAACCGAGTAAGTCCGGGTTCATCAGCAGGGCGGCTAACAGGATCAAGCCGACACCCGTGATCTTCCCCATCAGCAGGATTTTGCCGTATTTGCGCCATTCCGGATCCCGCAGGCGTTCCCGCAAGCGGCTGATTTTGCCGGGGAAAGATAGTCTTTTTTCCATATAATTCATATCCTCTCTACGCTTGGTATTAAAGTCCGCTGGCGCCTGGATACACCTCGGCCATGGTGCGGCTCGGGTGCCCCTAGGTGAAACACAAATTGTTTTAACGGAACCTCTCCCGCAGACAAGGCGGGCACGGCTGGTAGTTCTTTATAACTTCTTTACGAAGTCTATCGGCAATGCTCATTGATGTCCAATCAATTATTTAAATTGCATGGCAAGTAAATTTGGATATGGCGCGAGACGTGCGAAGGGGGCTTTTATCTCATTGGACTGCTTGGGGTTGCGTGTTTAGACGCGAGGCGCGGCGGGTGGTACTGGGCTAGGCTTGCGAACGAAAGGACGGGCATAGATGAGCTTTGACATCGTGCAGACGCCGACGTTGCACGCGGTGGCTACGGGCGACGAACAGCAACTCGTCGAGGATTTGCAGGAGCGCGTGGAGGCGGCGGCGCGCGCGGCCGAAGGGGCACCGGCGGTGATCGAGGCGGCCGAGGCGCAGCTTCATGCGGAGCAGAATTTGGCGAGTCTGCAGAAGGCGGAGCGGGCGCTGAATCAGTTTGCCAAGGAAACCGGGGAAAAACTGAGCGTGCTGCGGGAGACGGCGCTGGACGCGGTGATTCAATCGGCGGCGAATGGGGACAAGTTGGATTTCAAGGGGCTGAGCGAATTGGCGACGCTGGAAAATCGCAGCCGGCAGGCGACGCGCGCGATCGAACGTTTAGTCGAGCGACTGCTGCCGATGGCGTTGTGGGCGCGGTTGCGGGAGGAGTCGCACGCGGCGAGCACGCGGGCGCGGGCTCTTGAGGAAATCGCACAGGAGCGGGCGGAGCGGGTGCTGGATCAAATGCGAGAGGCCGTGGGCGAGGAAATGGTGCTGCCGGTGGATCTGTCGAAGGGCGTGTCGGGGGCGCTGCTGGCGCGGGCGGCTGAGTTGAAATCGCGCGCGGTGCAGCTTTCGGCGAACGCCGATTCCATCGAGAAACAATTGGGGAGATAAGACATGAATTCGAAGTTCGACGATTTAGTGCGGAGTCTGGATGCGCAGACGCTGGAGGAATTACGGCGGTCGGTGGCGATGGAACTGGGGGGGCGGCATGAGGAGACGGCGATTCAGATCGAGCACATTCATCCCAAGATGAGCGCGGAGGCGCGGGAAGATGCGGCGCGAGAGATTGCGCGCGTGCTGCGCGGGGACGCGTAAATGCCGGACTTGAAAAAATACTGGCAGGAGATTCGGGCGATTGAGCAGAGTTTGGCGGGTGATGTCTGGCTGATGAGCTTGGAGAATCGGGCGCGGGGGCAGGTGGCGGGGTCGATGGCGGAGGTGGCGGCGGGAGCGGCTGCAAAACTGTTGCATGCGAAATCGCACCGGCTGGCGACGGACGCGGAAATCGCTGCTAATCGGGACGGGGTGGCCGAGACGCAGCGGCGTGGGGTTCAGAAGAAATTGCGCGATGAGGGAATCGCGATCATACCTGTAAAAAGCCGCCTGAAACCAGAGTAGCCAGCATTTCGGCGAACGCTTCTGGGGGAGTTTCCGGGTGCAGGGCGCCGTCGGCTTTGAGTTGCTGGAGCAGTTCGGCCGTGGTGCGGGAGCCGTCGGCGCGCGTGAATAAGTGGGCTGTCCAGGCCTGCGCGGGGAGCTCGCTGTTAAACGGGTAGTCGGTTTCCAGGAGGTAGGCGCCGGGAACCCAGTCGCCATTTTCGAAAGTGTGGTCGACGCGCAGACGGATGCCGGGGGCGGCGCGCGGTTTGAATCCGAGGGTCCAGGTTGCGGGATGGGACACGCCGGACGTCTCCCAATCGAGCAGCCAGGCGTGTTCCGCGGGACCGGTGCGCGGGCCGATCTGCCGGCGCACGGTGAACACCGGGCGGGGTTCGACGCGGCGTTGAATCATTACGAATCCGTAGACCAGCGCTTGGACGTGCAGATTTTCAAAGAAGGCGCGCCAGTCGGGGATGTCGGTGACGGCGCCTTTCTTGCTGATGACGGATTCGGCGGCCCATTCGCGCGGGGTGCGGGTGATGCGCTTCACGAACGCTACGTCGAAATCGCTTTCGGCGGGGCCGAGCCATTCGCGGAGGCGCTGTTCGAAGGGATGGTCGCGATCGCTTCCCATGGTGAGTCCGTAGAAGCGGCCGCCGGGGCGGAGGTAGCGCGGGAGGCCTTCGATGATGCGGCGGGAAATCTGTTCCCCGTCTTGACCGCCGCTGTCGAAGATGAGATTCGGGCGGTACACGGGCACATAGGGCGGGTGGGCGACGATGCGGTCGAAGGTGAGTTCAGCGGCGGGCTCGTAGAGATCTCCTTGCGAGGCGGTGACGTTGGCGATGCCGTTGAGGCGGCGGTTGAACTCGGCGAAGACGGTGGAACGTTCGGTGATGTCGTAGGAGTAGGCGTGGGCGGCGCCATCGCGCGCGGCTAGCAGGGCGGCGATTCCGGTTCCGGCGCAGAGATCTAGAAAAGCATCGCAGGGGGCGGGCGGGATGAGGTCCAGAAACAACTGCGTGTTGGGGATCATGGCGGGATACACGAAGTCGTCGGGCGGGCGCCGCTCATTGCCTTCGATGGGGCTAGGGCGATCGGAAACGATATACAGCTCACGTAGCGGGTGCAGCATGACGGTTCCCGAAAGCAATTCGGGGTCGGCGGCGTGGGGCACGATTAACCCCAGCGCCGAGAGAAAGTCTAGCGGCAGTGCGGCCGCGGAGTCGCGCCTGACCGGTTGGTTTTCGAGGAACAGGCGGATGAGGAGATCGAAGGTGTCCGGATTCTGCACTAGCGGCCGCGAGGGCGGGCGGCGTTCGGTTACGAATTGGAATTGCGAGATTTTCTGGAGGCCTAGGCGTTCGCAGATGGCTGGCTCGGTGTAACCGGCGTGGGCGAGAGCAGAGCGGAGCGCCGTGAATTCTGCGTCGCTGCCGAGGCGCAGCGGGTTGGGGTTCGGTGTCGCTTCAGGCACGTTCGGCGCTCCAATGGCGGTCTGTGATTTGGGTGACTCTTACGTCGGGGAGGCCGCATTGGTCGAGCAAGTTCCGAACTTCATCGAGGGTTAGCGCGGCGTGGAGCGAATCGGCGAAGAGTGTGCGCTGGAGGGGAC
>Ga0207674_10009757_pt1 | contig 10935 bp, 9 predicted proteins | sample KBSCornC72_FD_184303 | JGI IMG/M metagenome (GOLD analysis project Ga0207674, IMG submission 184303) | Corn rhizosphere microbial communities from Kellogg Biological Station, Michigan, USA - KBS Corn C7-2 (SPAdes) (version 2) | ecosystem: Host-associated > Plants > Roots > Rhizosphere > Soil ...
CGTGATCGCAGCGGTCAAAGTCGTCTTGCCATGATCGACGTGACCGATCGTTCCGACGTTCACGTGCGGCTTGTTACGCTCGTATTTGGCTTTGCTCATGTCGTCCTCAGACGTATCTCGTTTTGACCAAGCTCGCGATCGGGATTGAACCGATGACCTCACCCTTACCAAGGGTGTGCTCTACCAACTGAGCTACGCGAGCGGTTTCTTCACTTCTCCAGCACGACGGAAACTCCGCCGCTTCCTGCATCAACGCGCTTCCCTTCACAATTCCATCAGAGCGGGAGACGGGACTCGAACCCGCGACATCAAGCTTGGAAGGCTAGCGCTCTACCAACTGAGCTACTCCCGCATAAAAAAATCCGACCCCCTCTGCTTCTATGGTGGGGGAAGGATTCGAACCTTCGAAGGCATAAGCCGGCAGATTTACAGTCTGCTCCTTTTGGCCACTCAGGAACCCCACCGATTCGCCACTTTTTTTGCCAACGGACCCGGCAGAGCTGACGGCGAGAATCGAACTCGCAACCTGCTGATTACAAATCAGCTGCTCTGCCAATTGAGCTACGTCAGCAACAAACAGCGATTTTTCATCGCAAGCCTAGTAGAATAGCCAACTTAGACGGGCGAGTCAACCCGAGCGCTCGCACCCCCTCGCGGGTCCCGGAACGGCGCAAAAAGCCGCAGAAAACACACCCAAATCATCAACAGCACCAGCGGGACGAACATGAACCCGATGGTGAACCCCGACAGAATCGCGGCGATCGCGACGCAAATCGTCGCCACACCTTCGGCCACGCCGCGCCAGCGCGATTTCCAGGCGAAAGCCGGCCACGAGAGCGCGAGAATACAAACGGCGAACACCATCGCCAGCGGCGGAAAATCGGGGCGCCGCGTCACTAGCGTCTCGATGAGGCCGAAAAAACCGAGGAAAGCGACGCCGCCGCAGAGTCCCACCGCAATGCGCTCGACCAATCCGAAATCCACTGCCACGTCGGATCGCAACGCCGAGCGTACCGCCGTGATCAATCCAACAAGGATTGCAAATAGGCTGACCGGCAGATCGAGAATCGCCAGAAACCTGACGACCGCTACCGCAGCTTTTTCCACTTGGTTCCCTGCGGAGTATCCTCGATGGCGATGCCGCGCGCTTCGATCTCCGCGCGGATCGAATCCGCTTTGGCGAAATCCCGCTGCGCCCGCGCATCCTTGCGAGCTGCCAACCGCTCCTCCACCCAACGCGTTACTTCGGGATCCGCCCCTTCGGCTTCGGGCACCACATCCAGCACCGAATTAATCCGCGCAAAGACGTCGCGTGCCTTCTGCAGCGCTCGCTTGTCGACGCCGTTGCGATCGAGCTCCGCGTTTGCCCGGCGCACAAACGTGAAAAGCGCGCCCAGCGCCGTCGGCGCGTTGAGGTCATCGAACAACGCCGCCTTCACCTCCGCCTCGGTCTGCTCGGCGATCTCCTCGAGCTCGGGCGTCGCACCCTTCGCTTCCGCCAACCTCGCCGCGAAATCTCCAATCCGGCGCACTCCCTCCATCGACGCCTCGAGCGCCTCGCCCGACATGTTCAGCTGCTTGCGATAATGCGTCGAAAAAACGAAATGCCGGAACGCGGCAGCCGGCACTCCCTTCTCTCGAAGATCCTGCACGGTCGCAACATTGCCAAGCCGCTTCGCCATCTTGCTGCCATCGGTCAGCAGAAACTCGCCATGACACCAGAAGCGCGAGAAGATCTTCCCCGTCGCGCCCTCCGATTGCGCGATCTCATCCTCATGGTGCGGAAAAATCAGATCGATTCCCCCACAATGGATGTCGAGGGTCTCGCCCAGATATTTCATCGCCATCGCCGAGCACTCGAGATGCCACCCCGGCCTCCCGCGACCCCACGGAGAATCCCACGCTGCGCCCGTCGCCTCATCCTCGGGCTTCGCTGCCTTCCATAACGCGAAGTCCTGGGCGTTCTCCTTCGAGTAATCGTCCTGCAACACCCTCGCGCCAGCCTTCACCTCGCGCGTATCGAGCCGCGAGAGCTTCCCGTAATCCTTGAAACGGTCGATCGCGTAGTACACAGTCCCGTCGTCAGCCTTGTACGCGAGCTTTCGATCCACCAACCGCTGCACGATCGCAATCATCTCCGGAATGTGCTCGGTCGCGCGCGGATAAAGCTCGGCGTCCTGAATGCGCAGAAACGCCCGGTCGGCGTGGAAGGTCGCCGTAACCGGCGCAGTCACTTCGCCAATGCTGATTCCCTGCTCACTCGCAGACTTGATGATCTTGTCGTCGACATCGGTCAGGTTCATCACCTGAAAATTCTGCCAGCCGCGCAACGCAATCACCCGCCGCAGCAGATCCTCGAACAAAAATGTCCGGAAATTGCCGAGGTGCGCGGGCTTGTAGACGGTCGGGCCGCAGGTGTACATGCGGACGGTCTTCCCATCCGCCGGTACGAACGGCTCGACCTTGCGAGTCAGAGTGTTGAAAAGCCGGAATTCGGGGTCAGCCATTCGCGGAAGCTAGAAGCCGCCGAACCGACTTTCAACCGAATCGCTCGGCTACGCGCGCAACGGTTTGGTGACGCATCAGTCGCCCCTCGACGAGATTGATTACGCGCGCATTGATTCGATGCAGCTCGATCGGATTGGGCGCAGCCAGAATTGTCGTTATGCCACGCCGAGCAAGGTCGGAGAGGAGCGACACGACATCGTCGTCGAAGAGAAGGCCCTGGCCGGACAGCGTTTCGTCGAGCAGGATCGCGCGCGGCTCGCCGATGAGCGCCTGCGCCAGACCAAGTCGCTGCAGCAAGCTTGCTGAAAGACTGCTTACCCGCCGAGACGCGTGGACGTGGAGCGCTACATGCTTGAGCGCGGCCTCGACCTGGCAGGCGCGACCCGCCGAGGAGAGATCGTGAAGAGTGGCATAGTACTCGAGGGCTTCGCGGACGGTGAGGAACGAGTAGTAGCCGGTGCGCTGCGGGATGTAGGCGAGCCCGACTGGAATGTGATGTCCGGTCAGCTGCTCGCCGAACCAGCTGATGCTGCCGCAGTCGGGTCGCAGCAGACCACTCAGACAGAGAAGGAGCGTGGACTTTCCGGAATCGGGCCGGCCGACGAGTCCGACGATTTCACCGCGCCCGATCTCGAAGGAGACGTCCCGCAGCGCGTGGACCGCGACAGCACGCGCACGCGCGCCGGAACGGTACGTCTTGTTCAGACTTTTGACGGACAATGCGATCTGCACAACTCCATCCTCGCGCGAAGAGATGCGGAGAGGATCGCAGTGTCGGGTCAATCAGAAGCATCGTTGGCGGGCAGTCGCAACCGTTGCATCGCGCGGTGGCGTGATTCTTCCACGCCAAGGTACGAGGTGCACGCACCTGAATTGGGGAGGTAGAAAATGAGACGAGCTTTGATGTCGATAGCCGCGTGGCTTGCGGTCGCCACCGCGGTGGCTGCTTGCGGCAGTGATTCAACCGGTGTGAATCAGTCACTGGTCGGGTTTTACGCCGCCACGCAATTCACAACGACTGGCGCGTCGGGTCAAACGAACCAGCTTCTGGCCGGGAGCTATGTGCACATCAACCTCAATGAGGATGGCACGACAGCCGGACAGCTGCACCTTGCGGCTTCGGGAAGCAACCCGGCTTTCGACGCAGACATGGCCGGCACGTGGAAGCAGAAGGGCATGACAGTCGAGATTTCACAGAACGCCGACACGTTCGTGAAAGACATGACTTTTACGATGGTGGCAAACGGACCCGAAATGTGGGATCTCGTCGGCGATAGCGTGTTCTCCGGCACCCGAATTCAGATCACGCTGAGCCAGCTCATCCCGGTCGATTGAGATCAGGCAGTGCTGACCGCGGCGACGAGATCGGCACGCGTCGTAGCCTGTAGCTAAGCGGCCGCGTTCTCTCGAATGGAGATCAGGTCGGGTGCTGGTGTCGGCGGAACGAGGACGCCGCCATCGGGGACCGGGACACGGAGCACGAAAATCCGGTCGCGGGTGCTCTTCCGGAAGCCTTTGCCTTCGTAAATCCGGTTGATGAGGATGCGGCGCACGATGACCATCACGGTCACGAGCGTCGGCAGTGCGACGATCAATCCAAGCGGGCCGAGCAGCTTTCCGATTACGAGTACGGCAGTGATGGTGAGCACGGGCGGCATGTCGATCTTCTTCGACATCACCAGTGGCGAGACGAGATTCCCTTCGATGAGGTGGATCACCACCCCGAGGAGAAGGACGTAGAGAGCCTTGGTGCCGCCGCCGGGTCCGCCGAGCACAAAGAGGGCGGGCAGAGTCGTCGACAGCAGTGTGCCGAAGAACGGGACGACCGCGACGAGCCCGGTGAAGACTCCAAAGGTGAGCCAGTACGGGACATGGAGCACGTAGAGGCCGCCGGCGGTGAGCGCGGCGAGAACGGTCATCGTCAGCAGCTGTCCCACGATGTACGCGCGCAGCCGGTCGGCGAGATCGCGAAGGACGTCGCGCACCAGGTCGCGGTGGATGGGCGGAAAGAGCGCGATCAGCCATTCCCTGTAGGTGCCGGGCTGGAGCGCGAGGTAGATGCTCATCACGATCACGGCGAAGCAATCGATCAGCACCTGCACGAAAGAGAGGACGCGGGGGACAACGCCCCGCGCCTGGGCGGCGAGCTGGTCGTAGACGACGCCGATGAGGGGATGCTCGCCGGGCTTCCAGAGATCGCGCAACGCCGGGAATCGGGCGACGAAGCGAGCGATCCCGTTTTCCCATGCCTCGATGTAATTCGGCATCACCACGATCAGCGAGCGGGTCTGCTCGATGACGGGCGGGAGCAGGATCGCGAACAATCCGAGCAGAGCTGCCGCGGTGCCGACGACTGAGATGAAGAAGGCGAGGCGTGGCGGGACGTGCGCGCGGTTCACCAGCAGATCTCTCACCGCGCCCAGATAGAGCGAGATGATGATCGCGATGAAGAGCAGCAGAAAGACGTGCGCGGTTGCCCCGAGCATCCAGAGGAGCAACAACGTCAGAATGACGCCGGTGATTACCGGCGCTACTCTCGAACGGCCGGGAATCGCAGCGCTAGCCAATGCTATTTCTTCTCGTCGTGGATCTCTTCGACTTCGACTGCCTCTTCTTCGTGATTCGCGGCGCCAGAACCGAGTGCGCGATTATTCAGCTGGGTGCCGGAGGGGAGCACACCCATCTTCTGCTTGAGCTGAATCAGCAGCATCTCCGCGGACTGATTTCCCCCCGCAGCCTCGAGGCGCTTGAAGTCGTTCGCCAGCTTGTCGCCGGAGAATTCCTCTTCGATCTCAGCGCTCGCTCTGATCTTGCGCTCGTTGGCGTCGATCTTCTCTTCCATCCGGGCAAACGCCTCGAACGCGGACTTCTCGGAGATGTGCGACATCGTCTCGTTGATGCGCTTCTGAGCGTCGGCGCGCCGTTGTTTGGCGAGGAGCAGATTCTTCTTGCGGTTCGCTTCCTCAATGTTGTCGTTGAGGGTGCGCAGCGAATCCTTGATGCGGTCGGTCTCCTGCTTGTGCGCCTGCCAGGTGAGGTTCAGCTGGTCGGCGCGCGACATGTGCTCGGAGCGGCGGACGAGAGCCTGCTTGGCGAGATCGTCCTGACTCTGCTGGACCGCGAGCATGGCGCGACGTTCCCAGTCTTCAGCCTCTTTCATTTCCTCGCGGGTCTGATCCTGGAGGCGCTTCTCATCGGCGATCGCCGCGGCGACCTGCTGCTTCGCCTTCACCAGCTGGGAGCGCATGTCGAGAATGATCTGATTGAGCATCTTCTCGGGCTGCTCGAACTCGCTGATGGCAGCGTTCACGTTGGCGCGAAAGAGCATCGCAATTCTGTCAAAGATGTTCATGGGTGGCTTGGTTCGAGTCTTAGGGCTGAGTTCTTCTACAACTTACGAATAACGCGTTGCGGGTTGCCGGTAGCACCGTTGCCGGTTCCCGTTAAACAACGTTGCCGACCTTTCAGGGCGGCGCCTTCGGCACAGTCAACTGCAACTGAAGACGACCGGCGGGAGGCTGTGGGCCACGCGGCGGGCGGCCTCGGGCTAAACCGCATTCTTGCTTGAGCACGCCGCCTCGAGCCGACTCGCCCACGGCCTCGAGCCGGTAGTCATACGTTGATCCTCCGCGAAAGTACAGCTTTTCTCCTTCCTTCACTAGCAGACGCTAGCCGTCGGCCCGCTTGATCTGGTACAACCTCTCCTTCGCCAGCCGCCGGCCGGTCGGAGTTGCGGCCAGCCCGCCACCGGCGGTCTCACGGTATCGCACATCCATCTCTCGTCCGATGTCTCCCATCACGTCGATCACTTCGTCGACGGGAATCGCGAAGGTAATTCCGGCCAGCGCCATCTCGATTCCCGCCAGCGCGATCGCCGACCCTGTCGCGTTCCTGAAGACGCACGGCAGCTCCACCAATCCGCCCAGCGGATCGCAGACCAGGCCAAGCGTTCCCTGCATCGTCAGTGCGACAGCGTGTCCGACCTGCGATGGCGTTCCGCCGAGCATCTCTGTCGCAGCGCCGGCAGCCATTCCCGCCGCGGCGCCCGTTTCCGCCTGACATCCGCCTTCCGCGCCGGACAATGACGCGCGCTCTGCGACCACCGCTCCGATCAGACCCGCCGTCGCCAGGCCATCGACGACCTTTTCATCCGGCACCGACCGCGCCTTGGCGAGACCGGTCAGGATCGCCGGCAGCACTCCCGCTCCGCCCGCCGTCGGCGCCGCCACTATTACTCCCATCGCGGCGTTCACCTCCTGCACCGCCAGAGCGCGAGTCAGAATATCCCGGAACGGAGTCTCGGCCAAAGGACCCACTGGATTCTTGCGCAGCTTCGCTGCGTCGCCGCCGACGAGGCCTGACGCGGAGTAGAGATCACCGGTGAGACCCTTTTCGATGGCGCCCCGCATGACGTCCAGCGCGCGTTGCAGCGCGGCGCGAATCTCCTTCACCGGCCGGCCCTGATCGCGCGCTTCGGTCTCGAGCGCCACCAGCGCCAGCGTCTTCTGCTGCTGCTCCGCGTCGCGGATCGCGTCGGCGAGCGCCTTGTACACTTAGCCGCCGCTCACTTTGTCGAGTCGACGCGTCCAGCGAACCCAATCGAGCGCCCGCAGCTCCGCGCCGGCTTTTTTGTCCGGCTGCTCGTCACACTCGATCACCATGAAAGCGTCGCCGCCTTTTTCTTTTCTCGTCAGCCTCAGCGTTGCAATGTTGATGTCGTGTTCCGCCAGGATCCCCGTGATTCTGGCGATCGAACCCTTCCTATCCTCAGCTACGAGAACGATGGTGTGTAAGTTTCCGGTGACCTCGACAGGGTACCCGTCGATCTCCTGAACGAGCACTCGTCCCGCCCCCAGCGATGATCCGAGCATCGTCGCCTTGTTGCCATTGAGCTCGATGGAGATTCGCACGGTGTTCGGGTGTGCCGCGTCGGCAATGGTGGTCTTCTCGAACTGGTAGTCCAGGCCTTCGCCCTCGGCGATCTTGAGGGCATCGCGGATCCTTTCGTCATCCGGCCGGAATCCCAGCAGGCCGGCGACGAGGGCTTTGTCGGTGCCGTGGCCTTCCCCGGTGCGGGCAAAGGACCCGTGCAGCTGTAGGACGCCGGACTGCGGGGTCCCGCCGACCAGGCAACGGGCGAGAAGGCCGAGGCGGCAGGCGCCGGCGGTGTGGGAGGAGGAGGGGCCGACCATTACGGGGCCGATTATGTCCAGCAGGCTTACCATCCATTCCTCCGTGCGAGGGAACTACTGACTGAAGAGTACCAGTTCGGTTGCCAAGGACTAACTGAAGACGACCAGCTGGGGGCTTTGGGCGGAGCAGCTTGGGACTCCGAGCATTTATATGACAACAGCGCGCACCGGTCAGAGGACACGCACCCATCGAACCCGCGCTCGGAGCCGCCAACTGCTCCGCCGACCGCACCTAGCTGGTCGTCTTCAGTTACCCCGCCTTCCTCGCCCTGCCATTCCTGCCACCCCGAACCCTTCCAAGCATCGTCCGAAGGTACTGCCCGGTGTACGACTCCTTGACTGCGGCCACATCCTCTGGCGATCCGGCGGCGACGATGTCGCCGCCGCGCAGGCCGCCTTCGGGGCCGAGATCGATTAGCCAGTCGGCGGTCTTGATGACGTCGAGATTGTGCTCAATGACGAGCACGGTGTTGCCGCGGTCAACGAGACGGTGCAGGACGCTGAGAAGCATCCGCACGTCCTCGAAGTGCAACCCCGTCGTCGGCTCGTCGAGGATGTAAAACGTGCGGCCGGTGTCGCGCTTCGACAGCTCGGCGGCGAGCTTGACCCGTTGGGCTTCCCCACCCGACAGCGTCGTCGCCGACTGGCCGAGGTGGATGTAGCCGAGTCCGACATCGTAGAGCGTCTGGAGCTTCTGGCGAACACGCGGCTGGTTCTCGAAGAAAGCGAGGGCGTCTTCGACGGTTTGCTCGAGAACATCGGCGATGCTCAAGCCGCGGAAGCGAACCTCCAGAGTCTCCCGATTGTAGCGCTTTCCTTTGCAGACATCGCAGGGCACGTAGACGTCGGGCAAAAAATGCATCTCGATTTTGACGAGACCATCGCCTTCGCACGCTTCGCAGCGACCGCCTTTCACGTTGAACGAGAATCTTCCCGGGCCGTAGCCGCGAATCTTCGCCTCGGGCAGCTCGGCGAACAGCTCGCGGATTGGAGTGAACAAGCCGGTGTAAGTCGCCGGATTCGAGCGCGGCGTGCGGCCGATCGGGCTCTGATCGATGTCGATGACTTTGTCGAGGTGCTGGAACCCGGTGATGCGATCGTGCTTGCCGGGAATCACCCGCGCGCGGTAGAAGTGGCGCGCCATCGAGCGGTGCAGGATGTCTTCGATCAGAGTCGACTTGCCGCTTCCCGACACACCGGTGACAGCGACGAACAGTCCGAGCGGAATCTCGACATCGAGGTTGCGGAGATTGTGCTCGCGCGCGCCCTCGATGCGGATGACGCGATCGGAATCCATTCTGCGGCGGACTTCAGGAATTGGAATCTCGACTTCGCCGCGCAGGTAGCGCCCGGTGATCGAATCGCGATTGGCGGTGACTTCATCAACCGTTCCCGCAGCGATAACCAATCCGCCGTGCTTCCCCGCACCGGGGCCGAGATCGATGAGATGATCGGCAGCCTGCATCGTCTCCTCGTCGTGCTCGACGACGATGACGGTGTTGCCGAGATCGCGCAGCTGGCGGAGGGTGTTGAGAAGACGCGCGTTATCGCGCTGGTGGAGTCCGATCGATGGCTCGTCGAGGATGTAGAGCACGCCGACGAGTCGCGACCCGATTTGCGTAGCAAGTCGAATGCGCTGCGCTTCGCCACCGGAGAGCGATTCCGCCGAACGGCCGAGAGTGAGGTACTCGAGTCCGACGTCGTTCAGAAACCGCAGCCGCTCGCGCACCTCCTTGAGAATGGGGCCGGCGATCTCGGGATCGAGACCGGGCTTGCCGTTGTTGCGAACCGGAACGTTCTCGAAGAAATCGAGCGCATCGGTGATCGACAGCTGAACGAGGTCGCCGATGTTCTGACCGGCGAGCGTGACAGCGAGCGATTCGGGCTTGAGTCTCCGGCCGCCGCAGGTCGTGCACGCGCGCGGCTGCATGAACTCCTCGAGCTCGAGGCGCACCGAATCAGATTCGGTTTCGTCGTAGCGACGCTGGATGTTGGAGACGATGCCTTCCCAATGGGTGCCGGAGGTGTCGACGTTTCGGCCGCTCTTGCCGCCAGTACCATATAGAAGCTTTTCGCGCACTTCAGGCGACAGCTGACCCCACGGTGTGTTGAGATTGAAGCCGAACTGCTTTGCCAGTCCCGGGAGGATGACCTTCTTCAGGTATCCGTCGGGCTCGCCCCAGGGCAGGACGACGCCCTCCAGGATGCTGATGCTCGGATCGCCGAGTATGAGCTCCTCGCTGACTTCGCGTCGGGAGCCGAGTCCGCCGCAGGCGGGGCACGCTCCGAACGGAGAATTGAAGGAGAAATGCCGGGGCTCGAGCTCGGGCAGCGAGATGCCGCACTCCGGGCATCCGTAGCGCTCGGAGAAGAGGTGGTGGGTTTTCTCGTCGGCGCGCTGAACTTCGACGAGTCCTTCGGCGAGCTTGAGCGCAGTCTCGACGGAATCGTTGAGACGCCCACGATCCTCAGCGCGCACGACGAGCCGGTCCACGATCACCGAGATGTTGTGATTCATGCGCCGGTTGAGGCGCGGAGGATTGGCGACTTCGACGAGCTCGCCATCGACGATCGCGCGCACGAACCCCTGCTTGCGCGCGGCGTCGAACAGCTCGCGGAATTCTCCTTTGCGGCCGCGCACGAGCGGCGCGAGGATCTCGATGCGGGTGCCTTCGGGCCAGGTCAAGATCGAGTCAGCGATCTGACCCGCACTCTGACGCTCGACGGGCCGGCCGCAGTTGGGACAATGCGGGGTGCCAGCGCGCGCGTAGAGCAGTCGCAGATAGTCGTAGATCTCGGTAACGGTGCCAACCGTGGACCGCGGGTTGTGGCCCGCGGTTTTCTGCTCGATGGAAATCGCCGGCGAGAGCCCTTCGATGGAATCGACGTCGGGCTTTTCCATGAGGCCGAGGAACTGGCGCGCGTAAGCCGACAACGACTCGACGTAGCGGCGCTGGCCCTCGGCGTAGATGGTGTCGAATGCGAGGGAGGATTTCCCGGATCCCGACAGCCCCGTTATGACCGTCAGGCGATCGCGCGGGATCGTTACGTCGATGTTTCTAAGGTTGTGCTCGCGGGCGCCGCGGACGATCAGGGACTCTTCTGGCATAGCCTCGTAAAGTCGCGGATTGCACGGCGAGACTCAAGCAGGCGGGTTTCGGCGTGTCAACGACCATTAGAAATGTCACCCTGGGGAATTCAATAGAATCGTCACCCAGGGTTTCGGCGCCCTCCG
>Ga0207674_10009758_pt1 | contig 10935 bp, 14 predicted proteins | sample KBSCornC72_FD_184303 | JGI IMG/M metagenome (GOLD analysis project Ga0207674, IMG submission 184303) | Corn rhizosphere microbial communities from Kellogg Biological Station, Michigan, USA - KBS Corn C7-2 (SPAdes) (version 2) | ecosystem: Host-associated > Plants > Roots > Rhizosphere > Soil ...
CTCGTTTATGCAGAATTGACCAGCTGATCGCGAGTTATGACATCATCGGTCTGACCGCAATCAACTTCAGAACGCGCCTTCATCCCGGCGCGGACACGGTGATCCCCCTGGTTTTGAGACGCGAGGCGCGCGAACGTGCCAGCCCGGCATCGTAGTCCTGGCCGTTTGCGCGCAACAGATAGGCGCGCAGGGCGTGCGCGTAGGCGTTACCGGGATCGTCTTTGATGGCGGAATCGGTCAATTGCAGGGCCTGCGCATAGCGACGATCAAGCAGGGTCAGCAGAGCCTGGGCCAGTTCGTGCATTGGGCCGCTCGCTGCCAGTTCTTGCGTGCGTTGACAGGCCATCTGCACAATGTTAAAGGAGCCGAGCGCGAGATTGGCCTCGGCCAGCCCCAGGTGGACCAGGGGATTCTCCGGCTCAAGTTGCGCGGCGTGGGCATAGGCAATCGCGGCGTCACGTCCCTGTCCTTGCGCCAGTGCTTGCCTGCCTTGTTCCAGGTAGGTTGTTATATCTGTCTGTGCTTCCAAAGGTTTCTCCTCTGATTACCATAGAGAGCAATGATGAATGATAGCAATTCGATGTGATGGGCATGCGAAACCAATAATCTATACGTTTGGAGGCCCTCAAAGTTATCTATATTATCGATTATAACCCACAATCTGATGCTTGCCCATAGAGAACGCCAAAAGGTGTCTCAATCAGGGGCCATTTGATCCAACGTTTCCTTATTCGTCCACTCAAAAAGAAGTAGTTATTCGTCTACTCAAAGAGAAGTAGTTATTCGTCTACTCAGGAGGGAGCAGTTTATGACGAGGTCTTTCAATTTCTCAGAAATTCGATGATGCTTTTGTTGCTGAGCCTCGTTAATACATGTAGACTCTATAATCTGACTGGTCTATGTAGCCACGTGAATGATTCGTGACGATCATTCGATTATCTGCAAAAGAGGGAAATCATTTATGTCTTACGACCCGACGGAGCGGGCGCCTCAGCCTCCCGATCAACAACCACCTTATGGCCAGGCTCCTCAGCCTCCCAGTCAACCGCCGACCCCGCCAACTCCTGGCCAGAGCAATCCAGGCTGGCAGCCGTATGGTCAGCCGCCAGCCACACCCGCGTATGGACAGGCCGAGCCGACGCAGGCCGCGATGCCACCCGCACCCGGCCAGAGCAATCCAGGCTTGCCTCCATATGGCCAGCCGCCAGTAACGCCCGCGTACGGGCAGAGCAATCCCTCCTGGCCCGCGCCCGGAGCGGACACACAGGCTCCAACTGCTCCGGCTCAGGGAGTTCCAGCCTATGGTCAGAGCAACCCGAATCTGCCGCCAGCCTACGGTCAGAGCAATCCAAATTTGCCTTCGTATGAGCAGACCGTTGCTAGCCAGAGCAATCCGAACCTGCCGCCGTATGGACAGGCTCCGACCGAACAGGTGAGTTATCCGCAATACGCGCAGCCCACGATCGAAGGCGCGTACCCGCAGGCACAACCTGCCAACCCATACGCGGCAGCTCCAGCTCTCGGTCAACCTGGCCAACCCGGTCAGCCCTGGGCTCCAGGCATGCCGCCCGCGTATCCGGTCGCGCCCGCGCCGAAAAAGAAGCACGGTCTGCTGATCGCCATTATCAGCATCATCGTGGTTGTCCTGGTGGTCGCTGGTGGCGTGATCGGATATGTCGTGACACGCCCCAAACCGGTCATTAACGTGACCAGCACCTACCATAATGGTTCGGCCCTGATCGGTGCCTCTGGTACCGCGTTCACCGTGACCGGAAACGATTTTACCGGCAATTCGACAGTCACATTCTTGCTCGATGGTTCGCCCGCGCCCGGCGTCACGCCCGCGCAGAGCGATTCGAAGGGCAACGTGACCGCGACCCTGAACGTAAGCTCTGCCTGGAGCGTGGGCAATCACAAGATCACCGCGAAAGATGCTGCTGGTTATCTGACACAGTTGAGCCACGCGGTTACAATCGTCGTGGCTGGTCAGGACGACACCCCCGGCCCCAACGGCGCGCCGACTGACTCCGCCAGTGGCTCGATTGACGTGACGGCTCAGGGTGAGACTGGCGGCTCAATTACGCTAACCGTTACCGGCTCACCTGATGGCGGGACCGTCTGCGCAGCTCAGGACGATGGCAAGCCCCATACAAATCAGGATACGAGCGATGGGATTGCGTTCACCGAAACCATTGTGTATACGTGCAAAGGAACCTACAAAGGTGGCCAACTGAGCTACACGGAGACGGTGACACAGGCTACCATCACCGATCCAGCCGATGGACTGACCTGTACAGCCAAGACACCGTTCGTCAATATTCAACTGCAAGGTACGTTTAGCAGCAATACATCGGTAAGCGGCACCTACACGACCGACGCAGTGACGTTCAATTGTAATATGGGCGTGGGAACCCTCAATGCCCAGGACGCGGGCAGCGGTAGCTGGACCGGCAACGCCTCAATGCAAGCAACTCAATAGCTGTTGCAAACATAAAAAGCTGCTCCCATCTGACGGTGGGAGCAGCTTTTTTATTGTCACGTTCTCTATAAATGCATATGCACGAAGGCTGCGATACCAGAGAATTGAAGCGTAAATACCCCAACAGGAAACCTCAAAAATATCGCTTGTTTTGCTCTCGTTGCGCTTGCTTCGCTCATCCACCACCTGTCTCCAGTCTTTCAATGCGTTACGTATAGATAAAAAGGGCGATCGAAAGGCGGGATCGTGCCCGCCCGGCTCAGTAGAGCCTACTCCCTGTTCGCCTGTTTGCCAGATAGACCGGAAATTTGCTGTTGCACCCGGAGAAGCAAGCAAGGTAGCGTTATGCGAGGTGTTTTCCCGCGTTCCACGTGGAATGCATCGAATTTGCGCAGATGGACCGGGCAGGCGACGTGATTTAGGGATCATGATAGAATAGATAGAACTTCTTTCGCCGCGTGCGCTATAATCAAGTAGCAGCTAAAAAGAAAAACTATGGAGGGGTGTATCATGCAACGTGCGCTGCTGTATCTCAAAATCGTGGGAGCCGTCCTGGGTGTTGTGCTGGTTGGCGGGTTGATCGTTGCCGGCATTTTTGGCCAGCTTCTCAATGTGCTCTATATTGTTCTGATTATTCTGGCCTTCTTCTCGCTGCTCGCGACAGCGATGCTCATTTATGCAGTCATGATGTTGATCCGCACGATCTTGCTGGTGCGCGACGAGGTGAGGCCGTTGCTCCACTCGGTGAAAGATACGGTGGGCGTGGCCAAAGAAACGGTCGAGGTGGTCAAAGAGACGGCTCAACACGCGGGTCAGACAGCCGGGACACTGGCCAGTACGGCGCGCCTGACCAAAGATTACGCGGTTGCGCCAGCGGTGCGCGCGACTGCTCTGCTGGTCGCCGGTCGGCATATGGTCAAAGTTTTTACAGGCAAAGGACGCACACGCACCCGCTACGAGGAGCGCAAGCAGAAGCAGAGCGAGATGCTGCGCGCCGAAGCGGCAGAGGCCGTGAGCGGAGGAGAATAAGGTATGCGTACGATGGCAGCCTGGGGCGGCCTGGCTCCCTGGGGTCAGGCAGCCGCGCTGGTGATCCTGCTCTATGTATTCATCTCGATTATTGTCGGCGCGGTCCTGGCAGCCGCGCTGATGTTTCTCTTTGCCTGGGTACGCGAACAGGCCGAACAGCTCAAAAAGGTGCGCCCGATGCTGGTTCAGGTGAATGACGCGCTGACCGCCGCGCAACGCGGGGAAGCCATCCCCGATGAAGTTGCGGACAACAAAGTGGTGCAGATCGTGACGCAAGTTCCTAGAGTGGCCAATCGCGCCCTGCAAACAACAACGAACGTTGAGCAAAAGGTTGATGCTGGCAGTGAGCGCGTGACCGGCGCGGTGATCGAATTCCACGCCCGCACCGAGATGGTCAAAACGATGGCCAGAGTGTTCTTCCTGCCCGGTCTGAACAAGCCGCGCCCTCTGACAACAGAGCAGCAGATCGTCCTGCCAGAAAAGGAAGAGGTTGGCCCGCCTTTGGTCGTCGAGCCGCACGAGGAGGAGCCGCCGATGGAGCAGGAAATTATTATCCGACAATCTCGCTAGAACAGCCCACCCATGCAACAGATTAGCGCTTACTTCCGGCAGTTTGGCCGTTTTCAGCCCAACGCTCGCCTCTATCTGCTGAGCAATGCGTTGAGCGGCGTCTCTGCCGGGATTTTTCTGGTTCTGTACAACCTCTATCTGACCTCGCTCGGCTTTAAAGCGGATTTCGTGGGGTTGACGCTTTTTGTGGGAACCGTTGGCGCGGGTCTGGCGATTTTCCCGGCTGGCGTGTGCATTGATCGCTGGAGTGGAAAGCGGATTCTGATTATTTCTAGCCTGGCGATCGGGCTGGCGGGCATCGGCGCGATTCTTTTTCGCCAGCCGGGACCGTTGCTCGTGTGCGCCTTTTTCACCGGCATAGCAGCGGCCTTTGTGCTGGTCATTAACGCGCCATTCCTCTTACGTAACAGCGTGCCAGCCGAGCGCAATAGCCTCTTCAGCCTCAATATCGCGCTAACTCAGATCACGGCTGTGCTTGGTGAAATTCTTGGTGGCTCGCTGCCCGGCTGGTTCGCGCGTAGCTCCCTGTGGATACATGCGTTGCCGCCCTGGCTGAACTGGCTGCTGGACAGTCACCCGGAGGCGCGCTCGTATCAACTTGCCATGCTGGTCGCCGGGCTGATCTCAATTCCCAGCTTTATTCCGCTCTTCCTGCTCACCAATGATCGCCCACAGCGCGCGCCAGTTCCACATGATCGCACGTCCGGCCAATCCAGGCTTCCCTGGCGCGAGTGGTTGGTCTCGGCGCGCAAGTGGACGCGACCTGAAGCGTTGCGCGTAATCTGGGTCAGTCCATTTTTTGCCCTGGTTATGGTCTATCTCTTAACGGGTCTGGGCGCGGGACTGGTCGTTCCCTACTTTAACCTCTTCTTCGTGCGCCATCTCCACGCCTCGCCCGCGCTTTTCGGGCTGATTGACGGCGCGGCCAATGGTCTGACCGCCTTAACGACACTCTGCGCGCCCTGGCTGGCCCGGCGCGTGGGGCGCGTCAACTCGATCGCACTGACGCGCCTGGCGAGCTTGCCGCTGCTAATCGCCATTGGTTTCTCTGGTTCGCTCTATCTGACCGCTGGCCTCTATCCGTTGCGCGAGGGGCTGATGGACATGTCGAATGGCGTCCTGGCGGTTTTCTCGCTGGAAGAAGTACCTGAGCCTCATCGCGGCCTGGCCAACAGCGTCTATAGTGCCATCTCTCAAGCAGCGCCATCGATCACCACGCCGCTCGCCGGGCTGGCTATTGTCGCGGCTGGCTACCCGCCACTCTTTCTCTGTACCCTGGTCTTCTATCTGGCCTCAATTGCGCTTCTCTGGGGACGTTTTAGCGGCAAGCGCGGAAGATTGGTAAGCCCATTGGAAGAACAGCCAGGCGTATCTTTGTCTGCGCATCAGGATCGCTTGCCACCCACAACGCCCCAAACACAATTGACATAGGATGAGATCCCTACTCTTCAGGTGGACATTTCGCCAATTCGTGATCAATAGTCACAAGGGTATCTTGCAAGCTATTGATGACATCGACCGTCTCGATGGGATTATCGAAGCTCTCGCGTTCCATGATCTGCTTCGTCTCTCTCAATGCACTGATCTCCTCAGTAAGATGGCTGTGGAGTTTGCGCAACTGTTTGCACCTATCGGTGGCACGCTGCATCGTTTGATCGGTGGTACTTTGCATAGTTTTCTTCTCCTGGCTCATCTGACGCACGCTGAGGTGCTGAGAAAACGCTCGACCCCTACAGAAGTAGAACGTTGACCATCCGGCGATCGTTTCAGAGGATGAGGAGGGAATGAAAACAAGGTGGTCGTGCCCGATGAACCCGGAATCGTAAGCAGCAGGACGCGGACAAGTCGCGTGATGGCAACATTGGTGCGATGGCGACAGGGCGCAGTCAAGCGGACGCCCCTACTATGGACGGGGTCGAGTTATAAGTCAACGATTTTCGCGTGAATTGAATATAGTTCGTGTTTACCATGTTTGATTCACGCGATCATCTCGCCGGACCAACCCCTCCGTGACCATAGTACGGGCGTCCCCTTGCGTGCGCCCTGCTCGCCCCGCACCATGCCTGTTTATGCTGTTTCTGTCTCCGCTTTGGCTTTCATGCGCGCTGTGATCTTGATGAAGATGATCGACAGTTCGTAGAGGCAGGACATCGACACACCCAGGAAGATCGGGCTGTAGGGGTCCGCGCCCGGCGTAATGACCGTCGAGGCGATCCACAGACCCACGTGCGCAACAGCACGCTTCCTGGTCAGAGTTTCCGCGTTAATCACGCCGATGATCGAGAGGAAGGTCAGCACCAGCGGGATCTCGAACATCACGCCGAAAGCTAGCAGGAAGTACGCGATAAAGGTAAAGTAGTTTCCCGCTGAGATCAGGGTGGTGAAGTTATCGGATGCAAAGTTGACCAACCAGTTGATCGGGTATTGCAACACGACATAGCCCAGTGACAGACCAGCCAGGAACAGCACCATACCGGCCACGATAAACGGAACAGCGTGCTTCTTCTCGTGCGCGTAGAGACCTGGGGAGATAAACGCCCAGAGCTGATACAGCACCACGGGCAACGAGACGATAAAACCCGCCGCGATAGACACCAGCAGGTAAACGGTAAAACCTTCTCCCACGCTTGTCATGGTGAGCTTCTGATGGCTTTTCGTCAGAAACGCGATTGAATTCGCGTTAGCTGGTAGCGGTCCGGTCAGGAAGTCCAGGATCTGCACATGGAAGCAAAACGCGACGATCGAGAAGACCACAATGGCGATCAACGATTTGAAGAGACGCCAGCGTAATTCTTCCAGGTGCTCCACCAGGGTCATCGCCGAAGGATCGTTGGCATCCTGGTTATCATCCCCGCCGCTAAAAATGCTTCCCAACAGATCCAGCGGGTTCTGTTCCTGCTGTTGTGTGTTTCCAGTTGCCATATCTATCTCTCCTGGCAAGTGGCCTTAATCATTCGGGTGTTGTGCAGTGGCCTCTTCACGCGCGCTATTCTCCGCGTTGGTCGTCTCAAAGCTGGAGACTGGAGTCGTGGATGGTGCCTCAATCGCCTCTTGCGGGGTCGCTTTGGAATCATCTTTGGGCTGCGCGACCTCTTTCATCCCTTTCTGGAATTCTTTGATGCTCTTGCCAATGGCCGAACCCATTTCTGGCAGCTTTTTCGGGCCAAAGATCAGCAGAGCGACGACGAGGACGATGATTAATTCGGGCCAATGTAATCCGGGCATGGTAATGATCCTTTCAAGCTATTGTGTGCAACGACACAGACATTTTCTGTATTTGCAAAACGCGAGCTTTGCAAGCCCGCAACTATCCTACGCTGAGTACGCGGGCCGTTTCTGGCTGCCCTGAAGGGCATCGATGCCCAGCGCCAGGACGCTCAGACTGGCTCCGCTAAAAGTCACCAGTTGCAGAACCCTGCGGCGACTGACGCGGCGCTGATTCCAGCTATTGACCGCCTCCTGGCGCGCCTGGATCGCGGGAGCTTCGCGGTGTACGAGCGCTGTGAGCTGCTCTTCCAGTTCCGCCGGAGCTGGCGCTGCACTCCCGTAATGGCGTAACAGCAGGGTGTCGATCGAATCGTTCTGCATGCGTCCCCCTCTGTTTGTTTACTTTCAATCTTACGCTGAAGAAGCGTGTCGTCCTAGATAGGCGCGCTCAATTTTCGAAACTCGACCCGTTCAGTGGGGAGTTCGCGCGCGCTTCTGGCCGGACGAACGTTGCGCGCCGTCGCGGTCGGATCAGTGACCTCTTCACCGCTTTCGAGCAGGTAGAACTGCTGAAACTGCTTGCGCGCGCGCGCCAGGCGCTGACGTACCGCTGCCTCTTCCAGATCGAGCATGGTCGCGATCTCGCGGCTGGAAAACTGCCCGATAATCGAGAGTACCAGGCAGAGGCGCAACGGCTCGCTTAAACGGGCCAGCGTGCGTCTCACCGCGTCCTGCTCGGCTACCTGAGTCTCCAGATCATCGCGTGCACCAACTCCATAGCCGCCTGGCTGAACCGCCGCTGCCTGTTCTTGCAGAAGTTCCAGGGTCGCGGTGTAGCTCTCGGCCCGCGTGCCATCCTGCTCGTGTTTCTGCATGCGCGAGAACGGGATGAAACGAAAAAGGCTCTGGCGCCGCCGTTGGGCCAGCACCGTATTCAGGGCAATACGAAGCAGCCAGGCTTTCGCGTGGAATTGTGCGCCGCTTTTCGCGCGCGCCTCATCAATCGCCTTCAAAGCCTGGTAGAAGGTATCCTGAGTCAGATCCTGACTCTCCTCCCAATCGCCGGTCAAACCATAGATCGTATGGAAGACCAGCTTGCCGTATTCATGAATAAGTGCTTCGACCGCTTGTGCGGCAGGCAATACGTACATTTTTTCAATCGCCCAGTCGCGATCTCTGCAATTTTAACTGCCGTTTACCGATCGCGCTTCTGATTACTAAGATGGATGGCCTATTAAAATTGTGACATGGATGGAGACGAAATTACAAGTGAGAGAAAAATTGGTGGATAGTGAGAAATAGTGAAAGGTACAGGTGTCGGCAAAATCGGGCCGATTTTGCCGACACCTGTACCTTTAAATTCTGGTGCCGAAAAGGATAATTACTTCAGATGCTCTTCTATATAATCATCGGCCTCCTGGACGGTCGTGATCTTCTCGGCGTCCTCGTCGGAGATCTGGAGCTTGAACTCTTCTTCCAGGGACATAATCAGTTCGACCAGATCCAGGGAATCGGCGTTGAGATCCTCAACGAAAGAAGCACTGGAAACAACTTCGCTCTCATCGACGCCAAGTTGGTCTACAATAATCTTTTTCAGACGTTCAGAAACGGTTGCCACTATTTCACCTCGCTTTCAGCTATAGGGGTGGGCTGTTGTTGTGCCCGGTTAAATATTGTACCAAGTACGCCATTGATGAAGCGACCGGAAGTGTTGCTGCCAAAGAGTTTGGCCAGTTCCACTGCTTCGTTGATGGCTGCCTTTGCTGGTACCGTATTATTAAACAGAATCTCGTAGATTGCAAGCCTGAGAACATTTTTGTCTATTCGGGCCATCTGGTGTAATGGCCATTCACGGGCTGCGCTCTGAATGTGGGCATCGATATCCGCCAGATGGTCGCACACCCCCATCACCAGCTCCTGCGCGTATTCCACCACCTTTGGTTGCAAATGGCGGTCTTCAATGTGACGCTGCAAGACCTCTTCGGGTGCATGTTGAGCGGTATCGTATTCGTAGAGTGTTTGCAGCGCGATCATGCGCGCCTGTCTGCGTATCCCTATTGGCATACTGTCCTCGTGTGGTTGTACGGATCGAAGCGTTTGTGTCAGATAGATAAGGGACAGCTCGACAACTGTTAGCTGTGCCTGTTGGGCAGGGCAACGCTGACCTTACGCGACATCCTGAATGTAGACATTGACCTCTTGCACCTGCATGCCGACGATGTGTTCGAGGGCAGCCGCGACTTCTTCCTGCACAGATGTACCTACACCGACGATATCGGAGCCCGATTCAATCACCAGATAGAGATCGGCCACCACTGTATTCTCCTTGACGGTCAGAGAGACTCCCTGCCGAGGGACCTCGCGGCCCAACCAGCGCGTCCATTGGTCCTGAGACTGGGCCATGCGTACGACTCCTGGGATTTCCAGTGCCGCGTTTGTGACAATGGTCGAGAGGACCTGCGGCGCAATACGTACGACTCCCGGTGCTGCATTCACCATCGATTTCCCTTTCCAGAGAATTACTCGCGCTTACTCTACTTCTCTATCCGACAACGGAATAGACTGGATTTTTTCTCTGCATGGCATTGTCGCTCTTGCGTAGAAGGTTGTCAAGTCTTCAGGAAGGAGAACGCATCTGGCGGGCCTTTTCTCCTACGCAGCCTGCTTTGCTTATTACAAACCAGCCGCCAGATCCAGCGATCCTACGACCTTTGCGATGTCGCTTGCGTTGCTCACATTCATCAGCGTGGTCCCTCTGGCAATGCGTTTGACCATGCCAGTCAAAGCCTGGCCAGGACCAATTTCGATGAAGGTGGTCACGCCTTCGCTTGCCAGATATTCGACGCTGCGCGTCCATTGGACCGAAGCCGCGATCTGTCCGGCTAGTTCCGCGCGAATGTCCTGGGCGCTGGTCAGTGGCGCGGCGTTCATGTTGCCGATCAAGGGAATGCTCGCGTCGTTGACGGTCGTGGCCGCGATAGCCTGAGACAAACCGGCGGCGGCTGGCTGCATGACCGGCGAGTGGAAAGCTCCGCTCACAGAAAGCGGCATGACTTTCTTCGCGCCTCGCGCTTTGGCCAGTTCCATCGCTAGATTGAGGGCTTTCAACTCGCCCGAAATCACGATCTGGCCGGGAGCATTATAGTTGGCGATGGCTACCTGTCCTTCGCCGGGGTGGTTCCCACTGGCGTTGGCGCTGGCCTGGGCTGTCGCTTCCGCGCACACTTCTCGCAATGCATCCTCGTCCATCGCGATAATCGCGGCCATGCTGCCGGGGCAGACGGTCCCCTCGTGATGCATCAGGCGTCCACGCTCGCGCACCAGGCGTACGGCATCGGCCAGATTGAGCGAGCCGGCTGCTACCAGGGCGGCATATTCTCCTACGCTATGGCCGGTGGTAAAAGCAGGCGTGAGCGGGGTGGTCCAGGTCGAGGCAGGTGTCGACTGCGCGGCAGCGATGGCTTCTTGCAGCGCGGCTAACAGGGCCAGGCTGACCGTCACGATCGCTGGCTGAGTGTTGATCGTTTCGCGCAACGTCTCATCGGGACCTTCAAAACAGAGCTGGCTGAGTGAAAAACCCAGGGCCTTGTCTGCGCTTTCAAAGACGCGGCGCGCGGATGGCGAAGACGCGAAAACATCGGCACCCATGC
>Ga0207674_10009759_pt1 | contig 10935 bp, 10 predicted proteins | sample KBSCornC72_FD_184303 | JGI IMG/M metagenome (GOLD analysis project Ga0207674, IMG submission 184303) | Corn rhizosphere microbial communities from Kellogg Biological Station, Michigan, USA - KBS Corn C7-2 (SPAdes) (version 2) | ecosystem: Host-associated > Plants > Roots > Rhizosphere > Soil ...
TGTAACCGGTGCTCCAGCTTCCCCGATTCATTTCCCGCAGGACGTCCTCAGGCACCGGACGATCGCCTTCGACCTTGATGTTCTTGAACATGAGGTCGGCAAACCCGAGCTTCTTCGCCATCAGATAGAGGACTTGATAGTCGTCTTTGGACTCGAAGCTTGGCTTTACGATCGGCTCGCCCCATTGAATCGAGCGATTGGACGCCACGCGTGAGCCTGAAGTTTCGAATTGCGTGCATACCGGCAGCAGGTACATGTTCTCCTTGCGCCCCGCCGAGACCGCCAGCGACGCCCAGGTGGTCGGATGCGGATCGGCGACGACCAGCAGATCCAGTTTCGGCAGCGCTTTCATTGATTCCGGGATACGCGTGATGCTGTTGCTCGCATGTCCCTGCACGAACATGGCGCGCACGTTGTCCTTCTGATCGACCTGGCCTTTCGGCAGCAGAACAGCGTCGAACCAGCGCGTCAGAGGGATTCCAGGCGTTTGCATCATCTGCTTGGAATCGAAACGGGAGACGAGATAGTCATAGTCGACTTCCCAGACGCGCCCCCAGTGTTTCCAAGCCCCTTCGCTGAGGCCGTAATAGAACGGCAGCGTCACGGTATCGACGCCAATGTCGGTCGCGCCCTGAACGTTGTCGTGGCCGCGGATGATGTTGGCGCCAGTCCCCGGTTTCCCGACGTTGCCGGTGGACAACAGCAGCATGCAGCTGGCGCGCACGTTCGCCGTGCCAACCGTGTGGTGAGTCTGGCCCATGGACCAGAGCAGCGTTGCCGGCTTCTCGGTCGCGAACAGCTTGGCGACGCGTTCGAGCTGCGCACCGGGAACGCCGCTGACGCGCTCGACCTCCTCGGGATTCCACTTGTCGATTTCCTTGCGCGCTTCCTCGAAACCATGGACACGCTGCTTGATAAACTCCTTGTCCTCCCACCCGTTCTTGAAGATGTGCCACATCATGCCCATCAGCACGGGAATGTCGGTGCCGGGGCGGATGCGGACGTACTCGTTTGCGTGCGCGGCGGTGCGAGTCATCCGCGGGTCGATGACGATGAAGTTCGCCTTGTTGAGCTCCTTGCCCTCAAGCATGTGCTGCAGCGAAACCGGGTGGGCTTCCGCCGGATTGCAGCCCATGAACATCATGGTCTTGGAATTGCGGAGGTCGTTGAAGCTGTTGGTCATCGCGCCATAGCCCCAGGTGTTGGCCACGCCGGTGACGGTGGTCGAATGACAGATGCGCGCCTGGTGGTCGTTATTGTTGGTGCCCCAGAACGCCGCAATCTTGCGGAAGAGATAGGCGCCTTCGTTGGAAAATTTCGCAGAGCCCATCCAGTAGACCGATTCCGGCCCGGACTTCCGGCGAATCTCCAGCATCTTGTCGCCGATTTCGCCGATGGCCTGATCCCAGCTCACACGCGTCCACTGGCCGTTGGTGAGCTTCATCGGATACTTGAGGCGCCGCTCGCTGTGGACCAGTTCGCGTACCGAAGCGCCTTTGGCGCAATGCGAGCCGCGATTGATCGGACTTTCCCAGCTCGGTTCCTGTCCGATCCACACGCCGTTGGAGACTTCCGCGGTTACCGTGCAACCGACCGCGCAATGGGTGCAGATGTTCTTGTGAATGGTGACTGCGGCGCCTGATGCAGGCGGCGGACCAGCGTTTGCCTTGCGTACGCTGGCGAGGGGCATCGCGCCCAGGGCCGCGAGACCGCCGGCAGCGAGGCCGGATCGGCGCAAGAACGCGCGACGATCAAGACGACTATTCGAGTCGCCGGCGAGGGTGGCAAGCGAGCGGCGCTGCTTTTCGCGTTCGGTTCTCTTGATCAGCACAGTCGCCTCCTTCAGCGCGGATAACGGTTGACGCGGTAGTAGGTCTTCACGTGATCGCTTGCCGTGTAACGAGATTTGCGCTTTTCATCGTTGGTCTCGCTATCGGCTTTCGCCTCCATGGTGAGCGGCGACGCTGCGGTTGCCGCACCGGCGCCAAGCGCACGAAGAAATTGCCGACGCGCGATTGCCATTTTGCCTGTTGCTTGTTTGCCTGCTGCCTGCATCACCGCATCTTCCTGTTCTTTGCGCCTCCGTTCGCGCTCTCAGCGCGAATCTCATCGATGCCGCCCATCTCAACGGGCTGCTCACGGTCAGATTCCGGCCACAGGATAGAGTTCGCCACATCCATCACGGCTTCAACAGTCAGCGCGCGCGCTGCCGGGGCCTTCAAACTCGATACGGAGAACTGGTGTGAGCGTTCGAAGACTTCAGCAGCCGCCAGAACCGCATCCTGATGTTTCGAGTCGTCCATCATGTCGTTGCTCACTTCGGGCGCGTCGGTGCAGTCTCGATTGCCGCGTGAGCTTTCCATTGGCGTATACGTAGGGCAAAGGAATTTTATTGCCGTTTGAGTGCAACGTTTGTGCTGAATGGAGTATCGTCGAGCGGTCTTGTTTATTTGCAATGTCTTTGTTCGCGAGATTGGGCCGGGTGAATGCGACCAATCCCGACGCTCGCGGTTCTCTGCAACGATCCGCCATTCGCTCAGTCGCGCGATGCAGGCGGCTCGCGCGAGCACAGACCATCCTCTGAGCGCTTGTCGAGCTCAGCCGCGAGTATTCCGGTCGCACCGCTTGGTTGATATTCAAGAGCTGACTCCTATGTTCAGCGCGTTCTTTGAACGGACAGGAGGCTCGGATGCGAAGTTTTATTTTGGCGTGCTTAGCGGCTACCGTGATTGCCGTAGTAGGAGCGGTCACCCTGGATTCTTTTCAAGAAGCCGTCTCTGTAGCATTTGCGACTGAATCTGCGCGGGTCTAACAAGCTAAAGAAGCCTCGCTATTCGCGGGGTCTCCAACGCAACTGGGAGCGCGAGAGAATTTCTCTCGCAAGTCGGCTGGCGGAGCGGGTGGGTTCTGAAATCCAGTGGTCTCTGAATTTGTAGCCGGAAATCCCGCTGGGCGAGAGCGACTGGAATCCAACCGAGTTCCGCTATGATAAGCGGACACCGATCGTTCAATCGCGCTCCTCCGGATTGGGCAAGACCAAGATTCCGGTACCCTTTCTATCATGCTGAATAATGCCCTTACTCAACATTGGCCCGTACGCGACGCCGAAACCGAGAAATGCGGACGCCCACAAGATCGCGGCCGTGACCGAAAGCGGGATCACGTACGCCGGCGCGAGCGCTGCCGTTATCCGGATCATCGCCGCAAGCAGCACCGCCGCATAGATCGCCTGCGTGCCACGCGAGGCGGTCAACACATGGCCGGTGTGGCCGAGGCTTGCGCGCGTCATCACGGCGAGCGTCATTGTGCCGGCTGCGCCGCCGCCCCAGGCATGAACGCCCGCCGCCACGGGGACGAGATCGAATGATGCCGCGGCGAGCAATAGGAACCCGAGCGGAATGAACGCGTATCCGAGATGCAGGATCATCACGAGTCGCTCGCGTGCAGTGCGGTCGCCGGCCCAGCGCGCCAGCCGCATGCCTTGCAGGATACCGGCCATCATCAACGCCGCGCCCGTCGCGGGGGATTGCGGCATGACGATCCAGGGCACGAGCGTGGCCGCGCTCGCCGCGATGACGATCGCATCGAAGCGGTTGAAGGGCACCGGAAGGCGACCCGGGTTCTCGCGCGAAAGCCAGTTACGCGTGAAGCTTGGCACGATGCGTCCGCCGATCAGCGTCATGAGCATCACGACGACCGCAAGACCGAGGCGGATGCTGTAATCGGCCGCGCCGGCGAAATGCACCTCGAGATGAAAACAGATATTGCCCGTTGCCAGCAGGACGACGAGCGATACGACTTTCAGGTTGCTCCAGTTTCCTCCGGCAACGATTTCGCGCGCCGCTGCGGCGGCGACCAGCAGCAGGAATCCGACGTCGGTCACCGCGGCCGGCAACCAGCCGATCATGGCGGAGAACGTGACGGCAATGCGACCCAGCAGCCAGGCGGCGACGAGAACAATCAGCGGCGTGCCTTGCAACGGCAGGCGGCCGGTCCAGTTCGGAATCGCCGTCAGCAGAAAGCCGGTGATGATGGCCGACAGAGTGCCGTACAGCATCTCGTGGATGTGCCAGTCGCGCGGCGCGAATGCGGATGCGAGCGCCAGCTCGCCGGTGAACACCGGCAGCCAGACAAGCACCGCGAGCCCGGCGTAGAGAGAACCGAACAGAAAGAATGGCCGGAAGCCGTAGGAAAACAGCGCCGGGCCCTCGTAGCTCTTCAGGCGCGGAACCGGACTCATGCCGTTCTCCCGGATGTCACTTCGCGGCGGTCCGTGCGGGAATCCTGGCGAACAGCGTGGCGAAAACCTGCTTGGCCTTGCCGGGATGCGTGACGGCCATTGCCTCGTCCTTGTTGACCGGCGTTCCGACCACGACCAGCGCCACCATGCCCATGCCGTAGTGCGGCAGGCACTTCACGCCGTAGACACCCGGCTTGTCGAACGTCACCGAGATATCCTGGTTGAGCTTGCCCACGAACGGCGTGGCGTCTGCCGGCAACATGCCCTTGATCGTCTCGGCGTTGTGGCCCTTGGCGGTCGCGACGAACTTCACGGTATCGCCGGGCTCGATCTTCACCATGGCCGGCTCGAACACCATGACGCCATCGGTCCCCTTGTCGAGCATCCTCACCTCGATTTCGGCGGCGCTCCCAGCTCCGGCGAGGCTCATGAGGACCGCAACAATCCCGAGTGTCACTAGCTTGCGCATACTGGTTCTCCTTCCGGTCTGGCGGCGTGGCACTCGCGCCCGCCGTTTCGACTCTGGATAGCGGCAATGCGGCGCGGCGTTATTGCGCCAGCGCAAATTTCCAATCGATTGATCCTGCTCAATTGTTCCAACGGGGCGCGGGTCTAGGGTCTGCCGATGAAATCACCAACCGGCGCGCTGGATTGACCATGCCCATCGACCGTTCGCTGGTCGCCAACCTGCCGCTGTTCGCAGGCCTCGGTCGCGAAGAGCTCGACGCGATCCTGTCCGAGGCGCGCTCGGCGCGGTATGCGAGGAACGCGGCGATATTCGAACAGGGGGAGGCGGCGCATTCCTTCTTCGTGCTGTTGCACGGCCATGTACGCGCCAGCAAGACGACGCCCGCAGGGCAGCAAGTCGTGGTGCGTTATGTGACGCCGGGCGAGGTTTTCGGCGTGGCGATGGCGATCGGGCTGTCGAAATATCCTGCGACTGCGACCGCGGTCGACGACAGCGTCGTGCTCGCCTGGCCGTCCGCGTCGTGGCCACGGTTGGTGGCGCAGTATCCGTCGCTCGCGCGCAGCACGCTGGTGACCGTGGGCAACAGGCTGCAGGAAGCCCATACCCGCGTCATCGAGATGTCGACCCAGCAGGTCGAGCGCAGGGTCGCCCATGCGCTGCTGCGCCTCGCCGGGCAGGCGGGCCGCAAGGTCGAGCAGGGCGTGGAGATCGACTTTCCCATCAGCCGGCAAGACATCGCAGAAATGACCGGCACCACGCTGCATACGGTGAGCCGGACCTTGAGCGGCTGGGAGCAGCGGGGACTGATCGAGAGCGGCCGTCAGCGAATCGTGCTGTGCGATCCGCACAAGCTGTTTCAGCTCGCCGAGCAAGCGCCGGGCGAAACGTAGGATCGCGGCCGATTGGACTTATCCGACGGCGCCGCGCAAGGCGGCCACGAAACTCGCCTGATCGATGCCGTGTTCGCGGCAGGCGTCGTCGATCGAATGAAACGACGCGATCGGGCAGCCGACGCAGCCAAGCCTGAAATCGAGAAAGACGCGGATCGTGACCGGCCAGCGCGTCATGACGTCGCCGACGAGCAGGTGTGTATCAATCGCCATGCGGGCCTCCATTGCCGCGATGACGCTAGCGCATCGGCAGGCCCGTTCTTTGCTCCCGGGCAAGCTGGACGAAAATTCCGTGTTCGCGCCTCCGGGCTTCTACCTACCCGTATAATTCCCTAGGCGAGGTTCGCGGCCGGATTTGCTGTAGCGCAAAGAAGTTCCCCGTCATCGGCGCAGAGTGACGACGTTCAAACTGCACCAGACGGAGGGAAATGATCATGTTGACCCGCAGAACCGCAATGATGGGCGCCGCGCTCGCCGCCCTCGTTCTCGCGGCGCCCGCGCTTGCGCAGGAGCTCAATCTGCCGCGCCAGAAGGTCGAGCTGGTCGCGCCGCCGTTCGTGCATCCGCACGAGCAGGCGACGAAACAGGGACCGAAGATCGTCGAATTCCGCATGGAGATCGAGGAGAAGGAGGTCGTCATCGACGAGCGGGGGACCAGGTTTCACGCCATGACCTTCAACGGCTCGATGCCCGGACCGCTGATGGTGGTGCATCAGGGCGACTACGTCGAACTGACCTTGGTCAACCCCGAAACCAATACGATGCCGCACAATATCGACTTCCATTCGGCGACCGGTGCATTGGGCGGCGGCGCCCTCACGCTGATCAATCCGGGCGAACAGGTGGTGCTGCGCTGGAAAGCCGACCGCACCGGCACCTTCGTTTATCACTGCGCGCCTGAAGGCTCGATGATCCCGTGGCACGTGGTCTCGGGAATGCACGGCGCCGTGATGGTGCTGCCGCGCGAGGGCCTGAAGGACGGCGCCGGCAAGGCGCTGCGCTACGATCGCATCTACTACATCGGCGAGCATGACCTTTATGTGCCGCGCGACGAGAAAGGCAAGTTCAAGACCTACGAGACGCTCGCGGAGTCCTATGCCGACACCATGGAGACGATGCGCAAGCTGATCCCGAGTCATGTGGTGTTCAATGGCGGCGTCGGCGCGCTGACCGGCAAGAACGCCATGACGGCGAACGTCGGCGAGACGGTGATGATCGTGCATTCGCAGGCGAACCGCGACTCGCGCCCGCACCTGATCGGCGGACACGGCGATCATGTTTGGGAAACCGGCAAGTTCGCGAACCGGCCCGAGGTCGATCTGGAGACCTGGTTCATTCGCGGCGGCTCGGCTGGAGCGGCGCTCTACACGTTCAAGCAGCCCGGCATCTACGCCTACGTGAACCACAACCTGATCGAGGCCATCGAGCTCGGCGCCGCCGCCCACTTCAAGGTCGACGGCAAATGGAATGACGACCTGATGAAGCAGGTGAAGCCGCCGGAAGCGATCCCGCCCAAGGTGCAGGGCGCGTTGCAGCCGAAGGTCAAACCGAACTGAGGGGGCGGCGGGTCTGCCGGATCGCGATCCGGCAGACTCTTTTCAGCAGGAGGCGACCCATGCTGTTCGCATCCAACCTCAAGATCGCCCTGATAGCGGCGGCCGGATTCGCACCGTTCGCAATGACGACCGCCATGCCCGGCGGGAATCGCGACATCGCGGCTTTCAAGGATCAGCCCGCGTTGATCGAGCTTGCACCCGGCTCAGTGCGCTATCGCGTGGCCGGCGATTTCACGCGCGGCGGAAGACCAGCCGAGGCGCCGCTCGCAACGATCCGCATAACGCAGCCGCTCACCATCATGAAGCATCAGGTCAGCAGCGCCGACTATCAGCGCTGCGTCACGGAAAAAGCCTGCCGGACGCTTCCGCCGGATACTGCGGTGGCCGCCGACCGGCCCGCCATCATGGTGAGTTGGCGCGATGCCGACGCGTACGCGGCCTGGCTGTCGCGCAAGACCGGCGAAACCTACCGGCTCCCGACCGATGAGGAATGGGCCTACGCGGCCGGCAGCCGCCATCGGGACGACGGCCTGCCGGTTGACGGCAACGATCCTTCAAAAGGATGGCTTGCGCGCTACCAGCGGGAGTCCGACCTGAAAAACGCAGAGATCGACAGCAAGCCGCGGCCCTTTGGCGCCTTCGGGGCCAACGAGAACGGCCTGCTGGATCTCGCCGGCAATGTCTGGGAATGGACCAACACCTGTTTCGTGCGCACGGCGCTCGATGAATCAGGCAATGCACTGAAGTCCACGGCGAATTGCGGCGTGCGCGTCGTCGAAGGCCAGCACCGCGCCTACGTGACGGATTTCATCCGCGACGCCCGCGCCGGCGGTTGCGCAGCGGGCATTCCGCCGAGCAATCTGGGATTTCGGCTGGTGCGGGAGCCCAAACTGTTCATGCGGTGGTTTGGTCTTTGAGTGAATCGAAATTATCGGCACCCCGTGTTTCGACATTGCAAGGCCGATTAGAAGGAAAGAGTGAAGAGGACATCGCAGCGCTAATCGGTGTTCGGGGTGTCACTAACACGATTAGCTATTCGTAGCCGGGAGCCACTGCTGCTTTCCGGATTGACCTAGATCAAGGACCAAACAATACCGAGGGTGTTTCCTAATCTGGCCTGATTGGGAAAACTGCACATGCCCGTCGAGAATATCATCATCCTTTCCGTGATTATTTCCGCTTTCGCGATTTTTTCGGCGGCGCTTGCCTACGCTGACCGTGTGGCGAGCCGAAGGCCTGACGCGAATCCGGCTGAATAATTCATTGGGTGTGGGCCACTGCCGTAGCCATGTTCCAAACCAGCGTGGCTCCGGTAGCAGTATGCAACGCAAGTATGGAGAACATTGCTCGCTGATCATCGGGCTTCAACAGTGTTGCTATTGCCAGCCGGGGACATTGCGCATGTCGGGCAGCTTGTGAGCGATGCCCTTGTGGCAATCGATGCAGGTCTTCTGGCCGGTGAACAACAACCGCTGATGCGTGTCGGCGGCACGCGGTGACTGCTTTGTAATGTCCATCGACTCCGCCGAGTGGCAGTTGCGGCATTCGAGCGAGTCGTTCGCCTTCATGCGCGCCCATTCGTGGAGAGCAAGTTCGAGCCTATGCTCGAGAAACTTCTCGCGCGTGTCGATGGTGCCGAAGATTTTGCCCCAGACCTCCTTCGAGGCCTGCATCTTGCGCGCGATCTTGTCCGTCCAGTTGTGCGGAACGTGACAATCCGGGCAGGTCGCGCGAACGCCGGAGCGGTTTGAAAAATGGATCGTGGTTTTCAGTTCCTCGAATACGTTTTCGCGCATTTCGTGGCACGACGTGCAGAATTTCTCGGTATTGGTCACTTCAAGGGCCGTGTTGAACGCACCCCAGAAGACGACGCCTGCGACAAACCCCCCGAGCACCAGCACGCCCAGGGCAAATACGGAACTCGGCCTCCGCAGCGTATCCCACAGATCCCGCGCAAACGAGAGAACGCCACCCCGCGCCGCGGGGGCGCTTTCGGACGCTGTCATCGCCGCCCTCCAGGCTGTGTGCGCGACAGAAGCGTGTCGACGTCGACGAAGTCGTTCTCGACCGGCGCCTTCACCTCGTGCTGGGGCACATGACACTGCGTGCAGAAGAAGCGCCGCGGCGAGACCGACGCGAGGAATTGTCCATCGCGGTCCATGAAATGCGTGATCGAGATCATCGGCGCCTGGCTCTCGCCGGTGCGCGCGCGGGCGTGGCAGGACAGGCACTTGTTGCCGTTGAGGTCGACCTGGTAGCCGTCGATCGAATGCGGGATCAGCGGCGGTTGCTCGGGATAGTTCCGAACTTCTCTCTCGGTAGTGTTGCGGGTCGGCGTCATGCGTGCGGCCGGACCTTCCTGATCGAGCGGCGTCGTCCCACGCAGGCCGGACTGGGTCTGGGCGAGCAGGGCGCTGCCGCCGCCGAGCGCGACAAGCGCCGAAAGAGCGAGGATCGCAATGCGACGTTTCATAGCTTGCCTCCTCACGCCCGCTCGATCTTCACCGCACATTTCTTGAAGTCGGTCTGCAGCGAGATCGGATCGGTTGCATCCAACGTCACTTTGTTGATGAGTTGCGCCTCATCAAACCAGGGCACGAACACGACATTGCGCGGCATCTTGTTGCGTCCACGCGTCTCGACCCGCGTGCGGATGAAGCCGCGGCGCGATTGCACCTTGACTTCGTCACCGCGCCGCAGCTTGAGCGCTGCGGCATCGTCGGGGTGCACGAACACGACCGCATCGGGAAATGACCGGTAAAGCTCCGGCACTCGGCGGGTCATCGTGCCGGAGTGCCAGTGCTCCAGCACGCGCCCAGTCACGAGCCAGAACGGATATTCGCTGTCGGGTGACTCGGCCGGCGGCTCGTAGGGCAGCGCGAAGATGCGTGCTTTGCCGTCAGGGTGGCCGTAGAATTCGACGCCCTTTCCGGCCTTCACGTAGGGATCGGAGCCTTCGCGGAAGCGCCAGCGCGTCTCCTTGCCATTCACCACCGGCCAGCGCAGCCCGCGGACCTCGTGATAGACGTCGAACGGCGCAAGATCGTGCCCGTGCCCGCGCCCGAAAGTTGCGTATTCCTCGAACAGGCCCTTCTGCACGTAGAACCCGAAGTGCTTCGACTCGTCGTTCCTGTAGCCCTGCGCGATGTCGTTCACCGGATACTTGTCGACCTGTCCGTTCTTGAACAGCACATCGAACATGGTCTTGCCGCGGTATTCGGGTTTCTTGGCGAGTAGTTCCTCCGACCAAACCTCTTCGATCTTGAAGCGCTTGGAGAACTCCATCAGTTGCCAGAGGTCGGAGCGGCTTTCGCCCGGCGCATCCACGAGTTGGTGCCACATCTGTGTGCGCCGCTCCGCATTGCCGTAGGCGCCTTCCTTTTCGACCCACATCGCGGTCGGCAGGATCAGGTCGGCGGCAAGCGCCGTCACGGTCGGATAGGCGTCCGAAACGACGATGAAATTATCGGGATTGCGGTAGCCCGGCAGGCCTTCCTCGTTGCAGTTCGCCGCAGCCTGGATGTTGTTGTTCACCTGCACCCAGTAGGCGTTGAGCTTGCCGTCCTTGAGCATGCGGCTCTGCAGCACCGCGTGGTAGCCGGGCTGCGCCGGAATCGTGCCCTCGGGCAGTTGCCAAATCCGCTCGGCGATGTCGCGGTGCGCCTTGTTGGCCACCAGCATGTCGGCCGGCAGGCGATGCGAGAACGTGCCGACCTCGCGCGCTGTGCCGCAGGCGGAGGGCTGGCCGGTAAGCGAGAACGGCGAGTTGCCTGGCTCGGA
>Ga0207674_10009767_pt1 | contig 10931 bp, 9 predicted proteins | sample KBSCornC72_FD_184303 | JGI IMG/M metagenome (GOLD analysis project Ga0207674, IMG submission 184303) | Corn rhizosphere microbial communities from Kellogg Biological Station, Michigan, USA - KBS Corn C7-2 (SPAdes) (version 2) | ecosystem: Host-associated > Plants > Roots > Rhizosphere > Soil ...
CGTGCATCGTGACGAGATCAGGCGGGTCGCGCGCAGCCATCTGCGCGGTCAGCTGCGGATAGCCGGGCCAGGCCACGACGTTAACGTCGATGTGAATGTCGGGGTTCTCCGCGTTGAACCGATTGATCAACGTGGTGATGATCCCGCACTCGCCTTCGGCATGATCGACGTCGATGCTGCCGCCATATTCGGCGCCGCACTCGCCGAAGAAGCGCTGGAGGTAGATGTGCGTCTTGTGGTCGCTTCGCCCGCAGCTGCCGAGCGCAAGGATGAGCAAAAGCGCGGCGGCGATCCGCCTCATCGCAGCGCCGCACCCGCCATCGCGCGCACGATCTGCTTCTGGAAGACGATATAGACGATGAAGATCGGGATCGACGCGAACACCGCCTGCGCCATCAGATAGCCGAGGCCGCTCGTCTGCGCATAGTTCATCTGCGCCGCGGCAAGGCCGACGGTCAGCGTGTACATGTCGCTGCGCGTCGCGCTGATCAGCGGCCACCAATAATCGTTCCAGGCGCCGAGGAAGGTGAAGACGGCAAGCGTCGATTGCGCGGGGATGGTGAGCGGGACGATCACCTTCCAGAAAATCGTCCAGCGCGATGCACCGTCGAGCATCGCGGCTTCATCGAGCTCGATCGGGATGCCGCGCATGTAGGTGGTCATGAAGAACACGCCGAACGGCGCAACGAGGCCGGGCAGGATCAGCCCTGGATAGCTGTTGTGCAGGTGCAGCCAGGCGAACAATTCATGCTGCGGCAGGATCACCGCCTGGCTTGGCACGGCAAGGCCGAGCAGCACAATCACGAACAAGGTGCGGCGCAGCGGGAAATCGAGCCGCGCGAAAGCGTAACCGGCGAGGCTGGCGAGGATCAGCACGCCTGCGGTCTGTCCGAGTGCGACGATCGCGCTGTTGAGCAGCCAGCGCGTTGTCAGGCTGTTGCCGAAGATCGCCGCATAATTGTGCAGCGTATACGGCGGGTGCAGCGCCGCGCCGCTGTGGCCGACGAGCTCGGCATTGTTCTTGAGCGAAAGCAGCAAGGTCCACAGCAGTGGCGCGACCATGATCAGCGCGCCGAGCGTCAGCGCGCTCCAGCCGAGCGGCGTCAGGCGCCCGCGCTGGATGCTAGCGGCCATCCGCGGCCCCCGTCGCCCGGCCGGTCGCCCAATATTGAGTGATGGTCACCGCAAGGATGATTAGGAACAGCACTTCGGCGGCCGCGCTCGCATAGCCGAGCTCCCACCGGCCGAAAGCCGCTTCGAACAGGAACAGCACCGCCGTTCGCGAGGCGCCGCTCGGTCCGCCGGCGGTGAGCAATTGCGACTGGCCGAACAGCTGCAGCTGCGCCGCTGTCTGCAGCATCACAACCAGCACCAGGGTGCGGCGCAGCGACGGCAAGGTGATGCGCCAGAAAGTCGTCCAGCGGCTCGCATTGTCGAGTGCCGCCGCCTCGTACATGTCCTCCGGAATCTGCTGCAGCCCGGCAAGGAACAGCAGCATTGGGAATCCGACCGACCACCAGATGGTCGTGAGCGCCAGCGCCGGAAGGACCAGATGCTCGTCGGAAAGGAAGGGCAGCGGCTGCCAGCCGACGGCTTTCCACGCTTCGCCGAGCAGCCCCGCGTCCGGCGCAAGGATGAACCGCCAGATGAGCGTGACGATGGTCACCGACAGCACGGCCGACGAAAAGAAGATGCCGCGGATGACCGCCGCGCCCTTGCCGGCGCGGTTGAGCGCGAGCGCGAGAAGGAGTGCGATGACCGTCAGCGGCGGGACGATCATCAGCGTGACTTCGAACGTATTGACGAGCGACGTGCCGAATACCGGATCGTGGAGCAGCCGCCCATAATTGCCCAGGCCGACGAAGTGGCCGTCGCCGAACAGGTCGACCTGGTTGAGGCTGAGCCACACGCCGCGCAGGAGCGGAAACACCAGGATTAGCGAATAAAGCGCAAGGAACGGCAGCGCGAACAGCAAGCCGCGCCAGTCCCGCGCGGCGGTCATGCGTCTGCCCTGTGATAACCGGTGCCGTCAGGACCGAACACATGCGCGGCGGCGCCGTCGATCGCGAGCGACACGTCGTCACCGATCCGGACTCGGCTGTAGGCCTCGTCCTCGGCAGTGACCGGCTGGCCGTCGGAGAGGTGCGCGTACACCAACGTGCGCTCACCGAGTCGTTCGACCAGGTCGACCTTCGCCTTCGCGGTTGTTTCGCCGCTCGCCACCCGCACGGCTTCCGGTCTCACGCCGAGCCGCAGTTCACCGGAGGGCAGCCCCGCGCGTGGAACTTTCGTCTGCACGACCGATCCGTCGCCGAGCTTGAGCGACGCAAACTCGCCGCCTTCGATCAGGGTCGCCGGCAGCAGCGTCATGGCGGGAGAGCCGACGAATTGCGCAACGAAGGTGTTCGCCGGCCGGCTGTAGATCTCCATCGGCGGGCCGACCTGCTGGATGCGCCGGTCGTTCATCACGATGATGCGGTCGGCGAGAGTCATCGCCTCCGCCTGGTCGTGCGTGACCATGATCACCGCGGCGTCGACCTTCTGCTTGAGTTGCGCGAGCTCGACCCGGGTGCGCAGGCGCAGCGCGGCGTCGAGGTTCGACAGCGGCTCGTCGAGCAGAAACAGCTTCGGCTCTTTCACCAGAGCGCGCCCGATCGCTACCCGCTGGCGCTGTCCGCCCGACATTTCGGCCGGCTTCCTGTCGAGCAGCTCAGTGATCTCGAGCACGCTCGCCGCGTCGGCGATGCGGCGTTCGATCTCGTCTTTCGGCACGCGCGCGTTCCTGAGGCCGAACGCCATGTTCTCACGCGCGCTCATGTGCGGGTAGAGCGCGTAATGCTGGAACACCATGGCGATGCCGCGGTCGCCTGGTGGAAGCGTGTCGATCCGCCGTCCTTCGAGCCAGACCTCGCCGGCGTTTGCGGTCTCCAGGCCGGCGATGATCCTCAGCAGCGTCGATTTGCCCGAGCCGGAAGGTCCGAGGAATGCGATGAATTCGCGCTGCTCGAGCGTGAGATCGATGTTGTCGAGAACGGGCGTCGCGCCAAAGCTTTTGCGGATTCCGGTCAGCTCAAGGCTCGCCACGCATTCTCCCCTACAGGGCGCGGCAATGTACAGGAACAGTCATGTGCGGCAATCGGACGGTGGCGGAGACGGAGGGATTCGAACCCTCGGTACGGGAAATCCCCGTACGGCGGTTTAGCAAACCGCTGGTTTCAGCCACTCACCCACGTCTCCGCAGCGGCCGGGAAGCGGCGGCTATATAGGCGGGCTTCGCAAGCTTCAACCTGAACGGCCGAGCGCGCCCGGACATGCCGAAAATCAGTTCGCCGAGTCGCTGCACGTCGGGATCGACCATCCGCGAGAGCATCGGTGATCGTTTCGCGCGGACTGTGGCATTCGCGCAATATCGGTCGAGAGCCCTTCCAGTCGTCCACTCGAAGCGCCGAAATTACCTCGCCTGAGCAACCGCTTAGCCGAAGTTTGTAGATTGGCAGGCGGCGATAAATGATTTTGTTTTGCAACCATCCTGACAATTTCCTGTCCCCGGGATTCACACAAGGGAAACTTCGCTGGGGATAAATCGCACAAGCTGATTGCGCGCGGATTCGCGCCAAGAGTATTGAATGCCCCGGGGCCGGGGAGGGTCACGAATGAGTAGACGCGTCAAAGAGTTCGTCGACGTCGAGGACCATGTGTCGATCGACGAGCTCATCCAGAAGCTCACCGAGCTGCGCGACAACCTGCCCGAGAGTGCCGATGCCGAGCTTCGGCTCCGCGGCGACGAGGTGTTCGGGCACAAGCTGACGATCAGCTATTTTCGCGAGCAGACGCCCGAGGAAGCCGAGGTTGAAAGGCGCTATGCCGAAGCCTCGCGCGAAGCCAAGGAAAAGGAGCTTGCGCGCCTCCAGGCGGAACTCGGTGTGGTCTGCTACGCGGCGCCTGGCAAGCGCGGGAAGTTGCGCATCGTCGCCTGATACTCAGGCGGGCCGGAACTTCAGCGCCAGCCCGTTCATGCAATAACGCAGGCCGGTTGGTTTCGGTCCGTCGTCGAAGACGTGTCCCAGATGGCCGCCGCAACGATCGCACAGCACTTCGGTGCGTTCCACGAGCAGGCTGCGGTCGGGCCGCGTCACGACCGCACCCGGAAGCACCTTCCAGAAACTCGGCCATCCGGTGCCGCTCTCGAACTTGGTCGCCGAATTGAACAAGGGGCGCGCGCATCCCGCACAGACGAACGTGCCGCGTCGATGCTCGTTGAGCAGCGGGCTCGAGAACGGGCGTTCGGTCGCGGCCTCGCGCAGGACGGCATAACGCTGCGGCCCGAGAATCTTCCGCCACTCGGCCGGCGTGTGGTTCACCGCGAAATGCATCGCCGGCGCCGCGGTCCCCGGACGGCCGAACAGCAGCAGGCTGCTCAGGCCTGCCGCGCCGGTGAGGCCAAGGAAAAGACGGCGGTCAATCGCTTCCATGTCAGCTCCGCAAATGTCGCAGCGGCGACTTAAGTCCGAGCGGCTGATTGCAGGATTAACGCGCGGCGCACTCGTCCTTGGCGGGCGGGATCAGGGCATCCTTGATTGGCTTTACCCAGCCGTTCGCCGCCATGTCCCAGACGATGAAGTCGCCCTCGAATTGCCAATAGGCCCAGCCGAAGCGGTGACGTTCGGCTTCACAGCGGACCGCAGTGGTCCACGCTGCGCGAAGCTCGATCGGGGTGCCGCTCTTGTTGTACACGCCGAACTCGCCGAGCAGGATGGGACGGCGGTTGCCCGCGGACCATGAGGCAACCGTGTCGAAGTCTGCGCGCAATGTCGTGCGATCGGCCGCGCTCCCCCAGGTGATTCCGTGGAGATGCTTGACCTCCTCCCCCGCCCAGGTCGCGCCCTGGTGCGTGAAATGGAACGGGTCGTAATAATGGAAGGTAACGAGCAGGTTCGGATCGGCGGGAAGGCTGAGGAGCGGCAGGTCCTTGAGGCTGTTCCAGTGCGTCGGACCGACCACGACGATGCGGGTCGGGTTCGACTGGCGGACGATGCCGAGAACCTGCGCGAACAGTTGATTCCATGGCTCGCCATTGAGCTTGTCGTGCGGCTCGTTGAGCAGCTCGAACGCGACGTTGCGCGGCGCCTTGGCGAAGCGGGGTGCGACCTGCTGCCAAAATGCCGAAAGCTTCGTCCGGCAGACGTCGAGATCCTCCGAGCAGGCGTTGAAGTCGTGCTCGTCGATGATCACGCCAAGGCCCGCCTTCTGCGCCTCGCCGATCACGTCGTCGAGCTTGGCAAGCCAGGCAGGATCCAGGCGGTTGTTGGCGTCCATGAACCTGAACGCCTGCAGGTTCAGACGAACGAAATCGAATCCGCCTTTGCGGATCTCGGCGAAGTGGCGCCACTGGAAGCGGCGTTTCGTGACGTCCTTCCAGTAAGGATCATAGCCAAGCACATTGATGCCGCGGTGGAACGGCGACTCGAGCGTGACCGGCAGCGGTTTGGAGACCGGCTTTGCGTCGACAGACGTCGCGGCGATCGCAAGGGCCGTAGTCAGGATCAGCTTCCACACTGCGCTTCACTCCAGGGCTATCCTCGTCGCGGCTGATAGCGCTAACAGATTGGCTTCGTGGCGCAACATCCAGGGGAGTGGTCATGCTCGATCGTCGGGACTTGCTGGTCGGAACGTCTGCGCTTCTCGCTTCCTCAGGGTTCGCGGCCCGCAGGCGCGGCGGTTCCTTCGTGCGGCGGACCGGAACCGAGTTTCGCATCGGCGGCGCGCCGTATCGGATCGCCGGCACGAACATGTGGTACGCCGCCTACCTCGGCGCCGACGCGCCGATCGGGAACCGCGACCGGCTGAAACGCGAGCTCGACCGGGTCGCCGCGCTCGGCATCAACAATGTGCGAATCCTCGGCTCATCCGAATTCTCACCGCTCAAGAATTCGGTCCGCCCGACCTTCCGCAACCGCACGCGCCACTTCAACGAAACGCTTCTTCGCGGCCTCGACAATGCGCTCGCCGAAATGGGCCGCCGCGGTTTGACGGCGGTGATCTACCTGAACAACTTCTGGGAATGGTCGGGCGGGATGATGACCTATCTCTACTGGACCAACGGCGGCCGTTACGTGAACATGAATGACCCGGCTCACCCGTGGCCCGAGTTCCCCGACATGAGCTCGGAATTCTACGGCCACGCCGCCGCGGTGCGGATGTTCGACGACTATGTGCGCGCGGTTGTGGCGCGGCGGAATACGGTCACCGGGCGGCTCTACCGCGACGATCCGGCGATCCTCTCGTGGCAGCTCGCCAACGAACCGCGCCCGGGCGGCAGCGAGGCCGCGGGCCACAACCACATGAAGGCCTATCTTGCATGGATCGATGGCACGGCGCGGCTGATCAAGTCGATCGATCCCAATCACATGGTTTCAACCGGCAGCGAGGGCACGATGGGCTGCATCGACTCCGACCAATGCGTGATCAACGCGCACAGCTCTCCCGCAGTCGATTACGTCAACGCGCACGTCTGGCCGCAGAACTGGAGCTGGGCCGATCCGAAAAATCTCGCCGGCACCTGGCCGACGGTCGAACGCAACAATCGCGACTATATCGCGCGGCAGCTCGGCATCGCCAAACGGCTGAACAAGCCGCTGGTAATCGAGGAATTCGGTTTCCCGCGCGACGGCGGGAGCTTCGATCCCGGCACGCCGACGATGTTCAAAGATCGCTTCTACCAGCTCATCTACTCAACCGTGCTCGACAGCGTCCGCTCGGGCGGGCCGCTCCAAGGCTGCAATTTTTGGGGCTGGGGTGGTGAAGGCCGGGCGCAGCACCCCGACCATCATTTCGTGCGCGGCGACACGTCGTACGTCGCCGATCCGCCGCATGAGCCGCAGGGCTGGTACAGCGTCTTCGACGTCGACAAATCGACCCAGGCCGTGATCCGCGATTACGCGAGCGCGATGAAGGCCTAAGGCTCGATCCGGAACATCGCGACGCCGTGGGGCTCGACCTTAGCCTCGAGCGCCCCGGACCAGCGGTGCAGCTTCTTGTGAGCCCACAGGTCGCGTACCCGCGCGCGCAAATGCGGCGGCCAGCCGAGCTGCGCGGCCGTCGCACGGATCGTCGCGGGCGTGTCCCCTCGGTTGAACAAAAGCAGCGCCATCGCGCCGCCGGACAGCGGCTTCACCCACACTTCGCTGCTGCCGTCCTTCGACGCGCGGTGTCCTTGAAGGCCGAGCGGGTCCTGATCCACGGCAATTACTTCCCTGTTGGTCAGGATCGAGCGGGTGGTCTCATCCATATGCGCAATGTCGTTCCCAGCCATGAGCGGCGAAGCCATCATTGCCCACAGGGAGAAGTGCGAACGGTATTCGGCCGGCGTCATCCCGCCGTTGCCGACTTCGAGCATGTCGGCATCGTTCCAGTGCCCGCGACCAGCGAACGGCCATAAAGGCTCGTTCAGGTCGACGATTTCCGTGACCGTGTGCGCCCAGCTCTTGTGCGCCTCGTCCTGCTTGTTGAAGCTGTCGAATATGTCGCCCGTCGTGCGCCAGAGATTGCCGGTGTTCTTCGCCCACAGCCACGGCTTGGCAGTGCCCCATTCGCACATCGAGAAGACGATCGGGCGGCCGCTTTGGCGGAGCGCGTCGGCCATGACCGCATAGGCTTCCTGCGCATTGCGGTCGCCAGTGCTGCACCAGTCATATTTCAGATAATCGGCGCCCCAGCGGGCGTAGGTGAGCGCATCCTGATATTCGTGGCCCTGCCCCGCCGGCCGCCCGCCGCAGGTGAGCCGGCCGGCGTCCGAATAGATGCCGAACTTCAGCCCGCGCGAATGGATGTAGTCGGCGAGGGCTTTGATGCCCGAGGGGAACCGCTGCGGGTCGGCGGTGATGAAGCCGTTGGCGTCGCGGGGTCCCTGCCAGCAATCGTCGATGACCACATATTGGTAGCCCGCGTCGCGCATGCCGGAGGCGACCATCGCATCGGCGGTGCTGCGAACGACCTGCTCGTTCACGTTGCAGGCGAACTTGTTCCAGCTGTTCCATCCCATCGGCGGCGTGAGCGCGAGCCCGTTGGGCGCCTTGTTGACGACCTCCTGCGTCGTTTCGGCGAGCGCCGGCGCCGCCAGCAGGTTCACCGCAAGCGCGAACCACAGAATTACGTTGATGATGCGAGCCATTCCCCTCCCCTCACCTTCGGCTCTTGCGTTAGCGCTACCAAGCGGCGATGCAACCCGTGAGAGGGGAGAATCGTGGCAAGTCTGCGTGCGCTGCTGATTGGAGCTTTGCTCGCCTTCGTGCCGGCGGCGCTCACCGCCGCTGAGCTGCCGCACATTGTCCACTCGGCCGGCAAGCATGAGCTCGTCGTCGATGGCCAGCCGTTCCTCGCGCTCGGCATCCAGACCAACAATTCCAGCAACTACCCGGCTGTACTGCCGCAGGTCTGGCCGGTGGTCGACGCGATCCACGCCAACCTGGTCGAGACGCCGGTCGCCTGGGAGCAGATCGAGCCGGTGCAGGGCCGCTTCGACTTTTCCTGGGTCGACGCGCTCCTTCCCCAGGCTCGGCAGCACAACGTTCGGCTCGTCCTGCTCTGGTTCGGTGCGTTCAAGAACACGGGCCCGAGCTACGCGCCGGAATGGGTGAAGTCCGACACCAAGCGATTCCCGCGGATGATCACCAAGGACGGCAAGACTCACTATGTGCTGACGCCGCTAGCGCGCTCGACGCTGCAGGCGGACAGCCGCGCCTTCGCCGCGCTGATGCGCCACCTGCGCGAGATCGACCCGCAGCACACGGTCATCATGGTGCAGGTCGAGAACGAGAGCGGAAGCTACAACAGCCCGCGCGATTTCTCGCCTGAGGCTAACCGGCTGTTCGCTGCACCGATCCCTGCGGAGCTTGCGCGCAAGACGGGCAAGAGCGGGACCTGGTCTCAAGTGTACGGACTGATCGCCGACCAGGCGTTCAACGCGTGGGTTACCGGCCGCTACGTCGACGAGGTCGCCGCCGCCGGGCAGGCCGAGCTCGACCTGCCGATGTACGCCAATGCGGCGCTCAGCAATCCGTTCGACGAGAAGCAGGCAATCACCAGCGCGAGCGGCGGCCCGAACTGGAACGTGATCGACATCTGGAAGGCCGCGGCGCCGCACCTCAGCCTGGTTGCTCCGGACCTCTACGATCGCGACGAGAAGGTCTATTCCAGGCAGCTCGACAATTATGCGCGCGCCGACAACCCGCTGTTCATTCCCGAGAACGGCAACGCGCTCGAATTCTCGCGCTTCCTGTGGCCCGCGCTCGGGCATGGCGCGATCGGCTGGTCTTCGTTCGGAATGGATGCGACCGGCTATTTCAACTACCCGCTCGGCGCCAAGCAGCTCGACCCCGAAACCCTAAACGCCTTCGCGTCCAAATATGCCCTGCTGACGCCGATCGCGCGCGACTGGGCGCGGCTCGCGTTCGAGCATCCGACGTGGGGCGCGGCAAAGCCGGCCGACGGTTCGGACCAGAGTGTCGTCCTCGGTCGGTGGCGGGTTACGACCCAGTACGGCCGGTGGGCATTCGGCGAGGACAATTGGACCTGGATCCACACCGATCCGAATCCGAACAAGGAGCGGCCCGTCGGCGGGGCCGCGGTCATCCAGCTCGGCCCCGACGAGTTCCTGTTGGCGGGCTCCGACGTCCGCGTCCGCTTCTCGCTCGACAAGCCGCAGCCCGGCGACAACGTCCAGTTCCTCGACGTCGAGGAAGGCACATATGATAACGGCCGCTGGGTGATGAAACGCCGCTGGAACGGCGACCAGACCGACTACGGACTCAACCTCACGACGCCGACGCTGTTGAAGGTTCGGATGGGGACCTATCGATGAAGAGAGCAGTGTTGGCGTGCCTGCTCACCGCGACCAGCACGGCCGCGGCCGCGCAGAGCGTCGAGCGAACACCGACGGGGATCGTCGTTCATCCGACGCAAGGTCCGGTGGTGCGGCTGGAGATCTATCCGGACGGAATCATCAGGGTCACGAAAGCGCCGACCGCAGCAATCGCGCTTTCCCCGAGCCTGATGGTGAAGGCTAAGCCCGTCCCTAACGCCTACACGCTCGACAATGACCGGACCACTCCGATCATCACCCTGAGCACTGCGAGATCGCGAACCGAAGTCGACACCAGGACCGGCGAGGTGAGCTTCCGAGCCGATCCTGGCGGAAGAGTGGTCCTCGCTGAAAGTGCGCCGCCTTCGTTCGCGCCCGCCAGCGCGGAAGGGCAACCATGGCTCGCCATTTCGCAGCAGTTCAATCGCGGCACCGACGAAGGCTTCTACGGCCTCGGGCAGCACCAGAACGGACAGATGAACTACAACGGTGAGGACGTGGCGCTCGCCCAGCACAACATGGACGTGGCGATCCCGTTCGTCGTGTCCACGCGAAACTACGGGCTGCTGTGGGACAACAATTCGGTCACGCGCTTCGGCGAGCCGAAACCTTACGCCTATGCCGGAGGTCCGGGCGACGGTCTGGTCGTGAACGGCGGCCAGGGCTGGATCGCGACGTACAGCGTCAACGGCAAGATCGTCGCAACGCGCAAAGAGCCGACCATCCAGCTTCAGTACCTCGAAGACGTGAACCGCTGGCCCGCCGGAACCCGCACACCCGACATGCAGGGGACCATTCCCGGGCTGCACGTCACCTGGGAAGGAACGATTGTGCCGCGCGGCGGCGGTCTGCACCGATTCCGGCTTTACGGCTCGAGCTATTTCAAAGTGTTCGTCGATGGCCGGCAAGTGCTCGACCGGTGGCGGCAGAACTGGAACCCCTGGTACCACAATTTCGACCTGCGTCTGGCTGCCGGACAGCCGCACAAGGTCCGCGTCGAATGGGAGCCGGACTCGGGCTACATCGCGCTGCTGCACGACGATCCGCGGCCGGCAGCCGACCGCCATTCCCT
>Ga0207674_10009768_pt1 | contig 10931 bp, 8 predicted proteins | sample KBSCornC72_FD_184303 | JGI IMG/M metagenome (GOLD analysis project Ga0207674, IMG submission 184303) | Corn rhizosphere microbial communities from Kellogg Biological Station, Michigan, USA - KBS Corn C7-2 (SPAdes) (version 2) | ecosystem: Host-associated > Plants > Roots > Rhizosphere > Soil ...
GAGGACGCGGCGTTCCTGATGAAGCAGGCCGACCAGGTGATCATCGTCCCCGGCTACGGCATGGCGGTCAGCCAGGCCCAGCATGCGCTCAAGGAGATGGCCGACCGGCTTAAGGCCGAAGGCGTGCGGGTCAAATATGCGATCCACCCGGTCGCGGGCCGCATGCCGGGCCACATGAATGTGCTCCTCGCCGAAGCCAACGTGCCGTACGACGAGGTGTTCGAGCTCGAAGACATCAACAGCGAGTTCGCCCAGACCGACGTCGCCTTCGTGATCGGCGCCAATGACGTCACCAACCCGGCGGCCAAGACCGACAAGGGCTCGCCGATTTACGGCATGCCGGTGCTCGACGTTGAGAAGGCGCGCACGGTGCTGTTCGTGAAGCGCTCGATGGGCGGGGTCGGCTATGCCGGCGTCGACAATGAGCTGTTCTACCGCGACAACACCATGATGCTGCTCGCCGACGCCAAGAAGATGGTCGAGGAAATCGTCAAGGCGCTCGGCTGAACGTCTCGTCGCAAGCGCGATTCATTTTGCATAAAATCAGGCGTTTACGGCTTGTCAGCAAGCCTGCTCCCGGTTGAAAACGCCGGTTAATCGGTGCGATTCTGACGCGCTGCGGGGAAGGGGTCGAAAGTTGCGCAAGCTGGGGATCATCGGCGGGACGAGCTGGTCGTCGACCGCCCTCTATTACGAACATATCAACAAGGGCGTCGCCCAGCGGCTCGGCGGCCTCCACAGCGCCCGGCTGTGTATCGAGAGCCTCGATCTCGCGCCGTTCGCGGCCAAGGAGCTGTCGGGCGACTGGGACGGAGTCGCCGCCGACACGCTCGACGCCGCCAAGCGCCTCGAGAAGAGTGGCGCCGACGGGATCATCATCACCTCCAACACTGGTCACAAGGTCTATGAAGCCGTCGCCGCCAATATCGGCGTTCCGATGCTGCACATCGGCGACGCGACCGCCGATCGCCTGGTCGCCGACGGCCGGACCCGGGTTGCGCTGCTCGGCACCCGCTTCACCATGACCGAGCCGCACGTCCGCGGTCGCCTCGAAGCCCGCGGGATCGCCCTCGCGCCGGTCGACGCGCCGTGGATCCGCGAAGTCGACCGCATCATCTTCGACGAGCTCGCCGCCGGCCGCGTCGTCCGCGACAGCCAGCGCAAGCTCAAGACGCTGATCACCGAGCTCGGCAAGCAGAAGGTCCAGGCCGTCGTCCTCGGCTGCACCGAGCTGGTCCTGGCAGTCGACACGCGGGCCAACGTCCTGCCCGTCTACGACACCACCGCGATCCACGCCCGCGCCTGCGTCGAATGGATGCTCGCCGAAGAAGAGCAGGCCCGGGCGGCGGCTTAACTTTCGGATACTTTACTAGCGGCTGGAACGGTTTACCTTCGGCCTCGCCCAGCAGGGGAGGGCGACATGCTCAAATTGAAGATGGTCGAGGTGGCGGCGCTGTGCGGTGCGGCCGCCTGGTCGGTCAGTGCCCCGGCACAGATGACTTCCGACGAGCCGCACGGTCACGGCCATGGCCACGCGATGCTGTCCGGAAGCAACTTCGGGGAGCTCTCGTTCGCCAACAGCGGAAATCAGCAGGCGCAGGCGCCATTCCTTCGCGGCGTCAAGCTGCTGCACAATTTCCAGTACGAGGACGCGATCACCGCCTTTCAGGAGGCGCAGAAGGCGGATCCCGATTTCGCGCTCGCTTATTGGGGTGAAGCGATGGCTCACAATTACACCTTGTGGGCGGAACAGCATACCGATCAGGCTCGAGCGATCCTCGCCAGGCTCGGACCGACTCCGGAGGCGCGAGCTGCGAAGGCGAAGACGGCGCGGGAGAAGATGTGGCTGAGCGCTGTCGAGGCGCTCTACGGGCCGGGCACCAAATTCGAGCGCGACGCCGCTTATGCCGATCGGATGGACGCGCTGTTCGCGGCTTATCCGAACGATCTTGAAGCGAGAGTGTTCGATGCGCTGGCGACAATGGGCCGCTCCCACGGCACCCGCGACACGGCCAACTACATGAAAGCCGCGGCGATGCTGGAGGAAGTATTCCCGACCCACCAGCACCACCCGGGCGTGGTCCACTATCTGATCCATGCCTACGACGATCCGGCGCATGCCCCACTCGGCATTCGCGCCGCGCGGCTCTACGACAAGATCGCGCCGGACTCGGCCCACGCGCAGCACATGACCTCGCACATCTTCCTTGCGATGGGCATGTGGCCGGAAACGGAAGCGGCGAATGTCCGCTCGAACGCGGTGTTCGACAAGATGATGGCGAATCACCATATGGCCAATGTCGGCTGCGGGCATCCTGATATCTGGCTCGTTTATGCCCGCCTGCAGCAAGGCAAGGACGTCGCGCCGAAGGTCGACGCCTGTCGCGCCGACGCCGAGAAATTGATCGCTGAGGCGAAGGATTTGTCGGTTGTCGGTTATCCAGAGGGATCGACGAGCAGCTGGGCGGACATGGCGGTGCGCACAGGCATCGAGACCGGCAAGTGGCCGAAGGAGTGGCTCCAGCTCCCCACGGGCAGGCTGACCTTTGCTCGCTTCACCGAGGACTATGGCCGCCTGCTCGCGAGCCGTCGTGACGGCCCCCAAGCGCAATCCGCTCTCGCATCGATGAAGGCCGATCAACAAATCATTGCTGCCAATTTCAGCAAGGAGTTCCCGGACGACGCCACGGTCATGCCTTGGGTTGAGCGCGCCATGGCCCAGGCTCAAGCGGTTACCGCCCTTGCCCTCGGCAGGACTGACGACGGCCTCGCGCTGCTGCGCAAAGCCGCCGAAGCCGAAGCAGCCTTGCCGCCACCCTTCGGACCGCCGGCGCTTCAGAAACCGAGCTACGAGTTGCTTGGCGACGAGCTGCTCGCCTTGGGCCGCAAAGCCGAGGCCGCCGACGCCTATCGGCATGCTCTTGCGGCAGCACCGGGCCGCCGTCTGTCGCTTGCCGGACTGAAAGCCGCTACCGCGCCTTAAATCTCGCAAGACGCCGGAGGAATCACTAGGTCGGGGCAATGGACCGCACCCCCGCCGACCGTCCGGATTTCCCTGGAACCGCGGACCGCTTCAATGAGGAGCAGGCGACCTATGCCGTGCGCGGCGGCGCGGAGCAGCCCGACCTCGACAAGGGCGTCGCCGCGATCCGCGAGGTGCTGAAGACCCTGCCACGCCGCCCCGGCGTCTATCGCATGCAGGATGCGCGCGGCGAGGTGCTCTACGTCGGCAAGGCGCGGGCGCTGCGCAACCGGGTGACCAACTACACCCAGGTCGCAAAGTTGCCCAAGCGCCTGCAGCGCATGGTCGCCCAGACCCGCTCGATGACCATCGTCACGACGCGGACTGAAGCCGAAGCGCTGTTGCTCGAGGCGCAGTTGATCAAGCGCTTCCGGCCACCCTACAACGTCCTCCTCCGCGACGACAAAAGCTTCCCCTTCATCATGTTGCGGGAGGATCACGCCTTTCCGCGGATTCAGAAGCATCGCGGGGCGCGCCGGGTGAAGAAGGCGCATTACTACGGGCCGTTCGCGAGCGCCGGCTCCGTCACCCGCACGCTCAATGCGCTGCAGAAGCTGTTCCTGCTAAGAAGCTGTTCCGACAGCTTTTTCGAGAACCGCTCGAGGCCGTGCCTGCTCTACCAGATCAAGCGCTGCTCGGCGCCGTGCGTCGGGCGCATCGGCGAGCAGGACTATGACGAGCTGGTCGCCGACGCGAAGGCGTTCCTCGCCGGCAAGTCGACCAACGTCCAGGGCCGGCTGTCGAAGCAGATGGCCGAGGCGGCCGAGAAGCAGGATTACGAGCTGGCCGCGGTCTACCGGGACCGGCTGCGCGCGCTGACCTACATCCAGGGCAGCCAGACGGTCCATGCCGAAGGCCTCGGCGATGCCGACGTGTTCGCCCTGGCGTGCAAGGCGGGCACGGTGTCGATCCAGGCCTTCTTCATTCGCGGCGGGCAGAATTGGGGCCACCGCGCCTTCTTTCCGGCGCACACCAATGACGTGCCCGAAGCCGAGGTATTGTCGAGCTTTCTCGTCCAATTCTACGAGGACATGCCGCCGCCGCGGCGGATCCTGGTCGACCGCGAGCTCGCCGATCGTGAGTTGCTCGAGGAAGCTCTGTCCGAACGCGCCGAGCGGCGGGTCGCGATCGAAATTCCCCAGCGCGGCGCGCGGCGCAAGCTGCTCGAGCAAGCGCGCCGCAATGCCGAGGAGGCGCTCGATCGCAGGCTCGCCGAGACCACCACCCAGGCAAAGGTGCTGCGCGAGCTCGCCGACACCTTCGAGCTGCCCGACGTGCCGAAACGCATCGAGGTGTATGACAACAGCCACATCATGGGCACCAACGCGACCGGGGCGATGATCGTCGCCGGGCCCGAGGGCTTCCGCAAGAGCAGCTACCGCAAGTTCAACATTAAGTCGGCCCAGACCAACGACGACTTCGGGATGATGAAGGAGGTGCTCGAACGCCGCTTCGCCCGACTGGAGAAGGATGATCCTGACCGCCAGAGCGGCGAGTGGCCCGACCTCCTCCTGATCGACGGCGGCAAGGGCCAATTGTCGGCGGTGTGTGAGGTGATGGAGAATGCCGGAGTCCACGACGTGCCGGTGGTCGGCGTCGCCAAGGGCCCGCACCACGGCCGCGAAGGGCGCGAGGTCTTTCATCTGCCGGGCGGTCGAGAGATCACGCTGCCGCCCAATTCGGCCTTGCTGTTCTACCTCCAGCGTTTGCGCGACGAGGCGCACCGGTTTGCAATCGGCACGCACCGCGCCAAGCGAGCCAAGAGTCTGACCACCTCGACGCTCGACGACGTCCCCGGCATCGGCCCCAACCGCAAGCGCGCGCTGCTGATGCATTTCGGAACCGCGCGAGCGGTGAAGGGCGCCGCGCTGGAGGACCTCGAGAAAGCGCCGGGAATCAGCCGGACCATGGCGCGGCAGCTCTACGATTATTTCCATCCGGCCGGTTGATGCGCTTCGAAACCAAGGCGATCGTCTGCGCTCTCCGCGCTCACGGCGAGCATGGCGCGGTCGTCCGCCTCGCGACGCCCGATCATGGGCTGCAGGCGGCCTATGTCCGGGGGGCTCGCGGGCGGCGCATGCGGCCGATCCTGATCGCCGGCAATGTGGTTCAGGCGGAGCTGAGCGCTCGAACCGAAACCCAGCTTCCGCAGGCCACAGTCGAGCTCGTCCACAGCCGCGGCCCGTTGCTGTCCGAGCCGCTGCCAGCGGCCGCCATCGACTGGGCGACCGTGCTCACTGCAACTGCCCTTCCAGAGGGTCAGCCCTATCCGCGCCTCTATTCGGCGCTCGAGGGCCTGCTCGACGCGATCGAGGCCGCGCCCTCGGCGAGTGGGTGGGGCGCGGCGCTGGTGCGGTACGAGCTGCTGCTGCTCGCCGAGCTGGGCTTTGGCCTCGATCTCGAAAGCTGCGCGGTCAGCGGTTCGAACGACAATCTGGTCGCTGTCAGCCCGCGCTCGGGCCGCGCTGTCAGCGCTGCCGAGGCTGAACCCTATGCGGGCAAGCTTCTTTCGCTCCCGGCGTTCGTTCGCGACGGCGGCCAGGCCGACTGGCCCGAAATCCTGCACGGACTCGACCTCAGCGGCCACTTCCTCCTCCGCGATCTGCTGACCGACCGGTCCAAGCCGATCGCAGAAGCGCGAAACCGGCTCGTCGACCGGTTGCGCCGCGCCGGTGGACTGGCCTAGGCTTCGGCCGTGAACACCGACACGCTGTCCATGCTGTTTCCAAACGTCGCGGTGACTCGCGGGATCGCAGTGCGAGTCGCCGTCAGCTACCTCGCCGAACAGTCCGATCCGTCGACCGACCGCTGGTTCTGGTCCTACCATGTCCGCATCGAGAACGGATCGGACGTCGCGGTCCAGTTGCTGTCGCGCGCCTGGACCATCGTCGACGGCCGCGGCACGGTCCACGAAGTCGTCGGCGAAGGCGTCGTCGGGGAGATGCCCCTGATCGCCCCGCTGGCGAGCTTCGATTATGTCTCGGGCTGCCCGCTCGACACGCCCAACGGGACGATGAGCGGCACCTATCGCATGGTCGACGAGGACGGGTCGGCGTTCGACGTGGCGATCCCGACCTTCCAGCTGCTCAGCGCGTAGGCGGGTGCCGGGCATCAGGCGCCGGATCGTCCTTGCGGCGAACAGCGCCTGGCACGTCGCCAACTTTCGCCCTCAGCTCATTCGGGCACTGACCAGCCGTGGCTATCAGGTCATCGTCGCGGCGCCGGCCGATGGCGACGGCCGGCTCGCCGCCCTAGGCGTTCGGCAGGTCGAGATCGACCTGAGCCGCTCGGGGCTCAATCCCATCGCCGATCTCCGGCTGCTCGCCGCCTACGGTCGCATCCTCAAGCGCGAGCGGCCGCTGGCCTTTCTCGGATTCACGATCAAGCCCAACATCTATGGCTGCATCGCGGGGCGCATGGCCGGCATCCCAGCGATCGCCAACATCAGCGGCCTCGGCACCGCGTTCATCCGCCGCGGCCCGCTGCTGTGGCTGGTGAGCGCGCTGTATCGGGTCGCCTTGCGCCGCGCAGCAGTCGTCTTCTTCCAGAACCCCGACGATCGCGCCCTGTTCCTCGACCGCGGGCTGGTGAAGCCGGCGCAGGCGCGGCTGCTTCCCGGCTCGGGCGTCGATCTCAAGCGCTTCGCGGCATCGCCGCTGCCCGAGGGCCCCGTGACCTTCCTGTTCGTCGGCCGAATCCTCGGAGACAAAGGCGTACATGAGCTGGTCGAAGCGGCGCGCGTGGTGCATCGGTGGCATCCGGACGTGCGGGTCCGGCTTCTCGGTCCGATCGACGGCGACAATCGCACCGCGATCAGCCGGGCGGAGCTCGCCGGTTGGGTTGGTGAGGGCATCGTCGACTATCTCGGCGAGACCGACGACGTCCGCCCGTTCGTCGCCGAGGCGACCGCGATGGTCCTGCCGTCCTATCGTGAGGGCCTCCCGCGTTCCCTGCTCGAAGGGGCGGCGATGGGGCGGCCATTGATCGCGACCGACGTTCCCGGATGCCGCGAAGTGGTCGAGGAGGGGGCGAACGGCTTCCTCTGCCGCGTCCGCGATCCGGCTTCATTGGCGGACGCCATGCAGCGGTTCATTGCGTTGTCCCCCGACGCTCGCCAGGCGATGGGATCGGCCGCGCGAGCGATGGTCGAACGCCGGTTCAGCGAAGAGCATGTGATTGCCGCTTATCTGGAGGCGATTGAAGACATTGCCGCCGCGCGGAGTTGAGTCCCTTCGATGGTTGATCGATCACAGCCGATGATGCCGCCGAGAGGCCCGAAGGGCCGGCGCGCCTATGTCATCGGCGACGTCCACGGCCGGCTCGACCTGCTCGACCGGCTGCTCGCCGCGATCGAAGCGGAAATCGACGCCCGTCCAGTCGATCGCGTGCTGCTCGTCTCGCTCGGCGACCTGATCGACCGCGGCCCGAGCTCGGCCGGCGTCGTCGAGCGGCTTCGCACCTATCGCCATCCAAACGTGCAGCCGGTGTACGTCCTCGGCAATCACGAGGAGGTGCTGCTGCGCATCCTCGGCGGCGAATCCGGCCTGATCCAGAAATGGCTGTGGTTCGGCGGCGCGCAGTGCATCCAGAGCTACGGCGTCGAGCTCGAAGCGCTCAAACGAATGACCGCCGAGGAGGGACTGGAGCGAATCCGTGCTGCGATTCCGGCCGAGCACGTCCAATTCCTCCGCGGCTTCGTCGACAGCTGCCGCTTCGGCGACTTCCTCTTCGTCCATGCCGGAATCCGCCCGGGCGTGGAGCTCGACCGGCAGCAGCAGTCGGACCTGCGCTGGATCCGCGAGCCGTTCCTAAATGACGACAGCGACCACGGTTTCGTGGTCGTCCACGGACACACGATCAGTCCCGAGGTGCAGGAGCGCGGCAATCGCATCGGAATCGACACCGGGGCCTATAAAAGCGGCGTCCTCACCGCCTTGGCGATCGAGGAGGACCGCCGCTGGTTCCTCGACACTGCGGGGAGTCCAGAACCCGCCGTGGCAGCCGCGCATTGATTCGGTCCATTTTGGAGACTAGTCACTCGGCGCCGGGTAATATCCATTATGGGGAGTCGCGCGTTACTCGCGAGGTGATCGGTGCGTTTAGATTTTACCCTGGCCAAGTCGACAATTCTGAGCCTGTTCGCAGTCGCTGCAGCGGCGTGCCTGGCTTCCTGCGCGGACACCCGCGGAGGCCCGGTGCCGTATGACGTCGCGCTCGCTCCGCCGGACGCACCGACGATCGTCCCGCTCGAGGATGGCTACAAGATCGCTCCGCTCGACAAGCTGACGATCAAGGTTCTCAAAATGGAGGACATGACCGGCGATTATGTCGTCGATCTGGGCGGCAACATCTCAATGCCGCTGATCGGCGAGGTCCAGGCGGCCAACCTCACCACCGCCCAGCTCGACCAGGCGCTGACCGCGAAGCTGGGTGAGAAATACCTCGAGCACCCCGATGTCAGCGTCGGAATCAAGGAATCCCAGAGTCATGTGGTCACCGTCGACGGCGCGGTCCAGAAGGCCGGGTCCTATCCGGCGATCGGCCCGATCAGTCTGATGCAGGCGGTGGCGATGGCCGGCGGGACGACCGACGAGGCGAATGTCCGGCGCGTGGCGGTGTTCCGGACGGTCGGCGGGCAGCGGCAGGTGGCCGGCTTCGACCTCGCCGCCATCCGCCACGGCCAGTCGCCGGATCCGAAAATCTACCCGGGGGACATCGTCGTGGTCGACGGATCGGGGATCAAGTCGGGATTCAAGCGCTGGGTCCAGGCAATCCCGATCCTGTCGATCTTCCGGCCGTTCTAGCGGTCACCGGACAATCCCTGGAAGGCGAAGAACGTGAACAACAGCATCGCAGTGCCGGACCAGGGGCCATGGCCGATCTCGCCCTACGATCCGCGCGAGGCTGCGCCTTCGCAGCCGGGCCAGCGGACCTATTCCGCGGCCAGCATTCTCGACCTCCCGACGTTCATCCGCATCGTTCAGCACTGGCGCTGGCTGATCCTCAGCGCGGTCGCTGCCGGAATCGCGCTGGCCGTGATCGTCACCTTGCTGACGACGCCGGTTTACCGGGCGAGGGTTACCATGGAGGTCAACCCGCCAACGGTCGCAGTCAGCGACGAGCAGTCGAAGGAGCGAGAGACCTATCAGGACCCTTATGACGTCGTCGCCACCCAGGTCGGGCTGCTGACCAGCAAGAGCGTCGCCGAGCGCACCGCGCAGGAGCTCAACCTCGGCAACAACCCGGATTTCATCCGCCAGAGCGGCGACGCCTCGTCGCGCATGCACGCCGCGACCGCAAAGGTGCAGGCAGACCTCAAGGCCGAGGTCCCCAAGGAAGGCCAGTTGATCAATTTCAGCTTCGATTCGACCTCGCCCCAGCTGGCAGCGCTGATTGCCAACGGCGTCGCCGAAAGCTTCATCAATTCCTCGCTTCAGCGGCGCTACGAAGCGTCGGCCTATGCCCGCAAGTTCCTCGAGCGGCAGATCGCCAAGACCCGGGGCGACCTCGAAAACTCCGAGCGGTCGCTCGTCGCCTATGCCCAGGCGCAGGGGATCATCAACACTGCGGTTGGCCCGGACGGCAAGCCGTCCAACAGCGACGCCGGCTCGCTTCAGGGCGAATCGCTGGTCGCGCTCAACAAGGCGCTGGCGGATGCGACCGCGCGTCGCGTCGCTGCCGAAGGCGCGTATCGCGGCGCGCTCGCGTCGGGGCCGACGACCGAAGTCACCGCAAGCACTCAGGCGCTGCGCCAGCAACGGGCGACGCTGCAGGCGGAATACCAGCAGAAGCGCGAGTTCATGAAGCCCGAGCATCCGGAGATGCTGAGCCTCCAGGCGCAGATCAGCGAGCTCGACAAGCAGATCGCGCGGGAAAGCTCGCAAATGTCGGCGAGCCGCAACAATTCGCTGCTCCAGGAATACCGCGGCGCGGCCTCGGCCGAGCGCGCACTGCAGTCGCGCGTGTCGGGCCTCAAGGGCGCCGTCCTCAACCTGCGCGGCCGCAGCATCCAGTACAATATCCTCCAGCGCGAGGTGGATACCAACCGCAGCCTCTATGATGCGCTGCTCCAGCGCTACAAGGAGATCGGGGTCGCCGGTGGCATCGGCAGCGCGCCGGTGTCGATCGTCGACCGGGCCGATGCGCCCGGCTTTCCATATAAGCCGAACCTGCTGCTGAACCTGCTGCTCGGCCTGGTCGGCGGCGCGTTGGCCGGCATTGCCGGGGCAGTCGGTCTCGAATTCCTCAACGACACGATCAAGACCCGCGAGGACGTCCGCAACAAGCTACGGCTCGCCTGCCTCGGCTCGGTTCCGAAGACCAGCGCCAGGGATACGTTCGTCGAGGATCTCAAGAACCCTGCCTCGGTCGTGTCGGAAGCCTATTCGGCCGTGGTGGCCGCGCTTCGCTTCAGCACCGAAGCCGGAATCCCCAAGGTGCTGCTGATCACCAGCACCCAGCCGAGCGAGGGCAAGTCGTCGACCGCGCTGGCGCTCGCCCAGAACTTCGCGCGGCGCGACAAGAAGGTGCTGCTGATCGATTCCGACCTGCGCAAGCCGGCGTTCAAGGCGTCGTCGGACAAGATCGGCCTGACCAAGCTGCTGACCAGCGAGGACCGGATCGACGGGCATATCGTCGAGACCCAGCACGACAATCTGCTCCTCCTGCCGAGCGGCCCGCTGCCGCCGAACCCGGCCGACCTGCTGTCGACGGGGCGCATCCGGACCATCCTCAACGAAGCGGCCGAGCGCGCCGACGTGGTCATCGTCGATGCCCCGCCGACGCTCGGCCTCGCCGACGTGCCGCTGCTCGCTTCGGCTGCCGGCCACGTGCTGTTCGTGGTCGAAAGCGGCAAGACCCGTACCCGTGCGGCGATCGAGGCGATCAACCGGATCGAAGCGACCGGCGC
>Ga0207674_10009772_pt1 | contig 10928 bp, 13 predicted proteins | sample KBSCornC72_FD_184303 | JGI IMG/M metagenome (GOLD analysis project Ga0207674, IMG submission 184303) | Corn rhizosphere microbial communities from Kellogg Biological Station, Michigan, USA - KBS Corn C7-2 (SPAdes) (version 2) | ecosystem: Host-associated > Plants > Roots > Rhizosphere > Soil ...
ACCTGCCAGGCCCTGACGGCGCGCTTGAGTTCGCGTGTCTCGCCGCGCCGGTAGGAATAGAACTACGCCTGCTTGCGGCAGCGTCCGCTCGCCTCGCAACGGCGCATTTTTGATACTCCTGTCAACGCCCGACGTGGGCTGTCGATGAAAGGACATCACATGAAGACGTTCACCAACAGCTGCCAGGCGCTCGCTATCGTCGCTGCACTGTTCACCGGCTCGACGGTGCTGGCCGCCTCGATGTCGCACGCGGAATACGCTGCGAAGAAGGACCAGATCAGCGCCGAATACAAGGCCGACAAGGCGGCTTGCGACAAGCTCGACGGCAACAACAAGGACATCTGCGTCGAGAAGGCGAAGGGCAAGGAGAAGGTCGCGAAGGCTGAGCTCGAGTTCAACTACAGCGGCAAGCAGGCCGATTCGGAAAAGATCGCCGTTGCGAAGGCCGATGCGAACTACGAGGTCGCGAAGGAAATGTGCGACGACAAGAAGGGCAACGACAAGGACCTGTGCGTGAAGGACGCCAAGGCCGTCCACGCGAAGGCGATCGCCGACGCGAAGGCAGCCAAGAAGTCCTGACCCGCTTCGAGCGCAATGCGAAAGAGCCGGCGTGAGCCGGCTCTTTTTCGTTGATACCGAGGCGCGCGATCAGCGGCGGGTCAGCGTGTCGCCTTCGTCGTCGTCGACATCCATGCCCTCGTCCTCGCCCTTCGAGTGGGAGCGGCCGACCTGCTCGGCGCGCCGCAGTTCCTCGGCCTCCTTGGCACCGCGCGGCTGCGCCGCACGGGCGGCTTCGTCGACCTTGCCGGACTTCGCGAAATCGCTGACGTCCTTGTCATAGCGCCGGGTCGCGTCGTAGTTGCCTTCGCCCTGGATGTCGGGTGCATCTGCGCCGCTCTGGGCCGGTTTGCGGGGCCTCGGGTTCTTCGCTTTGCTCATGGTCAGCTCCTGGGAAAGTGGTGGGTCGGGACGTACTTGACGGTGCAAGTCGCCGAACAACCATAGGAGCCGGGCCGGGGCGCGACGAGCGGAGGGTCGCGCATCGCGACGTAGGAAGCTGCCGACGCCCGCTGCGGTGACCTAGTGACCTGTAACGACCAATTCGGCAGTGCCTGCCACGCGCTCGGCGCGCATGGCGGCGTTGCGAATGCTCGCAATAGCTTTGGCTATTGCTGCGCTTCGCGCCTTGCCCTGCACGCCGAGCGCGCGGCCTTCACTGCCGAACCGGCCGTTACAGGCCACTAGTCGAGATCGGCCGCCTGCGCGAGCGCAATGAACGACAGCACGGCTTCGACGCCCGTCGGGCCGTGGGCGCCTTCGAACCGGTCGAGATCGCTGGCCGATTCGCAGTAGCCGCTGCGCCACGAGACGAGCGCGCGCCGGCTGGCCGGCCCGGCGTGCAGCTTGCGAATTCCGGCGTGGCGCGCGTCGCGTTCGATATGCCGCATCAGCGACACCACCTCGCGTTCGTCGCCTTCGAGCAGGTTGCCGAAGCGTTCGCCGTCGAACAGCAGGGCGCCGGTAATGCCGCGTGCCGGGTTGCGGGCTCGCGAGGCTCGAACGATGTCCTTGACGACGTTGAAGTCCTGGCCATCGGCGAGGTGGCTGAGATACAGAATCTGGAACACGGGTTCTGGCGAGAAGTAGGTCGAGCCCATGAACAGGCCAGCGGGAATGCGTGCGGGCCCCGAATGTAAGCGGGTCGGGGATTGCAGGATGTGTCTCTTGACACAGGCGGTGAATGCGGCGACGTTCGAGATCGTTGCTGCGTTGCGAATGCCGATGGGGGTCGCCGATGAAACTCGTTCCGTGCGCGTCCTGCCCGTTGCGCAAGCTGTCCCTGTTCCTGCCGCTCGCGCCAGGCGAGTTGGCGTTGATCGAATCGCTCAAGCGCGATCAGGCCATGCTGCGTGCCGACGCGAGCATCATTCACGAAGGCCAGACCAATGCACCGCTGTACACCTTGCTGAGCGGTTGGGCATTTCGTTTCAAAACGCTGAGCGACGGGCGCCGGCAGATCCTGAATTTCCTGCTGCCTGGCGACTTCATCGGTGTGCAGCAGAAGATGTCCGACGCCTCGGTTCACGGCGTGCAGGCACTCACCGACGTGATGCTGTGCGTGTTCCAGCGCGACGCGTTGTGGGAGTTGCATCGTTGCGCGCCTCAGCTCGGGTTCAGCGTCACCTGGCTGACGGCGCACGAAGAATCGGTGGTCGACGACGCGCTGCTGTCGGTCGGCCGGCGCAGCGCCGAGGAGCGGATCGCGACCTTGCTGATCCTGCTCTACAAGCGCGCCGCCGCGCTGCAGTCCGAAGGTGCGGCCGACGGCGTGCCGTTCCCCCTCACCCAGCAGCACATTGCCGATGCGCTCGGACTGTCGCTGGTGCACACCAACAAGACCTTGCGCAAGCTCGAGCGCCGCGGTCTGCATCGAGTCGCCGACGGGCGTCTGTGCCTGCTCGACCTGAAGTCGCTGGCGCGCCTGGCTGATCTGTACGGCGACGGGCGGCCCGAGCCGCGACCGCTGATCTGATCCGCTGCGGCGCGTTGCAGACATTCCTTGTAGGTTCGGTCCCACGCCGCAAGGCGGTGCTGCCCGCTGTGCGGCACGCACCTCAGGACACAGGCTTGCTCCAACGACACTGGAGAAAGCCCAATGAAGCCTCGCGCCGGCTGGCTTGCCCGCTTCGCATCCTGGTTCTTCAATACCTCGCCGGAGTGGGTCCAGCCGACGCAGAAGGTGTCTGAGCCGCAGAAGCGAAAGCGGTCCGAGCCGCGCCCCGGCGACGCGGCGAACGATGCGTCGAACGAGGCACCTGACAAGCCAGCGGACAGGCGGCGACGTTGAAGGGTGCGCTGTCGTTGTCGGTGGCGTCCTACGTGGTTTTCGGCAGCTTCCGACTGTTTACTCTGCTCCCTGCCGATCTGCATTGAACCTTCTGCTCGCTACCCTGCAACTCAGGAGGAAGCTTTCCGGAGTTCCAAATGCAGCGCGATCACACAGCTCAACCGCATCGCCACGGTGCCAAGCACCACGACCGCAAGGAATGGAACGAGCTCGGCGACGATCGGCACGACATCGACGGCGTCGAACGCGACCGGTCTTCTTGGAGAGCGCATCGCCGCTTCGGCGCGCGCAGCGAAGAAGCCATTCGGCAGATTCGTGATTTGCGTACGCGCAATCGATGAGATTCGAAGAACTTGGTTCGCCACACTTGATCGAAGCCGTCGCACACTGAACCTGGAGTCACTGCCATGAGGCTGACAGCCACGCCCCCACCCGCGCACCACGCGCTGCGGCGTGTCTGGGTTGCGGGCGGAGCATTCGTCGTCCTGATCTGCCTGGCCCCGGCGGCGGCGAAGGCGGCGGATGACGAGGTCGACGAGGGGGACGATGCAGTCCGCCCATTGGCGTCGGGCTACCGCATCGGCTTGAACGGTGCGCCGCGTGTCACCCGCGTCGACCTGCCGGTCGGCCTGCCGTCGGCGGCGCCCGGGGGCGCGCAGAGTCTGCAGACCGACAGCGTCCGGCTCAGCGACATCAGCTACCGCTTCTGGATTTCGCGCGGTCGCGCCGATCTCGGCTTCGGAGTCGGAGCCCTGGCGCTCACGGCACAGCCGCTCGGTTCCGCACCGACCGCGGCGCCGAGCGCGGCACCGAACGGCGCTCTCGACAGTCAGACGATTCTGCTGGCGTCGGCCCCGTCGCTGACCGTGGGCATGCGGTTCCGCGCCTCGCCGCAATCGACCTTCTTTGCCGATGCGTCCGGCGCCCGCGGACTGGGTCCGAACAACGGCGACGCATACCTCGGCAAGGTTGGCGTCGAGTGGAAGCCGGCGCCGTTCGCGTCGCGCTGGAACATCGCGTATGGGGGCATCGGCTGGCGGCTCAGTTCCGACTCGCGCATGACGCTGCGGATTCGTCGCGGCGGCCTCGGTCTGTACATGCGCAGCCAGTTCTGAAAGAGCAGCCGCGATGGCCATGAAGGCACCCAGGGACGGAGGAGCGATCAAGCGTCGCCCCGCGCAGCGTCCGAAACTACCGCATGAACGCGACGAGACGCCGGGCATGACCGACGGCGTGCCGAGCGAGCGGCTCGAGCAGGCGCACAAGGACGTGTCGCGCGGCCTGCAAGACACGAGCCGAGCGCCGGAAGCCGACCGCACCTACCGACGCCTGAAGACTAAGCGTTGATCGATCGATCGTGATCGGCCGCGACCCATGCAACGCGCCCCGCACTCGTTGCCGAGTGCGGGGCGCGTGCTCCGGGCTCCCTGAGAAAATTTACGGGCGAACGGCGATCGAGTTCTTCACGCTCTTGACGCCCTTGACGTTCATCGCGATCTGCTCGGCGGTGGCCTTCTCGGTCGCGTCCTTCGCGAAGCCCGACAGCATCACCGTGCCATTGAGCGTTTCGACCTTGATGCTTGAAGCATCGACGGCCTTGTTCTCGACCATGCGCGCCTTCACCGAGGTGGTGATCGCGGTATCGTCGATATAGGCGCCGGCCGATTCCTGTCCGCGCGTGACGGCGCAGCCGGATGCGGTCACGAGAGCGACGACGGCGAGAGCGGAGGCGAGTTGAGTGCGCAGTTTCATGGTCAATCTCCTTGGCAGTAGGTCAGTTCTAAAGGTTGTTCGAGCGGCGACAGCCCCACCGCCATGGGCGCGGAAAACGTTCAGTCGACCAGCCAGTCCTTGAGCTCATCGGCGTGCTCCTGCTCCTGGGCCAGGATGCCCTCGAGAATCCGGCGCGTCGTCGAGTCCTTGTCTCCGATCAGCGCGATCATCTGCGTGTAGGCCTCGATCGCGATGCGCTCGGCCACCAGGTTCGCGCGGATCATCGCCTTCAGGTCGCTCGAGGCGTCGTATTCGGCATGACTGCGCTGCACGAGAGTCTGCGGCGAGAAGTCGGGCGCGCCGCCGAGCTGCACAATGCGCTCGGCAATCTGGTCGCCGTGCGCCTCTTCCTCCTGCGCGTGCACCAGGAACTCGTCGGCGATCTTCGGCGACGAGAGACCCTGGGCGGTGAAGTAGTGGCGCTTGTAGCGCATCACGCAGACCAGCTCGGTCGCCAGCGCGTCGTTCAGAAGCTGGATGATGTCTTCGCGCCACGGACCGTAGCTCGGTGTCACGGCCCCTTCGTCCAGAGAACGTCTTGCGGCGTCGAGCCCCTTCTGGTCGAGAACGAGGCGACCCGCGCCATCGCTCTGCATGGGCTTCACATTCTCGGGCTTTGCACTCATGGGGGCTCCTGTATGGGAAACGCTAGCGTTTGCTCACCGCGCCTATGCCCAGCAGGGCCAGCAGCACGACGAGAACGAAGAGCACGAGAAACACGACGAAGAGAATCTTCGCGATGCTCGCTGCACCAGCGGCGATTCCGGTGAAGCCGAACAGGCCCGCGACAATCGCGATGACGGCAAAGATCAGGGCCCACTTCAGCATCCGGTTGCTCCTGCATGCGATCGCAAACCGATCAATGCATGAACTCTAGGGATCGCGTCGTTGGCGGGACATCGGAGCGCCGGCTTGCAGACTGTAGGACGCCGCCGCAGCGGCCTGCGGACGAGGCGCCGCGTCGAGCCGCACCAATGCCGTGCCGTGTTGCACGAGCGTGCTCCACTCGCAGAGTTCGCCGCCGCCGATGCGCAGCGCACCGGCGCTCTCGGCCGCCTGCCACTTTCGCGACGCATCGCTGCGCGCGAAGATCACCCGGACGCTGGCCTCGCCGCGCCGCAGGATGAGTTCGGCTTCAGGCCAGTGGCTGGGCAGGCAAGGCGTGAAGCTCAGCGTCGGGCCCTGCTGGGCAAGGCCGAACATCGATTCGATCGCGGCCCGATGCATCCAGGCGGCCGAGCCGGTATACCAGCTCCATCCGCCACGGCCGACGTAGGGCGGGTGCGAGTAGACGTCGCCCGCCATCACGTATGGCTCGATCGCGTAGGTCGCGATGCTCTCGGCGTCCGGGGTTCGATGGGCCGGGCTCAGGTAGGTGAAGTAGCGATATGCCGTATCGCCGTGCCCGCTCATCGCTTGTGCGATCAGGGCCCAGACGCCGGCGTGCGAGTACTGGCCGCCGTTTTCGCGCACTCCACCCGGGTAGGCCTGGATATAGCCGGCGCTGGGCCGCGCGTGTTGCAGCGGCGGATCGAGCAGGCGGATCAGCCCGGCCTCGCGATCGACGAGGTGCGTGTCCAGCGCCGTCAGCGCCATGCGCTGGAAGGCCGCTGGCGCCGCGCCGGAGATCACGGCCCAGGCCTGCGCGATCAGGTCGATCCGGCACTCGTCGTTGGCATGCGAGCCGAGCGAGCTGCCGTTGTCGAAGAACGCCCGCTTGTACCACTGGCCGTCCCAGGCGTCGGCCTGCAGCGCATGCCGCCAGCCCGCGGCGGCGGCCTCCCAACGCTCGGCGCGTGCGACTTCGCCGCGCTGCCGCGCGATCGGTGCAAAGCGCGCGATCAGGTCGTACAGAAACCAGGCCAGCCACACCGACTCGCCGCGACCCGCGTGCCCGACGCGGTTCATGCCGTCGTTCCAGTCACCGGTGCCCATCAGCGGCAAGCCGTGCGCTCCGGTGGCCAGGCTGCGGTCGACCGTGCGGGCGCAATGTTCGTACAGCGTTGCGCGTTCGTCGCTGAGCGAGGGCACGTAGTAGGCGTCCTCGGCCCCCGCGGGAATGCCGGCGCCTTCGATGAAGCCGACCTCGGCGTCGAGCAGGGCTGTGTCTGCGCTGCTGCGAAGGTAGTGGAGCGTCGCGTGCACGAGCCACAGCAGATCGTCTGAAAAATGAGTGCGTACGCCGGCGCCGGTCGGCGCGTGCCACCAGTGCTGCACATCGCCTTCGCGGAACTGGCGCGACGCATTGAGCAGGATCTGCTCGCGCAGCATCTCGGGTGCGGGCCAGGCGAGGGCCATCGCATCCTGCAGCTGATCGCGAAAACCGAATGCACCCCCGGCCTGGTAGAAGCCAGCCTTGGCCCACAGGCGGCACGAGACGGTCTGGTACAGCAGCCAGCGGTTCACCATCGCGTCGAACAACGGGTCGGGGGTGTGCACGGTCGTCGCGCCGAGCAGCCCGTCCCAGCGCGCTCGCGCTCGCGCGAGCCGCTCGGCCGGGTCGACGACGATCGCTTCGGTGGCGAGCGCGCGCGCCGCATCCGGGTTCACGGCGAAGCCGAGCAGGAAGACGCGCTGCGCGGCTTCGCCGGGGCCGAGCGTGAGCCGAGTCGCCAGCGCAGCACACGGGTCGAAGCCGATCCCGCTGCGCCGGCCCAGATGGTCGGGCACGATGATCCGGCCGCGGGCATCGAAGAGCTCGCGCCGGTCGCAGGTCCAGTCGGCGCCTTGCTCGGTGCCATGTTCGAGCGCATCGGCGAGCGCGAGGAAAGCGGTTGCCTCGCCGAAGCCGGCGGCACGATCGCGTTGCGTGCACAGCAGCGCCGTCAGGCGGCGCGGCTCGGGCGCGGCAGCGTCGCTTGCGCCGGCCGCCGAGCTCGATTCGGGCAGGCGCTGGCTCAGGGTTCCGGTATCGGTGCTGAGGCGGTCGCCGCGGCCGCCGCCCATCACCCATTCGGCCAGGCCGATCAGGCGCAGCCGCTGCCTGCGCTGGCCGCGGTTGATGATGCCGATGCGAACCTGCTTGACGTTCGTGTCGGGGTCGACGCACCAGCTCGCTTCGATGTCGAGGTCGCCGCAGCGGTGCGCGATCGTGCTGTGGCCCTGACCGTGCGCCACGTGATAGGTCGTGCTGGAATCTCCCCAGGCCGAGGGCGTCACGCTCCATGCCGTGCGGGTCTTCAGGTCCTGCACGATGAACCACTCGCCGGGCGGGTCGGCGACCGGGTCGTTCGACCATGGCGTCAGCTGGTTCAGCCGGCTGTTCAGGCCCCAGGTGTAGCCGCCGCCGGCTTCCGAGAGCTGCGTGCCGAAGTGCGGATTCGCGATCACGTTGACCCACGGGCGAGGCGGGCGCTGGAACGCATTGACGTCGAATCGGAATTCGCTGCCGTTGTCGGCGAAGTGTCCCTGCGCAACGCGCAGCGGCGCCGCGGCCGCGTCCACCGGTCCGAGCGCCGTGGAGGCGACGGCCAGGCGCTCGTCGAAGCTGGCCTCGTGAAGGTCTTGCCAATCCTGCACGTGGTGCGTCAGCGGCCGCCCGTCGGCGTTGATGTGGATGCGCGCAAGTGCGTGCAGCGTCGTCAGCTCGAGCTCGGAGAGTTCGTCGCGACGCAGCAGCGCAAAGCTGGTTGCGGCGCCGGGATGGGCCGTCGCGTCGGCGGCCTGGCTGTCGCGCAGCGTCGTCAATTCACGCTGCAGCGCCATCAGGTACGAGCTCGGCTCGGCATTGACGACCACCAGGTCGCACGCGACGCCGCCCCAGGCCCAGACGCGCAAGGCCTGGGTCAGCGCGCGCACCAGCCCGAGCCCTTGCGACACGCCGGCCGAGACCAGCACGATCGGCCGGTCGCCCGAGATTCCGAAGCGCCACAGCGTGCGCCGATCGCATGGCGCCAGGCGCGGGATGCTTGCGTCCGGGGCGTCGCTGCCCGCAACGTCATCGGGCAAGGCGCGCGTGACCGTCATCAGCAGCGCGGTGGTCAGCGACTGGATCGCGGCAAAGATCTCGGCACCGATGCGCAGCTCGCGCAGCCGGATCCGGGCCAGCGTGGCAGACATCAGCGACGCCCGTTCGACCGGCCCGGGCTGGCGGTATTTGTCGATCACGGCGTCCAGCGTGGCGGCGTTGTCGCTGGCCGCCGTGCAGAACACCAGGCGCAGCTTCGAACGCGGCGCAAGCACGACGCCGATGCACAGGCCGCAGACCGGGTCGAGCCCGGTGTCGAGCGTGTTGTTGTCGAGCGCGCCGTCGAGCGTCGGCCCGTCCTGCGGTGCGGGATCGAACTCGGCAAGCGGCCGGCTGGCGTCGCGGTTGCGGCCGAGCCAGCGGCCGCGATCGGCCTGCACGCCGATCGAGCGCAGCTGCTCGCGCGCACGGCCGAGGTCGACGAGGAAGTGGGCGGCGCGCAGCCCGGCCTCGGTCGGCAGGCGCGGCTTGCGCTCCCACACCATCGCATGCTGCGCAGGCCGCCATTGCGCGCGCAGGAAAAGGTTCGAGAACGCCGGGTGCGCCTCGTCGGCGCGCGGATCGGCGAGCGTGATCTCGAACGTCGACATCAGCTCGAGGTCGATCGGCCGATCGCTCAGGTTGCGCAGCTCGACCTCGCGAAACTCGATGTCGTCTTCGGGACTGACCCAGACCGTCGTGTGCGTCTCGATCTCGGTCCACCGCGCATCGAAGCACACACGGTCGGCATGGAAGCTGCACTGGTAATGCGCGGCCGGATCGGGCGCCGGATGCTGGGTGGTCGACACGGCCTGCGGTTGGCGGTCCCAGCGCAGGTGGAAGAAGCTGCCGAACGCGTCGCGCAGCAGATCGTCGCGGCTGCGCGTGATGCCTGCCGCCCCCCAGCGGCTCGAGCCTGCGCCATTCGGACGCAGCGCGACGCTGTAGCGGCCGTTCGACAGCAGGTGGGTCGGTGCGAGCGCCGACACGCCCGGCACGAGCTCGCGCACCAGCCCCGCGCCGCGGCGTTCGCGCATCGGCAGCGACGCTTCCGGTGGCGGTTCGAGCAGTACCGACACTTCGCGCGGCGCGCGCTCGTGCAGCAGCGGCATCACCGCTTCGATGTACGGATTCGACATGCCCCAGCGACGCGGCGCGTTGTCCAGGAGCACGTTAGCGAGCGACACGATCGTCATGCCCTGGTGATGCGCCATGAAGGTCTCGACCCGGCTCACGCCTTCGGTTTCGGCCTGGCGTCCGGGGGTGAAGTCGAGCGCGTCGATGAAGCCGTAGCGGCCGCGTGCACGCAGCGCCTCGAGGCGCGTGAAGTTCGCGACCGCGCTGTGCGGTGCGATCTCGGGCCGGATCGCCCGGCCCGGTTTTCGGCCCTATGCCTCCGATGATGTGATCGGCGCGGAGATCGGCGGCGCGGTCAAGAATGTGCTGGCGATCGCCTGCGGTGTGGTCGAGGGCCGGGGCCTCGGCCAGAACGCCCGCGCCGCGCTGATCGCCCGCGGCTTTGCCGAGATGACCCGCTTCGGCCTGGCGCGCGGCGCCCGCGCCGAGACGCTCGGCGGCCTGTCGGGGCTGGGCGACCTCGTGCTCACCTGCTCGTCGACATCGTCGCGCAATTTCTCGCTTGGGCTGGAGCTCGGGCGAGGCGGATCGGCCACCGAGCTGATGGCCGACCGCCGCACCGTCGCCGAAGGTGCCTTCACCGCGCCCGTCCTGCGCGACGCGGCGCAGGCTGCCGGCATCGACATGCCAATTACCGCTGCGGTCTGCGCCCTGCTCGCTGGCGAGGCGACCGCCGATCGCGTCGTCGAGCAGCTGCTCGCGCGGCCGCTGCGCAGCGAGGCGGTCTAGCGCGGACTCTCGATCAGCTGTTCTGCGGCGGGGCGAAAACGAAACGGTCGAAGCCGGAATAGTCGCTCGCCGACCACAGCGAGATTGCCTGGATCCACACCACCGCCTGTTCCGGATCCTCGCCCGGCGCCGGCTCGTCGACCGCTTTGCTTTCGATCGTCAGAACGACGCCGTCCTTGAGCCAGACCTGTCCCTCCGGCCCGCGGCTCGCGCCGCCGTGGAGCTGGCGATCTTCCGCGTCGCGATAGACCTCATGGCCGGTGAGCCAGCCGTCCGCGGCAAGGCGGTGGCGCAGATCGGCATCGGCGGCCTTGCTCTCGGCGTGGGTCAGCTTGTCGTGGGACGTGCCGATCGACATGCCCTGAATGTGGCGGCGATCATGATAGAAGGTCGAGACGAAATAATAGCGGCAGCCCGGAAAGGTGAGGCCGGAGCCGGGGATGCGGAACTCGAAGACCTTGCCGCCGGCGATGACCGGGGCGTCGGGCAATACCT
>Ga0207674_10009774_pt1 | contig 10927 bp, 12 predicted proteins | sample KBSCornC72_FD_184303 | JGI IMG/M metagenome (GOLD analysis project Ga0207674, IMG submission 184303) | Corn rhizosphere microbial communities from Kellogg Biological Station, Michigan, USA - KBS Corn C7-2 (SPAdes) (version 2) | ecosystem: Host-associated > Plants > Roots > Rhizosphere > Soil ...
TCTACCAGCTGGCGATCGTCGAAGTACGAGTGCACGCGCGCGAACAGCTCGTCGGTGACCTCGACCGGGGTGCGCATCACCGCGACCGTGTAGTCGAGCGCCGCCTTCTCGCGATCGGTGAACAGGTCGCTGGACTGGTAGCGCGGCAGGGCGAGGAGTTCGGCATCGGAGAAGCCGGAGTTGCGGCATATCTGCGAGCCGAGGTCGACGCAGTACTCGCACCCGATCATCTGGGCGCCCTTCAGCTCGACCAGGTTCTTGGTCCGCTCATCCACGGTCTTGCCCTTGCGGACCGCCTGGTTGAACCGGCCCATGCCCACCATCATCTTCGGCTGATAGGCCCAGATCTCGATCGGCTCGATACCGCTGCCCGTCCGCGGATCGCGGCCGGTCATCTTCTTCATCATCCGTGGGCCGAACCGGTAAACGAGCTTGACGACCGGACCGGCCTGAGCCTTTGATACGCCCTCAATACGCGCCATCGGGCACCTCCTGTCACATCGGGCCCTGTGTTATCGGCTTTGTCACGGGCTTCATCCGCATGACGCCGGGCCGCCGGGAAATGTGACGTCGATGCGATGAGTCTGCCCCGTTTGGGGCGTCCAAGTCTTCGACCGGAGTCTGCCGCCGCATGCCAGGAGGACCCATGGCGCCATCTTCTCTCGCACCCACCGCCCAGACACTCGAGGTTCCGGGCGCGCGCTTGTACTACGAGGTGCGCGGGACCGGTCCGCTCGTGGTGCTGGTCGGTGCGCCGATGGACGCCGGGCCGTTCGGTCCGCTGGCCGACCTGCTCGCCGGCGACTACACCGTGCTCACCACCGACCCCCGGGGCATCAACCGGAGCCCGGTCGACGACCCCGACCAGGACTCGACCCCGGAGATGCGCGCCGACGACCTATCCCGGCTGGTGGCGCGGGTTGATGCGGGCCCGGCCGTCGTCCTCGGGTCCAGCGGGGGCGCGGTGAGCGCGCTGGCCCTGGTGCAGGCTCATCCTGAGCAGGTTCGTGTGGTCGTCGCGCACGAGCCGCCGATGATCGAGCTGCTGCCCGACCGTTCTGAGCGGCACGCCGGGAACGAGGTCGTCATCGCGCGGTGGCTCGCGGGTGATTACGCCGGGTCGTGGCGGGCGTTCCTGGAGAACGCGGACATCCGGCTGCCTGAGGGCGTGTTCGAGGCGGTGTTCGGCGGGGAGCCGGACGCGCAGGCGATCGCGGACACGACGTACCAGAACACGCGCATGCTGCGTCCGACTACCTGCTTCGTGCCGGATATTGCCGCCTTGCGCTCGGTGGCTTCGCGGGTCGTCGTTCGCATGAGAATTGCTCTGTGTCGCGAATTCTCCGCGGCTCACGCTTAATCCGGCCCGGCAAGGGAAGGGTGCGGCGCTGAAGCCCTGCCGCGTGCCCTACTACCCAGGTCCCACTGGTTCTGTACTGGGTTCTCCCAGCGCGGCAGGGTGCAAAACCCGGCGTGACTCCCGCACGGGCTGCGGCGGCTATGCGGGAGTCATCGCCTCATTGATCGCGCTCACCGGCCGTGCAAGCCTCACGGCGGCGGCATCGTGGCGTTCCTGGCCCGGCGCCGCCCCTCCTCGGTCCATGCCGATCGCGTCCGGGTCGGCACCGGCCTTCCGGCACAGGCCCGCAGCCTGGCGGGCGAGCGGTTCATCGTGCCGCCCCTCGGACGCGCCCTCGAGGATCCCGGGCACCTCGGCGAGCAGATCAGCCCTGCCCCCGGCAAGCGTGCGGAGCTCAGGTCGGCGAGGGGCGGCGGCAAGGCCACTCTGCCCGCCGCCGCCCCCTCCATTGCTCCCCGCCGCGTGGAGCTTCCCGGACCCGCGGCGGGGGCGAGTTTGCCGGCTTCCCTTCCGGGGGGGCCTTAAACCCTTCGTGTCACGCCGGGCTTTACCCCCGTCCTGGGTCCCGCGTGAATGGCCGCCCTACGCGGACGGAAAGCGGCAGCTAGGCGGCAGCGGGCGGTCCGTTCCTGGGGCACGCCACCTATCAGAGCTTGAGCAAGAACGGTGATTTGCCGGTATCCCGGTAGCAGTCGCGTCGCCTGACGGTTCGGTAACTAAGAACCTGGCCGACGTAATGAGCCGACAAGGGACCACGCTCCAGCAGGACGAGCAAAACGACGTGTTGGTCGCGGCAAACTGCGCGCTGGTGAGCGTGGGTAAGCCTCCGACGATAAGCCACATCTGAGCCCATCCGCGATCGCTCGGGTCCAGCATCCAAGCCAGACCCCCAATCCTGCCGGGGAGGAGCCTAACATGCGTCATTTTGGAAAACACATGCCCGAAGTGTCGTCATGACCACCGGCTCAAGCAACAACCGGGCTGGACGGTCGACCAGCTGCCCGACGGCACGTTTCGGTGGGACCACCCCGGCCGGGCGCAGCTACGACACCGAACCCACCAGGTACCCCGTCTAGTGAGCCGCGAACTCGGTCGCGATGATGCGCTGGTCGGTGAGGCCGTTCGAGGCCGGGGAGGCGAGCCAGACGACCGGCGGTCCCATGATCGCCGGGTCGAGCCAGGTCGCCTGCATGTCTTCGGGCGCCGAGTCCGGCGTCATGCCGCTTCGGGTGGCACCGCCGGGAAGCAGCAGGTTCACGTCGATGCCGGTGCCGGCCAGGTCAGCCGCCATGATGTGGGAGAGCGCCTCGGTGGCCGCGCGTGACGGCCCGTACGGCGTGAAACCCTTACGCCGCATCGTCGTCTCGCTGACCGAGATGTTGACGATCTTGCCGTACCCGGCTTCGAGCATGTGCGGCGCGACGGCCCGCGCGACCAGGAAGTAGCCGAGGACGTTGGTGGCGAGCAGGTCACGGAAACCGTCCGGGCTGACCTGCCAGAAGCCGATGGGTTCGGTCATGAAGTCCGGGTTCACCGTGCGCATGCCGATTCCGGCGTTGTTGACCAGTACGTCGATGCCGCCGAGGCTGGTCAGAACGCGGTCAATGCCATCGGTGACGGATTGCTCGTCGCGGACGTCCATCGCGAGCCCGGTAACCCGGGTGTCGCTGGCGATCCGGGCGGCGGCCTCGCGGACGCGCTGCCCGTCCCGGCCGGTGAGGACGACGCGGGCACCGGCTTCGGCCAGGGCCTGGCTCATGGCGAAGCCAAGGCCGCTGGTACCGCCGGTGACCAGCGCGCGGACTCCGGCGAGATCTGGGAACGGCTCGGTCACGTCGTCGACGTTACCGTGGTAGTCATGGTGTCCCAGCAGGATGATGCTCCCGAGGCCGGCTACGACCCGATGCGGCAGTTCGCCGAGCTCGCCGGGGACGTGCGCGACCCCTACCCGATGTTCGCCGGGATCCGGGCGGACACCCCGGTCCTGCACGTCGAGCTGGGCACGGGCCCCGGCGCCCGTTACCGGCACGACGAGAACGCGCCGCGGATCTCGTCCCTGTTCACGGTCACCAGCTACGAGCTAGCGCAGCAGGTGCTCACCGACAACGTGCGGTTCTCCTCGGCCGGCTACGAGATGACCATGGGGCAGGTCATGGGCCGGACCATCCTGCAGATGGACTCGCCCGAGCACCAGCGCCACCGCGCCCTGGTGGCGAAGGCCTTCCGCACCAGGGTCCTGGACCAGTGGAGCGACACGATCATCGGCGCCACCGTGGGCGAGCTGATCGACGGCTTCGCCGACGACGGCCACGCCGACCTCATCCCGCAGCTGACCTTCCCGTTCCCGGTCCGGGTCATCGCCCGGATCCTCGGCCTGCCCGAGGCCGACTGGCCCCGCTTCCTGCGGCTGTCGACCCAGCTGATCGCGGTCATGCGGAACTGGGAGGGCGCTCTCGCGGCGAGCCGGGAGCTGCGCGGCTACTTCGCCGAGATCATCGCCGACCGGCGGCGGCACACACGCGATGACCTGGTGAGCCAGCTGATCTCGGCTGAGGTGGACGGACGCCGGCTCAGCGACGAGGAGATCTACCCGTTCCTGCTGCTTCTCCTTCCGGCGGGCGCGGAGACGACGTACCGCTCGTCGAGCAACCTGCTGTTCGGGTTGCTGTCGGACCCGGACCAGCTGGAGGCGGTCCGGGCCGACCGGGGCCTGGTGCCGCAGGCGATCGAGGAGGCGCTGCGGTGGGAGACGCCGCTGCTGACCGTGGCCCGTTTGGCCACCGAAGATGTGGAGCTGGGCGGCGTCCACATTCCCGCGGGCAGCTTCGTGGCGCTCTCGCTCGGCGCGGCCAACCGGGACCCGGAGCAGCACGCGGATCCGGACGCCTTCGACATCTTCCGGGAGAAGGCGCAGCACATCTCGTTCGGCGACGGGGCGCACAAGTGCCTGGGCATGCACCTGGCCCGGCTGGAGATGCGGGTGCTGCTGAACGCGGTGCTCGACCGGCTGCGGGGGCTGCGGCTCGATCCCGACGCCGACGACCCGCACATCCACGGGCTGATATTCAGGTCGCCCCCGAACCTGCCCGTTCGGTTCGATGAAATGCCGCCGGCGTGACCGGATCCCTGTTCGCTGTCAGGCCGGCTTCCGCATCTTGTCGAGGCCGTCGAGGATGAGGTCGAGCCCGAATTCAAACTCGGTCTGGTCGTCGCACCAGCCCAGCGTGGAGTCGGGGTCGTCGTGGGCTACCTCCATGAACATGGCCACGAGGTGCGGGATCTGGTCGGCCATGCTTCCGAGCGCGTCGGCGGTCTCCTCATCGCTGGTTCCGCCGCTCGGATCGAACAGTTCCTGACTGAAGCCCAGCGCACGGCTGCCGAGGGCGTGCAGCGCGTGGTGGATCTGGTCGTAGGAGAAACCGCCGTCTCGCATGAGCTTGAGCAGGCCGTCGTGGTACAGCAGCACGGCCAGGCTGGTGCTGGTCCGCGTCTCCAGGACGCGGGGGGCCCAGGGGTGATGGAGCCAGACCTCGCGGGCGGACAGGATTCTCCGGCGAACCGCGGTTCTCCAGTTGGCTCCCGCGGAGGGCACATCGATCATGCCCACCACGTCGTTTATCTCCGTCACGATGGCGTCCGCGATGCCGTCGAGGAGATCTTCCTTGCCGCCCACGTGGTAATACAGCGACATCGCCTCGGCGCCTAGTTCTTCCGCGAGACGCCGCATCGTGAGCGACTCGATGCCGCTCTGGTCGGCGATCTTGATCGCGGCTCGTAGCACGCGCTCTCTGCTCAGCGGGAGCCGCGGCTGGGATCCTGGTTCGGCCCGGGTGACCACTGCATCAGCCTTTCCTGCGTCCTTGATCGTACAAGGTAAGCCTGCCCCGGTGTCTCAGCCCTCTTGACTATCTTACGTTGTAAGGCTACCTTACAACGTAAGATTACCTTACAACGTAAGACTGGCGGTGCACGGCGCTCCGGTCCCGGCGGAGGGGAAGAAGATGAAGGCTTTTGTCCTGGGCTCGTACGGGTCATCCGACCACCTGGACCTAACGGCCGTGGACACGCCCGTGCCCGCGGCCGACGAGGTGCTGGTCCGGGTGCGCGCCACCTCGGTCAACCCCTACGACTGGCATCACATGAGGGGCGAGCCGCGCGTCGCGCGCCTGATGCCCGGCACCCTGGGGCTGCGCGCCCCGAAGCTCCGCATACTCGGCGGCGACATGGCGGGCCAGGTCGAAGCGGTCGGCGAGGACGTGACGGAGTTCCGTCCCGGCGATGACGTATTCGCCTTGCTGGAGCAGGGTGGCTTCGCCGAGTACGTCAGCGTCCCTGAGCGCCTGCTGGCTCGCAAGCCCGGGAATCTGTCCTATGAGCAGGCGGCGGCGGTGCCGATGGCGGCGACCACCGCACTGCTGGGCCTGCGCGACGTGGCCCGCATCGAGCCCGGGCAGAAGGTCCTCGTCAACGGGGCCTCGGGAGGAGTGGGAACATTCGCCGTGCAGATCGCCCGGGCGCTGGGCGCGAGAGCCGACGCGGTGTGCAGCTTGCCGAACGCGGATCTGGCCAGGTCGATCGGCGCAGACGACGTCATCGACTACACCAGCCAGGACTTCACGCGGAGCGGACGACGCTACGACGTGCTGCTGGACATCGCGGGAAGCCGCCCGGTCTTCGCCTGCCGGCGGGTACTGGCACCGCGGGGAACGCTGGTCCTCATCGGCGGGCCGGCCGGGCGATGGCTACAGCCCGCCGGGCACATGTTCTCGGCGCTCGCGATGGCACCGCTGGTGTCGCAACGGATAGCCATGGCGGACACCGTCTCGTGCACGGCGAAGAAGCAGATCCTCATGACGCTCACCACGCTCATCGAGGATGGAAAGGTCACCCCGGTCATCAGCCGGAGGTACCCCCTTCACGACATACGGGAAGCCGTCAGATACCAGGAACAGGGCCACGCCGCGGGCAAGGTAGTCGTAACTATCTGAGTCCGGGCTGGCCCAGATGTAGAGGCCCGGCGGCCGGCTCCGACTAGTGACCGAGAGGGGCGCATGGAGCACCCCGGACCGGGAGGAGCCGGAGATGACCAAGGTAGTGGTGGCCATGTCGATGTCACTGGACGGTATCGCGGGTCCGGAATCGGCCGATGCGGACGGTATGGCGCTCTTCACCGCCATCCTCGGCTGGCAGTTCCCGCTGCGCAGCTGGCGCCGGGAACAGGGCATGGACGGCGGCGAGGACTCGGTGGACTCGCGGGTGTGGGCGGACAACTTCGGCAGGTTCGGCCCGCAGGTCATCGGCCGAACGATGTTCGACTTCGGCTACCCGAACTGGGGCGAGAACCCGCCGTTCCACGCGCCTGTCTTCGTCGTGACCCATCGTGGGCAGGAGCGGATCTCCAAGGCCGGCGGGACGAGCTACACGTTCGTGACCAGCGGTCTTGCCGCCGCGGTGGAGCAGGCGCGGGCGGTCGCGGACGGCAAGGACGTCCTGCTGGCCGGCGGGGTCAGCGTCGCCCAGCAGGCGCTGGCTGCGGGGCTGGTGGACGAGGTCGTGCTGCACGTGGTGCCGAAACTGGCGGGGCGGGGAGTTCGGCTGTTCGACGGTGGCGAGGTGGATCTGCGCTGTGTCGAGAGCATCGAGGGCGAGGGAGCAGTCCACCTGCGCTACGAGGTGCAGTGATCGCCGACGGCCCGGGTCCGGAAGTGTGAATGGCGGGACTGGTCGAGGGTGTGGCACTACCCGGCCGGGGGCAGGCTGATGTCCGTGGCCGATGATCCTCTTTACCCTTACCGTCTCGATGCCCTGGAACAAACCTGGCAGGTCTGGAGCCAGCTGGGCGGCTCACTGAGCGAGACGCAATGGTCGGCAGCATCCCGCTGCCCCGGCTGGGACGTGGCGTGCCTGTATGCGCACCACTCGCAATTCCTGCTCGCGCTGAGCGCCCCGCCGCCTCACGCGCCGGACGTATCCGGGCAGCCGCAGTCCGCCGTCCAGGTGCTCCGGGCCTTTAACGCCCCGGGCGGGGTTGCCAGCACCGCCGCCCCGGCTGTCGCTGACCAGGCCGCCCGGGAAGCGGCCCAGCATAAACCCGCCGAGCTGGCAGAGCGCTTCACCGGGCTCGGCCCGGTCATCATCAGGCGACTGCGCACCGCCAGGCCGGACCTCGTAGTGCCCTGGCCTCCCGTGCCATCCGGTGTGATGCTCGGCGAGGGCCTGCGCATCATCCTGATGGAGGCGACCATCCACCTGCTCGACGTTCAGCGCGCCCTTGGCCAGCCGCCAGCGCTGCCCGACACGGCCCTGGCCCATACGGCGAGCCTGCTTGCCGAAGTGGCTCAGGGCGTCGAGTTGATCGAGGCGGCTACCGGCCGTTCCGCCACCTCACCGTTCCCGGTGCTGCGCTAGGAAGGACCCGTATGCACCTGATACGGGCTCTCTGGAACGACGCGGGTTATTTTCCTACGCGTCCTTAGCCGTTGATTGTCCGGTGACCCTGGACCGGATCCGCGCGACGATCTGGTTCGCCTCATCCTCAGTAATCTCGACAAACTCGTTTTGCAGATCGCCACGTTCAGCGGAGATCAGTGACGTGCTGTATTCCCAGGTAAGTCTCCGGGTGAACGCCTCATCGGACCTACCGCCGTCCTCCGTATAGATGCGCCGGAACACTCCCGTTGGTTGCTCGCGGCTGCTCAGGTCGTTAACGATGGCGTAGTAGGTGACCTTATCTGGCATCTGCACCTCTCACGGGTAGTCGGGGATGTCAGCGGCACCAGGCGGAGTCGGAACGTCGTCAGCAACCTTCTTCTGGAAAGCCTCCAGCACTATCTGCTCGAACTTATCTGCCTGGTGAGAGCGGATTCGATCATAGGCGTCGTGCGTAAGTTGCTTCGCCTCGTAGCTGATACGGGTGTGAAACTGCACCTCGAAGCGCTGGCCACTGGCTACCTCAAGCCATTGGCTATTAATGCCCTTATACTGGTCTCCAGACCAGGAATTCTTGACCTTAAGTAGTTCAAATCCCTGGTCCTTCATACGCGTGATGTCAGCCCAAACACCTTGAGTGTAGCGAGCATTCCGGTACTGAAGGGTGTATCGGATTGCGTCAGGCACAATTGAGACAGCCTCCTCAACCGAGGAATCAACCTCCTCCATGGTGTCATAGACCTTCTCTTTGATACGGTCGCGGCCTTTTAGGCGGTCGTCGAAGCCGATGAGGTGGCGGTCTGGATCTTGGCTCTCCAGGGCACGCATCGCCGGAGTGATCCTCTCCCGCTCCCGGTCAGCGATTCGGTCGCAGGCCGCTTCAACTCGGCCGTTGTCGGCGCTGTCCAGGAATCTGTTGCGGTCTCCGACCCAGGAGGCCGACGAATCGGCGGCTCGATCGACTGGAGTGCGCTCGCTGGGAGGCCACCGCCGCTGGTATTCGGTCCACATCCAGCGGGACTCTTCTGTCTGCTTGTCCCACTTCTTGGCTGCGGCCTTCTCCTCGGCCGTGATCCGTTGCACGGTGGTGGACTCTTCCGTGGAAACGGCCGTCCGCAGGTCGGTGTAGTACTCCTCTCGGTTGCGGGTCTCGGCTTCGGCGTTGCCGGGCCGGACCGCCTGGCTGTCGTCATCTTGATCGTCTCGGCGATCAGCGTTCCCGTCTGGTGACTCATCTGCCTCATCAGGCAGCTCAGGGTCTTCCACGATCATTAGCCAGTTGGGTCAGGACGTTAATGGGGACGAAGGACCAATCGTCACATCCGGTAACGATTTCAGCCTGCGACCGGTTCACCTGGTGCACCGAGAAGCCAGGATTCCGTTACCGGCGGAGCTGGCGGCCCGGCGGTCAGCCACGCGTGAAGGGCGTTGATCAGCGGACCCGGATTCTTCCTCGATCTGGGGAAGGCCCGACTGCTCGTGAACAGTAGCCCGCAGCCCGGCGGCCCGCCCGGCAAGGCGCGGAGCATGATCGGCCGGAAGTCCTTCACGTTCTCGGTGAGCAGCCATCGCCGATCCGCGGTGGCCCACGCGAATATCTCCTCATCGGATTTCGCGCGCAGGTCAGGCCGGTCCGCTACCGCGATCACGTCGTGACCGCGCTCGCGCAGCCCGGCCGCGATAGCGGGCGAGAACATCTCGTCCAGCAGGAGCCTGACGTCAGGCCGCTGGTTCATGCGATGAGCTGCTGCTGGACACGCCATGCTGCTTCGGCGCGTGCCGAAGCCTCGTCGGCGTCTGCTATCTCCGCGTCGATCTCGCCGACGTAGTCCCCGTAGTAACTGATCGCCGTGGCGATCCGGCTGGAGTCGACCGCGAATACCTCCGCAGCGGCGTCGATCGCGGCGGGTCCGCGCTCGTCGACCTCGCGGAGGAACTTGATCACCTCCCAGACATCGGGCCCGTAGGCCAGCGCGGCCCGGCGGCCAGACGGCCCGTCCTTGAAGATCACGCCCGGGTGATCGGCCATCCGCAGACCCTCGTCGATGAGCCGTTGCGCCAGCCCGGCGGCGCTAGCACCCGTCATGGCGTTGGCGCGCTGCCGCAGCCGGGCCAGCAACGACGGAGAAAAGCGGATGGAGAGCGGAGTCGTCATAACTACATTGTAACTGTTGCGCTACATCCGTCAGGCTCGTGCGCCAGCCATGGCTTTGAGGACGGCGGCGGTTGGCTCGTCGGCGGGGAGGAAGGCCTCCAGTCTCAGTTCGGCGACCGTGACATCGACCGCGGTGCCGAAATGGGTCAGCGTGGTCAGCAGCCGAAGCTCGCCGTCGCCTGAGCGCAGCCGCAGCGGGACGGCGAAGCCAAGGTAATCCGGTCCTGGCTGGCGCGGACGATCAGGCACCAGCGCCTCGAGCTCGTTGACGAGGGCGTCGAGCCGACCGTTCGGGATATTAAGTACTTCCTGGCGAAGCCGGTCGATCACGTGCCAGGCCCACTCGTCGAGGTTGATGATCCGCGGCGCCAGGCCCTGCGGGTGCAGGAGCACGCGGGGCACGCTGACGGGCGGGGTGAGCAGCTCCGGCGCCACGCCGGCGGTCAGCGCGCCGAAGCCGTCGTTGGCCGCGACGAGGTCGCCGTGCCGGTCGACGACCACCGCCGGGTATGGCTGGTGCCCGGCCAGGATGCGCTCCAGGGCCGCGCGGATCGGTCCGAGCCCGGGGTCGCCGAGGTGCGTCTCCGGGTAGGCGGGCGCGTACCCCGCCGCCAGCAGCAGGGCGTTGCGCTCCCGGAGCGGGACCTCCAGCGACTCGGCCAGGCGCACCACCATGGCGCGGCCGGGGACGGAGCGACCGCTTTCGATGAAGCTGACGTGCCGCTGCGTGGTTCCGGCCCGCAACGCGAGTTCCAGCTGGCTGACCCGGCGGCGGCCGCGCCATTCGCGCAGAGCGGCGGCCAGCCCGCCGGCCTGGCTGGCGGCCTGGCCGGGCCGAACGGGGCGGCGGGCCGGCTTTGTCTGGATGGTCACACAGCCGTGTTTACCTCGCCCCCGGCGAGCTGGCCATTCCCTCGAGGGAATTGCCGGGCGGCAGCGCTGCCCGCACCATCAAAGGACGAAACGGACACGCCAAAATCCAA
>Ga0207674_10009775_pt1 | contig 10926 bp, 10 predicted proteins | sample KBSCornC72_FD_184303 | JGI IMG/M metagenome (GOLD analysis project Ga0207674, IMG submission 184303) | Corn rhizosphere microbial communities from Kellogg Biological Station, Michigan, USA - KBS Corn C7-2 (SPAdes) (version 2) | ecosystem: Host-associated > Plants > Roots > Rhizosphere > Soil ...
TGCGGCGGCGCGGAAGGTCTTCTGACTCGGGGCTCCCCCCTCCGCCACCTTCCCAGCCTCGCGGCCAGTGGTCTTCGGCGGAGGAGCAACTCCCCTCACAGCGGCGGGACCGTCCCGGATTCGCACCGGCTTCCCTTACCGCGTACCGTTGAATCGACCCTATCATGGCCCGATGCAGGCCTCGCGGGCGCTTTCGCTCTGGCTGCCCGTGATCGTCTGGGCGGCCGTCATCTTCACCTTCTCGTCGATCCCGAGCCTGGGAACGGGCCTCGGCGTCTGGGACACGATCCTGCGCAAGGGCGCGCACATGACCGAGTACGCGATCCTCGGGCTGCTGCTCCTGCGCGCTCTGGGCCGGGAGCTGCCGGCGTTCGCGATGGGAATCGCCTACGCGATCTCGGACGAGATTCACCAGCACTTCGTTCGAGGGCGGCACGCATCGCCGATCGACGCCCTCATCGACACGGTCGGCCTCGCGATCGGGATTTTCCTCGTCAGCCGTCTCCTGCAGACACGTCTGGTGCCTGGCACCAGACATGCCCAATGAAGCCGATCGCGATCGACCTCGACGTGCTCGGGGACACGCGGCAACTTTGGAACGACTGGCTCGCCGACGCGGCCCGGCGCTTCCACTCGATCTCGCCGCTCGATCCCGCTGCGCTGCCCGAGGACCGCGCGGCCGCGGCCGAGCAGCTCGACCGGTGGGCAAAGGACGGAGTCGGAGACTGGCGTGCCGCGCTGGGGCGCTTCGCCGAGGATCGCGCGCCCGTCTATCTGCGGCCGGACGCGGAGATCAGCGCGGCGCTCCGCGAGCTCGCGGCGCGCGGCCACCGGGTCGGCGTGTTCACCGACGCGCCCGAGCCCATGGCCCGGGTCGCAGTCGCCCAGCTCGGCGCCGACCGCAGGATCGAAGCGCTCGAAACGGGAGCCGGCGCTCTCGAGCGCCTGCTGGCCACACTCGGCGAGCACGCGGTCGTCGTCCGTGACCGAGCGGGCCTCCCCGTAGAATTCGCCCGGTGAGGGACAACGAGGTCGGCGATCGCCAGCTGGACGCGCTGCTCGAGCGCCTCGACCGGATGAACGCGCAGCTGGAAGCCCTGAACCGGAGGCTCGACGCCGGCGAGCATCTCGCGCCGATCGTCTACGAGATCCGCGCGCTCAACGAGTCGCTGCAGACGCTCGCGTACGCCGCGCTTGGCCAGGCCTCACCCGAGGTCCGGAGGCGCCGCCGCGCCGGGTAGTCCGTTGGGCATTCAGCGGACGATCCGCGCAGTGAAGATTCTCGCGAGGGACGGGCGAATCCCGCGCCCGCTGCGCGGTGCCGCCGCCTTCGGGGTGCTGCCGATTCCAGGCCCGGTCGACGAGGCAATGCTCCTCGTCGTCGCGGCACTCCTCTGGCTCTTCTACCGGGGACGCCTCAGCGAGGCCTGGCAGCAGGCTGCCTAGCCGGCCAGCCGGTAGACGTTGCCGCTCTGCACCGACGCGAGGTAGAGCTCTCCGCGAGCGTCCTCGCCGAACGTCGCGAGCCCGTCGACCGTGAACGGCTCGTCCCGCACCTGATTCGAGCCTCCGGCCGGAACGGTGTGAATCCTGCTCGCGCAGTTGTCCCCGTAGAAGTACCGCCCCTGAGCGGCGGGCACGGCGCTCCCGCGGTAGACGTAGCCGCCGATCACCGAGCAGTACGGCGGGTGCGGGAGCGTGACGTACGGAAAGACGAGGTGCCCGGCCGCGTTCGGGGTCTGGCTCGCCGTGTACCGCGACCGCCCCTCGTAGACCCGCCAGCCGTAGTTCTCGAGCCCCGGAGTGCCCTTCTTCGTGTAGTCGAGCTCCTCCCACTCGTCCTGCCCCACGTCGCCGATGTAGAGGTCGCCGTTCTTCCGATCGAAGGAGAAGCGCCACGGGTTCCGGAGGCCGTAGCCGACGATCACCGGAGCGGGCCGCCTCACGTTGACGTTGAAGCGCAGGAGCTTCCCGAAGGTCGACTTCAGGTTTTGCGCACGATTTTCCGGGTCGCCGCCGGAGCCGCCGTCGCCGGTCCCGGTGAACAGGTAGCCGCCCGGCCCGAAGACGAGGTTGCCGCCGTTGTGGTTCGGATACGGGTCGTCCTGGAAGAAGATCTGGCGCAGCTTCCTCGGCGTGCGCGAAAGCCCGCGCGACTTGTACTCGACGATGCGCGCATCGCCGTTGCGGTCGGTGTAGTCGACGTAGAAGTGACGGTTCTTCGCGTACTTCGGGCTGAAGGCGAGCCCCAGCATCCCCTGTTCGCCGCTGTCCAGGACGAGCGAGCGAATGTCGAGGAACGGCCGCGCTCGGAGATGGCCGCGGACGATCACACGCACACGACCGACCTTCTCCACGACGTAAAAGTTGTTCGGCTCGTTCGGCGGCGCCGTGACCACGACCGGCTCGGTGAGGCCGCTCGCGACACGGACGATCCGGAGCTGGCTCTTCTGGTCGGGTCCGTTGCGCGCCGCCAGCGCGAGCCCGGCACCGAACGCGAGCACGGCGACAGGAAGCACGGCAAGGGCGACGCGTCGCATAGCGCCTATTTCTTTAGCAGAACCCGCCGGAGCTCGTCCTCTTTGCCCGGCTCGAGGATCGCGAGCACCTGGTCGCCGGGCTGGAGCTCGGTCTCGGGGTCGGGGATCTCCGCGCGGCCCTCGCGCATCACCGAGATCAGCTGCGAGCCGCTCGGTAGCTTGAGGCCGGAGATCCGTTTTCCCGCCGACGGAGAGGTCTTGTCGATCTGCACCTCGACGATCTCGAGGTTCTCCTTGCGCAGCTCGAGCAGGTGGATCAGCTCGTGCTCGGGCACCTCGTGCTCGACCAGCGCCATGATCATCTGCGTCGCGCTGATCGTCGGCGAGATGCCGAGCAGGTCGAAATGCGGCTCGTTGCGAGGGTCGTTGACGCGCGCGATCACCTTCGGGACGCCGTAGCGCTCGCGCGCCATCTGGCAGATGACCATGTTGTCCTCGTCGTCCCCGGTGACCGCGACGACGAGATCCGGCGGGCGCGCGACTCCTGCCCGCTCGAGGACGAAGATCTCCGTCGCATCCCCGACGATCGCGGCATGCTCGAACTCCTCCTCGAGGTCGGTGAACCGGTCTCGGCGCTGCTCGATGATCGTCACCTCGTGGCCGATCCGGCGCAGCGTGCGCGCGACGTTCGAGCCGACCTTGCCGCCGCCGGCGACCAGAACGAACATCAGGAGGCGGCCGCGGGAGCCCGCAGCGGCTTGACCGAGCACGACTTCACAGCGTCGGTCAGAACCTCGATCGCGGTCGACGTCGGCGAAACCGTGCGCAGCCCGAGCGTGGCATAGAGCTCGGCGCGGGCCGGATCGAGGATGCGCACAACCGTGCACTCGATCCCGAACCGCTTCTGCGCGACCTGGCCGACGACGATGTTCGTGTTGTCGCCGTTCGTGGCCACGACGACCGCGTCGGCCTCCTCGATCCCGGCCTCCCGGAGGACGTTGACGTCCATCCCGTGCCCGACGACGAAGCCGCCCGACCAGTGCTCACCGAGCCGGGCCAGCGCCTCCTCGTTCTCATCGATCGCGGTCACGTCCCAACCGCTCTTCGTGAGCTTCTTCGCAACGGCAGAGCCGACCCGGCCGCATCCGACGACGATCGCCTTCATTCTCGACTCAGAGTAACTCACGCCAGCGCTTCCTCCAGAACGCCCTGCGGATAGGCGATCACCATCACCTCGCACGGGGCTTTCCGGAGGACGTAGTCGACCGTCGGGCTGAAGAACCGCGACTGCCGGCGCCAGCGCGGCGCGGAGCCGACGACGATCAGGTCGACGTCGTGGTCGACGGCCTCGTGGACGATCGCCTCTCCGATCGCGCGACCGCGGACGATGTGCACCTGGATCGGGATCTTCTGGTCCGCGGCGAGGAGCCGAGCCTCGGCGAGCGACGCTTCGGCCTGCTCCTCGGCGTCGATCATCTCGGCGTCGAGCGGCATCTCGAGCGGGACCCGGATCACGTGCAGGACGTGCACCTCGCAGCCCTGCTCCTCGGCCAGCCTGAACGCGGTGCCGAGCACCTCCTCGCCGATGAGGCCGATCTTCATCGGAATGAGGATTCGCTCGTACGCGCCTTCGATCTCGGGCACGAGGTCTCCGATCGCGGGTGTGACGCGGCCGAGCACGCGCTCGCGCGCGCTGATCCGCGAGCCGATGAAGACGAGCGCCCCGAACGCGAGCCAGATCGGGCCGGCGATGCGCGCGGCGTCGTGCGTCAGGAAGGCAAAGATCAAGATGACGAAAGTGAGCGGCGCCCCGATCAGCGCGGCGATCGGGACCTCGGTGCCGCGGACGCGGACGTTGCCGGGCGCACGGTAGGGACGCTCGAGGTCGGGCTCGGTGTAACGCAGGCGCACGACCGCGACCTGCGCGGCCGTGAAGGCGATCAGGACGCCGAAGCTGTACAGGCTCGCGAGGAAGCGCACCGGATCGTTCGCCGCCTTCGCGATCAGGAGGATCCCGGCGGAGATCGCGGCCGTCGAAAGGATGGTCGCGGGCGAGATCAGCGTCCGGCGGTTCAGCCGCCCGAACGCACGCGGGAGCATGTCGTGCCTGCCGAGCGAGTAGGCGAGCCGCCCCGCGCCCGAGAACGAGGTCGTGATCACCGCGACGAGGATGACGGCGCCCGTCAGGCCGATGAAGACCCGCAGGACGGAGACGACGCCGTCGGGCAGGTGGCCGGAGAACGCGTCTGCGACGCCGACGAGCGGGGCGCGCAGCCAGCGGGTGCCGAGCTTCGTCTCCGGATCGGCGGGATAGGCGGAGAGCCCGACCAGGGCGATCAGGAACGAGACGACGACCGCGCTCCCGATCCCGACGAACAGGCTGCGCGGAAGCGTCTTTCCGGGCTCCCGGGTTTCCGCGGCGAGATTCGCGACCGTCTCCAGCCCCGTGTAGGCGAGCATCGCGACCGGGATCGCGAAGGCGATCGACGACCACGACGGCGCTGTTCCGAGATCGGTGCCCTTGCTCAGATTCTCGACGGAGAACAGGATCGGGATGCCGAGGACGATGAGCAGCAGCAGGCCGACCAGCGTGATGCCGGCGATGACGATCGCGAGCTTGTAGAGGCTCGGCCGGCGCACGAACCGCACGGCGGCCATGACGCAGATGATCCCGACGCCGACGAAGAGGTCGGTCGGACTCGTCGTCAGCGCGTCCCAGCCGACCGCGTTGCCGATGTAATGCGGCACGAAGAGCGCGGCGAGCGCGATCACGATCACGTAGTCGAGGAAGATCGCCCAGCCCGTGAGGAAGCCGAGCTGGTCGTTGAACGCGCGGCGCACGAAGGTCGCGGCGCCGCCGGTCTCGGGCAGCGCGGCGGTGCCTTCCGCATACGAGAGCGCCACGAGGACGAACAGGGAGCCGACTGCGAGCAGCACCCACGGCGTCAGGCCGAGCGCATCGAGCGCGACGATGCCGAGCGCGAAGAAGAGCGACGAGGCGATCTCGCCGTAGGCGACCGCGGCCAGCGACGGCGTTTCGATGACGCGCTGCAGCCCGGGAAGTCTTCTAGCCAACTCGTCGAGAAAGGTACAACCGCAGGACGCCGGCGACGATCAGGAGCGGGCCGAGGAAGAGCCCCAGTCCGCCCCCCACTCCGCCCGCGATCGTCCGCACGATCACGCCGATGCCGAGCAGGATCAGGAGCACCGACAGGATCCGCGCAGCCACGGGCGCCGACTACGCGGCCTGCTTGCCTGCGACGACCGCGACCCGCGTCGGCGCGTTGCGCAGGACGTAGTCCACAGTGCGCCCGAAGATCGGCTTGCCGCCCTTCACCTTCGTCCGCGGCGCTCCGAGAATGATCACCTCCGCGTCGCGGCGGGCCGCCTCCGCGACGATCGCGGGCCCGGCGCTGCGCGCTCGCTCGAGACGGCTCGTCACGTGGACGCCCGCGTAGTTCTCGAGCAGCGCCTGCGCCTCGTCGAGGATCAGGTCCGCGGCCTCCTGCCGCTCGGGAAGATGGGCGTCGAGCTGCTGGTCGAGCGGCACTTCGAGCACGTGGAGGATGACGATCCGCGCCCGGCGCTCCGAGGCGAGTCGTGCAGCCGCGACGAGTGCCTCCTCGGACTCGGCGGTGCGCAGGATCGGGACGAGGATCATCCGGTACTCGACCTCGAGCCCGAGCACGATCGCGGGCGCCCGCACGGTCTCGCGCAGAGGGAGATGCAGGCGCCTGCGGTACAGCCAGTACAAGGCGAAGCCGGCCGCGAGCCAGCCGAGCCCGACGAGGCGCGTCGCCTGCTCCTGGACGACGATCACGATCCAGGCCCCGGCAGTTCCGAGGCCGCCGAGAATGGCGAACAGCGGCCAGTCGATCCCGCCAAACCTCAGGTTTGGCCGCGCGCGGTAGACGAGCTCCTCGTCCGGGTGCTTGACTCGCAGCGCGATGACCGCCGCGTGGGCGATCGTGAACGACAGCATCGCGCCGAAGGCGTACATCGTCCCGAGAAAGTTCGTCTGGCCGGGCAGGATGACCGCGATCGAGGCGAAGCCGGCGAAGACGACGAGCGCGAGCCATGGCGTCCGGAAGTTCTTGTGCAGGCGCCGGAAGACCTCGGGCAACTGCCGGTAGGTCGCCATCGCGTACGTGATGCGCGAGGCGCCGATCACACCCGCGTTCGTCGCCACGAGCAGGATGGTGGCCGCGAGGACGCCGACGTAGATCTCGAGCGTGTGCTCCATGGCGCCGTGCAGGTTGAGGTTCTTGACGAGGCCGAGCACCGGGTCGTTCGCGTAGCCGCCGTCCTCGGGCGGGAGGCCGAGAACGGTCTGGTACTTGCCCTCGACCTTGTGCACCGGCATCGCCGAGAGCGCGATCATCGGCAGCGTGAAGTAGATGGCGAAGACGGCAATCGCGACGAGCCGGATCGAGCGCGGGATGTCCTTCGGCGGGTCCCTCGCCTCTTCGGACAGGTTCGAGATCGTCTCGATGCCCGTGTAGGCGATCATCGCCACCGGGATCGCGACGAAGAACGAGCTCCACGTCGGCGCGACGCCCCAGTGCACGTTGTCGACGAGGATCGTCGGGCTGAAGATGAGGACGAAGCCGATGATCACGAGCAGGAGCTGCGTCGCAAAGTCGATCACGGCCAGCGAGATGTTCAGCCCCGCGGCCTCCTTGATCCCGATGATGTTCAGGGCGACGAGGAACACGATCACGATCACGCCGCCGACGATGTCCCACGGGTTGTCCTTGAGCGGCTCCCAGAAGATCGAGAGGTAGTGCGGGACGAAGAAGGCGGAGATCGCGATCGTGATCACGTAGTTCAGGAGCTGGGCCCACGCGGCGCCGAAGCTGACCAGCTCGTCGAACGCGTGCCGAGCGAAGCTCGAGGAGCCGCCGGCCTCCGGGTAGCGGACCGTTCCTTCCGTGTACGTGAGGGCCGTGGCGGCGAAGATCAGGCCGGCGATGACGAAGACGACCGGGGTCAGGCCGAGCGCGAAGACGGCCGTGACGCCGAGCGCGTAGTAGATTGACGAGCCGACGTTGCCGTAAGCCGTTGCGAATAGCGCAGGCGTGCCGAGGACGCGCTCGAGCCGCTGCTCGCGCCTGCGGCGACTCTGGGCGGGAGCTGCTCCGATCGCTTCGGATTCGGTCGAGCTCACGGCGGGAGGCTAAGCCTTCGACCGGATATGGGGCCTAGCGAACAGGCGTCCGCCAAGTACGACCACCGTCCGACGACCTCCAGCTGTAGAGCGGGTTGCCGTGGTCGTCCTCCGCGAGAATCGTGAGCTCCGGCCAAGAGGCGAAGAGCGTCAAGGAATCGATTCGCAGAACTGTGGCCGGGTCTGGATCCCTGAGGCCGACGAGAACGCTTCTCCCGCTGCGCCGTATGAGCACCCGGACCACCGGTTGATTCGTGGCGTCGCGATCTCGCAGGACTACTCCGGCGACACCGCGCGGAACCCAGGCGAGATCCGCAAAAGACCCAGCTCCCACAGCGGCGACGCGCCGCAAACGAAGCGCCATCTTTCGTGGAGGCAACCAGTTCGTGACGCGATACAGCGAACTCGCCCGACTCCAGAAGAGGAGATGGCCCCGTCCGGTGAGACTGATGCCGCCTTGCCAGAAGGGCGGCAGCCGACGAGTGAAGTACCAGTGACGCCCGTTGTCGCGAGTCCAGTACTGCTCGGGTGCTTTCAAGTTGATCGAGATCACTCCACCCGTTGCGGACGTTCGTAAGAAGCCCATGACGTCGTCGGTCTCGCCGTTGAAGATCCGATGCCAGTGACGTCCGCCGTCCTCGGTCGCGTAGAGGTCGCAGACTCCGTCGCGGTCGCACCGAGTCTCCCACCCGTGCTTGGGATCGGGCCAGGGCGAGTGAGACGCAAAGCTGCCCGCTGCGAGCGTCAGGCACACCAGCACGAGCAGCGCCACCAGGGCACGCATGCCGATGCTTTTCCCATCTGGAGCGGCAACCATTCGCCGCCGGAGCCGGGCTCGTGGGATCCCGGGGTCCCCCGACGTTCCTAGCCGTGAATCGAGACGATCAGCGGGATAAGGAGGATCGCGACGATGTTGGCGATCTTGATCATCGGGTTGATCGCCGGGCCCGCCGTGTCCTTGTACGGGTCGCCGACCGTGTCGCCCGTGACCGCCGCGGCGTGCGCCTCCGAACCCTTGCCGCCGTAGAGGCCGTCCTCGATCAGCTTCTTCGCGTTGTCCCAGGCGCCGCCGCCGGACGTCATCGCGATGGCGAGGAAGATCCCGGTCACGATCGTCCCGATCAGGAGGCCGCCGAGCAACTCCGGCTTGATGATCCCCGCAATCAGCGGGAACAGAATGGGGATTGCAGCCGGAAGCATCATCTGCTTGATCGCCGACCCGGTCACGATGTCGATCGAGCGCCCGTACTCCGGCTTCGCAGTTCCCTCCATGATCCCCGGAATCTCGCGGAACTGGCGCCGCACCTCCTCGACGACCTGACCGCCGACGCGCCCCACGGCCTGCATGGCCAACGAGGCGAAGAGGAACGGCATCAACCCGCCGATGAACAAGCCTGCGACGACCCAGGGGTCGGACAGCGAGAACGTGATCGTCTCCAGGCCACGATCCCGCAGCCCACGCGTGTACTCGTCGAACAGGATCAGAGCCGCAAGCCCGGCCGACCCGATCGCGTAGCCCTTCGTGACCGCCTTCGTCGTGTTCCCGACCGCATCGAGCGGATCCGTGATCGCGCGCACCGACTCGTCGAGGTTCGCCATCTCGGCGATGCCGCCCGCGTTGTCGGTCACCGGCCCGTACGCGTCGAGCGCGACGATCAGGCCTGTCATCGAGAGCTGCGCCATGACCGCGACGCCGATCCCGAACAGCTCCTGCCCCGCGGTGTAGTAGGCGCCGACGATCCCGACGGCGATCACGATCACGGGCAGCGCCGTTGCCTGCATGCCCACGGCGAGGCCTTCGATGATGTTCGTCGCATGCCCCGTGCGTGAGGCGCTCGAGATCGACTTCACCGGGCCCCAGCGCGTGCCCGTGTAGTACTCGGTGATCGCGACGAGCAGGAACGTGACGCCGAGGCCGATCAGGGCCGAGCCGTACAGGTTCCAGAAGCTGAACGTGTCGCCGTCGAAGGCCGCAGTGACGGGGATGAACCCGATCGCGGAGAGCAGCGTGGCGACGATGACCGACTTGTAGAGCGCGTTCATGATCGACCCGTCCCGGCCGACGCGCGCGAAGAACGTGCCGATGATCGACGCGATGATCGAGATTCCCCCGAGCCCGAGCGGGTAGAGCCACAGCTCGCTGGCCGGGAACGCGCTCGCGAGCAGCATCACGGCAACGGCGGTCACGGCATAGGTCTCGAACAGGTCGGCGGCCATGCCCGCGCAGTCGCCTACGTTGTCGCCCACGTTGTCCGCGATCACGGCCGGGTTGCGCGGGTCGTCCTCGGGGATGCCGGCCTCGATCTTCCCGACGAGGTCGGCGCCGACGTCGGCGGCCTTCGTGTAGATCCCGCCGCCGAGACGCGCGAAGACCGAGATCAGCGAGCCGCCGAACGCGAGCCCGACGAGGTCGTCGATCGCCGAGTCCGGCGAGTTGCCGAGCCAGCCGGTCAGTACCCAGTAGTAGCCGGCAACGCCGAGCAGCCCGAGCCCCACGACGAGCAGGCCCGTCACCGAGCCCGCGCGGAACGCGACGTTGAGCGCCGGCTTGAGCCCCTTCTTGGCCGCCTCGGCCGTCCTCACGTTCGAGCGCACGGCGACGTTCATCCCGATGAAGCCGGCCGCAGCGGAGAGCGTCGCGCCGACCACGAAGCCGATCGCGGTGCCCCAGCCGAGCTTGTTGTAGAAGCCGATCAGGAGGAAGGGGACGATGGCGACGATCGCGATCGTCCGGTACTGGCGGGTGAGGTACGCGGACGCGCCCTCCTGGATCGCGGTCGCGATCTCACGCATCCGCTCGTTGCCCGCGGGTTGCCGGAGCAGCCAGACCGTGAGGCCGATGCCGTACGCGACGGCCAGCACCCCGCAGATGAGCGCGAACAGGACGGCGTGATCTTGGAAGAAGCTCATTGCGGCCTTTACGTAGAGGGCGCCGAGGACTCCCGGCGCGCCGAGTTTCTAACACACATCAGCGGTACGCGGCAGGGCGAGTTTGCGGAGGAGGGCGACTAGCCGCGGCCGACGGAGAGCCTGACCGGGAAGTTCCGGCGCTTGATCGCGCCCGGCCTCGGCGTCTGCTTGACGACGCGGCCACGGAGCGATCGGCGGGAGCGAACGCGGGTGACGCGGCCGACGGCGCAGTGCACACGGCGGATCTTCGTCTTCGCGGCGCCGAGGCGCAGGCCGAGAACGCGTGGGACACGGCAGCGCACGGGCGGCGGCGGAGGCGGCGGAGGCGGCGGAGGCGGCGGAGGCGGCGGAGGCGGCGGAGGTGGAGGT
>Ga0207674_10009777_pt1 | contig 10924 bp, 9 predicted proteins | sample KBSCornC72_FD_184303 | JGI IMG/M metagenome (GOLD analysis project Ga0207674, IMG submission 184303) | Corn rhizosphere microbial communities from Kellogg Biological Station, Michigan, USA - KBS Corn C7-2 (SPAdes) (version 2) | ecosystem: Host-associated > Plants > Roots > Rhizosphere > Soil ...
CGCCACGATGCTGATCGCCTTCCTCGGCTTCGGCGTGTGGGCGCACCACATGTTCGCCGTGGGCATGGGCCCGATCGCCGACACCGTGTTCGGCGTGACCACGATGCTCATCGCCATCCCGACCGGCGTGAAGATCTTCAACTGGATCTTCACGATGTGGGGCGGCTCGATCCAGTTCACGACCGCGATGAAGTTCGCCATCGCGCTCGTCGCCCTGTTCACGATCGGCGGCATCTCGGGCGTGATGCACGCGTCGCCCCCCGCCGACCTGCAGCAGACCGACACCTACTTCATCGTCGCCCACTTCCACTACGTGCTGTTCGGCGGCTCGATGATGGGAATCTTCGGCGGGATCTACTACTACTACCCGAAGATGACCGGCCGCCTGCTGAGCGAGAAGCTCGGCAGCGTGCACTTCTGGGCGATGTTCATCGGGATGAACCTCACCTTCTTCCCGATGCACTTCTCCGGGCTCTACGGCATGCCGCGCCGCATCTACACGTACGACGCGGGCCAGGGCTGGGAAGGGTTCAACCTCGCGAGCTCGATCGGCACCGCGATCCTGTTCCTGGGGCTGCTCGTCTTCGTCTACAATTTCTTCGTCGTCGGCCGGCGTGGCGCGATCGCGGGCAACGATCCATGGCGCGCGGGCACGCTCGAGTGGTCGATCCCCTCGCCGCCCCCCGAGTACAACTTCGCGAGCATCCCGCGCGTGACGTCGCGCCTGCCGCTGTGGGACGTCCGGTCGCCGGCGCTCAGCGCCGAGGTGCCGCACTCGGAGCGCGGTGACACGCGCATCGACGTAGACGTGGGCACGAAGCACACCGGCCACAACCACGGCGGCTTCGTCGGCAATGCGCCCAAGCAGCCCGTCGAGTCGGGGATGCACATCGAGGAGGCGACCGGCAAGTCGGCCAAGGATCTCGGCATCCCGATGCCGAACCGCACGATCAAGCCCCTCATCTGCGCCGCCGGCCTGACGATCATGTTCTCCGGCCTGCTGTTCATCCACAAGGACAAGATGCCGCTCGCGATGGCGACGATCCTCACGGGCGCGCTCATCATGACCATGTCACTCTATGCGTGGGTCCTGACCCCGCTCGAAGACCCTCACTAAGCCCCCGCGGAGACACCAGTGACGCACGCCGCCGCCGCCGCGCACAGCGCGCACGACGACACCCATGGTCACCCGCCGACTTCGACGGGGCTCGACAACAAGAAGATCGCAGTCTGGGCCTTCATCGGCTCGGAGTGCATGCTCTTCGCTTCTCTCATCTCCACGTATCTGATCTACAAGGGACGGAGCGTCGTCGGCCCGTACCCGCACGAGACCTGCCTGCCGCCGACGTGCAGCACGCCGCTCAAGGCGATCCTGAACATCCCAGTCACGTCGGCGTCGACCTTCGTGCTCCTGATGTCCTCGCTCGCCATGGTGCTCGCGCTGGCCGCCGTGGAGAACAAGGACCAGGAGAAGTTCACGCTTGGTGAGCGCATTCTCGGCTCGTCCAAGCTCTGGCTGTGGATGACCGCGCTGCTCGGCGCGACCTTCCTCGGCTTCCAGGCGTTCGAGTTCACCTCGTTCGTGCACGAGGGGCTCACGATCAGGACCAACCTGTTCGGCAGCTCGTTCTTCACGCTCACCGGGTTCCACGGCGCGCACGTGACGGCGGGGGTGCTCTGGCTGCTCACGCTGCTCGCGATCGACTACCGGCGCGGGCTCGGCCCGAAGGACGCGGTCAACGTCGACATCGCCGCGCTGTACTGGCACTTCGTCGACGTCGTCTGGATCGCGATCTTCACCCTCGTCTACCTCATCAAGTAGGCCGACCGACCATGGCACACGATCCGAAGCACGAGGAGCACCACGCCAACGTCGATCACGCGGCGATGGGCATCGAGCACGAGCACCCGACCTGGTCGACGTACTGGAAGGTCGCGACGATCCTCACGCTGATCACCGTCGTCGAGGTCTGGATCTACTACGTCCCCGCCATCGTCGCGTCGCGGGCGTTCGTGCCGATGCTGCTGATCATGTCGGCGGTGAAGTTCTTCATCGTCGTCGCGTTCTACATGCACCTGCGCTACGACCACAAGCTGTTCCGCGCCCTGTTCACCGCGCCGCTGATCATCGCCATGACGACGATCGTCGCGCTGATGTTCCTGTTCGGGAAGCTCTCCGCGCGGGTGGGCGCGCTGAACTGATGCATCTGGGGGTCGCGCTGCTGCTGCATCCGGCGGCGCGGATCGCGCTCACCGATTTCACGGTGCATCCGAGCACCGTGATCGGGCTGGCCGGCCTGGGCGCGCTGTACCACTGGCGCGCCGGCCAGCGACCGGCGGAGAGCACGGCGGCATCGCCCACGACGGGCCAGCGCGCCACCTTCTATTCCGCGCTCGCGCTGATCTTCCTCTCGCTCAACGGCTGGCTGCACGACCTGAGCGACGGCTACCTGTTCAGCGCCCACATGGTGCAGCACCTCGTGCTCACCCTCGTCGCGCCGCCCATGCTGGTACTGGGAACGCCGGGGTGGATGCTGCGGCCGGCGCTCCGCTGGCCCGTCGTGGGACCGGTCGCCCGATGGGTGACTGCGCCATCGCGCTGTTTCGCGATCTTCAACGTGGTGCTCGTCGCCTGGCACCTGCCGCCGATGTACGAGCTCGCGATGCGCCACCATGCGCTGCACATCGTCCAGCACCTCTGCTTCATGACGGCCGCGGTGCTGATGTGGTGGCCCGTGCTCAGCCCCCTGCCCGAGCTGCCGAGGCTCTCGTATCCCGGGCAGATGCTCTACCTGTTCCTGCTGAGCATCCCGATGTCGCTCGTCGCCGTGTGCATCGGCTACGCCGACCACCTGCTCTACCCCTACTACGCCAGCGCCGCGCGCATCTGGGGGATCACGCCGATGCAGGACCAGATGATCGGTGCGCTGATCATGTGGATCCCCGGCGGCCTCTTCTTCTTCGCCATCATCTCGGTCGTGTTCTTCAGGTGGCAGCAGATGGGCGGGGACGATTCGCGCGCCGGAGCGCAGGTGAGGGGATGAAGCTCGTGAGTTGGTGAGTTGGATCGCTGGTTGGTTGGACGGTTGGTCGGTGAGTTGAACGGCCCTGGCCACTGAACCAGCGTGGAGCCTCACTGAGGGGTTTCCACGCCGGTCGTGACCAGGGCCGTTCCGTTCACTAGCTCACCGACCAACTAGCTAGCTATCCAACTCACCAACTCACCGCCTCAAGCCGTTACCTCACGGGCTCCCCGCCCAGCGCGGACTTCAGCTCGCGGCCGAGATCCGGATGCGTGCGCCACATGTAGATCCCCATCACGATCGCCGCGATCAGGTTGCCCGTCGCCACCTGCGCCCAGCCGAGCGCGCCGAACATCGGGGATTCGCTCAGCGCGGAGCTCAGGGCGTAGAATCCGATCTCGAACGCGACGAACAGCATCATCGCGCCGGCCAGGACGCCCGGCTCACGTTCCGCGAAATGGACGATCACCGCCACGAGCAGCCCCGCGGCGATGAATGCCGCGTAGTGGAAGATCGTGTAGACGATGACGAACACCGCGGAGCCTTCGCGCCCCTGCGGGCCGAGGATGCGGAGCAGCCCGCGCCCGAGCGCTTCCGGCGTCGCGAAGGCGTGTCGGTAGATGACATCGAGCCCGAGGAACCAGAGCGCGACCGCCGTCGCCCCGAGGATTCCCGCGACGATGCCGTCCCGCGCGATCGTGTGGCGCATGTCTGTTCTCCGATTGCAGGTGTATGACTTCAGCTTCTCCGTGCAGACGGTACGAGCACCGATTTCCTTCTCGCCCGCATCCTCGGGCGTGTGGAATCGTCCTACTCTGGTCGGATGCGTCGCTAAGCTGCACGTTGAACACCACGGGCGCGATGACCCGCGCCCGCTCGTCGTGAACCGTCGAGGTCGGTACCCATGGCCGTCACCCTTCCATCACTGCCCCGCGCGCGCGACCTGCGCGCGGCCCTTCCCAGCACGGCATCTGCCGCGCCGCGTGAGCGACTGCTCTCCCTCGACGTCTTCCGGGGGATCACCGTGGCGGGGATGCTCCTCGTCAACGACCCGGGCAGCTGGGAGTCGATATATCCGCCGCTCGAGCACGCGGCCTGGAACGGATGGACGCCGACCGATCTCGTCTTTCCCTTCTTCCTGTTCATCGTCGGCATCACGACGTACCTCTCGCTCAGTGCCCGCCGCGCCCGCGGCGACGACGAGCGGGCCATCCGTGCGCAGATCATCCGCCGCGGTGCCCTGATCTTCCTCTTCGGGTTCCTCATCAACGGCTTCCCGTACTTCACCTGGGGAGACGTCGCCGGCGTCGCCGACCCGAGCCTCGGCCAGCGGATGGTCGACCGGCTGCTCCATTGGCGCGTTCTGGGCGTCCTGCAGCGGATCGGCCTCGCGTATACGGTCGCCGCACTCCTCACTCTGCGCACCTCGGTGCGCCAACAGGTCGTCATCCTCGCCACCATCCTGTTCGGCTACTGGATCATGATGACGGTGCTACCCGTGCCGGCGGAGGGGACGATCGGCGCATTGCTCCTCGACGTGCCGTCGCGCACGATGGCCGCATGGGTCGATCGGACGGTGCTCGATTGGAGCCGGTGGGGGCTGGGCAACCATCTCTGGGGCTCGAGCGTGACCTGGGACCCCGAGGGTGTCCTCTCCACGCTGCCGGCCATCGGCACGGTGATGCTCGGCAACATCGCCGGCCGCTGGATCGACGAACGGCGCCCGCTCAGCGAGCGGCTGGCCGGGCTGTCGGCCGCCGGCGCGCTGGCGATGATGGCCGGCTCCATGTGGAACTGGGTGTTCCCGATCAACAAGAGTCTCTGGACGAGCTCGTACGTCCTGTTCACCGGGGGGCTCGCCGCTCTGGCGCTGGCGACGGTGATGTGGGTCGTCGACTTCAACCGGGTGCGCCGCTTCACGGCCCCCTTCGTCGTCTACGGCATCAACCCGATCGTCGCCTTCGTCGGCTCGGCGGTGATGGCCCGCTGCATCTACTCGATATTCAAGGTGACCTACGCCGGGGAGCGAATCTCCCTGCAGCAGGGTATCTATCGCACGCTCTTCGCCTCGTGGCTGTCGCCGGTGAACGCGTCGCTCGCCTTCGCGCTCGCGTTCGTGGCGTTCTGGTACGGGGTGCTGCTTCTGCTGCACCGCCGAGGGATCATCCTCAAGGTGTGACGTCGGCGTATCCCATTCGTAGACAGCGCGTTCGCTCCGACGTGCGCGCTGTGATCACCGGCTGCGCCGCGTCCAATCATGGAACGCGAGTTGCCACCTCCTGACGCGATGCATCACCCGATTCGTCGCGCGCGCCCGCTGCGCGTCGCGCTCCACGCTGCGTTGACCATCGCCCTGCTCGCGCCCGCGGGTCACGGGCTTGGGGCTTCCCCGGCACCGCCGGCCCCTGCGCCGTTCGCGCTTCAGGCCTCGAGCCGCACCAAGGCGCGCGCCAAGACGCAGACGAAGCGGCCGGCTCGGCGGACCACGCGCCGCACCCGCTCGCGCGCCGCGACGCCCGTCGCGTCCATCGCGTGGACATCGCCGAACGGACTGCCCGCGCTCACCTCCGATCTGTCGGGGATGATCTCGACGAAGATTCGCAGCGGGCGGTTCGGCGTCATGGTGGCGTCGCTCACGCGCGGCGACACGCTCTTCGCGCAGAACGCCGGCGAGATGATGCAGCCGGCGTCGACGATGAAGCTCTTCTCCACCGCGGTGGCGCTCGACCGCTTCGGCCCGGAGCACAGCTTCTCCACCGACGTGCTGCGCGACGCGCCCCTCGGCGGCGACGGCACCATCACGGGGAGCATCTACCTGCGCGCCGACGGCGATCCGTCGATGTCGGCGCGCTTCTATCGCGATCCCAACCTCCCGATGGCGACGCTCGCACGCTCGGTCGCCGCGGCGGGGGTGAAGCGAGTGACGGGCGACCTCGTCTTCGACGCGACGGCGTTCGACGACCGGCGCATTCCCGACGGCTGGAAGTCGACCTATCTCGGAGCCGCGTACGCCGCCCGCGTGTCGGCGCTCTCGCTGAACGAGAACATCGTCTGGGTCGTCGTGCAGCCGGCCGGAAAGCAGGCGGCTGTGACGCTCGAGCCGGCGTCCACGACGATTCCGGTCCGCAGCAAGGTCCGACTCGTCGGCGGACGGGGAGGGCGCATCATCGCCCGCCGTGCGGCCGATGGCGGGATCGACGTGAGCGGCTCGATCGGCTCGTCGAGTGGACCGCTGCGCTACTCGCTCGTCGTCGACGATCCGGCGCTGTTCACCGCGGGCGCGCTGCGAGCCGCGTTGCAGGCGGCCGGCGTCACGGTCGATGGCGCGATCAAGGCCGGCAAGACGCCGGCGAACGCCGAGAAGGTGGCGAGCCTCGCCTCACCTCCGCTGTCGCGCATCGTCTCGGAGATGAATCGCGAGAGCATCAACATCGTCGCCGAACTGCTCTTCCGCGACGCGGCCCGCGCATCCGCCGCCGACGTCGGCACCGCCGAGACCGGGCTCGCCAACCTCCGCGACTTCATGCAGAAGAAGGTCGAGGCCGATCCGCAGCAGATCCGCGTGTCCGACGGCTCGGGGCTCTCGACGCTCGACTTCATGACGCCCCGCGCGATGATCCACCTGCTCGGCTACGCCCACAAGGGTCCGTGGTCGTCGGCGTTCCACGGATCGCTGCCGGTGGCCGGCGAGTCCGAGCTGCTCCGCCGGCGCATGCGTGCCACGCCCGCGCAGGGGAACCTCCACGCGAAGACCGGAACGACGAACGACGTCGTGAGCCTGGCCGGCTACGTCACGGCGCGCAACGGCGAGATCCTCGCATTCTCGTTCATCTACAACGGCAGCGACCGCTGGAACGCGAAGGCGACGATCGACGCCATGGGCGCGACGCTGGCGAATTTCGTGAGAGAGTGATCGGAGCGTTCAGGCGGTGAGTTGGTTGGGTTGGATCGTGGGGGAATGAGACGCGGCCTCGGGAGGCAGAAGCTTCCCGAGGCCGTTCCTCACCGTCCCGCCACCCAACCAACTAACTCACCGTTTCCTTCAGCTCTATCCCCCGCTTCCTCAGCTCCCCGATGTACGCCTCCGCCGGCATGCATTCGTCCGGCGTCCACACGCCCGGCGGTCCGACCTCACGGCGTACCTGCATCTGCCCGGTGATCGAGAGCGAGTAGCCGGTCGTCCGCATCATCGCGCTGATGCCGTGCGCCTCGTCGTACCGGTCGACGAGATCGAACCGTCGCTCGGCGGGCTTGCCCCCCTTCGTGCCGCGCACGGTGACGCGAAGCGCGAGCAGATCCTTCCCCTTCTTGGCGAGCTTCGGCCCCACCGCGGCGACGAACACGTCGCGGGGCGAGACCTTGATCCCGTCCAGGTCCACCGGGTCGAGGTCGAGCAGGCCGAGGTCGCGGATCGTCTCCATGATCTCGGCGTGTCCGGGATACCGAAGCGTCTTGTACTCCATCTCCGGGATCTTGCCCTCGTACCGGAACGCCATGGTGGACAGACCGCCGGCGGTGTGAAACGCCTCGAGCGTGCCGACGGGCGCGGGGAACTCCACCGGCTCGCGCTCCGACAGCGCCGTCACCTGGCTGCGCCGGCCGTTTCGCAGCACCCACGAGCGCGTCGTGTAGTAGTCGAGCACCCCTTCGAGCGAGTAGACGACCTGGTAGTTCAGGGGCGGCTCGGGCTTCTGCGGCAGCCCACCGACGTAGATGCGGACCGACTCCACCGTATCGAGCTGCCGGATGCCGTGCTCGGCGAGGATGTTCACCATCCCCGGCGCGACGCCACAGTCGGGGATGACCGTCACCCCCTTCGCCTTCGCCCGGTCCGCGAGCTCCTTCTGTTGGAACACGATCTCGGTGTTCCCGCCGAGGTCGCAGAAGTGAACTCCAGCCTCGACCGCCCACTCCGTGAGCTGCAGGTTGAGGTAGTACGGGATCGCGCTCATCACGGCGTCGGACTCGCGCATGACGGCGAGCACCGCCTCACGGTCGCGGACGTCGAGCGTCGTGGGGATGAGGCGCGGCCCGGAAAGCGGCTTGAGGAACTCGGGCAGGTGGTCGAAGCGAAGGTCGGCGAGCCGCACCTGGCTCACGTCCGGGTTCTGCAACAGGTCGTAGGCGCATGCCGAGCCCTGCAGGCCAGCTCCGAGAACGAGCATTCGCATCGAACATCATCTCCGTGTCAGCGGGACGGAGCGGGAAATGTAAACCGGGGTGAGCGGGCCTGAGGGACACCAGTCCGATTCCCCGGATGGCTATGGGGCAGGCACGGAGGTAGCAGTCCCTACCGGTCCGCCGTTCGCACGCCATTTTGTCCTCGCACGATCCTGGCATCACGACAGGGGCATGACGCCTTCAATTCCGGCCGTCTCCGGTGAAACCGCCTGGCGACGCCATCTGATCGACGACGACGCCGGCATCCGCGCGCTGCTCGAGCGCACGCGCCGCATCGCCGTGCTCGGGATCAAGACGCCCGAGTCCGGACAGCCCGCCTATTACGTCGCCGAGTACGCGAAGCGCGCCGGATACGAGATCGTGCCGGTGCCGGTCTACTACCCCGAGATCACCGAGATTCTCGGCGAGAAGGTCTACCGCACCCTCGCCGCGATCCCGGGCGAGATCGACCTGGTCGACGTCTTCCGTCGCGCGCGCGACATCGACGCGCACGTCGACGACATCCTCGCCAAGCGCCCGGCGGCGGTCTGGTTCCAACTGGGCATCCGCAACGACGCCGTGGCCGAGCGGCTCGCACGCGAGGGGATCGACGTCGTACAGGACCGCTGCCTCCTCGTGGAACTGGGCGCGATCGGGCGCTGAGCACGCGGCGCGCGGCGCGTCAGCGCACGACGAGCAGTCCGTGCGGCAGGTCGAGCTGCCACCACCGCGGGGTCAGCTCCCGGAGCGCTTCGTCGAGTTTCCGCACCCGACCCGGCGCGAGCAGCACGCGCACGTCACGTTCCGTGCGCAGCACGGGATAGCGGCGCCCGACGGCATGCAGCGGCGAACGCGGATCGGCGTGGAGCCGCACGGTGTGATTCGCGACGTCGAACGCGGGCACGGCCGCGTCGATCGTCTCGAGGCCGACGCAGGGGGTCGCGCCGGATAGGCTGTCGAGGGCGACCATCCTGGGGACGAGATCCACCCAGACCGTATCACCGCGCGCGCCGCGCTCCAGCGGGAGTCGCATCAGCGCTCCGGCACCCGCCGGCGGTCGCACGAAGATGATCGAATCGCGCGCCGACGACGCCACGCGCTCGCGCCAGTCGAGCAGCGTGCGGATCGGCGTCGCGAGCGCGCGCACCGTGGTCGACGGCAGCCCGAACTCTCCAGCTTCCTCCACGAGGACGAGGCCGGGGCGGAGGGCGCCCTTCATGGCGAGATACCGTCCGAGGCGCGCCCGTGCGATCGGGTCGCGCGGGCGCGCGCGAACGCCGGCGAACAGCATCTCCTCGGCGTCCGCCCACCGGCCCCGGTCGATCAGCGACTCCGCCTCCGAGCGCGGCAGCACTCCGTCCTGCGCACGCGCCGGCGCCGGCGCGAGCGTGAGGAGCACGGCCGCGATCGCGAGCGGACGGCGATGGCTCATAGACGCGTGATGCGGGCGAGCAGGGTCGAGTCGGGATCGAAGGAGAGCGACCGGGGCCGGCGAGAGAACCGGTCGGGAAGCGGAATCGTCGCACGCGGCTCCGCCGGAAGATTGACGACCGACCGGTGCTTCACGTTTTCGGCGTCCGTGACGACGACCGTCACCGGCAGCGCGAACGCGCCGAACCGGCCCTCCTGCAGCGCGAACACCGCGACCGTACCCGTCGAGGCGTCGTACGACCAGCCGATCGCCGGCTCCGCCCAGCCCGGCCGTCGCAGCCACTGATCGAAGAACTGCGTGAGCGAGCGGCCCGACGACCGCTCGAGCTCGACGCGCAGATCGTCGCTCAGGGCGTTGCCGTGACGGTGCGCGAGGTAGTAGCTCCTGATTCCGCGAAAGAAGGCGCTGTCGCCAAGCTCGCGATGCAGCATCGACAGCACGAAGCCGCCCTTGTCGTAGCTGTTGGCGTTGAGGAGCGCCATGTAATCCGTCTGCGCGGTGTCGATCACCGGCCGGGTCGCGACCACGGTATCGGTCAGGATCTTGTCGCGAAGCTTCGCGAGCACGGCACGGTAGGCGGACGCACCGTGCGCGTGTCCCTCCCACAGCGCCTCGAAATAGTCGGCGAATCCTTCCGACAACCAGAGGTGTCCCCATTCGCGCTCGGTCACCGCGTCGCCGAACCACTGGTGCGCCATCTCGTGCGCGATGACGGACTCCGTCACCTTCTGCTGAGGGAACAGCTTGCCGTCGTAGAAGATCGCGCTCGCGTTCTCCATCCCACCGAAGCGCGTCGACGACTGCAGGTGGGCGAGCTTCTCGTACGGAAACGGGGCGACGAGGCGCTCGAAGAGCGACATGATCCCGTCGGCTGCGCTGAAGACGCCCGGCAGCCAGCTCCGATTCTCCGGCATCACGTACACCGATTGCTGCACGCACTCGCCGTCCTCGCCGCGATGACACGCCGACGCCGGTAGCTCGTATCGGATCATCGGCGCCGCGGCGATGACCATCAGGTACGGCGGGATCGGCTTCGTCTCGCGCCACCGCGTCTCGAGCAGCGGTCGCCCACCCACGGTGAGATGGTTCGCACCGAGCGGGGCGCCGTTCGCCACCACGACGTTCCGCTCCGGCGCACGGACGGTCCAGCTCACCGTCGCCTTGTCACTGGGATGATCGACCGTCGGGAGCCATTGCCGCGCGCGGTCGGGCCAGTTGTCGCCGAACCACGTCCACCGGCCCCTGTCGTCGCGTCTCACCACAAGGCCGTCGGTCACCTCACCATCGTACACGACACGGACGCGCACAC
>Ga0207674_10009780_pt1 | contig 10923 bp, 9 predicted proteins | sample KBSCornC72_FD_184303 | JGI IMG/M metagenome (GOLD analysis project Ga0207674, IMG submission 184303) | Corn rhizosphere microbial communities from Kellogg Biological Station, Michigan, USA - KBS Corn C7-2 (SPAdes) (version 2) | ecosystem: Host-associated > Plants > Roots > Rhizosphere > Soil ...
CACCAGCATCTGTTCCTTGCGGTAAATCAGCGTCGACGTGTTATAGCTGGCGATTTCGAAGCCGTGTCCGTGCGTGATGGCGTCGGTGGGGCACGCCTCCACGCAATACCCGCAGAAGATGCAGCGGTTGTAATCGATGTTGTAGACCTTGGCGTAGCGCTCGCCGCCGCTGATGCGCAGCTCCGCGGTGTTCTCGGCCGCTTCAATATAGATGCACTGTGCCGGGCACGCGGCCGCGCACAGGAAACAGGCCACGCACTTTTCGAGGCCGTTCTCATCGCGCTGCAATTCGTGGACTCCGCGAAAACGCTCCTGAAACTTCGGCGGCGCGTCCGGGTAGTCGTCGGTGATGGTCGGGTTGAGCATCTCGCCAAAGGTAATGCCCATGCCTTTGACGATGGCGGCGGCTCCGCCAAATACTTCGGAAATCTTGGCCATGGATACTTTCAGCTTAACCCATCGGGCGTTCCGCAGCGGCGCTCGGCCTCAAACGCAGGCTCTTAAACCACCATTTCGCGAGCCTTGGCCGGCTGCTTGGCAAGATGCTGATCCAGGACCCCCAGGAACTTCGCCAGCCATGCCGCGTGCGCAGGCCACGCCGGCGCGGTAACCAGTGCGCCATCGGCGATGGCTTCGGTCATGCCGATCGATGCATAGGTGCCGCCCGCGATTTCGATATCGGGAGCGCATGCCGGATACGCGCTGACGCGTTTCCCCTCGACCACCCCGGCGGCCGTGAGCAACTGAGCGGCATGGCAGATGGCGGCGATGGGTTTCTTCTCACGCGCGAAGTGCCGCACGGCCTCGAGTACCTGTTGGTTCAGGCGCAAATATTCAGGCGCCCGTCCGCCCGGCAGCAGCAGGGCGTCATAGCTCTCCGGCTGCACATCGGCGAACGATGCGTTCAGCGTGAAGTTGTGGCCCGGCTTTTTTTAGCACCCGCGGTTCGCGAATCAGTATACAGCTATTCGCCATTCACGCACGCTGTAGCGCACTCCCCGCGCTCCAGTCGTGACGAAGCGGATGACGGGAATGCCTCCTGCTTCGGGATCAGTAGCCCGTCGGAGGCATCGTTGGGTGGCTGGGGGTGGAAGCAAATATTGGTATTCGTTCGATCGGCAAGCGTTCCTCTGCGTCCGGATGTTCGAAGACTTTGCGAATTTTATAGGACGTGGCGCGCTCCGCGGGGATGCGCCCGATGGTTCGGATCAGGGCGCGGAATTCTCCGGGAGAGACGTACTCGCCGAAATTTGCTCCCGCCGCCTTGGAGATGCTCTCTTCCATCAAAGTGCCGCCGAAATCGTTGGCTCCAGCTTCAAGACAGGCCAGGGACTCTTCAAACCCCAGCTTGACCCACGAAACTTGAATATTGGGGATGTAGCCGTTCAGCAGGATCCGCGAAAGCGCATGCACGATAAGATCCTCGTGGACCGAGCGACCCGCGCGAGCGCCTCCCTTCTGGAACAGCTTGGTTTGGGAGTGGATGAAACCCAGGGGAACAAACTCGGTAAATCCGTGAGTCTCCTTCTGAATCTCACGCAGCAGAAGCAAATGCCGCACCCAATGTTCCGGCAGTTCGGTATGTCCGTACATCATGGTGGATGTGGAAGGGATGCCCAGCCCATGAGCGGTCCGAACGACTTCAATCCACTGCCGTACTTTCAGCTTGTTGGGGCTCAGAGACTTGCGGACCTGATCGTCTAGTATCTCCGCCGCCGTTCCCGGAATGCTGTCCAAGCCCGCGTCTTTCAACATGAGCATGTACTCGCGAAGCGGCAGGCGCGTTTTTTCCACGCCGTAGGTGATTTCCATCGGCGAATAGGCATGCACGTGAAGGTCGGGCAAGCGTGCCTTGATGGCGCGGAGCAGTTGGACGTAATAATAGCCGTCGAGATCTTTCGGCAAGCCGCCTTGAATGCACACCTCGGTGGCGCCGAGCTCAACCGCTTCCACGGATTTCGCCACCAGCGTATCGGTCGAGTGAAAATAGGCGTCTGGTGAATCTGGCCCCCGGCTGAACCCGCAAAAAGCACAGCCAACGATGCAGACGTTGGTGAAGTTCAAGTTCCTGTTCACCACGTAGGTGATGCGGTCCCCGACGACGCGCCGGCGAATCTCGTCGGCAACTTTCACCAGCGCCAACAGGTCACTCCCTTCGACCTTAGCCAAGGTCAGGCCCTCTTCCAGTCCCAGGTCCTTCCCGGCAAGCGCCTTCTCCAGAGGATCGGCAACGCTGGGACTGGCCGCGGCAAGGGCTCGCTCCCAGGGAATATCCCGCCATTCAAGGCTTGCCGGTTTCAGCATGCGTTACCCTCTCCCTCACGAGCATAGCCGTTTTCAGCTTGCAGTTTCCCAAGGTGCGGTTGAAGGCGGGCATTCACGAATCCCGGCCTGGAGGAAAATTCCGGATAGATTGCCAGCCGCTCGCGCAAGACGAATCCCGCGTCGGCGGATCTCGCCGCCAGTGACGAGATTTGCGGCCATGCGGCTTCCGGATTAATGAAGTCCTTGGTAACCGCAGAGATTCCGCCCCAATCGTTGATGCCCGCCTGCAGTAAATCGGGATAGTCTTCCGAAAGCAAATTGGGCGGAGACTGAATATTCATTTCCCCTCCGAAAAGCAAGCGGGCGACCGCGATAGTGCGCTCCAGGTCCTCGGTGGAAGGCTCCGGCGCAAGAGCCATGCGGATATCAGTCTTGGCGCGGAACGGTTGCACGATTACTTCCTGGATATGGCCGTATTTCTCGTGGGCGGAGCGAATCGCCAGAAGCGCGTCCACGCGTTCTTCCAGTGTTTCGCCGATTCCGATCAGAATCCCCGTGGTGAATGCCATCGACAACTGCCCGGCGTTCTCAATGGTCCGAATGCGCAGAGAGGGAACTTTATCCGGCGCCTTCCAGTGAGCGCCTCCGGCGCGGAGCAGTCGCAGGCTGGCGCTTTCGAGCATTAGCCCTACGCTGACGTTGGTTTCCCGCAGACGGCGCAGATCTTCCGCGCCCATTACGCCAGGATTCGAATGCGGCAAGAGCCCGGTCTGCTCCAATACCAGCTCACTCATTGCCGCCAGGTATTCGAGGGTCCGGTCAAAGCCCAACTTTTTCAGAAACGATTTCGCCTCCGGGAAGACGCGCTCGGGTTGGTCGCCTAGACTGAACAAAGCCTCTTTGCATCCCGCGCGGCGCCCCGCTTCGGCTACGGCGAGAACTTCTTCCGGCAGCATGTAGGCCGGTACACCGGCTTGTGGGTCGGAACGGAAAGTGCAATAGCCACAATAATCGCGGCAAAGGTGCGTGAGCGGAATAAAGACTTTCTTGGAGTAGCTGACGAAACGGCCCTTAGAACGGTCCCGCACGGTCGCCGCTGCCTCGAGCAGCGCCTCAAGCGGACTTTCCTCCATTAGGAAAAGCGCATCTTCGCGCGACAGGCCGCGCCCCTCAAGTCCACGTTCAAGAGCGGCATCCACCCCGCAGGGGATCGCCATTTCTGACATTAGCGCGCCTTCTCCAGGGCTTCCAGTTCAGCCTGTACCTCAGTGTAAGCTTGGTGTCATGTGGTGTCAACGAACTCGCGATGCGGACCTCCGATGGCGAATGCACTGACGGCGGTTCGCTTGCTCCTCGTGCTTCCGTTCGGGTTTTTCATGGCGAAAGGAGACGAGCGCTCTGCGATTTTCGCTCTCGCCGCGTGGGTGATGGCCGTGATCACCGATTTATTGGATGGCCCCATCGCGCGCCGGCGAGGAACGGTAACGGCGTGGAGCGGCACGTTCGATCACACCAGCGATTTTCTATTCGTTACTTCTGGACTCTTTGGGGGAGCCGTGCGCGGCGCATTCCCGTGGATTCTGCCGGTGCTGATCACGCTGGCCTTTGCCCAGTACGTTATCGATTCCTATTGGATTCATCGGCGGACCAAACTCCGCGGGAGCAAGCTAGGCCGCTACAACGGCATACTTTATTTCGTGCCCACCATCATCGACAGCCTGATCCGAATGGGAGTTCTCTTCCTGCAGCCCGTGCTCACGATCTTGGTATGGTTGCTGGTATTGAGCACACTGGTGTCGATGGGACAGCGCCTGCTGTTGCGGAGCTCACCCGAACAGCTCGCGAGTGGCCCGCCGGAGAAATAGCAGCCCAACTGCGGCGTTGAAGAAGATAAAGAAGTTATGCATTACGAAGCCGAAGGCGGTCATCTGGCCGGGTCTATCGGGAAAGAGCAAAACCCAAAACAGAATCGCGACGGAGTGCATCGGTCCGGGCGTTGCCGCGCCAAAGAATATCACCGGCAGATAGCCCAGCATCTCGCCAAACCCTACCGAGCCTCCAAAGAGCCTCAAGGCCAGGGTATAGACGACCACACCTGAGATGACGAGCGGCGCGCGCAACCCCACAACCGCCGCGTAGTGCCACATTTTGGCGAGCCGGACAGCCCGGAAAATCGGGCGGTCGCGCAGGGCCATCCCAGGGCCGATTCTGCCGCTGAAGAACAGGTGAACCAGTGCGAAGAATACGGCAGCGCCCAAGGCGATCCATGGAATGACATGGAAGGCAGGCGGAAAACTATTCCAGCGCAATAGTACGCCCACGGTGGCCCAAAGGATCAGACTGTAAATCTCGCAGAACATAACCAGCAACATGCTGGATCCGACTTCCCAGCCCGGCACGCCGTCCCGGCGATTCAGATAGACCGCGATGGCGCCCTTGCTGACCTGTTCGTTTACCAGGGAAAGAATATAGGCGCTGGCGCGAATCGGAAGGATATCGGCATAGCCGATTTTGGCGTTGAACCAGTTGATCACTTTCCAGACAACCACGCTGTCGAGGATCAGATAAAAGATACAGTACGGGATCATGAGCGCCAGCCAGTAGTACCAGTTCACATTCTCAAAGCTTTTTGCAAGGTAGGGAAGCAGCGAGGTGCCCTCGGCCGCCGCCGCATGGTTGAGACGGTTATAGAGATACGCGAAGCAAGCGATCGTGATTAGAAACGGCAGGAGCCGCTGCCAAGGCTTGGCTTTTCGTGCGCCCGCGGCGGCGGTAGCGCCTGTGGATTGGCTCGCCTCGTTCATTTTTTTCGCTCCTGTCCTAAACTGTTTTGGATCATCTCGTCGATGCCGGTCAGGCGGATTCCCAATTCAGTGGCCGCCGCCTGCGGGTCCAGACGCGTGTCGGCCGTGATCACTTCGAGAACGGCCACCGAAAATCCGGGTCCGGTGACGCGTCCCCGAAGCGTCAGCCCCCATCGAAGTAATCTCTTGGGGATGGAACCGATCTGCACCGAGCGGTCCAGGACGCGCGCGGCCCGCTCGACCAACTCTCGTTCCGGCAGCGAAACGGGGCCGACCAGTTCCAGAGTGCGATTGTCCGCCACCGCAGGCTGGGTGGCGGCGAGGGCTGCCCGCGCGAGGTCGTCCACATAGAGAGGTTGTTGAAAATGGCGACCGCCGCCGATTAGCTTGGCTTTGCGCCCGCTCGCATTCCGCGCGAGTGCGGCGCCGCCTTCAGTTTCGGGCCCGAGCAGCAGGGGAGCACGCAATATCGTATAGCGCAAGCTGGAAGCGCGCACCAGCGCCTCGGCCTGCCCTTTGGTGCGGTAGTAACCGTTGAGGGATGTCTCATCGGCCCCCGTGGCGCTGATCAAGACCAATTTTTCCACTCCGCACCGCTTCGCGGCGTCCACGACGGCACCAGCCGACTCCACATTTGCCTGTGCATACGACGAATCCGGCCGCTCGAAGAGAATTCCCGCCAGGTGGATGATTGCGGAAGCTCCCCCAAACGCCGCATCCAGACTTCCGGGATCGCCGTAGGAGATTTGGGTCAGGCTGGTCCCCTGGCCAAGCAACGGTCTAATCTCTGCCGCCGCGCGCTCGGAGCGGACTGCGGCAACCAGCGCGTAGGGCACGGCCTGACTCGATCGGCAGCGCAGAATGGCTTGGCCGACGGCGCTATTAGCGCCGGTGATGACGATTTTCATGCCTTCCATTCCTGCCGGTCGACCGCCGGCATCAGGTGCGCGCTCAAAGTATGCGGGCCTGGGACTTGCCCGGGAACGCGAATGAACGTCTAAACGCGGACTCCTAACTATCCATTACGTGAAAAATCATGAACTTCCCGCCGGGCGGTATCTTCTGCTGCGGATATTTTTTCCTTTTCATTTGGTAAACGCCGTCATACTCGGTTGGATCGGTCACTAAGGATAATCTGCGATCATACACGTTATTTCCTATCTTGATGCGCACGTGAGGATCCCGGGCTACGTTGGTGTTCCAACTCCTGCCTTGAGGATATGTGAGGCCCGCACGATAGAGAGAAGTCAGGTATAGCTGCCCATTATAAGAGACACAGTTTGTTGTCACCGAGTGTGGAAGCAGATACGCGGTGTTGGTTTGAATTTTTACGGTTTCAATCGAGTCCGTGAACGACCAGTCGGTAACTGGAGTGGCTACGAGATTCCCCTTGAGCCATAAGCCGGGCATTCTGCCGTGAGGTTCAAAGCCGGTGATGGAGAGCACGAGCAACAATAGCACCGAACCAGCCAAAACTACTCCAAGAACTTTCCAGAGCGTCCTCATGCGATCTCCTAAATGGCGACGGCCTTAGCCCCGCGTCCGAAGATTATATTACATCGAAGAGAGAGTGGAATAAACTTTCAAGCAGCGTCTCTGCTATCTGCTGCTCGAGAAGCATCGCACCCGCCGGCGATGCAAACTCCTGAGTTATCGGCTCATGGGGTTGGTGAACGGGGCAAAGTGCAGGCGGTCATCGTCGCGAAGCTGGACCGGCTAACGCGCAGCGTAAAAGACCTGTGCGGTTCTTCTAGAACTGTTCGAGGCGCGCGGGTTGCTCTGATTTCCGTGTCCGAAGCGCTCGACACTGGCTCGCCGCAGGGCGTCTGGGGATCACTATCATGGGTGCCGTCAGCCAATGGGAGCGCGAAGCGGTTGGCGAGCGGGCGCGCGAGGCGTTGCGGCAAGTCGCCCTTACTTGGCCCGCGCCGGGCATTCATATTCACGGTTATTTGACAACCTCTTCACAAACCTCCTCTAGGCTGCCGCATCAAAAGAGCATGACCAAACGTGCTTTTGTGCTTTCGAAACGCAGCATCTTGGGATCAGCCGTGATCCTCTCGCTCACGCTGATATTGGTAACCGGCAGCACGAGCGGTGCAAAGACCGCAGACTCGAGTAAGCGATATCGCTTGAGCAACTTCGACGCTCCGCTGCCAGTGCGCGCCATCATTCAGCGAGCGTGCGCCGACTGTCACTCCGAGGAAACAAAATGGCCCTGGTATTCGAACCTGCCGCCAGTTTCTTGGCGAATCCGCGCTGATATAGACAAGGCCCGTGCTCTAATGGACCTGTCGCGCTGGAACGAGTACACCGATGAGGAACGGCGCGAATTCGCATCGGAAATCGCCCGATCTACGCGCGTTGAGGTCATGCCGCCACCTGGGTATTTATGGATGCACCGTGACGCAAAGCTCTCTACCGATGAGTTGAACGTGCTAAAGGAATGGGCCCGCCATTAGCCCTGCAACTGCGTCATCACAGGAAGTATTTCTGAGATCACGGGAGCGGGCCCTTCCAGAACGAAAATCGCCCTTACTGCGCGCCACGTACTCCTAGCTTTAGTGACATAACGGAGCGGTCGCGTCCCGATGGGAAAACGACGAGACTTGTGGCCGCCATCCAGAAATCGGCTGGGCTGTCCCCGGGATTGACGCGTTTCAGGTAGAATGATCGTCTGAAGTAGGCAGGGCTGACAGTCCTCCCGGGAGGAAATTGTGGCAATTCAGGTTAATCGGCGGGAGATACTCGCGCTGCTCGGCGCGGCCGCAAGTTCGCGCGGATGGGCCGATACCGCGCTTCTGCATCCCACCCGCATCGATCACGTTTCGCTCGCGGTGAAAGACATCGGCCCGGCGATGATGTTCTACCGCACTTTGTTCGGTAACGAAGTAATGAAGGACAACAAGACCGACCGCCGCTTTATGCGTATTGGGCCGTGCTACCTATCGATTGCGCCGGCCGCGGCGGGACAAGCCATCCGTATTGATCACCTATGCGCGGGTGTCGCGAACGTCGAAATGGTGGCTTCTGCGAAAGCTGCCGTTGAAGGCGCCGGCATTGCGGTGAAAGGGTCGAATCACGATTTCACGATTATTGATCCGGATGGCGTCAACTTCCAGGTCTCATCCAACAATGCTTGGCCCAAGATGCCCAATGCCGCTCCTGAGGCCGGCGGCACTGGCGAGACGCCCCTGTTTCGCCCCATCGGCATGCACCACGTGAACGTCCGCGTTTCCGACATGGAGAAATCGACCGCGTTCTACCGCAAGCTGTTGGGAGATGTAATACGCCATCAAGGAAATCCACCGCAGCCGCGGTTTAGTGCCGGCGAGACTACCTTCGGTCTCTACTATCCGGTTTCCGGCAAACAGCCCGACGTGGATCACTTCTCAGTTCTTGTGGAACCATTCGACGCAGCCGTGGCCGTCAAAAAATTGCAAGCGATGGGTGCAAAAGCCATGCTTGCGAAGAATGGAAGTCTGAACGAATTCTATGACCCGCAGGGAATTCGTCTGCAAGTGTCAACCGTCGATCCTGCGGCTAACCACTAGAGGGCGTCCACGAAGAAGCGGCGGACTTGAGACTCACTGGACACGGACATTCGCAAAAGCTCCGAATGGCTTCTATTCGTAATCCAACGGCAAAATAAAGCGGCAGTTGCGCTTACGTGGACGCATTCTGGCAGATCCGACCGCCGCTAAAAGGAAAAAGCCAAACGGGCACTCGCTAGCCGATGCCGACCCGGGTTCGAGAACTCAATCATCCGACAACCCTTAAGCAACCATTGACCAACATACGCCCAGGAAGTATAATTCGAATTCTTTGGTAGGTCGCATTGGTGTGGCCACGTGTCCTTCTTTGGAGACGTTCGGGTGTGGGTTGCTGAGAGACGCCCAGGGGCTTTAAAAGTTAAAAGGGAGAACTAATGAGTGACCTTGTAGTCAGATACCGCCCAGCCATCCTGTTGGTCGCGTCCGCATTGATAGCATCTGCTCTACAGGCGCAAGTGACCAGTAGAATCGGCGGCTATGTTAGGGATGCGTCGGGGGCGATTGTACCCAATGCCAAAGTGACGGCCGTTTCCGCTCAACAGCGGCTAACACGGACCACGAATTCGAATACCACGGGTTACTACGAGTTTGTGGCAATGCCAGCCGGCACTTATGACGTCACCGTGGAATCTGCAGGTTTTCAAAATCAAACCCAGAACGGCGTGGAGCTGCAAGCGAACCAAAACCTTCGGCTCGATATCCAATTACGTGTCGGCGACGTCCGCACCGAGGTGTCCGTATCGAGTGAGGCCACCTTGGTAAACACAGCAACTGCGACTCTCTCGGCGACGGTAGACACGCGCCGTGTGCTGGACTTGCCACTCAATGGCCGGAACATTGTGGCCCTGACGCAGATTCTGCCCGGCGTCACCGACGTCAGCGCCCCGGAAACCATGTCCAACACGCGCTCAGGGCCTGTGTTGTCGGTCAACGGCTCTCGCCAGGTAGACAACAATTTTATGCTCGACGGCGCCAATTGGACAAATTGGGCCCAAACCACCGGAATGAACTTTCCTCCACCGGACGCTATTGGCGAAGTCCAGATCCAGACGCAGCAATTCGACAGCCAGTATGGTAACAGCGTCGGTAGCCAGGTTGTGGTGACTTCCAAGTCGGGTACCAACGCTCTTCACGGCAGCGCCTGGGAATTCCTCCGCAATCGGGACCTGAACGCGCGCAGTTTCTTCCAGCCGGTACGGCCATTCGACACAGAGAACCAATTTGGCGCCGCCGCAGGCGGGCCTATTAAGAAAGATAAATTGTTTGCATTCGGTTATTACCAAGGCCTCCGGGTTCGCCCGGAGTCCGGGTCTGCATTGGCGTTTGTGCCTACGTCCGCGCAGCGCCTAGGGAACTTCACCGCACTCAAAACCAATTTAAAGGATCCGGTGGACGCACTCACGGGCAAGCCGCTGACCGACGCCTCCGGGCAAGCTTGCGTTCAGGGGAACGTAATTCTCCCGGGCTGCCTCAATCCGGCTTCGCAGACCTACTTGAACAAGTTTATACCCCAATCACCGTCCGGCCAGGTGCTTACATTGAGTCCGGTGCCCGCCAATCAGTACAGCTATATGGGCCGAATAGATTACATACAGAATGCTAAAAGTACCTTCAATGGGCACTTTTTCGTGGACCATTATAGTGCGTCATTCTCCAACGGCAATATACAGCCGTATGAGATTGGCGACCGGACTAACCAAAGCGAAGACTTCGCTATATCTAACACGTATATTTTTACCAGTGCCCTTCTCAATGAGTTCACTGTCGATTATCTTCAGGCGAAGTCTCTAGATTCGCCCCTTACACAGACCCCGCCCTCTCAGCTGGGCGTAAAAATCCCCTTCGGAGATGGTGAAGGTCTAACCATCAACGTGAATGGTTTTTTTAACTTAGCTACGGCGAATCCGGCTTTACAGCAGTATAGAAATCCGCACTTGCGAGATACTATGACCTGGGTTCATGGACGCCACACGCTGAAGTGGGGATATGAAGGAATGAGAATGAGTTTCCGCCTGGATACGAATTTTAACACCAACACTGTGACGTTCAGCGGCGCTTATTCCGGAAATGCATTGGCCGACTTTATGTTGGGGAAATTTGACACCATGTCTGTCCGCTACGGTAGCGCTGAAGCGAATTATGTGCAATATAGGCAAAATTTCTTCGTGCAGGACGAATTCAAACTCACGCCCCGCTTTACGCTTACTGTGGGATTGCGATATGAACCGTATCTCGCGCCGCGCCAGAAATATGGTTTCTATACGGTTAACAATCTCGCGGATATGACTGTCATATCCAAG
>Ga0207674_10009781_pt1 | contig 10923 bp, 9 predicted proteins | sample KBSCornC72_FD_184303 | JGI IMG/M metagenome (GOLD analysis project Ga0207674, IMG submission 184303) | Corn rhizosphere microbial communities from Kellogg Biological Station, Michigan, USA - KBS Corn C7-2 (SPAdes) (version 2) | ecosystem: Host-associated > Plants > Roots > Rhizosphere > Soil ...
TGTCGACTGCAGTCTGAGTTGACCGTGTTTGTTCCGGGCTAATGTAGGCTGGCGTACCTATGATCTGGTCAATTTCTGTTTGCAGCGTCTGATCGATTAACTTCCCCATAGTCGCTTTGGCGATCCCAAAGTCGATGACCTTTGCTACGGGTGAGCCGTCATGCATGGTGACTAGGACATTGGATGGCTTGATGTCGCGATGGATGATCCCTTTCTGGTGCGCGTGTTGAATGGCTTGGCACACCTGAATGAAGAGCGAGAGACGCTGCGCAATGCTCATGCGACTTTGGGTGCAGTACTCCGTGATCCGAATCCCGCGGACCAGCTCCATCACGAAATATGGTCGTCCTTCGGGTGTAGCGCCCGCATCAAATACCTTCGCAATGTTTGGGTGGTCCAGGAGTGCGAGAACTTGCCGCTCCGCTTCGAACCGTGCGATGACGGCCTTGGTGTCCATCCCTGGTTTGATGATCTTCAGCGCGACGTGTCGCCGGACGGGAGTCGTTTGCTCGGCAAGGTAGGCCACACCACAGCCACCTTCGCCTAGCTCTTGGAGTAGGCGATACAGTCCGACTTGCCCCGATGCGGTCGGCGTGTCCATCAGCTGGTCGGCAATGAATGCACTGGCATCGCCAAAGGCCGCGAGCAGAACGGTCAATCGCGCGAGCAAATCGGCGTTGCTGCTGCATGCACGCTCCAGATAAAGCGCCCGCTCAGTCGCAGGTAAAGCCAAAGCAGCTGCGAAGAGGTCTTCTTCTTCTATTTCTTGATCGGGTCGCACAAACACAACGTCCACTCCGTGTTCGATTCAACGCTATCCGTGCTGTTTCGATGTGCCTACTTTGTTGCTGAAAAGCATTCTGCTACGAACGCCGGTAGTTGCTCCATTGGGGATGACCGATGCTATGCACCGGGTGGGATTTCGCTAAGAGGGGAAGCTCGCTGCCGTTGGGCAGCGAGCTGGGGAGAAAATCAGTCGCTTTAGCTCAGAGTGGACGCGCCAGAGGAACCGAGCCAGAGGAGCTGGCGTGCGTGTTCCACATGGCCACTATCTGGGCGCTCTGCTTCGAGTTCATTTCAAGCGCGGCGGACTCGACTGTCGTCACCGTTTTCGCCGGCTCGGAGTAATCGTTCAAGGTTGCCGATACAGCAGTGCCCAGTGTCAGGAGCGCGCCGGCGGCGATTGCAAGTTGCTTCTTCATGATTCGTTCTCAGAGTGGCTTGCGGGGAGCAGGCGCGCTTTGAACAAGAGTGGGCTGTTTGGCCAGCGTCAAGCTCGCAATCCGAGTGAGCAGGGGGCGCTTGCAGTGAATGAGACCCTCAGCCGACGCGCTTCCAGCCAAAAAAACACCCGCAACCGCGGCCAACGCGATCAATTTGGTACGCATGACAACTTTCTCCCCGCTAAAAAGTGATAGAAGACCGGTCTTGGACTTAATCTTGGTCGTTTACATAAGCCACGCTACCTGTGACGCAGTTCACAGGCAACCACTTATGTTGTGCGGTCAAGGCAGAATCAGGGGATTGCTCAAGTGGAAGCTAAGGGAACGACCCAGGGTCAACTTAACGTAATGCGGGTTACCTGTTGCCAAGATTGGCGGTCAGGTCTCAGGCCGCAGAGGGCCGACAGGGCACAATCCGCGGCAATTGGTGGGAATGCCGGGACTTTTCCGGGTTTGGGGCAGGCGGTCTGATCGACCGACTGGGGATGCAGAAACCGTCACCTATTAATACGGGTGCGGCCGCCGTTTGGCGGCCGGAATTGGCGCTGCGAAGGCAATCGCGCCTCGTATCCGGCTGCCTGGGTGCTGTGCTGTGACCGGCCCAATCCCGGCAAAGATTCATCCGCGCTGGCAGCGTCTGAACGAGCTGTTCTTCCATGCTGCTCGTCTGCAAGGCGCCGAGCGGCAAGCCTTCATCGCGCGCGAAACACTTGGCGAGCCGGAGCTCGAGCGCGAGCTGCTCGTGCTTCTCGAACGCGGCGACGAAAGAAAGTCTGGGCCTCCGACACGCACGTTGGGTGGTGGTCTTGCACTTGCGCCGCGCGATGAGCGACTGCTCGTCGGACGAGTCATTGCGAAGTATCAGTTGGTATCAGTGCTCGGCCGCGGTGGCGCCGGCACCGTGTTCCTCGGTGAGCGTGCCGACAAGCAGTTCTCGGGAAAGGTTGCTGTCAAAGTCGTCGATCGCTCGCAAGGCGCGGATCTCGGCATGCGCTTCCGCGCCGAGCGGCAAATCCTCGCGAGTCTCAATCATCCGAACATCGCCCGGCTGATCGACGCCGGCGAGACCGAGGATGGTCAACCGTACCTGGTGATGGACTACGTCGAGGGTCAGCCGCTCGATCAATACTGCGACGAACGCAAACTCGATCTCCGCAAGCGGCTGAAGCTGTTCATGGACATCTGTGGCGCTGTTCAGTACGCGCACCAGAACCTGATCATTCACCGCGACCTCAAGCCCGCGAACATTCTTGTTACGGCTGACGGCACGGTGAAGCTGCTCGACTTCGGCATTGCGAAGCTGCTGCACCAAGGCAATACCAGCAACACGGTGTCCGAGCTCACTCGGATGAATGAGCGTCTGCTGACACCGGAGTACGCGAGCCCGGAGCAAATCATCGGCGGTGCAGTTACAACCGCGAGTGACGTCTACTCCCTCGGCATCGTTCTCTATCGACTGCTTACTGGTTTGCGACCGTACGATCTGTCAGGCACGACCAGCCAGCTCGAAATGGAGCGCTCGATCTGCGTGGCCGATCCGCCGCGTCCGAGCGTGAACGTGCAGCGTGCGATGCAGGCAGGTCCGGCAGAAGGTGAGCAGGCGATCGCGGCCCTGGCGCTCGCGCGGAGCATGTCGCCGGAGCGAATGCGACGGCGCCTCGTTGGCGACATCGATGCGATCGTCATGCGCGCGCTGCGTAAGGAACCGCAACACCGTTACACGTCGGTGGAACGGTTCATTGCAGACATTCGCCACTACCTGGAGAACGAGCCGGTTCAGGCGCGCCAGGGGAACTGGGTTTACTACACGCAGCGGTTCGTGCGTCGGCACACCACTGCAGTGATCGCGAGCGTTGGCTTCCTGATCTTCCTGACTGGCGTCGCGATCGTGATGTCCATCCAGCGACAGAGCATCGCGGCAGCGCTCGAAAGAGCCACGCATGACCGAGAGCGAGCGGAAATCGTCTCGCAGTTCATGCTCGACGTATTCAGCGCCGCAGATCCGTTCATCAACTCAGGGAAGGAGCCGACAGCTCGCTTTCTGCTCGATCAAGCAGCGCGGAATATTCAGGCCGACTTGAGTCAGCAGCCGGAAGTGCGCGCACGGCTGCTCGAGGCGATCGGACGTTCGTATCGGCGTATGGGTCAGCCCGAACGCGCGGTGGCCTACCTGCAAGACTCACTGCGCCTCCAGCGCCAGTTCCTGCAGAAGGACGATGCGAATCTCGGCTCGATCGTCACGGAAATAGCAATCGCCTTGCGCAATCAGGGTCGCATTGAAGAGTCGGACGGCTATTTCAGCGAAGCGCAGCAGATCTCGCGTCAATCGAAGGATCAGCAATCGGAAGCGCACGCGAAACTCCTGGTAGATCTCGGGCGTCTCGAAAAGCTCCGCAGCAATCCAACGCAAGCGCTCGATCATCTCAACCAGGCGTTGAAGTTGATGCGCGCGATCAAGAATCCCAAGGATCCGGAGATTGGCGCGATTCTGGCGGAGATCTCGAATATCAAGGTGTGGCTCGACGACTTGGATGGCGCAGAGACCGCGGCACGTGCGGCGGTGGAAATCTATCAGTCGGTGCCGCCTGACTATCCTGACCGCGTGATGGCGGAGTACTACCTCGCGGACCTGTTTCTCAACCGCGGTCGAATTGAAGAAGCGGCGCCGCTGTTCGAACGCGTGCTAGCGGCGCAGCGTCGGCTCTACGGCGAGAAAAGTCGTGCAACGGCAGAGACGCTGGCGTCTCTTGCCCAAGTACGGGTCGCACAGAAGAACCTTCCTGGAGCGGAGAAGATGATCCGCGAAGCCTTGGAGGCGCACTATGAGTCATCGAGCACTGCGTACCGCGAGATCGGGTACCTGCAAACGATGCTGGGTACGGTGCAGATGAAAGAAGGGCGGTTTGCTGATGCCGAGCAGACGCTTCACGCAGCCCTTGAGCTCTTCGGTAAGAACATTCATGGCGATCACCAATACATGGCATCTGCCGAGCACTACCTGGGCGAGGCTCAACTCGCACAGGGCAAGTATCGCGAAGCCGAGGTCGTGCTGCGTTCAGCGGTCGAGCGTTGGAAACGTACTGGCGCTCCCATTTGGCGCTCCGCTCGGTCGGCGAGCGCGCTTGGCGAGGCGCTGCAGGGGCAAGGTCGCACGGATGAAGCGGAGCAGCTTCTGGTCGACAGCTACAAGGATTTGAACGCGGATCCAGGCGCTGACAATGACAGCAAGCGCATAGCGCGTGAGCGCGTCACGAAGTTCTACACGGCACTGGGTCAACGCCATAAGTTGAACACGCTGCTGCAGACATCCGGCAGCAATTCGACCGCAAGACAAAGCAGCACCAAGCCGGCAGCCGCACCGTCGGGCGGCTAGTCTCTCGCTACTCAGTGGCGAATCCACGTACCTTGACCCCGATCGCTGCAGGGATAAAAGGAGACGAGTTCGATCATTTGAATAATTGGATCCAATAATCCACAATAGCCACATGCTCACCCAGGCCATCGTCGAGCGCATCAAAGGCGCAATCGAAAGCGGCGCGCTGCAGGCGGGCAGCGCAATCGGTCAGCAGGAGCTCGCCGACCGGCTCGGCGTAAGCCGCCAGCCGATCCGGCAGGCATTGCCGCTGCTGATTGCCGAGGGCTGGATTCAGAGTCTGCCGAATCGCCGTCTGCAGATTCGCGAGCTCGCAGCCGAGGAAATCGACGAGATTTTTGCCGTGCGGCGTTTGCTCGAGCCCGTGGCCCTGGCCGCATCCATCGCGCACGCGACACCGGCGATGCTACGGCGCTTGAATTTCGCACACACAGAATACGCGGAGGCAGATACGCCGGCCGAGCTCGAGAGTGCGGACGTCGCGTTTCACGACGCGCTCTACTCCTGCTGCGGCAACCAGACGCTGCTGCGGCTCATCGAGCAGCTGCGGCGCTCATTGAAGCGTGTGTACGAGCTGAAGCCGACCGGCAGCGCCTTGCGCAAGAAGGCGATCGCCGAACATCGCAAGCTGGCGCAGCTTTGTGAGCAAGGTGACACACGTGCGGCGGCGGCCGCGCTGCTCGCACATCTCGATGCCGCTCAGGCAGCGATGCGCAAATCTCGGCCGCCGGCAGACGCCGGCAAGGTGACTCATCGTGGCAAAGCTTGATCTCGCGAAAACTCCGCAGCCGCCGTACTACGCGGTGATCTTCGCTTCCGTGCGTACCGCGCACGACAACGAAGGCTATGGGAAGGCCGCCGACCGGATGGCGGAGCTGGCGAGCGAGCAGCCGGGCTACCTCGGCGTGGACAGCGTGCGGGATGCGAATGGCGTCGGCATCACTGTTTCTTATTGGACCAACCCGGAAGCGATCTCCGCCTGGCGTCGCAATGCCGAGCACACGATTGTGCGCGAACAGGGACGCCGCAGCTGGTATCAGGAATACGAGTTGCGCGTGGCGAAGATCGAGCGCGCCTACGGCTTCAAGCTCTGACCTGACTGCGCGATCGCATTGTCGAGCAGGTCCTCGCCCATCGAGCGCGCCTTCAAGCACTCGGCAACGCTGGCACGATCCGTCGTCGGCCGTTCGAGGCAAATCACCTGTGCATGCAACATGCGCAGGACAGCCGCTCGACTCTCCGGATCGCCGCTCGTCTCGGCAAGCGCGAGCGCTTCGCCGCGGTTGAGCATGTCGCTGATCGTGACGGGCTTGTCCGCCTCTGCCGCCTCGGTGATCAGCATACCGAGGAACTCAGTGACAGCCGAATTGCGCGTCGCCAAGGCTAGAGCGCGATCGCGCTCTTGCGACGCGATGCGCGCCTGAACGAGCGCGAACGCGAGCGTCGTGCACAAGGTGACGACGGCAACGGCCGCCGCCGCAGCCACGACTCGATGCCGGGCGAGGAATTTGCGGCTCCGATAAATACTGCCGCCAGCGCGCGCTAGAACAGGTTTGCGACTCAGATAGCGCAACAGATCGTCGTGCAGCGCTTCGGCAGTCTGGTAGCGGCGTTCCGGTTCGGTTTGCAACGCCATCGCGAGAATGGCATCGAGGTCGCCGCGTAACTCCTTGCGCAGCGCGCCGGTCGCCAGCTCCGAGGCGCGAGGTACTCGGCCAGCGAGCGCAGCCTTGATGCGCTCGCCACGAGTCTTGAGTGTTTGGAGCGGATGACGGCCGACGAGCAGCGTGCACAGAAGCATGCCGAGCTGATAGACGTCGGTGGCAGTGGAGGGTAGCTCGCCGAGCAGCTGTTCGGGCGCGGCGTACTCAGGCGTGAGCACGATCTCATCGACGTGCGTGTGTAGCGACGCATCGTCCGCCGGCTGCTGCCCGCCGATCAGCTTCGCAATGCCGAAATCGAGCAGCTTTACCGTGCCGCCGCGGGTAACTAGCACGTTCGATGGTTTGAGATCGCGATGAACGACCAGGTTGCTATGCGCGTGAGCGACCGCAAGCACCGCATCCAGGAACAGACGAATGCGTGCATCGACATCGAGGCCATGCAAGTCGCAGTAGCGATCGATGCGGTCGCCGTCAACGTACTCCAGGACCAGAAACCGCCTGTCGTCCGCAGTCGAGCCGGCATCGAGCAGCCGCGCGATGTTCGGATGGGCGAGCCGCGCGAGCACCTGTCCCTCGCGGCTGAAGCGCTCCGTCAGCTTCTCCTGCGGAACGCGCGCGTCGAGGAACTTGATGGCGCATTGGGCTTCGAAGCGCCCATCGCTGCGGCGTGCGAGCCAGACCTCGCTCATTCCGCCCCGACCGAGCAGGCGCTCGATCGTGTAGTTGCCGATGCGCCCGCCGTGGTCCGTCAGGCCGACTGCCACTGATCCTCTTGATCGTTGATGAAGCGATTGAGCAGCAGGCGGGCCTTGTCCCAGTCACGCTGCACCGTGCGCTCGGAGACGTCGCGCAGCTGTGCAATCTCGTTGAAGGAGAAGCCGCAGAAGAACTTCAGATCGACGCACTCGGCGAGACGCGCATCGATCTTCGCCAGCGATTCGAGCGCCTCGTTGAGCTTCTCGATCTCCAGCGACTGCCGATCTTCCTGCGCGGCATGCGGCAGTTCGGTCGGCAGCGAGGTGATCTCGAATTCACCGCCGCGCTTCTGTGCGTGCCGGCTGCGCAGGTAGTCGACGATCAGCCCACGCATCGCACGCGCCGCGTACGACATGAATTGGCCGCAATCGCCGAACGCGAGTGACTCGCGATGCGAGATGTTGAGGAAGGTTTCGTGCAACAGCGTCGTCGGGCTCAGCGTGACCGCGGCGCCGCGCCGCAATTCCCGTTGCGCCATCCGATGTAGCTCTTCGTACAGCATTGCGAACAGGCGATCGCGCGCTTCCATATCGCCGGTGCCCGCCGCATGCATGATTGCCATGAGCCCGCTTTCCGTCATTGTGTGCAACCCTTGAGTCTACTGCCAGGACCAGTTCGGGGCGGGCGGCCCGCTGTAGCTGCCCGCTTCGGCCTGCATTCCTCCCGCTGAACCGCGGGGCTCCTAGAATGCGTCGGCTCGAGCATCAATGTGCGTATGTGCCGTCGATAGCGTGCAGGGTTTAACGCTCTGCGTCTAGGAATGTGAAGGACAACACTCGTTCGCAATCGGACTCGACATCGCGGGGCACCCTCGTGATGTCATGACAATGCAACGCGCCCCGCACGCGCACAGGGGTGTGCCCCCTCACGACTTCTATCGAAAAGCCGCCGCGAATCCCGACACGCAAGCGGTGCGAGGTTCGCGGTGTCCGATTGCGTTCCTGCATTTCGATTAGCCCCTAGCACGGGATTTCCCCGTGCAACAGTTCCTGGCGAGACAAGGGGAGTATCAAATCATGCGTATTGCTTCGATTGCGGCCGCGGCATCGTCCATCGGCCTGCTGGTCGCTCATACGGCGGGGGCCGCCGGTGCCGGCGACAACGAAGCCCTGGAGCAGATCGTCGTCACGGGCACGCGGGTCGCGAACCGCTCGGCCCTGGAAACCGCGGCGCCGGTCGACGTCGTGCAGGGAGAGCAGCTGGGGCATCTCGGCATCACCGAGATCAATCAGGCGCTCGCTGCGAGCCTGCCATCGTTCAATTTCCCGCGGCCCGGTCTGGCCGACGGCACCGATGCAGTGCGCCCGGCGACGTTGCGCGGCCTCGCGCCCGACCAGACGCTGGTGCTCGTCAACGGCAAGCGCCTGCACTCGGCGGCACTGGTGAATGTCAACGGTACGATCGGACGAGGCTCATCGGCGCCGGATCTGAACACGATTCCGAACGCGATCGTGCAATCGATCGAAGTGCTGCGCGATGGCGCTTCCGCTCAATACGGCTCCGACGCCATCGCCGGCGTGGTCAATCTGCGATTGCGCGAAGCGCGCGAAGGCGGCGGCAGCGACGTGACCTATGGCTGGCGCGATACGAATTTCGACGTTCGGACCGCGCCGGTGACTCAAGGAGGTGCGACCTGGTCGGCGCCACCGGTGTTGTCGCGTAGTCGCAGTGACGGTGAAACTCTGACAGCTTCGCTGTGGAAGGGCCTGGCGCTGACGGACTCCGGCTTCCTGACTGTCGCCGCCGAGTACAAGGATCAGGAGCACACCGAACGCGGCGGCTGGGATCATCGGCCGAATTATCCGGTCGTGAACGGCGTGGTCGATCCGCGCGAGGCGACGTTCGATCGCTTCGACTCGTGGTACGGCGAGCCCGAGATCGCGCAGAAGACGATATTCGCGAATGCTGGCTACGACGTGTCCGATCAGACTTCGCTCTATGGCTGGGCGAGCTGGCAGGACCGGCACTCGGTCGGCGCCGGCTTTTATCGGCCTGCCAGCGACGCGCGTAACATTCCTTCGATTTATCCCGACGGTTTCCTGCCGTTGATCGAGGCCGACGTCACCGACTACAACGCGGCGTTCGGCACGCGCTTCGAACTCGGCGCGTGGCAGATGGACAGCTCGCTGACCTACGGCTACAACAAGATGGAGTTCACGATCGATCACACGCTGAACCGTTCCATCGGGCCGACCAGCAAGACCAAGTTCGATGCCGGCGGTTTCGATTACGACCAGCTGGTGCTGAACGTCTCAGGCGTGCTGCCCGTCGAGGTCAGCGCCTTCGCCTCGCCGCTCAACGTGGCAGTCGGTCTGGAAGCGCGCCGCGAGACCTACTCGATCTTCGCCGGCGAGCCGGACTCGTACCGAAACGGCGGCGAGCGCCTGCCGGACGGCACACCCACCGCGCCGGGCTCGCAGGTGTTCCCGGGCTTCCGCCCCTCGAGCGAAGTCAACGAGGACCGGACTGCAGTGGGCGCCTATGTCGATCTTGAGGCGAAGCTGACTCAGGCGTTGCTTGCATCAATTGCAGTGCGCGGCGAGAGCTACTCGGACTTCGGCGAGAACGTCTCCGGCAAGCTGTCGTTGCGTTACGACTTCAACGAGCACTTCGCACTGCGCGGTACCGCGCAGAACGGCTTCCGCGCACCTTCGTTGCAGCAGCAGTTCTTCCAGACGACTTCGACCAACAACATTCCCGGAGTAGGGCTCGTCGACACCACGACTTTCCCGGTGGACGATCCCGTTGCGCGTGCGCTGGGTGCGAAGGACCTGGACGCGGAGAAATCGACGAATTTCTCGCTGGGGACGGTGCTGCGCTTCGGCAACCTCGACGTCACGATCGATGCTTACCGGATCGACATCGACGACCGCATTGTGTTGTCGGAGAACCTCACGGGTGCTGCGATACGCCAGTTCCTGACGAATCAAGGCTTCATCGGCGTCGGTGGCGCGCGCTTCTTCATCAACGGCGTGAACACGCGCACGGAAGGCGTGGACTTCGTCTTGAACTATCCGCTGGAGACGGCCGCGGCAGGACGTTTCGACTTCACGGTGGCGGCGAACTTCAACTCCACCGACGTGACGAAAGTACCGCAGGTGCAGCTGGCAGGCGTAACTCCGCCGCCCGTGCTGTTCGATCACCTCAACATCCTGACGTTCGAGGAAGGCACGCCGGAGGACAAGTACACCGCGACCGTGAACTGGAGCCTGGCGCGCTTTGGTGTAACCGCGCGTGCGACGCGCTACGGAGACGTGCTCGCGGCGGGAACCACGCCGGCAACGGACTTCACGCTGACAGCGAAGACGCTGATCGATCTCGAAGCGCGGTTCGACTTCACGGATCACATTCGTGCCGCGTTCGGCGCCGACAATCTCACGGACGAATATCCGGATGCGAATCCGGCGCCGCTGCTCAATCCCAACGGAACGCAGTCGTTCAACAACTACTCGCCGTTCGGCCGCTCCGGCCGCTTCGTGTACGGCAAGTTGAACTACCGCTTCTAACGGCCTAACGGTCCAACGCGCGCGCCTGGACGAGGAGCGGATGCTCCTCGTCCACGGTGTGCGAGAGCTGATCGATGGCTTGGGCGAGCGCGGCCCGCGACTTTTCCGCTTGACCGAGATCTCGCAAGGCGCGGGCGAGCTTCAAGTATGAGTGGCCGGTGTTCGAAGAGTAGGGCAGACCGCCCTGCATCTCGATGGATCGCGCGAGCGCACGCCGCGCGCTTTCGGCTGCACCTTTGGCGTCTCCCGTGCGCAGCTGCAGCTCTGCGATGGCCCAAGCGGCCGAAGCGAGAACCGCCGGATGTACATCGGCGATCGCGCGACCTAGCTGGATCTGCGCGGCGCCGAAGCGTCCAGCCACGACATCGAGTCGGCCTTGTATGAGCGCAACGGTCGCTTGC
>Ga0207674_10009783_pt1 | contig 10921 bp, 19 predicted proteins | sample KBSCornC72_FD_184303 | JGI IMG/M metagenome (GOLD analysis project Ga0207674, IMG submission 184303) | Corn rhizosphere microbial communities from Kellogg Biological Station, Michigan, USA - KBS Corn C7-2 (SPAdes) (version 2) | ecosystem: Host-associated > Plants > Roots > Rhizosphere > Soil ...
TGGAGCAGCACTATAGCGAGCTGTGTCGCCGTAATACCTTTGCGCAGTTGACCGTCGACGTGAGTGTGCGCGATGGCTTCGTGCAGCCCGATCTGGAAGTGACGACGCGCCGGCGCTTTCGCGCCCCCGACCCCGAGGGGTAAGCCATGCCCGTGCTCAATGATCTCCTCACCTATCTGGCAGCGCAGGGGCTCGGCACGCTGGCCGTCGATCTCTTTCTCTACGGCATTCCGCAGGATACGCCCGAGATCCTGATTCGCGATGCCGTGCTGGCGCTCATTCCCGTGCCCGGCCTGCCCCCGCTGCGGGTCCAGGACGGGTTGCCCGCGTCGGTCGAACAACCGCTGGTGCAAGTGCTGGTGCGCGGCACGCCCTATGGGTTTCAGTCCGCGATGGCTCGGGCGATCCAGGCGTGGACCGCGCTGGGCAGTGTGAGTAATCAGACCCTCAGCGGCGTGGCCTATCTCAGCGTGAGTCCGCTGCAATCCCCGTGGCTGCTGCGGACCGATGAGCAGGTGCGGCCCTATATGGTCTTTACCGTGCGCGTCATGAAGGCACTCGGGTAGCGCACACGAGGAGGCGGTGATGCGAGGATGGCTCTGGCTCCTGCTGGTGGGCATGATGACCTGCTCGGCCCATGCGGCCGATCATAAAGCGCCCACGCTCCAGATTACGGCGCCCACGACGAGCACGACCTATACCACGACCGCGACGAGTGTCACGCTCGGCGGCACGGCCGCCGACCCGGGGGGCGGGGTGACCCAGGTGACGTGGCGCACGAATCAGGGCGGGAGTGGGACGGCGACCGGGACCACCAGTTGGTCCTTCGGACTGACGCTGGCGGTGGGGACCACGCAAGTCACGGTGACTGCGCATGATGCCGCCGGGAATACCGGCAGCGATAGTCTGACGATCACCGTCATGGCCCAGGCCCCGCAATGGACACTGGCGTGGGACGATAGCAACACGCAGGGCGACGCGTTTCAGATGGAACGGTGCAGTGCGGCCCTGTGTACCGATGCCTGCACGATGGCGCCCGTGGCCAGTCTGGCGGTGACGGATCGCACCTGGACGGATACGCAGGTGGTGGCGGGTGTGCCGTATCACTACCGGCTGGCGATGACACTGGGGGGACAGGTTGGCCCCTACAGTAACGTGGCCTGTACGCCATAAGGGACTCAGTATGGCGTTTCGCTTGTATATTGTGCCGGTGATTGGCACGGGCAGCGGGCGTGATGATGCACGGCGCCCGAAGTATTTTGAGACGCTGAGTGACTGGTCCGCGATGGATTATGGCTTTGAGCCGGTCATGGTGGTCGGCGCCGACCTCAGTGTCTCCGACGATGCTAGCGTGAGTGCGCAGCCCGACGTGACGGCCCTCCCCTTTGATTTGGCGCCGCAGCTCACGAGTGGCCAGGTGACGGCCGTGCGCAACGCCCTCGAAGCTTTGCATATCCCGGCCTTGTGGGTGACGACCGCCGATACCTGGCTGGGGGTGGTGCGGAGCGTGCTGGGCATGTTCAGCTTCCTCCAGCGCTTTGGCGGCATCTACGCGCAGCAAACGGGGAACGTCCCGCCCTCGATGTTTAGTGGCGGGGTCACCTTGAATACGACCTTTGGCAGTTTGCCGCTGGCGGTGCGGACCGCACTGATGAGTACCGCCGACAGTTTTGGGATCAGTACGGCAGGGCTTACGGCCAGTACGACGGTGCGGGTCATCTTGAAAAATTTGGCGGATACGTTTGGGGAACGCCCCTACAACTTCAATGGGGTGCTATTGTGAGGCGGGACATGGAGCAGCGCGGCACGCATGGCGTGGCCCACTGCTCCCGCCCGACAGCGCCTTCGATGTGTGCAGTCTCCACAGGGGTGGCATCCTGCTCCATAGCCCAGCTACTGCCGCAACGCAGCGGAGTGTATCACATGCAGTCACGCGCTGCACACAGGAGAGGTTGATGCGAGGAAACGTGGGACGCAGGGTACTGGGCGTGCTGGTCGTGTGGGGCCTTCTGGCGTCGGTGGCCCAGGCGACCTTGCCCTCGAATGAGCTCTGGCGCGAAGGGTTGCTCAACTACCGGGTCGGGTATGGCCGCCTTGCCACGGGCGGGGCGGGCGGCTCGTTGTGTACCGTGAGCACTTTGAATGATGCGGGGGCGAATAGTCTGCGCGATTGTGTGACGCGCAGTGGGCCGCAGTGGATTATCTTTTCGGTGTCGGGCACGATCAATCTGGCCTCGACGCTCGCCATGCAAGGCTTTAATAATAATCACGACAAGACCATTGACGGGCGGGGGGCCAATATCATCATCGCCAGTGCGGATTCGGCCTTCCAACTCAGTGCGGTCCATAATTGGATTATCCACAACGTCGCGTTCATTGGGGTGCATACCTGGTCCTTGCGCTTTCTCGGGGGCTCGCAGACCATCTGGATAGACCATGTCACTCTCTCCGACAACACGGATGGCGTCAACACCGCCGTCTCCATCGGGGGGTGGGGGGGCGAGACCGACGCGGCGTCGCGCGACATCACCATTTCTTGGTCGCAACTCATCAAGGCGGGCACGAACGACCGCTATATTCTGTGTGGCCCGGATTTTGGGGCCACCGATCATCTGAATACCCGCGTCACCCTGCACCATAACTGGTATAACCACAGCTATGTGCGCCATCCTGAGCAACGCTATTGCCGCACGCACAGCTTTAATAACTACTTTGATCAAAATACCATTGGGTCACAGACCGCCGATGACGGGCAGATGCTCTCCGAAAATGACATCTATAATGGCCAGCCCGGCGGCTATCCGCGCATGACCTGTACGGCCTTTGTGCCGCCCGAGCCCGACACGCCGGGTGGCAACTGTAAAGTCGTCGGGCAGTGGTCGGTGACCGGGGCCGAGACCTATGCGGAACGCAATCCGGGGACGACCTGGACGCCGTCGTCGGATTATAGCTATACGCTGGAGACCGCCAATGCGGCCTTGCGCACCGCGCTCACGGACACGACGACGGGTGCCGGGCGCGTGGACAATCCGTATCAGACGGTCACGGTGCCCGGGGCCGTGCTGCTCGTGAAGCTGGTCATGGGGGAGGGCACGGGGACGAGTGTGGCGGATACCAGTGGCAACGCCCTCACCGGGCAACTCTGCGAGGGGACGACCTGTCCCGCGGCCGGGCCGGTCTGGCAAGCACAGCGCCTCCTCTTTGACGGGGTCAATGATGGGGTGAAGATTCCGGCCAATGCCCTGTTCGGCGTGACCGGCGATCTGACCATTGGCATGCGCGTCAACTTCGATAACCTGACCAATGGCAATGGGCTGTGCGCCAAAACGTCCGTGGGCCAAGCCCCCTATGATTGGGTCTTCTGGCTGGAGGCGAACACGCTCTGCTTTGCCTTTGGGGGCTCGGCGCCGGGCTTGCTCTGTAGTACCGGCACCCTGACGGATCTGGCCAATGAGCATCTCGTCGCGGTGACCAGGGCCGGAACCACGGTGACGTTCTGGATTGACGGGGTGAGTGCGGGGTCCGGGACGATGACGGGGACGATGAGCAATAATAGTGTCCCGGTCTGGTTTGGCACCGATACGATTGGCTATCTGCTGGGCACGATGCGCGATGCGCGGATTTATACGGGGGCGCTCACCCAGGCGCAACTCGCGGCGTGGCAGGCCGAAAGTCTCGTCCTGAACGCCCCGACCAACCTGCGCGTGGTGCCGTAACCGATGACCACCATCGCGACCGACGCCTTCACGCGGGCCAATAGTGGGACGCTCGGGGCCAACTGGGCGACGCCCGGCGGCCTCAATGCGCTGCAGATTGTCTCCAATGCCTGCCAGGGGACGTCGGGCAGTTCGGGCGGGGCGTACACGGGGGCGGGGGCCATGGCGCTCGATCACTGGGCGCAATGTACCTACAATGCCACGGACGATGGCGGGCCGACCGTGCGCATGGCCTCGACCGGGTCGGGGGATTTTTACTTTGTGGATGCGTGGTCGGGCACCTCGGTGGCCCTCTCGAAACTGGTCGCGGGCACCTGGACGATTGTCTCTAGCGTGACCTTTGCGACCCCGGTGAGTGGCGATACCATCTATCTCGAAGCGCAAGGGACCACGCTCCAAACGCGGCAGAATGGCACGCTGCGGCATAACCTGACGGATAGTGCCATCAATGGCTCGACGGTCGGGGGGCCGTATGGGGGGCTTTTTACGGCGACGACCACGCAGGTGCTCGACAATTTTGCGATGGGCGATTTTACGGTCAATCTGCCTCCCGGAGAACATCCCGGCATGACCATGGCCGTCCAACGCCGCGCCTATTGGTAAGGAGTCTGCATGTCCCTCTATCTCGTGGGCAATGGCCCGATGCAAACGACCGCCGCCTTTGCCGCCGTGACGACGGGCACGGCCATCAAGACCATGCTCCAACTCCGCCCCCTGGTGCTCCTACGGATTGTCGAATGGGGCATTAGTTTTAATGGGGCAGCCCTGGCCACCCCGATTGTCGTGGAACTCATCGAAACCGGTACGGTCTTTGCGACCGTGACGGCGTCCGTCGAGGCCGATATCACCAAAGTGAGCGACCTGGCTGCCGTCGCGGCGACCGTGATGACCCTGAGCACCACGGGGACGGGCTATACGTCCACGGCGGAGGGCACCATTACCAGTGTGCGCAACCTCGATGCGCCGCAGTTTATTACCGGGCTCAGTCAGCCGTTTATTAAACAGTTTCCGCTCGGCATGGAGCCCGTGTGCAATATCGGCAACTCCACACGCATACGGGTGACGGCGCCTGCGGCCCTGAACTGTTATTGCTACTTCAAGATTGCGAGCTAGTCCAGAAAGGACGTATCATGCGACTCGGGCGTGGCTTTTGTTTTCCTCCCCAGACGGCGTACTGGTGGCAAGACCTCCCGGTGATCGCGGTGGCGGGGCCCCCGTTGGGCTCTCTGGCCCTCAGTGGTGTGGGCGTCTAGGAGCATCACGTGTCACAAGTGCATGTGCTCGAATATACCGAGGGGCGCTTCCGCTGTTTGCTCCATACCGCCACGCCGGCGGGGAATAATGCGGCGGGGATTCCCTGGAGTACCGTCTTCCTGGTGACGGGGCGCAGTGGCCGCACGGCGATGGTGGAAGGCACGGACCCTGGGCAGATTACGGCTGCGGAGCAGGCGCAGATCCGGGCCGGGACGCTCCTGGAATTCGAGGTCCTGATTGACGCGGCCCCGACGATCACGGCCGCCCAACTCCAGACGTTGCTGCAAAACCAGGCGCCTGCGTTTGTGACCGAGCAACTGACGGCCTGGCAGCAGAGTTGTCGCTTCTATGGCGCTGTACGCTAAAAAGAAATAGACTATGCCGTTATCGTACATTCAGGTCCCTCCCGATTCATCGGGCAAAAAAACCTCGACGCGCCAGCTCGTGATTGGTGCGGACACGGTGCAGCGGCAGCATGTGGAAATTGGCCTGACCTCGCCGCAGATTACCTACGCCACCTCGGCCAGTCTCGCCACCGGGGCCAGTGTGACGCTCGACAGTGCGCAACTCACGGCCGCGACCACCGGGCGCCTCTGGGGCGTGGACGTGATCTGCGCCGCACCCTTCAAGGCGGAAGTGTACACGGTTGCCAATGGCACGCCCTCCACGATCAAGGGCCTGGGCATTACGAACGTGGGGTACTGGGAGTTTCGCCCGCCGCATGCCGGCTTTATTACTGTCCCCTATTCTGCGACGGCGGGCCTGGATGGCTTTCGCGTGATTGTGACCAATCTCGGGGTGGTCGATGATAGTGATTGTTCTGTTTTGTTCTATTTCGATGAGGAACTAACTTGATGTGTAAAGGCAGCAAGTTTCTCGCTACATTCATTCTTGCTATGTTTGAGGTCATGCTCCCATAGAATGAGCAACGGGATGTTGCGATGTGTGAGGTAGGAAGCTTTTGAGGCATCCACGCGTAGGCGATTTGCTTGTATCTTGTTGATAGGACCATCGGGATAGAGAATGGGATTTGCGTGCCAATAGTCACCGTTTACCTCAATAACTTTATGATAATCTGGCAGATAGAAATCAAACGAATAGTGGCCAAATGTCCATTCTTGCACGTAGGCGATCTGCATGGCCGTCAACATGGCAGCAACTTGCAATGTTGGTCGACTGTTGGATTGAGGATACGCGAGATTTTCATACGCCTTCAACATGTCTGCACGCTTGCGCTCTCTCCACAACGGGTCTTCGGCAATTTTCTTCATGGTGGCGCTTTGGTTCTCACGATAGGCAGCAGTGCGGTAAATATGCGTAGGCAAATAGGTAGGCGGGGGCTTCTTGTCCCACTTGCTTGTAGAATAGCGAATCGTTTCACCACAGCCACATTCACAAAGCTTCTCATGCCATTCTTTGGGTTTTGCTCGCTTGCCACGTTCCACGGCTTTTTCATGCGCACCTGGGAGCGTGGCAAGCAAGCGAAGGGCAGCGCTCGTTTTGGCACGCGATTCTGGAGTGCGCCGCACAAGGGTCGATGCGTTTGTTCGAGCAGCTTGCAGGTCAGCATCAGCTTTCATGCATGCGCGAGAGCAATATTGCGGCAGGGCTCCAGGTGGACGCATTCTTCCAATGCTTTCAGTCCCACAGGTTTTGCAGATGAAGGGCGTTTTTTTGTACCATCCGAACGGTTTCCCATCCGCAAGAGTATGTGCCTTACGTGTTGCTATTCGCTGGATATGCCACTCAGGGTCCGCATGCAGACACGCTCTCGAACAATACTTGGGGACAGTTTTTTCATTACAATGTTTTGTCGTCAATTGGCCACAGGTTTTGCAGTTAAACTCAAATGTTTTATAGCTCATGTGAAAGAGTATAGTACAGATTTGATATATTTGCATTCTTTTATTATGAGGCAATGCCTCTATGGCTGATCGACGTGGTGGGGCGAGTGTCCTGGCGCTCCCGGGCTCCTTCCCGACGTACTATGCGGTCTTTGATCGCATCGTCCCCGGCGCCAACAAGTACATGGCGACGCTCTTTAACACGAGCACGACACGCAAGGTCGTGGTGACGCATGTCTGGCGCTTCAACTGGCAGGTGACGGCGGTGACCGGCATCTTGCTGGAGCAGTACCTAGCCCGGATTACCGCCCGGACCGCAGGCACGGGCGTCACGATCTTTGCCGATGACACGGCCGATACCCTGTCGGCGGGCATTAGTGCCGACACCAACAGTACCAGCGTCACAGAAGCCCATATTATCGAACGGTCCTTCGCCGCATCGGAAGAGATTGCCCTCGCGGCGACCGGCATTGTGCTCAGTGGCGCGACCGATGACGCCAGCGAGATTATCTACCAACGGCGGGAAGGCCAGCGCGGCCTCACCTTGCGGCAGAATCAGGGGATTACGGTGCGCAACGTCACCAGTAGCACGGTCGGCAGTGTGAGCTATATCATTGAGTTTTTTGACATTCTTGCCTAGAGACCGCCATGACGTACTTTGCGAATACGATGACCCTTGAAGCGGAATATACCACGAGCCAGACGGACACACTCATCATTACGGCGTCGGCCACACAACAAGTCGCGATTACCGAGATTACCGCCGTCCTCGATGAGGCGGTCACGGTGAATGGCGTGGGTTTTCGGGTGGGGTGTGGCACGCCGGGCACCCCGACCGCAGCGGGAGTGGTGCTCAGTCATGCGGGTCTTATGCCAGGCCAGTCCGTCAGTCGCGGCACGGGGGCAGGCGTGCTCGCCGTCGGCGATCTCAATGAGGATTTGCGGATCACCTGTGAGAATCCCGTGGGCGGAGCACTCCGTATCCTGGTCTCGTACTTCATCGTGGAGCAGACCTGATGCCACTGCCGATTGATGGTGCCATTGCGCATGATGCGGTTGACGCGGGCAAGCCGCTCAAAATTGGGGGCAAGGCGACCAGTGGGGTCCCCACCGCCGTGGCCACGGCGGACCGGGTCGATGCGTTCTTTGACCTGTTGGGGCGTTTTGTCACGAGCCCGTACATGCCGCCCCAGGTGCGCAATGCCGATGTGGTGGGGCCGAAGACCGTGACGCTCACCGCGACCACCAATGCCGCCGTGCTCGCGGCCCCCGGTGCCGGGCTCTCGCTGCACATTACGCGCATCAAAGTGGGGAACACATCGGCCACACTCAGCCGCATTGACCTCGTGGAAGGGGGCACGGACGGGGCCAGTGATGGCACGATTGTCGATTCCATGCCGCTCGCGGCGAGTGGGGGCGGCTATACGTTCGACTTTGATCCACCGTATAAACTTCCGGCCAATACGGCGTTTAAGGCACGATTAGGCGTAGGCGTAACAGATATACGGCTGAATCTTATGTATTACACATCGGCCTAGTATTTCTATGCATACATGACAAGGAGACGGAGTATGACGGTGGCTCTGTGGAACGATTTCTGGACGGTCACGGAGTGGACGGACCCCGCCGGGAGCCTGCTCCTCTGGGCGCATAGTGGTCAGGATACCCATGTCGCGCCGCTCCTGGCGCAGTAAGGAGGGCTATGGCTCGCCGGGTCTATACGCTCAGTTGTAGCGGCGTGACGATTGCCAACCAGGCGGTCACCCTCGCGTTTCTCAACCCTGGGGCGTCCTGCGGCTTTGAGATCCTGCGCGTGCTCGTGTCGCAGCGCACGACGATTGTGCCGCCCGCGAGTGCCATGCAGGCGATTCAACTGAACAGTCAGGTGACGGCCTTTCCGACCCTCGTCTCGGCCACGCCCGCCCCGCATGTCATTGGCGCCCCGGCCTCGCAGATTGCGGGCGGCACGACCGGTGCGGCGGGCACGGCGGGTGTCAATGCCTCGGCCGAAGGTGCCGGGGCCAAAACCGTGATCATCGCCGATACCTTCAATGTGCTCAATGGCTGGCAGTGGGTCGCGACCCCGGACGAGCGCATTGAGTGTGAAGCCGGCGCCGCTGCGGGCTTTGGCGTGCATCTGCCGGTGGCGCCGATCCTGCTCACCGGCTGGACGTGCATGGTGACGTATGTCGAGGGTGGGTGATGGGACGACAACGCTGCATGGCGCACAACGCACGAGGGATCGCCGTAAAGACACGCAGGCGAATAGAAGCAGGGCTGGCGCAGTGGGATGATCCGTCCTCGGACGCACGCCAGCGCTTTGACGCATCTAAGCGGGAGTGGGATGAACGACTCCAGCCTATCACTGATGCACTAGAGGCCTCGGAACGGCTGACGGCATATGATCTCATATTCCGCATCAACTAGTAAACATTCTACCGAGAAGGACGCTGGCGATGTCCAACGTACTTGACCATGGCCCGATGACCCCGTTTCTGCTCCCGACCCTGCTGGCCGAGCAACTGGACGCACACGAATTTGCGGCCCTGACGCGCCACTACCTGCTGCGGAAACAAGGCTATGCGCGGCGCGGTGTGGACTATGGCGGGCTCACGTCCGTGCTGGCCCCGCCCGTGGTCGCCCCGGCGCGGGTGCGGTTTAAGGATGTGCGCACGGGGCAGTGGATCGAGGGGGTCAGCGAGCCGAAGATCGATTGCAACGCGTTTCGTATGGACCTGAACGTGCGCGCCTATGAGCCATGCCATAATCGTGATCACTGGGGTATCCCCGGCGGGTGCGCCTGCGACAAGACCCTCATTGGCATGCGCGAAGGGCCGGCCAATCTCCTCGTCAATAACTTTGCCAAGCTGGTACAGGTGGGCCTCTTCGGGCAAGCGACGACCATCAATGATACGGCCAATACGCCGCGCTCAATGACGATCACCGTGCTCGGTGGCGGCATCACAAGTAAGGTGGGGTGGGCAGGGACGGGTGCGACAGCGGCCACGGTTGCTGACGTTGCGATGCAGACGCCCACCGAATCTGCAGCCCTGACCGTGAACGCCGTCTCAGGGGCAGGAGCAACAGGTACGTATACTGTGACCTATACCGTAACGGCTGGTTCAGCTAGGTCTTATGTGGAAGTGGGCATGATCGTGACGACCACCACAAATGCATGGCCCTTTCTCATTTCGCATGATTCATTTAGCGCTCTTTCAGTCAGTACTAGTGGCACGCTCGCAGTGACGTACTCGATCACAAACGCCTAGTCTATTTAGGTATCTGGCGATGGCGACGGTGTCCAAATTGTCCAACTGGCATTGTGAGGGCATCAGTATCAGACCATCCGTTATGTTTGCGATATAAGATGGTTTGCCGCTTGATGCCTGTATCGACTTCCCATGCAGCCGCACATTGAGTAATGCCATTATGCGTGAGCATGTAATTATTGCTTTTGTTTCTATTCTGCGTTTGGCGAGTTTCCCATGTGCAATTGTCTGGCTCATAATGACCCGTATTGACTCGGCGCTCTATCGTATGATGCTTGGTAGGTCGCGGCCCCATATCAGCATAGAACGCCTCAAAGGAATGCGCCCAACGCTCACATACGTGGATACCGCGTGCCCCGTAGTCCGCATACGATTTTTGCTTAGGATTTGTGCAGCGCTGAATCATCGCATTCCAAATACGATACTCCGGCGTCGCGCTTTTCCCGTGCGTAAGATGTCCTGGAAAGTCTTCTTTCCAACAGCCGCACGATTTCGAGTTGCCACTTCTAAGATTATCCGCAAGGCAGGGAACGACATTGCCGCAGGCACAGTCACAAATCCAGACAGCATGCCCGGCGGTCGTATAGCCTCGAAAGCCTATAACAATCAACCGTTCAAACTTTTCGCCGGTCAGATCTTGAGTTGTAGGCCTCAGAATGGTAGATATATACTGCATCGACGCTACTCCTGCGTAGTAGTGGAGGTGCCATGCCCCAGGCCGGTCACACGGCGCTGGGGTTTTCACTGTCGGATGCCGAGTATACGCGAGGACAGATGTGCAAGCAAGAGGAAAGGACGTGTCCAATGGCCGAACCGCTTCTCCTCTCGCATGAGGACT
>Ga0207674_10009784_pt1 | contig 10920 bp, 9 predicted proteins | sample KBSCornC72_FD_184303 | JGI IMG/M metagenome (GOLD analysis project Ga0207674, IMG submission 184303) | Corn rhizosphere microbial communities from Kellogg Biological Station, Michigan, USA - KBS Corn C7-2 (SPAdes) (version 2) | ecosystem: Host-associated > Plants > Roots > Rhizosphere > Soil ...
CCGCCGGAGTTCAGGCGCCGCTTCCGGGGCCGGATCCTCGTGCACGACGCGGAAGCCGAGGATCTCGTCGCGCTCGGCGACGTCGACGGCATCCCGCTGCGCGTCAACCGCGCGCTCGTCGAGACCGACCTCGTCCTGCCTGTGACCGCGGCCGAGACGGTCGTCGACGGCGGCCCCGGGGCGTTACTCGGCACGACCGGCCCGGAGTCGCTGCGCGCCGCGAGCTCACCGTCTCTCCTCGAGGCGAGCGGGTCGCAGGGCTGGAAGCTCGCGCTCGAGCTCGAGCGGCGGCTGCAGCAGCGCGTCGCGTTGACGGCGGTGTCGCTCGCGCTCAACCTGACGCGGATCGCCGGCCCGTTCACCGGCTACCCGCACGACGAGGAGGCCGTCGACCGGCTGCTCCGGTCGCGCGTCCGCTGGCTCTTCCAGCTTGCGCCGGGACTGGTGCGGCAACGCATGCTCGACCGCCTGCCGCGAGAGTTGACCGCGGCCGCGGCCTACGGCGGCACGCCGTCGGTCGCCCACACGGAGGCGCTGCTCCGCGGGACGGTCTTCAAGGGCTGCACGCTCGACGAACCGCTCGACGCGGTCGTGATCGGGATCCCGCCGACGACGCCGTGGATGCCGCGCGAGCGGCCGAACCCGATCACCGCCGCGTACCTCGGCCTCGGGCTCGCACTCCGGCTCTGGCGCAACGCACCGCTCGTCGCCGACGGTGGCACGGCGATCCTCGTGCACCCGCTGCTGCGCCGCTTCCCGCGCCCGACGCAGACGCCGTACCGCGCCGCGATGTTCCAGAGCGAGGAGGAAGCGGCGCAGGACGAGCGCGCACTCGCCGACTACCGCGCGGGCCACGCGTGCCACCCGCTGCAGCCCTTCCTCGAGCGCAGCGCGAGCGACGCGGTCGCGCAGCGGCTCGGCGCAGTCCTCGTCGCCGGCTGCCGCGACGCCCAGGCCGCGCGCCAGCTCGGGCTCGTGCCGGTGCACGGTCTCGGCGCGGCCCTCGAGATGGCACGAGGTCGCGGCGCACGACGAATCGGCTACCTCGTCGCGCCGCCGTACTTCCCGGTGACGGTCGGTTAGGTCTCGCCGAGGTACGTCTTGCGAACTTCTTCGTTCGTCTTCAGCGCGGCGGCCTTGTCGGCGAGGACGATGCGGCCCGTCTCGAGCACGTAGCCGCGGTCGGCGGCGTCGAGCGCCATCAGCGCGTTCTGCTCGACGAGCAGGATCGACGTGCCCTGCTCGTTGATCTGGCGGATGATCTCGAAGATCCGCTCGACGAAGATCGGGGCGAGCCCGAGCGACGGCTCGTCGAGGAGGAGCAGCTTCGGGCGCGCCATCAACGCTCGGCCGATGGCGCACATCTGCTGCTCGCCGCCCGACATCGTCCCGGCTTTCTGGTGACGCCGTTCCTGCAGGCGCGGGAAGAGCTCGAACACGCGGTCCATGTCGGAGCGGATCTCCGACTTGTCGTTCCGCTGGAACGCGCCCATCTCGAGATTCTCGGTCACGCTCATGCGCGGGAACAGCCTGCGCCCTTCCGGCGACTGCGCGATGCCGCGCTTCACGATCTCGTGGGGCGCGGTCGTCGTGATGTCGAGGCCCTGGAAGCGGATCGACCCCTGCCGCGGGCGGTTGAGCCCGTTGATCGAGCGCAGAGTCGTCGTCTTGCCGGCGCCGTTCGCACCGAGCAGCGTCACGATCTCGCCCTCGTTCACGGTCAACGACACCCCCTTGAGCGCGTGGATCGAGCCGTAGTAGGTGTGGACGTCGCCGACCTCGAGGATCGGGGTTCCCGTGCCGTTCGTACTCATGACAAACCCTGCCGCTTCATGTCCTCCACCGCCGCCTTGCCGAGATAGGCCTCGATCACGCGCTCGTTCTTCTGCACCTCGCGCGGCGAGCCTTCCGCGATCTTCTCGCCGTAGTCGAGCACGGACACGCGATCGGAGACGCCCATGACGACGCGCATGTCGTGCTCGATCATCAGCACGGTCAGCTTGCGCTCGTCGCGGAGGTGATGGCCGACGAACTGGGTGAACTCCGCCGACTCCTGCGGGTTCATCCCTGCGGTCGGTTCGTCGAGCAACAGCAGCTGCGGCTCGGTCGCGAGCGCGCGCGCCACCTCGAGCTTCCGCTGCTCGCCGTACGGCAGGTTCTTCGCCGCCTCGTGCGCCTTGCGGCGGAGGCCGACCTCCTGGAGCAGATCGAGCGCCCGCGCGCGCGCCGCCGCTTCCTCGCGCTTCACGAACGGGGTGCGGATGATCGAGTTGAACAGGTTGGCCTTCATCCGTGTGTGCATGCCGACCATCACGTTCTCGATCGCCGACATGTTCTGGAAGAGGCGGATGTTCTGGAACGTGCGGCCGATGCCCCGCGCGGTGATCGCGTGCGGGGGCTTGCCGGTGACGTCCTCGCCGAGCAACATGATCGAGCCGGCGGTCGGCTTGTACACGCCGGTGAGCATGTTGAAGAAGGTCGTCTTCCCCGCGCCGTTCGGGCCGATCAGCGAGATGACGCGGCCGCGCGGCACGGTGAACGAGACGTCGTTGACCGCGATCAGCCCGCCGAACTCCTTGCGGACGTCCTCGGCGACGAGCAGGTCGTCGTTCGTGTCGCTCATGCCTCTGTCCCTGCGTGCGTCGAGTCGTACAGCGGCTCGTCGTGGACGCCTTCGTGGAGCTCTGCGGCTCTGCGTCGCGACGGGATCAGCCCTTCGGGTCTGAACAACATCACGACCAGGATGATCAGGCCGTAGATGCCGGACGCGTAGAGCGGCACCTCGAGGTTCGGGTGCCAGTGCCCCACGTGCACGTTCGAGTTGATCCATGCGCCGGTGTTCGCAAGCCCTTCGCGATCGAGATACGCGAGGAATGCCGCTCCGACGATGACACCCCAGATGTTCCCCATTCCCCCGAGGATCACCATGCAGAGGATGAAGACGGAGATGTTGAAGAAGAAGTCGCCGGGGAACGTCGCGCTCTTGAAGATCGCGTAGTACGCGCCGGCGATCCCCCCGAAGAAGGCGCCGCTCGCGTAGGCCCAGGTCTTCGTGCGCATCAGCGGGATCCCCATCGCCGCTGCGGCCGTCTCGTCCTCGCGGATCGCGATCCACGCCCGGCCGAGCCGCGAATACTGCAAGCGCAGCGAGCAGAACACGGTGATGAGGAGCAAGACGATTGCGACCCAGAAGAACAGGTCGGTCGACTGGAACTGATGACCCAGGTGATTCGCCTTGCAGCACGTGAGGAAGTTCGAGGGGAGGACGCCGCCGGTCCACCCCGACAGCTTGTTGCCGAAGCCGATCGAATCGAGTGGCGTGATCCCGTTCGGGCCGTTCGTCAGGTTGACGCCCGTCCCGAAGAAGTTGTCTCCGTTGCGCGCGATCTGCGGGAGGATCTCGCCGAAGCCGAGAGTGACGATCGCGAGGTAGTCCCCGCGGAGCCGCAGCGTCGGCAATCCGATCACGATCCCGAAGAGCGCGGTGATCACTCCCGCGAGCAGGAGCAGGAGCCAACCCGAGACGTGGATGCCTCCGGCCCCGGGGACGAGGCCGACCGCGCCCAGGTCGAAGTTGTGCTTCGGAACGGCGGCGACGGTGCAGTTCTCGATGCTGACACCCGGGGTCGGGCATCGCTGGCCGGCGAACTGCTGGCTGGCGAAGAATGCGGCCGTGTAGGCACCGGTCGCGTAGAACGCGACGTAGCCGAGGTCGAGCAGACCGGCGTAGCCGACGACGATGTTGAGCCCGACGGCCATCATCACGAACACGATCATCACGACCCCTGTCGCGACGTCGGGCCAGACGCCGAAGACCGGGATCGTGAACATCTCCGTCTGGTAGAAGGGATAGAAGACCGCGGCGACGACCGCGACGACCGGCAGCGCCCAGACGCGCAGCCGCTCCGGGATCCAGAAGACGGCGAAGGCGATCGCGAGCAGGGCCCCGAGCGACCGCGGCTGGAACACCAGGAAGACGAGCACGAGAGCCGCCTGCGCAGCGAGCTTCCACGGCATTGGCGGCAGCCTGCGGATCCAGTAGAACGCCGACAGCGTCAGCACGGCGTAGCCGAGCGCGTGATCGACGAAGAAGAGGAGCGCCGCGAGCGCGACCTCCAGGCCGATCGCGATCCCCCACCTGGCCTCGGCGCGAAGACCGCGCCACCGACCCCGGAGGCTCTGCCACCCGGGACGGCCAAGCGTATTCCAGGCGAGCATCGGCTAGCCGCCCTCGGGCGTCTTCTCCCCGAGGAGCCCCTCGGGCCGGAAGACGAGGATCAGGATCAGGATCGAGAAGACGATCGACTGCGTCCAGTCAGAGCCCGGCATGTGCCAGGGCAGCCCCTCGTTCCACGACTGGATCAGGCCGATCGTGACCGCGCCGAGGACGGCGCCCGGCAGGTTGCCGATACCGCCGAGCACCGCTGCGGTGAACGCGATCAGGCCGAGCTGGAAGCCCTGGTCGAACCGCACCGTCGTGGCCCAGAGCGCGTAGAGCGTCCCGGCAGCGCCGGCGAGTGCGCCGGCGATCAGGAACGTGAACGAGATCGTCCGGTTGACGTTGATGCCCATGATCGCGGCCGCGTCCTTGTCCTGCGCGGTGGCGCGCATCGCCTTCCCCTGCCGCGTCCGCTGCACGAGCCACAGCAGTGCGAGCAGCACCGGGACGGTGATGATCACGACGATCAGGTGGTTCCACTGATAGTCGACGCCGCCGACCGAGAACACCTGCGAGTGCGGGAAGACATCGGGCGCCGTCACGTAGTTCGGGCCCTTCCAGGCGAGGCCGATGTCCTGGATGATGAAGCTGACGCCGATGGCGGTGATCAGCGGTGCGAGTCGCGGCGCACCGCGTAACGGCCGGTAGGCGATGAACTCGATCGTCGCGTTGATCGAGCCGCAGGCGAGCATCGTCAGGACGAGCGTCGCGAAGACGATCAGGACGGTGACCGGGCCTTGCCCGTGATGGAGCCCGAAGACGTGCGTCCCGATCGTGATCGCCAACATCCCGCCGAGCATGAACACGTCGCCGTGGGCGAAGTTGATCAGCTCGAGGATGCCGTACACGAGCGTGTACCCCAGCGCGATCAGCGCGTAGACCGCGCCGTTCGTCAGCCCGATCAGCGTCGTCTGGCCGAACTGCGACGGCGAGACGGTCGCCTCCTTGATCAGGAGCGCCACCAGCAGCGCGACGAAGACCGCGCCGACGCCGCCGATGAACGTCGGACGCTTGAACCGCGTCCCGAGGGTGGGTGCTGAAGCGTCGGCCGCCACGATTCAGGCGACTTTACTGCGTTCGCGCGCGAGTTCCTACTCGGCACAGTTTTGGCACAAATCGCGGCAGGCCCGATGGCTACGATGCCGGGGGCCGGAGTGGCGAAATTGGTTATACGCGATGGATTCAAAATCCATTGTCCTTTTGGGCGTGTGGGTTCGAGTCCCACCTCCGGCATGTGGACAGACACGCGCGCCGCCTCGGTGAGCTTGCGCACCTTTGGGACGCGGCTGCGGGCACCAAGTACGCGTACGTGCTCGCCCTCTACCTCGGAGACGGGTACATCGCTCGGTACCCGCGGACATTTCGCCTCGAGATCACACTCGACGCCGCGTATCCAGGAATCATCGGCGAATGCAAGCGGGCCCGTCGCGGCGCTAACGCCACGCAACCCAGTACGCGTCTTGAACTACCACGGAGCCAGTTCCGTTGACGTCGCTTGCTACTCGAGTCTCTGGCCAGATCTGATCCCGCAGATCGGACCAGGCCCGAAACACCGGCGGCGGATTGTCCTCGAGCGGTGGCAAGAGGCCGTTGTCGAGGCAGAGCCGAGGTCCTTCATTCGAGGGCTTTTTCATTCAGACGGCTCGTACTTCCGAAACTCGGTTCGCTCGTCGACCGGCAAGCTGTACTCGTACGTCCGCTATATGTTCGCGAACCACTCGCGCGATATTCGCGAGCTCTTTCGATGGGCTTGCAGCCTCGTGGGTGTCGAAACGCAAATGGCACGCTGGCGGAACGTCTCGGTCGGACGCCGTGAGTCAGTCGGGAAGCTGAATGAGTTCCTCGGGCCGAAGACTTAGCCGTTGAGCTCAGCGAGCCGCCGCGCCACGCGCGCAGCCGCTGCCGCAAGCTCGCGCGCCGCCTCGGCGTCGCCGACCACCGCGGTGCGCAGCTGGCCCCGCACCCGTTCGGCGAGCTCGGCAGCCTCATCCGCGCACTCGGCGATCTCGAGCGGGACGGCGATGATCCGCTCGCGATTCGCGTCGCTCCGGTCGGCCATGAACGCTGCGTAGGCGGCGGCGTCCTCGTCGGCGAGCTCGGCGAGCCGCGAGCAGAGCGCCTTGGCGCGGACGACCGCCTCTTCGTCGCCGGCGAAGCGGCCCGCGAGCTCGACCAGCGCGGCCGCGAGCGCCGCGCTCAGCGCGGTCGCCGCCCCACTGGCAGGCGTCGGCGTGCGCTCGCCGAGCGCCGCCAGGAACTCACCGACTGGGCGCTCGGAGAAGTTCATGTCTGTAGAACGGCGCGTTCTCCGGGGGCAGCATCGTGTTGCCGCGGATCAGGTCGGCGGCGCGCTCGGCGACCATCATCGTCGGGGCGTAGATGTTCCCGTTCGTGACGAACGGGAACACGCTCGCGTCGACGACTCGGAGGCCGTCGAGCCCGTGGACGCGCATCGTCGCCGGATCGACGACCGGGCCCATCGCGCAGGTGCACGAGGGGTGCAGCGCCGTCTCGGCGTCGCGTGCGACCCAGTCGAGGATCTCGTCGTCCGACTCGACCGACGGCCCCGGCGACAGCTCGCCGCCGTCGAACGGCTCGAACGCCGGCGCGTCGAGGATCGCCCGCGCGGCGCGCACGCACTCGACCCACTCCCGCCGGTCCTGCTCGGTGGACACGTAGTTGAACCTCAGCGCCGGCTTCGCGCGTGGATCCTCGGACGTGATGCGAAGCGTTCCCCGCGCGTCCGAGTACATCGGCCCGACGTGCAGCTGGTAGCCGTGGCCCTGCGGCGCGGTGCCGTCGTAGCGCACGGCGATCGGCAGGAAGTGGAACATCACGTTCGGGTAGGCGACCTCGTCGTTCGAGCGGATGAACCCGCCCGCCTCGAAGTGGTTCGACGCGCCCGGCCCGGTCTTCGCGAGCAGCCACTTCAGCCCGACGAGCGGCCGGTTCCGCCACTTGTAGTACGGCGCCATCGTCACCGGCTGCGTCGACGCGCGCTGGACGTAGACCTCGAGGTGGTCCTGCAGGTTGTCGCCGACCGGCAGGTCCGCGACGCGCGCGAGGTCACCGGGGCCGACGCCCGAGAGCTGCAGCAGCTGGGGCGAGTTGATCGCGCCGCCGCAGAGGATCACCTCGTCCCCGCGAATCGTCCGCCCGCCGACCTGGACGCCGACCGCACGACCGCCTTCGAAGACGATCCGCTCGACGAGCGTCCGCGTCCGGACTTCGAGGTTCGGCCGCTTCAGCGCCGGGTGCAGGTACGCCCGCGCCGCCGACCAGCGGCGGCCATGCGAGATGTTGCGGTCGAACTTCGCGAACCCCTCCTGGCGATAGCCGTTCACGTCGGTCGTCAGCGAGTGGCCCGCCTCCTGGACGGCGGCGAAGAACGCGTCGAACAGCGGGCCTTCCGCCGGGCCGCGCTCGAGGATCAGCGGGCCGTCTCCCCCACGCCACTCGTCGGCACCGGCGACGCACGTCTCCATTCGCTTGAAGTACGGCAGGCAGTGGGCGTAGTCCCAGTCCGCGATGCCGCCCTCGTGCGCCCAGCGCTCGTAGTCGAGCGGGTTGCCGCGCTGGAAGATCATCCCGTTGATCGAGCTCGACCCGCCGAGCACCTTGCCCCGCGCGTGGTAGATGCGCCGCCCGTTCAGGTTTGGCTCCGGCTCCGACTCGTACTTCCAGTCGTAGAACCGGCTTCCGATGGGGAACGACAGCGCAGCCGGCATGTGGATGTAGAGGTCCCACCACGAGTCCATGCGGCCGGCCTCGAGGACGAGCACGCGCGTCGACGCGTCCTCGGTCAGCCGGGCGGCGAGGGCACACCCGGCCGACCCGCCGCCGACGATGACGTAGTCGAACGTTCCGCTCACGCGACGACGACGGTCTGCAGCTCGGTGAACGACTCCATCGGCCCGGTACCGCCGACACGGCCGATGCCGCTCGCCGTGCCCGACCGCCCGCCGAACGGCAGGTGCGCCTCCCAGTAGTTCGACGAGTCGTTGATGTTCACCCAGCCGGTCTTCACCTCGTCGGCGTACCGCAGTCCCGCGGCGAGGTCGCGCGTGAAGATCGCCGACAGCAGTCCGTACGGTGAAGCGTTCGCGAGGGCGATCGCCTCGTCGAGCGACGCGATCTCGACCACGGGTGCGACCGGGCCGAAGGTCTCCTCCTTCGCGACCCGCGAGTCGGCCGGGACGCCGTCGAGCACCGTGGCCTGCCAGTAGAGCCGCGTCGGGAACCCGTCGGCGCGCTCGCCGCCGTGCACGATCTCCGCGCCGCGCTCCACCGCGTCGGCCACGTGCTCGTCCATCTTCTTCGCGACGCCCTCGTTGTTCAGCGGCCCCATCGTCGTATCGTCGGCGAACGGATCGCCGAGCACGACTCGCTGCGCCTTCTCCCGCAGCAGCGCGACGTACTCCTCCCGCACCGCGCGGTGCACGAGCAGGCGCTCGCCGGCGGTGCAGCTCTGCCCCGCGCAGAGGAAGCAGGCGGTCACCGCCGCCTCCGCGGCGAGCTCGAGGTCGGCGTCGTCCATGACGACGACCGGCCCGTTGCCGCCCAGCTCGAGCACGGCCGCCTTCCCTGCCGCCGCCTCCGCGACCTTGCGGCCGGTCTCGGTCGAGCCGATGAAGCCGACCCCATGCGTGCCCGGGTTGCGAGCGATCTCGTCGCCGACGGTCGAGCCCGGGCCGGTGACGAAGTTGAAGACGCCGGCAGGCAGGTCGGCCGCGACGACGCATTCGGCGAGCAGCGTCGCGCACACGGCCGTCGTCGACGCGGGCGTCCACACGACGGTGTTGCCCGACGCGAGCGCCGGCGCGATCAGCTCCGCGGGCATCGTGTACGGCCAGTTCCAGGGCGTGATCACGCCGATCACGCCACGCGGCCGGCGAACGAGCAGCACGCGCTTCCCGGGCGTGAACGAGTTGGCGAGCCGCCCTTCCAGGCGCTTGCCGTCCTCGGCGGCGTTCCGCCAGTACGCGACGAGCTCTTCGACCTCGTCGCGCGACTCGTCCAGCGGCTTGCCCTGGTCGAGCGTGAGGATGTGCGCGAGCTCGTCACGACGCGTCTCGATCTCGTCGCCGACGCGATGCATCAGCGCCGCGCGCTCGAAGGCGGTCAGCCGCGCCCAGCCGTTCGCAGCGTCGTTCGCCGCAGCGATCGCGCGCTGCGCATCCGCGCGGCCTCCCTGCGGTACGTCTCCGATCTGCTCACCCGTGGCGGGCGACTCCGCTGCGAACGTCTCGCCGCTCTCGGCCGGCGCCCATGCACCGCCGACGAACATGCCGCGGGTCGCGACGCTAGACGCCACGCGGGCTCACGTCCTCGAGCGCGACGCGCATCAGGTCCCGGATCGAGACGATCCCGCACGGCGTGCCTTCGTCGAGCACCGGCAGGTGGCGGAAGCCGCCGTGGATCATCACGACCGCGGCCTGCTGCGTCGACTCGTTGGCGTCCACCGTCTCGGGCTGACGCGTCATCCAGTCGCCGACTCGGCCGCCGACGTCGCCGGAGCCGACCGCACGGAGCACGTCGCGCTCGGTGACGATCCCGATCAAGCGCCCGCGCTCGACGACCAGCGCGGAGCCCACGCGGCGCTCGGTCATCGCTGCGGCCGCCTCCACGAGCGGCGTGCCCTCGGCGAGCTCGAGCAGCCCTTTCGTCATCACGTCCCCGACCGTCTTCATGGCTCAGTCTCCCAACTCGGTCCTGCGGCGGTCGACATAGGCCCTCAGCTCCTCCTTCAGCCCCGCGTCCATGGCCGGCTCCTCGTACTCCTCGAGCGTCTTCTTCCAGATATCGGTCGCGCGCGCTGCGGCATCCTTCCCGCCGTTGCGCGTCCAGCGCTCGTAGTTCTCGGTCGACGAGAGCAACGGCCGGTAGAAGCACTCGCGGAAGCGCTCGAGCGTGTGCGCAGCGCCGAGGAAGTGGCCACCCTGCCCGACCTCCTGATGCGCGCCGTACGCGAGCGTCTCCTCGTCGATCTTCAACGGCTCGAACACCTCGTGCAGCATGCGCAGCAACTCGACGTCGACGATGAACTTCTCGTAGCACGAGACGAGCCCCGACTCGAGCCAGCCCGCCGAGTGCATGACGAAGTTCGTGCCGGCGAGGAACGTCGGCCACAGCGTCATCGACGCCTCGTAGGCCGCCTGCGCGTCGACCGCCTGCGACGACGTCAGGCCACCGCCGCCGCGGAACGGCAGCCCGTAGTGCCGCGCGATCTGGCCCGTGCAGAGCAGCCCGACCGCCGACTCGGGCGTGCCGAACGACGGCGAGCCCGACTGCATGTCGGTGTTCGAGAGAAAGCTGCCGAACACGACCGGGCAGCCGGGGCGGATCGTCTGCACGAGCGCGATCCCGGCCAGCGCCTCGCCGACCTGCTGCGCGAGCGTCGACGGCACCGAGACCGGCGACATCGCGCCCATCAGCAGGAACGGCGTGATCACCAGCGCCTGGTTCGCCTTCGCGTAGGCGTGCAGCGCGTCGAGCATGCGCTCGTCGTAGCGAAGCGGCGAGTTGACGTTGATGAGGCTGATCGTCGCCGGGGTCTGCTCGATCGACTCACGCCCGAACACCATCTCGGCCATCGCGATCGTGTCTTCCGCGTTCGGCCCCGAGGTCACCGAGCCCATGAACGGCTTGTCCGAGAGCGTCATCAGCGCGTACACCATGTCGAGGTGCCGCGAGTCGAGCGG
>Ga0207674_10009787_pt1 | contig 10920 bp, 6 predicted proteins | sample KBSCornC72_FD_184303 | JGI IMG/M metagenome (GOLD analysis project Ga0207674, IMG submission 184303) | Corn rhizosphere microbial communities from Kellogg Biological Station, Michigan, USA - KBS Corn C7-2 (SPAdes) (version 2) | ecosystem: Host-associated > Plants > Roots > Rhizosphere > Soil ...
ACCGTGATCCCTCTGAGCGGGGAGTGGAAGGGAAAAGTGAGCGTGGATGCGCGGCCTCCACAGCCGTTGCCGATGGCTTACCAGAACTGGCCGGTAATTCCTTCGGTGCTGTATGAAGGGATGATCGCTCCGATTACGCCACTGGCGATTACGGGCGCGATCTGGTACCAGGGAGCAGCGAACTCTGAGCGCGCGTACGAGTATCGCAAGGTAATGCCGGCGATAATTGCAGATTGGCGTCACGCGTTTGGGCAGGGAGATTTTCCGTTCTACGTGGTGAGCCTGCCTACGTTCAAAGTGCGAAGCGCGGTCCCGGTTGAAGACGCATGGGCAGAGACTCGCGAGGCGCAGGCGATGACTGTCGCAGAGGTTCCGAACACATGCCTTGCGGTGACGATCGATACGGGGGAAGCGAACAATATTCACCCAAAAGACAAAGCTCCTGTAGGCGACCGCCTGGCGCGATGCGCTCTGGCGAAACAATATGGCAAGAAGATTGTTTACCAGGGGCCGACTGTCGATAAGGTGGAGAAGCAGGCCGGCTGCATCCGCTTGCACTTCGCGCATGCCGACGGAGGCCTTGTCGCGAGAAGTGAGAGGCTGGGACAGTTCCAGATTGCGGGCGCTGACCACAAGTGGATATGGGCAGATGCTCACATCTCCGGGGATTACATCATCGTGTCAACATCGCTAGTGCAGAATCCGGTGGCGGTGCGGTACGCCTGGCAGGCGAACCCGATGGCGACACTATTCAATGGAGCAGGCCTGCCTGCAGCTCCGTTCCGCACCGATGACTGGAAGGGCATTACCGAAGGGCGTCAGCCGTATTAGGCCAGGTGCCAGATATTCGCCGAGCATCTTTTTCTACAACCTAGTGCCATGGGATTCATAAATATAGACGCAGAGAGCAAGAGATCGCGAGATAGGTATACATGCAAACGAGAAATAAACTTCTTCTAGCGTTCGTCCTGGTGGGCGCCACATTTGCAGCAGCTCAGCAGCCAACCGGCACTCGCGCTCTTGCTCCGAGGCCGCAGGGCCCCTGCGATATCTATGGTGCGGCGCAGACTCCCTGTGTTGCCGCTCACAGTACGACGCGAGCTCTCTATGCTTCTTACAACGGACCGCTCTATCAGGTAAAGCGCCAGTCCGACGGCGCGACACGCGATATAGGCATCGTCCCGCCCTCTGCATCGGATGGCGGAGGATACGCGAACGCAGCTGCGCAGGATACTTTCTGCGCCAACACGCTCTGTGTCGTCAACCTTATCTACGACCAGTCTGGGAAAGGCAATCATCTTTACCAGGCTGGTCCCGGAACTTTCAAGGGACCGGCAACGGGAGCATTCGACACGCAGCCTATTGCCGACATGGCCCCCATTACCATCAGCGGCCATAAGGCTTACGGCGTTTATATGATCCCCGGCATGGGATTTCGCAATAACGATGCTTCGGGGCTCGCCGTGAATGATGAGCCGGAAGGCATCTACTATGTGATCGATGGCACGCATTTCGACAGCGGCTGCTGTTTTGATTACGGTAACTCGTCTACAAACGGGCGCGCGGTCGGAACCGGCACGATGGAGACGGTATATTTTGGTACCTCTACCGCGTGGGGACGTGGCAGCGGGCCTGGACCCTGGATCATGAGCGATATGGAAGCGGGCCTTTTTTCCGGACAGGGCGCAAAGGAAAACGCCGCTAATCCCACTATCGACTCATGGCGCTTTGTCACTGCCGTCATGGATGGTGGCGGCGGCAATCGCTGGGACCTTCGCGGGGGCGACGCGCAGAAGGGTGATCTCACAACCTTCTATAGCGGGGTGCGGCCGAGTCCAAACCGTAGTGGACGGTATTTCCCCATGAATAAGAAGGGGGGCATTCTCCTGGGCACCGGTGGAGATAACGGTAATGGCTCCTCCGGGACCTTCTATGAAGGTGTGATGACAACCGGGTATCCCAGTGAAGCGACGACCGATGCAGTCCAGGCCAATGTCGTGGCTGCTCGCTACGATGTGCAGCGTGTCAGTCTTTCCCGCGTTCTCACGTTTACCCCGAAATCTACGCAGGATGTAACCGTCACTTTTACAAACACCACGGGAGCCTCTGTTGCAGGCGTTAAGCTGAGTCTCGCTGCGCCAAATAGGCAGTGGGCTTCGATCGTCACAGGCACCAGGGAATCCACGAAGGTCTTTCCGGAACCCCTCGCGCCGGGCGCAACTGCGAGTGCAGTCTTCAAGGTGACCTCTCCGGTCGCCAGCAGAGGTGGCTTCCTCACTGCTAAAGCTGAGTGGACGGATTCGGGCTCAAACGCAAAGACATTCGACACTGCAAGCACCCGCTTGCGCAATGTCCCGCCTGTAAAGATCAATGAAGTCCGCTTCGGCACCAGCACCAACCCAACTAGCCAGTTCATGGAGCTCTACAATCCATCTGACAAAGCCATTGATCTCTCTAACTGGGCTCTTATCCACACTCCAAGCCAGTGGGCCTCTGCCAAACTCGCTATTATCCCATCTGGCACGAAGCTTAATAGCCATGCCTACTATCTCCTCGGCCTCTCCAGCAGCGGCTTGGCGGCTCCTGCCAACGCGGGAGAAAGCAGCATTCGTGTTCGTAGCATCGCTGGCCTCGCCGTTGGCCAGAAGATCGATATCGATGGCGAGACGCGCACGATTGCAGAACTCGGGAGCCCGGCCGAAGCCATGACCACGATCTTCACCCCCGTTTCTACAGGACCGTGGCTCACCGTCCCTGCTGGTTCCACCAATCTACCCGTTTCCAGTGCGGCGGGCTTTGCGGTCGGACAGAAGATGGGTATCGAAATCGGCGGCAACTACGAACTCACTACTGTCACTGCGGTTGGCAAGGCATCGACCCAGACCGTCCTCTCGTCGGCGAGCGCGGTCGGAGCGACCAGCATCAAACTCGCAGCCGTATCCAACATAACGGTGGGCGATACTCTCACAGTTGGCACTGGTTCCCTTAAGGAGAGTGTCAAGGTCACCGGGGTCGGCAGTCCAGGAGCTAACGGCACCGGCATCACCCTGGCCTCGCCGCTGCGGTTCGAGCATGTGGATGGCGTAGATGTTGCCGGTCCGGGCACCGGCATCACCTTCAGCCCGGCCACGAGATTTCCGCACATCAGTGGCGAAGCGGTTCAGGCGCTCGGTGGCGGCATCCACCTCGATCGTCCCCTCACGCGCAACCATCCGTGGGGAGCCCCTATTATGAGCACCCAGGCCCCCAACGCCGGTTATCAAGGTTCGCCTGCGCCCAGTCAGTGGTTTGGTGTCTCACTCTCCAACCCCACCATCGTGTTTAACCCCGCAGGGCCTCTTGCCAATGACGCCGGCTCTCTCGCTCTCGTGGACGCGACCGGCAACCTCGTGGTGGATGCCTTCGTCTATGGCACTGAACAGAGCAACTCAAGTGGAAGAGGTACGATTACCAGCCCTGAACTCGCCACGCTTGAGGGAGACCAGAGAAAGGGGGGCTGTATTGTGATCACTCCAGAGACGGTTAGTGGAGAGGGTACAAGCGTGGGCCGATCCTCGGATGGTGCCGATACCGACAGCAACTGCACCGACTTTCTCGCTCAGGCTGCTGCGATGCTGGCGGCATCTTCTGCCGTGGGCGCAGACAATATCAAAGTCGCAAGTGTGTCTGGCTTTGAAGCCGGACAGACGATCCTGATCGATTCTGGAACGGCGCAGGAGACCGCAGTGGTTGCAACGGTAGGTACCGCTGGCGCAACCACTGTTGCAACCGCTACCGAGACAGGCGCAAATAAGATCCCCGTCGCAAGCTTCTTCGGCTTTGGGCCTGGCCAGATAATCACAATTGACTCCGGCGCGAACGCCGAGACAGCCACCATTGCCATGGTAACTAGACGAGGCTCTCCGGCAATCACTTTTACTGCAGCGCTCAAACATTCTCACGTGGCTGGTGCTCAGATTTCCGGCACAGGATTAACTTTGACTACGAGGCTAAAACAGGCGCATGCGAATGGAGCAGCCGTCGTGACGAATACCCCTACGCCAGGATCGAGTAATCGATACGATAGGCCGCTCCACTGATAGCATCGCAGGCGAGAGGGCAATTGCTACCTGTTCATCGGATTGCAAGGCTCCGGCGCACAGGTTCCTTTTCATCACCGAAATTTAACAACAGTATTTGGCCTCACCATTTTAGATTGAAGACATCGACAGCCGTACTGCCCATCACCTTATCGAAAACTCCTGGTTCAAGATCGAGAGCACGGTACTTTGCAAACTCCACCGGAACATTACTCGGCAGATCGGCTCCCATCATCACCCGGTCTGCGCCGATGGTGTTGATCATCCATCGAATGTCTTCACCCAGGCACCACGACGTCTCCAGGTAGAGATTGCCGCAGATAGATGCTGCCACCTGGGCTTCGGCCGAGACGATGCCGCCGCCGGCATGAGCCAGCACAATCTTCAGGTCCGGATACTTCTGCGCGGCCGGCATGCAAAGTGAAGGCAAGGAGAACGGTATGCCAGCACCCGTATGAACCATAGCCGGGACACCTAATTGGTATGCCGTTTCAAACACTAGCTGCCCATCTTCGGTGAGCGGATTGACTCCATGACCGATCGTATGCAGCTTCACCGCAACAAACTTCAGCTCTTTGATGCAGCGCTCTATCTCTCGCTGGTATTTATCGCGACCGATGTGCGGGCTGACGCTGGCCAGGCCAAAGAATCGTCCCGGATGCTTGGCGCATAGCTCGGCGATCTCATTGTGGCGCTCATAGTAGTCTTTCGCGCCCGGATAGGGCTGAACGATCGTGGCATCCACTCCACATTCATCCATTCGCCGGATCATCTCTTCTTCCGTTGCATACAATCCGAATACGCAACACTCCCCAAGATGTGCATGTGTGTCGATAATCTTTTTCATAAATTTCCCCTTTTCTAACGTGGAACAGGCATCAGGCCAGTATTGCCGAGAGGAGAAAGCATGTATTTCTGCTTGGCCTCCATGTCCCGGGCAATACCGATCACCATCAACTCCAGTGGTGAGCTTTTGTCATTCTTAAAAATCTTCTCCTCATTCAGGGCCACGGGAACCGCATCTCCCTCGTGAATCTCGGCAGTCTCCCCCGCTACAGTTGCCGTCCCCCCTCCTCCTAAAACGTAGTAGACCTCTGACATATCCGGCTCCGTGCTCGGGCCAACTGAAGATCCGGGCGGGAGAACAAGATGGTCCACATACGACCAGGGAGAATAGAACACGCTCGGATTGAGCGCTCGGCGATAGAGCACGGCACCGCTTCCGCCGTTGAAGTTCGATACTGACTTCAGGAGCGAGCGATCCAAATGCATGGAGATGAACGTGGGTGTGGAGTCGAGGGAGGCTCCTACCCGCGAGTCGCCAAGGTTGAACGCATCGTAAAACTTCGGAGAGAGACCGACGTTGATGTTCATCCACTGCACAGGCTTATTGGAGTGGTTGTAGATTGCGTGTGAATGTCCAATGCGGGCTGGCGCGCCCGCAGGCCCCTTCAGAATTGAGGTGCGCCCGTCGATGGTGAACTGCGCCTCCCCATCCAAAATAAGAAACATTTCTTCACATTGATTATGAAAGTGCGCGCCAATGCCGCCGCCGGGCGGAATCACGCCGCGATGCAGAAAAAACAGATTGGTGCCAAGGTTGAACTTCGCTGTCCGTCCTGACTGGTCGAACAGCGCCATATAACTCATCGGACCAGCGCCCTGATGCACATCGGCATGCAACTGGAACTGCGAGGGGTCCGTATGTGCAATGCGCTGGCTGAGCGGGACCTCCTGCGCAGAAAGGGATAGGGCAAATAAAAATACCGTGCCTAATGAAAGAGTATTACGGAACAACCTGTCTTTGAGAAACATCGTTATGCAACCTCTTTTGTGAGCCGACTTGTTCTGTTTGATGACAAGCTCTACCGGTCGAACATATTGCGTGATACGCAATATGTTCTGCTTATGGAGCGCGGCCTAGATATTATCGAGCGCCGACCAAAGCCGTCAAGGGTGGTCCGACTAAGCGGCAATCGATCGCAAATCCCTTCGTGAGTTGTCTCACTGTATGCTGCGAGCAGATGCGGTCATGACACGACCCGCTTCAAGTCCAAATGCCGGGTGCATCCAACCACTCGCATCGATGCAACCTAGGGATGGAGCCCGCTCCAGATAGCTGCGGTTCCCTCTGATAGCTTCGGTGAGAGTTCGGCTTCTAATTCACAAGACAGATGCTTTTTGTAAAAGCAAGGTGAATCACCTTGTCCAGAATTGCGCATTACGCAACATATATTGCATATTATTGGTCAATCAATATAGGATGCTTCGCAAAGAGAACGTTTTCAGGATCGAGTACGAAATCCCATGGGACATCGACCCACATCGCTCCATTTAGCTACGCGATCGCACAATCTTCTTCTCGTGCTGGCCTGTCTCGCCTTCGCGCCTCTTGCCCAGGCGCAGCAATCTGACCTGCCGGATGGCCAAGGTAAAGACACCGTGCAGCGAATGTGCACGCAGTGCCACTCATTATCTGTTGTTACGGGCCAGCGCATGTCCCGGGAACACTGGACCGATCAGGTCGAAGATATGGTCAGTCGCGGGGCCAAAGGCAGTCCGTCCGACATTCAACTTGTCATTCAATATCTCTCGGCCTTCTACGGCAACGACACAGCCGCGACAACCGCTGCACCATCTACCGGAGTCGGCCGCCACTCCACATCTTCCGCTCCTGCGACGCCATCTGGCCCTATTCCGTTGGACGAACTCATACCGGCTAGCCAAAACTCCGAGCCAGAGGAAAAACCAGGCATCTTCGTCTCACACGAGGACCCGGCCCATCTCACCGGAGTCACGCCCGCCCGCATTCTTCATGCCGATAATGAGCCGGAGAATTGGCTCACGTTCAACGGAACTTATCGCAGCAACCACTACACCCGCCTCAATCAAATCACTCCAGAAAACGTAAAGAATCTCCAACTCAAGTGGATCTTCCAGACACACTGGCTCGATCCCTACGAAGCTACGCCCATCGTCGCTGACGGTGTTCTCTATACCACCCAAGGCAATGATGTCGTCGCTCTCGACGCCGAGTCGGGCCGCATGTTCTGGATTTACCGCTATACTCCCGCCGCCGATTCGCGTCTCTGTTGTGGCCGTATCACCCGCGGACTCGCGATTCACGGCAACACTCTTTATCTCGCTGCGGTGGATGCTCACCTGGTTGCGATCGACGCCCGCACGGGCAATCCCCTGTGGGATACACACGTTGCGCGCACTCAGAGTGGTTACACCATGACAGGAGCTCCGCTCGTCGTTCGCGATCATGTCATTATCGGTGTCGCCGGCGGCGAGTACGGCATCCGCGGCTTCGTCGCTTCTTACAATGCGTACAGCGGCAAGCTCGAATGGAAGTTCTACACGACTGCTGGGCCGGACGACCCTGGAGCTTCAACCTGGAAGGGTGACACTTACAAGATTGGCGGAGGCTCCGTCTGGCTCACCGGGTCGTATGATCCCGATACGAACCTGCTGATCTGGGGGGTCGGCAATGCCGGTCCCGACTACAACGGAGACCAACGCCCCGGCGATAACCTCTACACCAGCTCGATGGTAGCTCTCGACGCCGGCACGGGAAAGATGAAGTGGCATTACCAAGCCAATCCTCACAACGAGTACGACTGGGACGCCGTTCAAACTCCTCTCCTCGTCGACATGCAGTGGAAAGGTCAACTTCGCAAAGTCCTGCTCTGGGCCAATCGCAACGGCTTCTACTACGTCCTTGATCGCACAACGGGGGAGTTCCTTCTAGGCACAGCATTTGTGAAGCAGAACTGGAACGCAGGATTCGACGCCAAGGGACGCCCCATCATGACGCCTAACTCAAAGTCGAGTGAAGAGGGCACTCTTATCTTTCCCGACAATCAGGGAGGAACGAATTGGTTCGGGACCTCGTACAGCCCAAGCACCGGGCTTTTCTATCTCAGCGCACGCGATGGCTACTCGACGCTTTTCATTAAAGGTCCGCAGAAATACACGGAAGGTGAGCGCTATGATGGCCGAGGCCGCAGACGTCGCGGGACTTTCCATAATGTTGTTGGCAGCGATATGGACAAGTACCTTGCAATTCGCGCTCTCGATCCAAAGACGGGCGAGCGAAAGTGGCAGTACATCCTCAACTCCGGGCTTAGTCTCAATCCCTTTGGCGGCTGGCAAACCAATGCAGGAGCCTCGGGCATACTTACCACAGCGTCCGATCTTCTCTTCGTTGGTGGGCGTGAAGGGAATCTCGTCGCACTCGACGCTCGCAACGGCAAAGAATTGTGGCACCGGGCAATGGGAGCACCAATGATCATGGACCCTATCTCTTATTCCATACATGGAAAACAATACTTTGCCATCAACGCTGGCTTGGCGCTCTATGTCTTTGCCCTGCCCGATGGAGATGCGCAATGAATCCCTCGACGTTTTTCTCCGTACTTATCCTCCTGCCTGCGCTTTCTGTGGCTGCCTCTGCGGCTTTCGTGCCCTCGTCGCCTGCGGCCAATAACGAGCAGGTTTCCGGCAATGCAAGCCGAGGTCAGGTCATCTTCGATGGCAAGGGGAACTGCCTCTCTTGTCATCGTGTTGCCGATCAGGGCTCCTACATGGGACCTGACCTCAGTTCCATTGGTGACACCCTCAAACCGGAAGAGCTTCACAAAACTCTTGTTTCTCCTGATGCAACGGTTTCGCCGCAGAATCGTCTCTACCGCGTCATCACCAACGACGGTAAAGCGATCACCGGTCGCCTTCTCAACCAGGATATCCATATTGTCCAGATACTTACCTCGGACGCACATCTGGTTGCATTGAAGAAATCCAGCTTGCGCTCGTTCGACTTCATCGATACCGCGCCCATGCCCTCCTACCGCGATAAACTCACCACCGCCGAGCAGACAGACCTGGTGGCGTACCTCGCCTCGCTTCGGGGCGTGATCAAACAATAGCCTTTCAAATCGGAGATCCGCATGAAGTCTTTCTTCGCAGCACTGCTCCTTCTCGCTACCGCCCCACTCTTCTGCCAGAGCTCTTCCGTCCTTGATCAAGCACCCTCTGTCAGTCTTACCAACGGCGTCTTAAAGGCCAAGGTCTATCTCCCTGACCCAAAGAATGGCTTTTATCATTCCACCCGTTTTGACTGGTCCGGTTTCATCGGCGCGCTTGAGTACAAGGGACACAACTACTATGGCGATTGGTTCTCGCGGGTCGATACCGATCCCAAATTCTGGGACTTCAACTATGACGACGATGAGATTGTCTCAGCCCCACAGACCGCTGGCGTAGGACCGGTCGAGGAGTTCCAGACCGATGGCGTCGCTCTTGGCTACAACGAAGCCAAGCCTGGAGAAACCTTTGTTAAGATCGGCGTCGGCGTTCTCCGCAAAGTGGAGGACAAGCGCTACAGCCACTCCGACACCTATCCGCTCGTGGACGTCGGTAAATGGACCGTCAAGCACAATAAGAACAGCATCACCTTCAACCAGGTACTCTCCGATTCAGGATCGGGATACGCGTACGACTACACCAAGACCGTTCGTCTGGTTCCTGGTAAGCCGCAAATGCTCATTGAGCATCGTCTCAAGAATATCGGGAGTAAAACCATTGCGACTCAGGTCTATGACCATAACTTTCTCGTCCTTGACCATCAGCCTCCGGGGCCGGACTTCACAATTAAATTTCCATTTCAACCCACTGTCACGCGTCCGGTATCCCCGGGCCTGGGGGAGCTCCGCACGAACCAAATCGCTTACCTGAAGAAGCTCGAAGGAAAAGACCGCATGCAGGCCCAGATGAAAGGCTTTAGCGGCAATCCCAGCGATTACTCAATTACGGTTGAAAATACAAAAATAGGCGCTGGTGTTCGGTACTCTGGAAACCGTCCTCTCTGGAACGTCGGTTACTGGTCGATTCGCAGCGTTCTTGCCATTGAACCCTTCATCAATATGGATATAGCGCCTGGTAGCGACTTCATCTGGACCTTAACCTACGACTACTACACGTTGCCTGATAAATGAATTTTGGGCTGAAGGCGACTGCTCACGGATGAGTAATGGCGATAATTCAACCTATGGACCAGGTGTTTAGCCCTGGTATCTGATGGGGCATATTTTTTCTGAATGCGAGAAGGAGGCACTATGGTACAGGTTTTCGACCGCAGCGCCACAACAACAGAGGCGGTCCGTCGAGCGGGGTGTCCAGTCCGGATCTCGCAAATGGCAGACTGAAAATCTACAAAACTGCCGGTACCCTGTCGGATACCGGACTCGATTGGGCACTGCTTCAGAACTGGCGAATTCATGCACGCCAGATCAATCACAGCCGCGCTCGACTGTATAGGAGATCGAGCTGAATGAAACGCATCTATTGTCTCGTCTTTATTTTCCTCATTGCATCTACTGGAGCTTTCGCCGATAGTTCTCGCCTTCCCGATGGCACACAGTTCCCCATGTGGGAAAGGCCGATGCACGTCTCCAGGACCTACTATGTGGACGGCAACGCGAAAAACGCCGAAGATTCTGGCCCTGGTACAAAGGATCACCCCTTTCGCACCATCAATCATGCTGCACAGATCCTGCAGCCTGGCGAGTCCGTGGTCATCGCCTCCGGTGTTTATCGAGAAGCGATTCGTCCAGCAAGAGGGGGAACAAGCCCTGAAGCGATGATCAGCTACGAGGCCGCGCCGGGTGCGCATGTCGTGGTGCTGGGCGCCATACCAGTTTCAGGTTGGCAGCCCAGCAAAGGCTGGAACATCGGTCTAGACCGCGAGACGAAGCAGCCGGTCAAGGCCTGGGAACTGCATCTGGACCCCAAGTTTTTTCCCCGTGGTTACAATCCTTTCGCGCTCGACAACGTAACC
>Ga0207674_10009791_pt1 | contig 10917 bp, 10 predicted proteins | sample KBSCornC72_FD_184303 | JGI IMG/M metagenome (GOLD analysis project Ga0207674, IMG submission 184303) | Corn rhizosphere microbial communities from Kellogg Biological Station, Michigan, USA - KBS Corn C7-2 (SPAdes) (version 2) | ecosystem: Host-associated > Plants > Roots > Rhizosphere > Soil ...
GGGCCCAAGCTCGCGCCGAGCGCTGCAGCCCGGCGTAGGTCAGCGTGGCGGTGCCGGCCGCATCCTCGAGGTAGGGGGCGTCGCCCCGGCTGGCCGCCGCCTCGTCGATCTGCTCTGTCAGCACAGTCACGTTCCGTTCTGATCGGTCGTGGTGCCCGCCAGCGCGGCCGGCACCGGCTCGGGCGATGGCGCCGGCGCCGGCGCCGGCACCGGCACCGGCTCGGGCGCCGGCGCTCGCCGCGGCAGCAGGGTCCGCCAGGGTTCCTGCTTGCGCCCGGTCAGCGGCACGGCCAGCGGCGTGCGGGCCAGCAGGGCGGTGAGCAGGATGCCGCCGAAGTAAGCGATCGCCACGGTCAGCGGGAGCCACACCCAGAAGGGCGCCCGGACCACGAAGGTCGTCCAGCCCAATGCACCCAGTGAGGTGATGAAGATCATCTGGGCCAGGTAGATGCCGTACGCGTTGTCCGAGCCGATGCGCACCGCGGCCTTGATCCGCCGCGACCGCCAGGGCCGCACCAGGTAGATCCCGGCCAGGTACCCGAGGGCGATCACGCACACGTTGAACGGGATCACGCTGGGCTGGAACGGGTCGCTGCCGTAGCCGAGCATGTGGGTGAACCCTTCCCGGGACAGGAAGTACACGGCTTCGGCGAAGACGGCGGAGGCCACGGTCAGGAACACGACCAGGGGCGCGTTCCTGACCACCCAGTCGTGCACGTCGCTCAGATGGAAGGCGACGATGGCGCCGCCGAGCAGGTAGAGGACGTAGCACGCGGCGTTCTCCTGGCCGTACGCGACCACCACGTCGGGGAGCAGCTTCCAGTGCATCCCGATCGCCATCGCGAACTGCGCCGCCACCGCGGCCGCGAGGACCAGGCCGTGGTGCCCCTTCGTCCGCCGCAGCAGCCAGAGGACCAGCGGGAACAGCAGGTAGAACTCCATGATCACGATCAGGAAGTACAGCTGGTTGTAGCCGACCTCGAGCAGGTGGCCGAAGTGCGCCAGCGCCATGGACGGGGTCGCGGTGTAGCTCGCGTTATGCAGCACGTAGGGGAACCAGAGGAAGTAGATGAGGTTCCAGCACAGGTAGGGGACCCCGACCGAGACGAACCGGCGCCAGTAGAACGTGCCCCATCCGGCCCGCTGCAGCCCGGCGTAGGCGTACGTCAGCATGCACGCGGAGATGAAGAAGAACACCTCGCGCGACACGTGCAGCAGAAGCAGCGTGGCGTTGGACAGCACGGCCGCCCCGACCGGCGCGAACGTGATGATCGTGTGCGTGCTGACGACGCCGACCTGCTTGAGCGGCCGCATGGCGTCGACTTGGTCGAGCCGCCGCCGGCCGGCCATCAGTACATCATCCGCGGATCACGGTAATGCTTGAACTCCAGCAGGTTCCCCGACGGGTCGAGCAGCACGAACGTGTGGTGCTCCTCCACCAGGCCCTCGAACCGGGTGGAGACCTCCTGGTAGAACGCGATCTTGCGGAGAACCGCGCACGCGTGCAGCGCCTCGAAGTCGGCCTCGTCGCGGAACGTGACGCCGAAGTGCCGCGGGTACAGGCTGGGCGGCCTCTCCGCGCTCATCCCCTCGGTGAGATGGCAGACCAGCTGGTCGCCGAAGAAGTCCACGGTGATCCGGTCCGGGTAGCGCCGGGCCAGCTTGCAGCCGAGCATGCTCACGTAGAACTGCTGGGCCGCGTCCAGGTCGTGGACGGGGATGGCCAAATGGAACACGTCATGGGTGGTTCGCATCGATGTCCCCTACTCGAAAGCTGCCAGCGTATCGGCGCGGAGCCCCAATCGGAGGGTTTCTAGTCCGATGACGCCGGGCGCCGGGACGTTCCCGAGGTTCACGTCCGGCCCGAGCCTGGTGACGAAGTACGCCTGCAGCGTGGTGGACGGGGCCTCGAACAGCAGGCTGTCCTGGTTCAGTCCGGAGGCGAGCACGTCCTCGACCAGCCCGAACCGCAGCGCGCCGTCCGGCCGGCAGATCCCGGACCGGCCGCTCTCCCTGGCCTCCAGCGTGACCAGCGACGCCCCGGCGGCGAGGTCCTCGGCGATGTACTCGGCCCAGATCCTCGGCGGCAGCTGCTCGGACCGGCCCGGGTCCTTGTAGCCCACCTCGGAGATCACGGTGAAATCGCCGGTCAGCTTGCGGATGTAGCTCGCCTTCTCCGAGTTGGACAGCGTGATCGTCCCGTTGGAGACCTCGACGTGCCGGCAGGACCAGGTGTCGCAGAACTTTCGGTAGTCGTCGAACCGGCCCTGCAGCACGTACTTCTCAAACAGCGTCCCGCCGAAGTAGAACCCGATCTCGTGCGCGGCCAGCACGTCGATCTTCGCCTGCAGCCCGGCGGTCACCACCGCTGTTCCCCAGCCGAACTTGACGAAGTCGATGTACTCAGCGGCCGACGAGACGAGGTCGGCGAAGTGCGCCACACCGATCCCGCCGTCAATGACCATCGTCAGGCCGTTCCGGCGCGGCTTGGCGGCCCGCGACGGCAAACGCAAAGCGGTCGGATTCATCGTTACTCCTTCTCATCTGGATCGGGGACATCTGGATCTGGCTCATCTGGATCTGAGTTAGCAACTGGATCTGAGCTAGCAACGCGGTGCGGCCAGTCCGCAGGCGACCGCAGGATGCACCCGTTGCTGAGCGGCTCCCACCGCATCCGCTCGACCGGGATACCGCGCAGGTAGGCGTTCATCACCCGGAGCGTGCCGCCATGGGCCACGACGGCGATCTCCCCGGCCCGTTCGGCCCCCATGGCACGGCACCGGGTCGCGAGCTCGTCGGCGAACCCGGCCACCCGCCGGTAGAACTCGCGCAGGGACTCCCCGCCGGCGGGCCGCGCGTCGGGCTCGACCACCGCCTCACCGCACAGCCCGTTGACCGCCGGGCCGATGGCCGCGGTGGCGGCGCCCTCCAGCACGCCCAGGCACCGCTCGCGCAGCCTGGTGTCACGGTGCACGGACAGCCCGGTCACCTCGGCGAGCGGTGCGGCGGTCTCCAGGGCACGGCGCAGGTCGCTGGCGTACAGCGCGGCCACCGGCCGGTCCCGCAGCTGGGCCGCGACGGCCCAGGCCTGGCGCTGGCCCAGCCGGGTCAGCCGGGCCTGATCGCAGTGCCCCTGGGCGAGGCCGAGGGTGTTCCACGTGCTTTCGCCATGCCGGACGAGCCAGAGGACCTGTGTGCTCTGGATCATGACCGGCAAGAGTGCCGGCTCTTTGTGAAAGACCAGTTAAATTACAGGCGCGTGTGGCAAGCTTCCAGCATCTTCTCAGCATGATTTGATTCGGTAACAGGAATGAAGGCCGAACGTGCCGGGCAAGACATTGCCCCCGCGCTGCGCGGCGAGCGGCTCCTGGTCGTGGACGATGACCCGGATGTCCGGGCTTCGCTGGAGCGTGCGCTGCGCTGCGCCGGATACGCCGTGACCACCGCGGTCCATGGCGCGGACGCGCTCGACGCACTGGCCCGCGCGCCGGCCGACCTGATCGTCATGGACGTGCTGATGCCCATGGTCGGCGGGTTCGACGCGTGCCGCAGGCTCCGTGCGCGCGGAGACGCCACCCCCATCCTGGTGCTCACCGCCCGGGACGCCGTGGACGACCGGGTGGCCGGGCTCGCCGCCGGGGCCGACGACTACCTGGTCAAGCCCTTTGCCCTGGCTGAGCTGCTGGCCCGGGTTCAGGCCCTGCTCCGGCGCAGCCGGATCGGCCGGGACGTGCTCGGGTACGCCGACCTGACCCTCGACGTCACCGCCCGCAGGCTGACCCGCGGCGACCGGGTGATCGAGCTGACCAGGACCGAGTTCGGCCTGCTTGAGCTGCTGCTGCGCAACGCCGAGCAGGTGATCAGCTACGACGTGATCCGGGAGAGGGTGTGGGGCTACGGCGAGGCGCCCGCGTCCAACGCGCTGCAGGTGTTCGTCGGCTTCCTGCGGCGCAAGCTCGAGGACGGGGGCGGTCCCCGGCTGCTGCACAACGTGCGCGGCGTGGGCTACGTGATCAGGACCGCCCCGTGACCCGCCGGCTGAGCCGGCTGCGGCCGCGCCGCCCGCTCCGGCCGCTGATGCTGCGCACCCGGTTCACCCTGGCCGCGGCGGGCGCGGTCGCCGCGGTCACGCTGGCGGTGACCGCGGTGGCCTTCCTGGTGCTCCGCTCCGACCTGCAGGACCAGGTGCAGCAGCAGCTGCGGCAGCAGAGCGACGTGGTGTTCCGGGTGGCCCGGCATTACCACGGGCACATACCGGCCGGATGGGTCCCGCCGCACTCCGACCGGTTCGGGGCATCCAGCCCGTACGCACAGGTCGTGACCGCCCGGGGTGCCGTCTGGGCGCCGCCGGACGAGGGCCGGCTGCTGGCCGCGGATACCGCCGCGAAACAGGTCGCGGCCGGCCGGCACGGGTCCTACTACGCCGTGAGCAAGCTGGACGGGGTCCGTGCCATGGTGTACACCACGCCGCTGGCGCCGGGTCTGGCCGTGCAGCTCGCCGTGCCGCTCGCCACCGTGGACCAGGAGGTGACCAGCGTCGGCACCACGCTGGCTCTGCTCAGCGTGATCGGGGTCGGGCTGGCCGCGCTGGCCGGCTGGGCGGTGGCGCGGGCCGGGCTGGCGCCCGTCGGACGGCTGGCGGCGGTCGCCGAGGACGTGTCGGCGACCGGGGATCCCGATCGCCGGGTGGAGGTGCACCGGGACGACGAGCTCGGCCGGCTGGCCGCGTCGTTCAACACCATGCTCGGCGCGCTGCAGCGGTCGCTGTCCGCGCAGCGGCAGCTGGTCAGCGACGCCAGCCACGAGCTGCGCACCCCGCTGACCAGCCTGCGCCTCAACGCCGAGCTGCTCGCCGCCGAACCCGGCCTGGCCGAGCCCGAGCGCCGGGAGGTGCTCGACCGGGTGGTCGCCCAAGTCGCCGAATTGGGCCAGCTGGTCGCCAGCGTCACCGAGCTGGCCCGGGACGAGTCGCAGCCCGGCCCGCTCGGCCAGCTGGAGCTGCACAGGGTCGTCGAGGCCAGCCTGGCGGGCGCCCGGCGGGACTGGGCCCAGACCGTCTTCACGGCGGAGCTCGAGCCGTGGCTGGTGACCGGCAGCACCGACAGCCTGCAGGTCGCGGTCAGGAACCTGCTGGACAACGCGGCCAAGTTCGGCCCGCCCGGCGCGCGGGTCGAGGTGTGCCTGCGGTCCGGCGAGCTCACCGTGCGCGACCACGGCCCGGGCATCGCCCAGGCCGACCTGCCCCATGTCTTCGACCGTTTCTACCGGGCGCCGTCGGCCCGCGGCGTCCCCGGCTCCGGCCTCGGGCTGTCCATCGTCCGTCAGGTGGCCGGGCGCCACGGCGGGACCGTCCAGGCCGAAGCCGCCCCCGGAGGGGGAACGCTCATCCGACTCTGGCTACCGGGACAGGCAGGAGGCTGGGCGAATCCAGTGCCGGACGCCACCCTGGCCGGTTCAGCTCCCTGACCGGCGGGCTCTGCGGCCGTACCGCGATGGTGCACAGGGCCGGGTCGAGCCCGGCCGGGGCGGGACGCAGCCCGTACTGCTGCAAGACCCCCGCCACCTTATTGGCGATCCACATGTCGCCCTGGGGTGAGGGGTGGAAGCCGTCCCGCGCGCGCGGGAACTGCCATCCCTCCGCGAGCGGGTCCATGATGATCACCCCGGGGTCCGCGGCGTAGGCCCCGGCTACGATCGCCTGGTCGATGCGGTACAGGGCGGGCCTGTGCTTGCGCCCGGCGAACACCGTCACCAGGGCGATCTGCGCCGCTGGCGCCTGGGCCCTGATCATGGCCACCGTCTGCTCGACCCGGATCAGCTCCTGGTCCGGCGGTACCGACATGTCGTCGTGGCCGGCCTGCACGATGATCAGCGAGGGCTGGAGCGCGCCCAGGTGGACCCGGGTGACCTCGGCGGAGACCGGGCCCTTCCGGCCGAGGCCGGGGTGTACGTAGCCGGCTCCGGGCACCCCGTACACGAAGGCGTTCCAGTTCAGCTGGCGGGCCAGCAGCACGGCCCACGCCCCGGCCGGATCCTCCGCCCCGACCCCGGCGGTGAACGACGCGCCGACGATCGCGACGGTCGGCACGCCGGGCCGCCGGCCGGGCAGAAGCTGCTGTTCACACCCGGTGAGCAACGCGGCCTCGCGCCCTTGACCCTGGGCCGGGCCTTTCGGGCCGCCCGCGTGGGGCGGCAGCGAGCCCCGGGTCGGCGTTTCGGGCGACGGGCCGCCGATGGCCTGGGCCGAGGTGACCACCAGCAGAACGAGAAAGCTGACTGCGGCGGCGGCTGCGAGCCGCCGGAAACCTCGCCAGGCCACGGCCAAGTGTCGGCGCTGCCGCTAGCCGTGTCAAACAGCCGGGTGACAGGCTTTCCGCGGACCCGTCGTGTATCAGACCGAGACGTAGCGGTGCCGCGCCGGCACGCCCGATCGCGGTACGGACCGCTACCCTGTGTCCATTCACACCGGGGAAAGGATTACCGTGGCCGACTCTCTTCAGTTGCGTGAGCGCACGCTTGTCGTGCTGAAGCCGGATGCCGTGGTCCGCGGCCTGGCCGGACGCATCATCGCGCGGTTCGAGGATGCGGCGCTCAAGGTCATCGGCATGAAGATGCGCGAGATCGACGCCGACTTCGCCCGTAAGCACTATTTCGACCTGGAAGAACGGCACGGGGCGGCGGTCTACAACACGACCGCGGCGTTCATGCAGCGCGGCCCGGTCATCGCCTTCGTGCTCGAGGGCGACGACGCGGTAGCCACCGTCCGCAAGATCGTCGGCACCACCTACCCGAACGAGGCCCAGCCCGGCTCGATCCGCGGCGACTTCGCGCACCAGTCCAAGGCCGTCGCCGGCGCTACCGGCAAGGCCGTCGCCAACCTCGTGCACGCCTCCGGCAACAAGGAGGAAGCGGCGTACGAGGTGAACCTGTGGTTCGACAAGACCGAGCTGTTCGAGTACAAGACCATCGCCGAAGCCTTCGACTGGTAGCCCGGCCCCGGCCTACTGCTGGGAGAGGTTCGGCGCGCCCTTGCGCAGCACGTACTTCTGGATCTTGCCGGTCGCGGTCTTCGGCAGCTCGGTGACGAAGGTGACCCCGCGCGGGGCCTTGAAGTGGGCCAGCCGCTCGCGCGCGAACGCGATGACGTCCTCCTCGGTGGCGCTGCCGCCGTCGCGGAGCACCACGAAGGCCTGCGGCGTCTCGCCCCACTTCTCGTGCGGCAGGCCGACGATCGCCACCTCTTGCACCTCGGGGTGCCGGAGCAGGACTCCTTCCACCTCGACCGAGGAGATGTTCTCGCCGCCGCTGATGATCACGTCCTTGAGCCGGTCGCGGATCTCCGCGTAGCCGTCGGGGTGCACCACGGCGGCGTCCCCGGTGTGGAACCAGCCGTCACCCATGGCGCGCATCGTGGCCTCGGGGTCGTCGTAGTACCCCTCCATGACCACGTTGCCCCGCACCACGATCTCGCCGACCGTCTGCCCGTCGGCGGGCACCTCGCGGCCGTCGCTGTCGACCACCCGCAGCTCACCCGAGGTCAGCAGCTCGACCCCCTGCCGCGCCTTGAGGACGGCCCGGTCGGCCGGGGACAGCTCCTCGTGCTCGGGCAGCGGGGCGCAGACGGTGATGAACGGAGCCGTCTCGGTCAGCCCGTAGACCTGCGTCACCTCCCAGCCGAACTCCCCTTCCATCCGCTCGATGGTGGCCGCGGCCGGCGGCGCCCCGGCCGTCACCACCTGAACCCCCGCCGGCACCTCGCCGCGCACCGAGGCGGGCGCGCTGGCCAGCGCGATCAGCACCGTCGGCGCCGCGCACAGCGAGGCGACCTGCTCGTCCCTGATCAGCCCGAAGATGACGGCCGGGTCGACCTTGCGCAGGCAGACGTGCGTACCCGCAGCCGCCGTCACCGTCCAGGTGTAGGTCCAGCCGTTGGCGTGGAACATCGGCAGCGTCCACAGGTAGCGAGACCCCACCGCCATCGGCAGGTGCAGGAGCGTGCCGATGGTGTTGATAGCGGCGTTCCGGTGCGTGATCATGACGCCCTTCGGCCGTGCCGTGGTGCCGCTGGTGTAGTTGATCGAGATCAGGTCCCGTTCGGCGATCTCCGGCCGGTCGAAGCCGGGATCGGCGGCCGCCACCGCCGCCTCGTAGTCGAGCCAGCCTTCGCCATTCCCGTCGAAGGCCACGTAATGCTCTACCCCCGGCATCCGGTCGCGGATGCCGTCCACCGCCGCCAGGTACTCCTCGGCCACGCAGAGCACGGTGGCGCCGGAGTGGTTCACGATGTAGACGAAGTCCTCCGCGGTCAGCCGGTAGTTGATCGGCACCAGGACGGCGCCGAGCTGCGGCACCGAGTAGAAGGACTCCAGCTGCGCGTGCGTGTTCGGCGAGATCGTGGCTACCCGGTCGCCTCGCGCCACGCCGAGCCCCTGCAGCGCCGAGGACCAGCGGTCGCAGCGATCGAAGAACTGCCGGTACGTCAGCCGGAGATCGCCGTCCACGACCGCCTCCCGGTCTGCGTGCAGCCTGCGGGTCCGGCGGGCGAAGTCCAGCGGCGACAGTGGCGTTTCCATGCTTGCGATTCTGACACGGGGTTCCGCCCGGCGGGAGCGGGCCCGCCGGGCGGAAGCCGGTCACTCGCTCAGCCCACTACGCAGGGCGAACTGTCTGGCGCGTGCCGCTCGCACACGCCGGCCGGGTTCTGGAAGATGCCGATCGAGGGGAGCGCCGCGCCCTCGAAGTTGAACAGGGTGAGGTTGACGTTGGGCGAGCCGATGTTCGCCCCCGGTTCCCACGGCACGCCCGGGATCCAGTCCGGCGCCCAGTAGAACAGCCCGGCGCCGAGCCCGCCGGGCACCTGGGCCAGGATGGACAGCTCGTCGGTGACGAAGGACAGCTGGCCGCCCGGGCTCGCCGGGTAGCCCGGCGAGAGCTGGCTGGTCTGCCAGACGAAGTCGCCGGTGCTGTCGCCGAGCGGGGAGTTGCCGTTGGCCAGCGTCCACGGATACTGGGTCTCGGCGATCACGATCGGCTTGCGGAACTGGGTGGCGAGCGCGTCGACGTTGGCCCGCATCGCCGAGATCGCCCCGTGGAAGAAGGGGTAATAGGACAGCCCGATGACGTCGAACGGCACGCCGTGCGCGGTGAGCTGCGAGTAGAAGGCCGAGCTCAGCGCCTGATCCCCGCCCTGGTCATAGTGCATCATGATCAGCAGCTTGTGCCCGGCCGGGTTGCCCGCCTCCGCGCCCGCGACGCCCGCCTTGAGCAGCTGGGCCAGGTTGTCCCAGCCGCCGCAGTCCGTGCAGTTGACCTCGCCGACCGGCCACAGGATGCCGTTCCTGATCTCGTTCCCGATCGAGGTGAGGTCCACCGGCGTGCCCTGCTTAGCGAACGCCGTGACGACCTGCTGGGTGTACGACCTGACCGTGGCGGTGAGCTGGCCGAGGTCCTGGCCTGCCCACGCGGCCGGGATGTCCTGGTGCTGCGGGTCGGCCCAGAAGTCGGAGTACATGATGTCCAGGTAGATCTTCATCCCGGCCGCGTGCACCTGGCGGGCCAGCGCCAGGTCGCTGGCCAGGTCGCTGTAGCCGGCTGGCGGGTTCACCCAGACCCGCATCCGGACGTAGTTGGCGCCCGCCTCGCGGGTGATCGTCACCGGGGTGCCGCGCTTTCCGTTGTAGCTGAACGCGGCGCCCGCCGCGAGTTCCTGCGGGGTGAAGGACAGGTCGGTGCCGAAGTCCATGCCCGCCGCCGCGGCGTCCGGCCCGAACGCCCGGAACTCGCCCACGCACACGTCCGCCCCGGTGTCGCTGTACACGGTCAGCTCGGCGTACCTGGCCCGGCTGCCGGATGGCAGCGGGAAGTACAGCGGGTTGCCCGGGTCCAGCGCGATGTCACCCAGCGCGGGCACCCGCTGCCAGGCCCCGGCCGTGCTGGCCAGCTCGATCGTGGCCGAAGCCGACGGGCTGGCCGCGTCCAGCGTCAGCCCCAGGTCGGCCAGCGACCTGACCTGGCCGAGGTCAACGGTCAGCGTCCCGGTGTAGCCCGAGGTGCACCAGTCGGTGCCCGCGTCGCCGTCGACCGCGTCCGCCGCGGGCTTGCCGGACTCCGCGTTGCTCGCGCTAGCCGTGCCGGCCAGCGCCCAGTTCACCGTGGGCGCCGCCCCGCCGCCTCCATCCGCCCGCGTACCCCCGTCCGCCGCCGCGCTCCCGGCGCTGCGCGCCGCGCTTCCGTCCGGGCGGGCCTGCGCCACCGTGCCCGTCGCGGCGACCACCGCAAGCGGCGCCGCCAGCACCAACGCGCAGGCCGCCGCCACAACCCGCGGCCGCCGCCCGCCCGCCAGCACCGCCGCCAGCCGCGGCCGCCGCCCGGCCGCCAGCACCGCCGTCCACCTCGTCCTGGACTTTGGATCTTTGGATCTTTCCATCAAATTCCCCTTCGAACCAACGCGACTGTGGCCTCAAGTGGACATCTTCGCGCGTGCTCCGACAACCGGAAATCGATTGCCTTATGGGTTTCAACAAAAGATCATTTCCCCGAACGGTCCGGGCGCGTGCCCCCGGTTCGGCTCCACGCCCTGCCACCCGAACCCGGCTCCGCTCCACAGCCCTCCCACCCGTTAACCCTGCGGATAGGCGTCGGCCGCCGACGGGTGCCGAACGCCGTGAAACCGGACATCCAGTGCGTTCGAACGCACTGGAACCTGGGTTTCATGCCGTTCCAGCGCCGATCGCATGACTTTCTGATCTGCATTGGTTACTAAGCGCTTAGCATCTTGTGATCACCGTCACGGCCGTTCCGGTAATCCCGTCGCGGGCTTTCTTGCCGAAGTGCCGCACGCATGAGCGAGCTTTCTGGCATTGTTATCCGCCAGCGGTACTTGCGCGCGGCGGCCAAGCGGCGCACCAGGTCAGGTGC
>Ga0207674_10009792_pt1 | contig 10916 bp, 8 predicted proteins | sample KBSCornC72_FD_184303 | JGI IMG/M metagenome (GOLD analysis project Ga0207674, IMG submission 184303) | Corn rhizosphere microbial communities from Kellogg Biological Station, Michigan, USA - KBS Corn C7-2 (SPAdes) (version 2) | ecosystem: Host-associated > Plants > Roots > Rhizosphere > Soil ...
GCGAAGTCCAAACCGGCCCGGGAGGTGCCGTCGCTGTCGCCGGGTGACCGGGTCGCGCACGACACGTTCGGGCTGGGAACCGTGGTCACCGTCGAGGGCGTCGCGGAGAAGGCGGTCGCGTCCATCGACTTCGGCTCCGAGGGCGTCAAGCGGTTGTTGCTGAGGTACGCGCCGGTGGAGAAGCTCTGAAGGGCCCTTCGGCGCCGGTCTGCCCGCCCGGTCGCGACGTCGTGCCTGGGTCGCGCGTCTCGCCGACCGCTCAGGGCTGCAGACCGTGCACCTGGAGCGCGGTGTAGGGGTCGACCGGGTCGCCACCGCCGGGGTGCACCTCGAGGTGGAGGTGGGGACCGGTGACGTTGCCGGTCGAGCCGACGTACCCGATCACCTGGCCGGGCTTGACCGTCGCGCCGACCGACGTACCGAACTCGTTCTGGTGGCAGTACCACAGCTCGGTCCCGTCGGGCAGCAGCTCGATGGTGCGGTTGCCGTAGGCGCCGGAGTAGCCGACGTCGGTGATGGTGCCCCCGGCGACGGCCATGATCGGGGTGCCCGTGGGCGCCGCGAAGTCGAGCCCGGTGTGGAAGTGGGACCACAGTGAGCTGTAGTCGCCGAAGCGGGCGGTCAGGTGATAGACGCCGGGCGTGATCGGCAGCACCCACTGGTGGAGCTTGACCTGCGCGGCGCGCTTCTCGGCCTTCGCGGCGAACGCCGAGAGCGCGGCGTCGCGCTGCTTGGCCTGCGCGTCGGCCGCGGCCTGGAGGCTGCCGGCACCGGAGAGCGCCTGGCGGTCCGAGTCGCGGCTCACGACCGGGCCCCGGCCACCGAGCAGGTTGGCCGAGCTCACCGCGCTGGTGCCCGACAGGGCGCCGGCCGGGGACAGATGGCCGTCGGCGTCGGCGCCCGCGAGCCCGGGGTGCATCGCCTGGAGCGCACCGCCGGCGGAGATCGCGAGGACCGCTACCCCGGCCAGCAGCGGCAGGCTCGGGACGCGGGCACGACGGGTGGCCACGCGACGGCCGACCGGGCGGGTGCGCTTCGCGGTGCGCGCCTCCTCGGTCGGCTTCTCGAGCGTCATTGTGGGCTCGGGCTCGGCGATGAGCACCGGGGTCGCCACCGTCTCGACGAACGGCTCGGCGACCGGCTCCCCGACCGGTTCGGGGACCGGCTCGGCGACCGGCTCGGCGACGACCGGGGCCGGCGTCCGCACCGCCGGGGCTGTGGCGAGCGGCTCCTCGATCCCCGTGAGCGGCGCGGGGTCGACCGGCGGACCGGGCTCCACGACGGGTGCCACGTCGACGACCGGCCACGGCACCGGCTCGGGCTCGGGCGTCGGTACGGGCTCGGGCTCGGGGAGCTCGGTGAGCGGCGGGACGGGAGTGGCGACCCGGCGACCCACGTACGGCGTGAGGGTCGGCGCGGTGGTGCTCGGGCGGAGCAGTTGTGCGGCGACGTCCTCGGAGCCGCCCGGGCAGTCCACGTCGACGGTGATGCGGCGCCGGCCGACCGGCCGGACCGTCTCGACCGGGGCAGGTGCACCGATGACCGGGTCGCGACCGGCGACCCGGCGTCCGACGGACGGCGTCGCCTCGGCGGACGGCGCGGGCGTCGCGGGGGGCACCGGGACCGGGATCGCGACCGGCGCAGGCGTCGGCGCGACCCGTGCGACGCGGCGTCCGACGTACGGCTGGGAGGTCTGCTGCTCCGCACTGTGCCGCGCACTGTGCCGGGCGGGATGGGCGACTCGCTTCCCGGGAGTGGGTGCACTGGCTGTGGTGGCCGTCGTGCCGGTCGTACCGGCGCGGTGGTCACCCATGGACAGGTCTCCAGGAAGGTTCGGGGGAAAACGGGGGCAGCGAGCCACGACAGTAACGGAAAGGTCACAGGGGGTGAAATCCCCCTCGCCGGGAGGTGGCCGCCAGCCGTACGACCGGCGTCCTGGGCGTGCCTCCCGCACCGGTCGAGCACGGGCCGGTCGGTTAGTCTGCGGCCATGGCGTCACCTTCCTCCCGGCTCCGCATCGTGGTCGCCAAGCCCGGGCTCGACGGCCACGACCGGGGCGCCAAGATCGTGGCGCGAGCGCTGCGCGACGCCGGCCACGAGGTCATCTACACCGGCCTGCACCAGACGCCGGAGCAGATCGTCGAGACCGCGATCCAGGAGGACGCCGACCTGATCGGGCTGTCGGTGCTCTCGGGCGCGCACATGACGCTCTTCCGTCGGCTGCTCGAGCTGCTCGGCGAGCGCGAGGCCTCCGACATCCGCGTCTTCGGCGGCGGGATCATCCCCGACGAGGACATCCCGGTGCTCGAGGAGCTCGGCGTCGCGAAGGTGTTCACGCCCGGGGCGACGACCGGTGAGATCACCGGCTGGGTGGCCGACGCCTTCGCCGAGCCCGCCTGAGCGCTCAGCTCGTCCGGTCGACGTCGAGCACGATCCGCAGACGCTGCCCGACCTGTCGTGCCTCACGGAACCGCATCCGCCGCGAGGTGATCCGCCGGGGCAGCAGCGGGCGCCCGGCGCCCAGCGTCACCGGAGCCATCCCCAGGCTCACCTCGTCGAGCAGGCCGGCATCGTCGAACTGGCCGACCAGGTCGCCACCCCCGACGATCCAGACGTCCTTGCCCTCCGCGGCCGCGACCAGCTCGTCGTACACCGGCGCGACCTCGCCCCGGACCAGGTGCACGTCGACGCCCGGGATGCCCGGCAGGTGGCGGTGGCTGAACACCCATACCGGGCGGTCGTCGTAGAACTCCTGCCACTGCTCGGGGCGCGCGGTGAAGTGCCGGTCGAGCGTCCACTGGTACGTCGTGGCGCCCATGACCAGCGGCCCGATCCGGGCGATGAAGTCGTCCCAGCTGCCGTCGTCCTCCGTGTGCGGCACCTCGAAGAGCCAGTCCAGCGAGTCGTGCTCGTCGGCGATGAAGCCGTCCAGGGTGCAGGCGGTGAAGTACACGACGCGGGTCATGTCGCCCGACGCTACGGCCACGCACGGACGACCGCTTGACCGGCGTTGCCTGTGCCGGAGGTCACCGCGACCCCGGCTTGGCCGGCCTCGACCGGCCGGGACTAGGGTGCCGAGGGGTTCGTCCCGCCACTCGTCGGGATGTCGCCGACTCGCACCGACTCAAGGCCCGGACCCGGATCCGGGCTCTCGCGGAGGTAGATCGTGGATCTGATGGAGTACCAGGCGAAGGAGCTCTTCGCCAAGCACGGCGTGCCGGTCACGCTCGGCATCGTGGCCACCACGCCGGAGGAGGCCCGGGCGGCTGCCGAGCAGCTCGGCGTCGTCGTGGTCAAGGCGCAGGTGAAGGCGGGCGGTCGCGGCAAGGCCGGCGGGGTCAAGCTGGCCAGGACCCCCGACGAGGCGTTCGAGCACGCCAACGCGATCCTCGGCATGACGATCAAGGACCTGCCCGTGCACCGGGTGCTGATCGCGCCGGCCGCGAGCATCGAGGAGGAGTACTACTTCTCGTTCCTGCTCGACCGCGCGAACCGGCGCTATCTCTGCATCGCCAGCGTCGAGGGCGGCGTCGAGATCGAAGAGGTCGCGAAGACCAACCCGGACGCGGTCAAGCAGATCCCGGTCGATCCGGGGAGCGGCGTCGACGAGGAGAAGGCGCGCGCCATCGTCGAGGAGGCCGGCTTCCCGGCCGCGCTCACCGACCAGGCCGTGGCCATGGTGCAGGCACTGTGGCGGGTCTTCGTCGACGAGGACGCCACCCTGGTCGAGGTGAACCCGCTGGCTCGCCTGGAGGGCGACGTCCTCGAGGCGCTGGACGGCAAGGTCTCCCTCGACGACAACGCCGACTTCCGGCACCAGGACCACGCGGTGTTCGAGATGAAGGAGGAGACCGATCCGCTCGAGGCCCAGGCCAAGGAGAAGGGGCTCAACTACGTCAAGCTCGACGGTGAGGTGGGCATCATCGGCAACGGCGCGGGCCTGGTCATGTCGACGCTGGACGTCGTCGCCTATGCCGGCGAGCGGCACGGTGGGGTGAAGCCGGCCAACTTCCTCGACATCGGCGGCGGCGCCAACGCCCAGGTGATGGCCGACGGCCTCGACGTGATCCTCGGCGACGACCAGGTGAAGGCCGTGTTCGTCAACGTCTTCGGGGGCATCACGGCGTGCGACGAGGTCGCCAACGGGATCAAGGGCGCCCTGGAGATCCTCGGCGACCACGCGACCAAGCCGTTGGTGGTCCGGCTCGACGGCAACAACGTCGACAAGGGACGGGCGATCCTCGAGGAGCTGGGTCACCCGCTGGTCACCCAGGTCGACACGATGGACGGTGCGGCCGACCGGGCCGCCGAGCTGGCGCAGGCCTGAGAAGGACGGACTGACGAGATGTCGATCTACCTGAACAAGGACTCCAGGATCATCGTCCAGGGCATGACGGGAGGGATGGGCTCCAAGCACACCGCCCTGATGCTCGACGCCGGCACGAACATCGTGGGCGGCGTCAACGCCCGCAAGGCCGGGACGACGGTCGAGCTCGGGGGCCAGGAGCTGCCGGTCTTCGGGACGGTCAAGGAGGCGATGGCCGAGACGGGTGCGGACGTCTCGGTCGTGTTCGTACCGCCGGCGTTCACGAAGGACGCCTGCATCGAGGCCGTCGACGCCGGCATCGGGCTGCTGGTCGTGATCACCGAGGGCGTGCCCGTGCAGGACACCGCCGAGGTGTGGTCCTACCTGCAGGGCAAGCCGACCCGGATGATCGGCCCGAACTGCCCCGGCATCATCACGCCGGGGGAGTCCCTGGCCGGGATCACGCCGCACACCATCGCCGGGAAGGGCCCGATCGGGCTGGTCTCCAAGTCCGGCACGCTGACCTACCAGATGATGTACGAGCTGAAGGACTTCGGCTTCTCGACCGCCATCGGGATCGGCGGCGACCCGATCGTGGGGACGACCCACATCGACGCCCTGGCCGCCTTCGAGGCCGACCCCGAGACGCGGGCGATCGTGATGATCGGCGAGATCGGCGGCGACGCCGAGGAGCGCGCCGCGGCGTACATCAAGGAGCACGTCACCAAGCCGGTCGTCGGGTACGTCGCGGGCTTCACCGCCCCCGAGGGCAAGACGATGGGTCACGCCGGTGCGATCGTCTCCGGCTCGTCCGGCACGGCCGCGGCGAAGAAGGAGGCCCTCGAGGCCGTCGGTGTGAAGGTCGGCAAGACGCCCTCGGAGACCGCCGAGCTGATGCGCGAGATCCTCAGCAGCTGAGCTGTCGGCGTTGAGCTGTCGGCGTTGAGCTGTCAGGCCACTTCGCGAGCGAGCTCGCTTCAGTCTCGCTGCGGTCCTTCCAGGCCGGCTGGCGCCGGCGCGGAAGGGTCCTCGCTCGAGCTCGCTTCAGTCTCGCTGCGGTCCTTCCAGGCCGGCTGGCGCCCGGGGCAACTGTCAGGCCACTTCGCGAGCGAGCTCGCTTCAGTCTCGCTGCGGTCCTTCCGGTCCGGCTGGCGCCGGCCCGGAAGGGTCCTCACTCGGGCATCGCTGCGAGGCGCTCGCCGGCACGCCGTACCAGGGCCCCGAACTGGGGCCGCGTCATCGTGTGCGAGCCGTCTGGGACGAACCCGACCTGCGCGACCGCGCCACCGGACCGGACGACCCCCATGTAGAACGTCACCGTCTGCTTGCTGGACACCTGCGTGCGCACCCGCCACGCGGTCCAGGTAGGGCCGCCGTCGAGGCGGAGCACCTTCGTACCGGGCTCGCGGTGGCCGCACGACGCGAGCTCGGACCGGACGTCGTCGACGAACCTGTGAGCGGCCGGCTCGGACAGCCGGCCGACCGTCTCGGTGATCCCGAACGCCGCGGCGAGGTGACCGCCGGGCACCAGGAACGACCGCGTGGCGTCGTGCGTCCAGCCCCGGCCGTGGAAGCTGCTCCGGTCGCAGCCGGTGGCCGCGACGTTGTGCACGGCCTGTCGCGGAGTCGTGCCCACCCAGGGCCGGCTCACGCCCGCGGCCGGAGGGAGGTCGAACTCGCTGAGCATCATCGGCAGACTCCCCGCCCGCGGCGCGGGCACGGCGACCGGCTTCGGCAGGGCCGAGCAGTGACCGCCGAGCGTCGAGGGGCACAGATCGTCGACCGCGGTGACCAGGAGCCGCAGGTTGCCGGCGAGATCCGGCCGGACCAGGCCGGCCGTGCGGGTCAGGGTGAGGGTGTTGATCCGGCCGGTCCGCGCCACCCCGACCACGTACGTCGCGGACGGGCTGCCCCAGTTGCGCAGGACGTACTGCTGCGCGTCGTCGCCGAGCCGCTGGACGTGACGCACCGCCACCAGCTGGGTCTGCGGCATGGAGCACGCCGCGAACCAGCGGTTCGCCGCGGCGTACCCGTCGCGCGCGGCGTTCTCGTTGGTCGACAGCTCCATGCCCTGCGCGACCGCGAGCTGCGGCCTGCCCTGCCGGTGCCGGGCGGCGAAGTTGCGCACCAGCGCGGTCGCCGCCTTCGGGTCGGCGAAGGCCCGGCGCTGGCAGGGGAACGTCGTGCCCTGCTTGGGATCGGTGCCGGTGATCCGCCACGCCTGGCCGGGCACGGCGCGGCTCAGCTGGGCCTTCGAGACGAGGGACGCAGGAGTGATGTTCTCGTCCGGCGGGATCGACTCCCCGCCGGTCGCGGCCGCGGGCACCGACGTCAGCCGGTCGCCCGCCGCGGAGAGTGTCGGGCGGACGCCGTGGTCGTCGACGACCAGGAACCCGCTGCCGACGAGCGTGGCGACGACGAGGCCGGCGCCGGCCAGCACATGGGTACGCCGGCGCGCGCTGCCGGCGCGACGGATGATCGTGGCGCGCGGCCAGCGCTGCCCGGCGCAGTGCTGGGCCAGACGCTCCAGCTGCGGCCGGACGGCCGTCGAGGGCACCTCCCGCTGCAGCGCGAACTGCGAGGTCGCGGTCTGGAGCCGCTTCTCGGCCTCGGCCAGGGGCAGCGCGACCTCCTGGGCCATCTCCTGGCGGGACGCCGACGTCAGCTGGGTGAGCAGTAGCGCCTTCCGCGAGAGCACGGGCAGCTTGGCGAGGGCGTCCAGAGTCGCCTTGACCTCGGGGTCGAGCCTGCGGTCGCGGTGCCAGATCCGGGCGGTGTGACGGCGCTGGGCGTGGCCCAGGACATGGGGGCGTACCCACGTCTCGGGGTCGTCGAGCCGCTTGATCTTCGACCAGTGGTGCCAGGCGGCGACGAACGTGTCGCGCACGGCTCCGCGAGACGCGGGCAGGTCGCCGGTGAGCGCGAAGGCCAGCACCAGCAGCCGGTCGCGGCTGTCGGCGTAGTAGGCGTCGAACCGGTCGGCGTCGGACATGGCGCCGACCACGGTACGAGGCGCCTGTTCACGCCGCCAATCGAGCCGCCACCGGCGTCCCGGCGTGGCAGCCCCGATCGCGCCGCTCACGCGGGCGATGATGAGCAGACCATGACCTCGCTGCTCCCGGCCCCGCGTCGTACTCGGCCGCCGCGCGGCGACCGCCGGGACGCCGCCCACCGGCGTCCTCTGGTCCTGCTCGGCGCCCTGGCCGGTGTCGGCGCGGCCTGCTCGACGCTGGTGGTGTGCCTCGCCGGCGGCGTCATCGGGTGGTTCCTCACCGATGCGGGTGCCCACGGCGCACCCCGAGACGGGCTCCGCGTGGGTGCGACGGGCTGGCTGATGGCGCACGGCTCCGGCGTCCACGTCGAGGGCGCCGCGATCACCGCGATCCCCCTGGGCCTGACCCTCCTGGCCGCCGTGGTGATCTGGCGCCTGGGACTCCGGCTGGGGGACTCCGTCTCGGGGCACGGCCCGGATGCCGACGCCATCGCCGACGGGATGCGGGACTGGACCGTCGCCTCGGCCACGGGGGTCTTCACCCTCGGGTACGCCGTCGTCGTGGTCGTCACCCATCAGCTGGCTGCGACGCCGGCCACGGCTCCCTCGCTCGCCCGCACGCTGCTCTGGACGGTCGTCCTGTGCGGCGTCGTCGGTGGCGGCGCGATCGCGGTCGGGTCCGGTCGCGCCGCGATCTGGACGTCGTTCCTGCCGCTCTCGCTGCGCGCGGCGGCGGCCGCCGCCTGGCGCATCCTGATCGGGTACGTCGCGGTCTCGGCGCTCCTCCTCGGGGTTGCACTCCTCGTCGACTGGGACGGTGCGGTCAACGTCATGTCACAGCTGCACACGAGCCCCGGCGCGGCCACCCTCCTGATCGGGCTCTGCATCCTGGTGACGCCGAACGCCACCCTCTTCAGCGGCTCCTACCTGCTCGGCCCCGGCTTCGCGGTGGGCACCCACACCCTGGTCGCCCCGACCGGCGTGGTGCTCGGGGCACTGCCGATGTTCCCGCTCCTCGCGGCGCTCCCCGACGCCGGCCCGACGCCCGGCTGGACGGCCGGGCTCCTGACCCTGCCACCGCTCGTGGCCGCCGTCGCCGTCTACCGCACCCTGCGGAGCTACCCGACGTCCCGGTGGGACGAGGCGGCACTGCGCGGGGCGGGTGCCGGCCTGGCCTGCGCGGTGGCGTTCGCGCTGCTGGCCGCCGTCTCGGGTGGTGCCGTGGGTCCCGGGCGGATGGCCGACGTCGGCCCGTTCGTGTTCCAGGTGCTCCTGCACGGGGTGGCCACGTTCGGCATCGGAGGTCTGGTGGGGTCCCTTCTGGCCACCGTTCGCCACCGCCGGTCGGCGCGGGACCAGCGGGTCGTCACCATCACCGGGCGGTAGCCGACCTCCAGCCGGGCGGAGCGCTCGGCCACGGGTGGAGAGGCCGCGTGCGTGCATGGTGCGGTCCTCCCCGAGACCTGGGTGACCTTCGGTCGACCAGACCCAGCCGTATGCGGTCCCAGGCTCCGGGACCGGTTCGCGCACACTCGCGAGCCGGACTCGTAGACTCGCGGCCGTGGTCGGGACCCAGCTGCGCGTCGTCGTCCTGGTGTCCGGCTCGGGCACGAACCTCCAGGCCCTGCTCGACGCCGCCGCCGACCCGGCCTACCCCGCGAGCGTGGTCGCCGTCGGGTCCGACCGGGACGGCATCGAGGGACTGGCTCGGGCCGAGCGGGCCGGCATCCCGACCTTCGTGCACCGGGTGAAGGACTTCGAGACACGGGCCGCGTGGGACGTGGCGCTGGCCGCGTCCGTCGCCGGGTTCGAGCCGGACCTGGTCGTCTCCGCCGGGTTCATGAAGCTGGTCGGCGAGGCGTTCCTCGCGGCGTACGCCGGTCGGTTCCTGAACACCCACCCGGCGCTCTCTCCGTCGTTCCCCGGCATGCACGCGCCCGCCGACGCACTCACGTACGGCGTGAAGGTCACCGGCTGCACGCTGTTCGTGGTCGATGCCGGCGTCGACACCGGCCCGATCGTCGCGCAGTCGGCCGTGCCGGTCCGCGACGACGACACCGTCGAGACGCTGCACGAGCGGATCAAGACCGAGGAGCGCCGGATGCTGGTCGACGCCGTCGGCCGGATCGCCCGCGAGGGGTTCACCGTCGACGACCGCGTCGTGCGTTTCGGCGGCTGATCCCGGCCGGTAGGGTGTGGCCACACGACTGGCGCGGGTGGGCAACCACCGGGGAGTGACGTCACCGAGCATCGACCGCCTGGGTGCCCGGACCAACCCTCGACCCAGCGCAGGAGTGACCCGTGAACGACCGGATCCCGATCAGGCGCGCCCTGGTCTCCGTGTACGACAAGACCGGCCTGGACGACCTCGTCCGCGGCCTCGCCGAGGCCGGCGTGGAGCTGGTCTCGACCGGTGGCTCGGCCGCCCGCATCGAGTCGCTGGGCCTGCCGGTGACCAAGGTCGAAGACCTCACCGGCTTCCCCGAGTGCCTCGACGGCCGGGTGAAGACGCTGCACCCCAAGGTGCACGCCGGCATCCTCGCCGACCGGCGCCTCGACTCCCATGTGCGGCAGCTGGCGGAGCTCGGCGTCGAGCCGTTCGACCTGGTGGTCTCCAACCTCTACCCGTTCGTCCAGACCGTCGCCTCGGGTGCCTCTCCGGACGACTGCGTCGAGCAGATCGACATCGGCGGGCCCTCGATGGTCCGCGCGGCGGCGAAGAACCACCCCTCGGTCGCGATCGTGACCTCGCCCGACCGCTACGCCGACGTCCTCGCGGCACTGGCCGCCGGCGGCTTCACGCTCGAGCAGCGCCGGCGCCTGGCCGCGGAGGCCTTCGCGCACACCGCGGCGTACGACGTCCAGGTGGCGTCGTGGATGGGCAACGTGCTCGCCGACACCGGCGACGGCACCGGCTTCCCGGCGTTCACCGGGGCGACCTGGCAGCGCAAGGAGGTGCTCCGCTACGGCGAGAACCCGCACCAGCCCGCGGCCCTCTACGCGCACTGGCGCGGCGGGCTGGCCGCGGCCGAGCAGCTCCACGGCAAGGAGATGTCCTACAACAACTACGTCGACGCCGACGCGGCGCGACGCGCGGCGAACGACTTCGCCGAGCCGGCGGTGGCGATCATCAAGCACGCCAACCCGTGCGGCATCGCGACCGGCGCCGACGTCGCCGCGGCCTACGTCCGTGCCAACGACTGCGACCCGACGTCGGCCTTCGGCGGCGTGATCGCCGTCAACCGGCCGGTGTCCGTCGCGATGGCCGAGGCGATGCGCGAGACCTTCACCGAGGCGGTCGTCGCGCCGGCGTACGACGAGGGCGCGGTCGAGGTGCTGCGGTCCCTGCCCCGCGGCGGCAAGAACATCCGGGTCCTGCGGTGTGCGGTCGACGAGCATCCCGACCCGGTCGAGCTCCGGGGGATCTCCGGCGGGGTGCTCGTGCAGCGCGTCGACCGCGTCGACGCCACCGGCGACGACCCGGCGACCTGGACGCTGGCCACCGGCGACGTCGCTCCGGCCGACGTGCTCGCGGACCTGGCGTTCGCCTGGAAGGCCTGCCGCGCGGTGAAGTCGAACGCCATCCTGCTCGCCCACGACGGCGCGGCTGTCGGCATC
>Ga0207674_10009794_pt1 | contig 10914 bp, 7 predicted proteins | sample KBSCornC72_FD_184303 | JGI IMG/M metagenome (GOLD analysis project Ga0207674, IMG submission 184303) | Corn rhizosphere microbial communities from Kellogg Biological Station, Michigan, USA - KBS Corn C7-2 (SPAdes) (version 2) | ecosystem: Host-associated > Plants > Roots > Rhizosphere > Soil ...
AGCGAGTCGCCCCCACTCCAAAGTACAATCGATCGCCGATTGCCGGTTGGCGATCATAAAGACCACTAGGACACATGCGAACGCCAGAGCAACCAACACCATTCCCCCAACGATCCCCAGGACGACTTTTCGAGTCCCTGTCATAATACGGCAATCCTGATTGTTTCTCTGTGCGACCTCAGCGGACGTGGTTACCTCTGTGGTGGAGTCTTGGGCCGCATTTCTAGCAACAGAGATTCAAGAGAACTCAGAGGTCGCACAGAGTAGCAGAGCCGCAACCATAAAAGACAGCAGTAAAGAATCCAACGCCGAAGGTGTTCGCCAATTCCAGCCCAGGGTTGAGCTTTGGCAACCCTGGGACAAAGAAGCACCTGTATCCCCTCCAAACCCTGAAGGGGTTCACTAACACAGAGAAACCCTTTCAGGGTTAGAAGCTCCGCCTCACCGTCTTGATCCCAGGGTTGCCAAAGCTCAACCCTGGGCTGGAATTGGCCAACACCTTCGGTGTAAAAAAGCTGTCAGGAAAACAAGAAGTTGATTGTTTGTTACACAGAGTAGAACCAAACAACTATCTAATGACTAATATCAAAGTTGGACTGTCCGAAACGCTGTTGATACTCGGTCGATACCAGAAAGGCCTTGACCATCTCAGCGGCCACGAAGTTCCCGTTGAAATTGTTGAGTTTGTTCAACCAAAACTGGTACCCATCAAAATTTCCATCGGGAGCATCATCCGGATTGCGCCGCAGATAGCCGAAGTACTGCATCAGCACGAAGGCTGAATTGTTTTGCTTCTGAATTACCGATTGGCTCTCGGCTACGCTGCGTAACGACGCCGCTCGACCTGCTGCATCTCCGCTACCGAATGCCGTTATCGCTGTCACTCTTTCGTTTGTCGTCGGCGTAACCTCATTATTTTGAAATAGTGAATCAACAAACTGTTCAGCAGTTTGGGTTAGCGGATGGTCAGTCAAAAATTCATCTCTCGCTACCCAACTCAACGCAAAGGCCTGTTTGTTCTGCTCGAGTTTTTGTTCCCAACCATTAGCACCAACAACAACTCCGGTTCCGATTCCCTGCGTATCACGCAGGAATTCCGCTATTCGTGGAAGACCGAGCGGCCGCGCAGGCTTTACAGGAAACGATGATGTGTAAAAGCGGTGCACCAGGTAACCGGTTTGTTGAAACTCCGTTGAGAGGAAGAACGCTGCCGAAACGTTGATTCGTTTAACGGCAAAACAGTTTGCCTTTGCCGTTTGGTCAGATTCGGAGTTACAGGCAGTAATTTCGTTGGTCCAGAAGTTGAAACCAGAAGGGTCATCTGCGGCTGCCCGGTTAAGAAAATCCTGATAGTGCTGGCGGACAAAGAACTGTGCATCAGATAAAGGATTTGCCACATTTGCCTGCGTATCGTTGTCGAGAATATTTATAGTGACACTAGCCGCCGCCGGATTTATCGCGGCCCCAACGGGATCCTTGAGCCTGATGGTAAAGGATTCCGTACCTTCGACGAGCGCATCATCTGTGACAAGCACATTGATAGTCTGGAAATTTTCATTTGGACCAAATCGAACTGTTCCAGTCGTGGCGTTGAAGTCTGACCGTTCTGACGCGGTATTTGCGACCGTCTCAAACGTAACACTTACCGTCGCTGCGAAATTATTGCTACGCGAAACAAGGAAGGACAGCTTCCCAATTGATTCTGGGACATTCTGCTGGCTGGCGCTCACCAACCCAATTATGGCTTGAGTGCCAGTGAACTGGAGATTTGCATTTATAGGATTGTTAAGCGTGATGCTTGCAGGTGTGAACGTGAAATTTGTCTTAGAGGGAGTGACGGTAATATCTCCGGGACAGAGCGAAAGATTGGTTAGCAAAACATTACCCGCGGCATTCGTGACGCCACTAGTTGATAGACCTCCGGTAATATTGATGTTGATTCCTTCTGCACTCCCTCCCGTCACAGTCACATGAACGGAGAGCTGCGTCGTCGGAGTAGCCGGAATTGGACCAGGAACGAACTGGGGATCCTGCCCCCCTATCAAACTGTTTTGCAGCAAAAACACTTGACCAGTCGAAGTGCGGAACGCGAGACCATTGGATCCCCAGCGAACAAGACTTGAAGCAGTTCCGGACACTCCCGGTATCGAAAGTTCTCCCACCTTCAAAAAAGTCTTCGTGTTGAAGACACGCAGAAATGTCGAGCCTCCATCATCGACCAGGTAGTAGATACGACCGGCTTTGACTTCCGGCGCTATTAACGCCGGGGGCGCAAACAGATCGTCTACCGCACGCAGCTTAAACACGCCGAGGATCGTACCAGCTTCGGGATCTATCACTCGGCCGTCGGATGCGAACCCAATTCCATTATCAACTTTGAACTCGAGACCAAATCCCCGCAATAACTTCTCTGTCGTGGTAAGCGTAAAAATGCCGCATGACGCTAACCCAATCCTTCGAAACCCGAAATCAAAGTTGTTGTCATTATTCTGACCGTAGAGAACTTCGGGCGAACGCGAATACTCAATACGATTATTCCCACCGGTTGGTATCGTCGTGCTCCGCAATATTCCATTGTCAAAAATGACAACCCCGCTGTGACGCGGACTTGAGTTGGGCTTCTGTCGCGCTATCGCGAGAGTTTCAGGATGACCCGGAGCGACGGCCATATCTTCAGCCTGATATGGACCAGACACTGGATCGCTTCCAAGTAAGAATTCGAGCCCGGGTTGACGAGAACTTACGTCAACTTTTCGAACCGAGCCTGTGCCATCAAGTGACACATACATCACTGCTCCATTGTCTGAGATTGCCAACTTGTTAGGGTTAGTGCCGACGGGAATAGCGGCTCCAGGAACGCCGGCAACAGGGTCGATCGGGGTTACCGTATTGGCGTTGGCGCTCGCGTTGGAAGGGACACTCGCAAAGATAGTTTGGCTGTTAGGATCCACTACGAGATCGTTTGTTGTTATCGATAGTTGTCTCAATTCACCTGGTCCAGGTGTCGGGACTGGCGTAGGAGTCGGTGTTGCAGTGGGTGTCGGCGTTGGTGTGGGTGCCGGGTTTGTTGTTGAGACGAGATTACTTTGTATCAGAAAAACCTGTCCGCCGCCGGTGCAAAAAGCCAATCCGTTGACTCCCCAACGGACGAAACCTCGAACACCACCAATAACACCAGCAACAGTTATTGTGCCGACGGGCAGAAAAGTGTTTTGATCAAAAGCCTGTATGTGAACCGTACCGGGCACCGTTGAGTCTCCGGCATCCGGAGCGCCATCCACAAAAAAGGTGCGGCCGACCGTAGAGTCTGGCAACACTAAACGAAAGCTTGGATTAACACCCGGGAAAATTCCGATCGGGTTCGGCACCTCGGGATTCAGTACGAGGCCACTATTGAAATACATTCGTCCTGCGTCGAACTCCATCCTAAAACCTGGTAGAGAAAGATGGCTCGTTTGCGTCGCCACTACACCTGTTGGCGTAACGTTCATCTTGTGGAAAATAGTCTGACCACTGGTGTCGGTGTCCAGACCGTAGAGCGTCGCTGCGCTTGCTGAAAACTCTATTACATTGCTTTGCGTCTCGAGAGGGAACACAGGGCCGCGCTTAATCCCGTCATCAAAAATCGCGACGCCCTCGTGACTTGGACTACAACAAGTATTTCTCATTGAGACGGCAACCTCCTGGGCGTTACCCGGCGCCACTTCAATATCGGCGACAAGGTTGGGTTGGCCGCTCGAGATGATGCCGGTGCCCAGCGAAAACTGAAGATCAGCAGTTTGCGTTGCCAGGTTGACTCGTCGGACTGCACTCGAGCCATCCAAACCCACATATAAGTACTGTCCGTTATCAGAGCGAGCGAGCTTACTCGGTTCGCTGCCAACAAAAATCGAGGATCCGATCGATCCATCCGTGGGATTGATCGGAACAACACTATTACCAGTCGATCCCGCCCGGGAAGGAGAAGCTGCGTACAACCTTTGGCTCACCGGATCGTAGATCAAGTCTGAGGCTAGTAATGGAACTATTCGGGTAAAGGCAGGTTCCTCAGGCGGTGTCGGAGTTGGTGTTGGTGTGCCAGTCGGTGTAGGGGTTGGTGTTGGTACTGGGTCGGCTGAAGGGATCAGTGATGTTTGAACGAGGTACACAAAGCCACCCGTTGTGCAAAACGCCAACCCATTAGATCCCCAACGAATTAACCTGGTTGGTGGTCCAACAATATTGGGAAGATCGACAGTTCCGACCACCGTGAAAGTTTGCAGGTCAAACACCCGTAGTGTGAGTGTATTAGGTTGGCCTGGACTGGGGAACGAACTCGTAAGGAAATACGCCCTTCCAACGTTCTGATCAATTGTGAATGCTGTAGTGCCGTTAATATTCGATCCGGTGAAAGTGCCGATAAGAGTGCCAGATTCTGGCTCAAGAATTTGGCCGGAAGCGAGATACAAGCGGCCGCCGCTATAGATGCTGGCCCCACCTCCAATGATTGACGTTGTCCCCAGCGAAGTCACGCCATTCGAATTCAGGCTGAACCGACTCAGAAGAGGCCCGCCAATACCTGGACCAATACCATAGATTCTCGTCGGGTCGAGCGTGCTGAAGGTAAGTGTAGTAGCAGGATTAGAAATGACAGGACGTTGCACATCATCATCGTAAATAGCTACCACGCCAGGAAACGGAGATAGACGAGAGATTGCTACGGTACTCGGGTGACCTGGCTGAACTGCAATCTCCGCAGGAACAATGAGGTCGTCGCCATTAACCCCAAAATTAATCTGGAGGCCCGCGGTTTTCGTTGAGGTATTAAACCGTCGCACTGCCGCAGCACCCCCTAGAATTGTATATATGTACTGACCGTTATCGGAGATCGCCATCTTGCCTGGTTCACTTCCGATGAAAACCGGCGTGCCAATTGCGCCCGAAACCGGATTGATTGGTGCAATCTTGTTGCCGTTAATTATGTCGCTTGAAGGAACGGTGGCGTAAATGGTTTGAGTATTTGGATCGACAACAATGTCGTTCGCGGAGAGATCAATCTTTCGCACTACGGTCTGATCAGCCAGCGGTGCCGTCGGTTCTGTAACACTGGAAAACCCCAGAGCGCGAAGGAATTCAGTCGATTCAGCAAACGATTTTGGGATGATAGCGGCAAGTAGAAAGAGGGCGGCGCCAAGTGCGATCAGTAGTCGAATTCCAAGTCGGTGAGAGCCGGCTGAAAGCATAGTGTCTTCCTTTGAGGTTTAGAAATTGAGTTAGCATTAGATCCCGAGGGGACAGATCAGAAAACAACAAGGGTCGTTGCTCCGGACCATGTGGTCGCAGACAATTGACTCTTAGTGTTGGTGAGAACAGGTACAGCCTCCCGAAATTGTCAGAATTAAACCCGGTCTTTGAAGGGGAACCTAGTATACAACAATTGCGGCCGCCCGATGGAATCCTAATTTATCGAGTGTCCGCTTCAAGCATTTGTTGGACGAGCAAAGTCGCTCTATTTCGAGGCGGACCGCTGCTTCGATAACTCGGTTCGAAACGCCTGTTCCTTCTCGATCACAAACTTCTTGTAACCATCCGGATCGACAAACGCGGTTGCCAGACCACCCTTAAACTGGGGGTACTTCGTCTCCATGTCGAAATAGTTGCCATGAGCGCCAAGAAATATGTCGCACTGTAGTGATTTCAATACCCGAAAAGTCTTTTCAAAGTCCTCCGCCATCTGAGGATACTGAGCGTTATCTACGAGCTTGTAGCCAGGGTTGACGTTTGGACTTCCCACGATTACCACGTCGTAACTCTTCGGGCCTTCGTTAACTTTCATGGTCCAGGTGGTGCAGCCTTTGGTATGACCCGGTGTTAGATGTGCAACGAGAACCGTCTCTCCGAGTTTCACCTCGTCGCCATCGTGCAATACACGATCGACTTTTGTCGGCTTGTAAAGCATTTCCGGATCATTTCCATACTGGAAGTCACTTTTGCCGCCTGACTCAACCACCGGCACATCGGCGTCCATTACCATGTACTTCGCACCCGTCAACTCCTTTATCAAAGCGCTACCCGCATCGTGATCCCAATGCGCATGACTGATTAAAAGAATCTTGATGTCCTTGAACTTGAATCCCAAGGATTCGACGCTAGCGCGAATCAGGGGAACGTTTGCTTCAAGATCGCTGTTAATAAGAATGTGACCCTGGGGAGTGGTGATTAGATAATTCGCCAGGCCTTTACTTCCCACATAGTAGAGATTCGAAGCGATGCGAAATGCCGGGAAAGGTTCGGTCCAATCGTTCTGGACTGTTGGCTGGCTGTTCAGGAAAGCACAACTGGACCATAAGACTAGCACCAGACTTAACAGACTGCGCTTAAACAATATCATCTCGATCTTCTCCGGCTCGTTTTTGACTTTATCGAGTTACTTTTTTGCGTCAATACATTTCCGCCGCATCTGGTGGCAGCACCCGGACGCGCTTCAAATGCGCGCTAACTTTCGCATCGTCATCGGCTGGATAATTAAATCCGAAGTGTTGTGCCACTGATTTGCCGGTTCGTCTAAAAAGCTCGCACATGCTCTGCAGTGAGTTCCACGTACTCTCATAACCCGCATCGGCGTAAGTCTTCTCAAGCATGGACCATAATTCTGGTTCAAGATGCTTCTGTAGATGCTTACCAAATTTCCCTGGGCTCTGTTTCCAGTCGGTCTTCACGCCGACATACCAGGTAAGCATTTTTACTAACTGTTCCCGGATAACTTCGTCCAGCATGTGCTTAGCATAGATGATCTCGCTCCTCCATAATCCTTTCGCCACGTAAGGGCATACCCACCAAAACTCGTTGCAGCAATCGGAGAAGGCTTTTGCAGTTGGGGGCGCGGGCAAAAAGTCTCTCTCGCTGGGAGCCGGAAATGGTTTGAGAAGCTGGTCCTTATCCAGCAGCATAATACTCAGACTTTCCCGCTTGAACTCGTTCAGCCGGGCAACAGGAAACAAGGTGAGATCGATTCGATTACCGTCGGCAAACTGCATCAGGTAAGCAAAGCGACCATCATTTCGCGCGGGTAAGTCTCCCATAGCATCGGGCATTTGCAGGATCATTAGCTTTCCGAACCGGTTGATCCATGAATGATCATGCTTGAAGGGAGCGACATCAGTAACGAGGTAGACAATATCAAAATCTTGAAAGATGTCTCGTTGCGCGTTGGGATTTGCACGCGAGCCGCTCAGGATTACGGCGCGTATGCGCTCGTCCCCTTTGGCAGTACCGACAATGAGGTCCAGCATCTCTTTTTCGGAACGCACACCCGATACCTTTCAACTGCGGACGGTGCTACTTCGTGCGATTTAGTGCCATCAGTCCGGAAATCCCACAGCGCGGCAGCGTGTGGATCGCTCAAGTCCTCTCTACAAACGCAGTCTCAACACGTTCTATTAATCCCACAGCGCGGCAGCGTGTAGATGACAAAAACCAACCTTGATTAACCCAGCGACTTCCGGACAAAATTCGCAACATCGGCTGGCATCACATCGCCACCACTATCTTTTACGCCAGGGCGCAAAAAGTCTAACAACAAGATCACCCTGAACTGATTAGACTCATTCCAAGCCTCATGCTCAACGGTGTCATCAAAGATCAAACACTCGCCTTCAACCCAATTCCGAACCTCGTTCCCGACACGTAAACGGCAGGACGAAGGAACCGCTAGTCCAAGATGCACCCGATAGACTGAGTTTACCCAACCGACATGCGGTTCAATGTGCGCCATCGGAGCCAACCGAGAAAATCCCGCAGTCGTAAGACCGGGAACCTTTAATAGATGGGACGCTGTTTTTGGACAGATCGCCAAAGCGGGCTCGATCTTCTCTCCAAAAGCGTGGAGCCCGTAAACACTCCAGCCCTCGCCATACATCTCACGTTGCACCCATGGCTGGAACACGTCTTCAGGCAGGGCAACATACTCGTCCCGAATTTCCTGCCAATTCGATTCGAGATAAGACGTGAATTCGAATTGTCCCGGATCAATAAACATAGCATTAAAGCTTGTAGGGGCGTCCCTCCGTGGGCGCCCCCCACCTTCAAATCGGCTCTTCTCTGGCAAACGCCACCCACGAACGAGGCGCCTTAACCGTGGCAGCTAAGAATGACGCGTTTCTTCTCGCCGTGCAAACCACAAGTCTGACACGCGGCGCCATTCTTATTCTCCCAAATTGTTTCACCGGAGCATTTTTGACATCTCTTCCGCTGGACCAACTGCCCTGACAAGATTTGCACTTGCGAGCGAGTCGAGTGCGAGGCAAGTTCTTGCCGAGTGCAACCAAACAGAGAGGACAATGACGCCGATCGCGACGCAGTTTCGATTCGGATTTGTAACGCTCAGTCAATGATTTTGGAGTGATATTGTATTTCGACCTTATAGGGAGGCCGAAAACTTGTCGTCAGATCGTACTTTGGAGTTGGTCCAAGGTCGACCGTCGCGAAACCAAAGCTTAGTTGCACCATCCGCTCTTTATTGTTTCCGACTTGCGAAGAGAATTTCCATTTAGCAGCAGCCTCTTCGCAAATTTTCTTCAATAGTGGATGGCCCGAAATTGATTTGGCTGCCACAACATCGCCCGCAGCGTTTACCTGCACCTCGATAATTACTTCTCCATGAGCATTTGCAGCCAACGCTATCGCTGGATAAGTTGCAGGAGCAACAGCGAGAACAACAGTAGGTGCTTCAGTGGTGGTCTGACCATTCGTAGCGAAAGCTACAACTCCGCTCAAAACAATCAAAGCTCCAAAGATGAGAAGGCCGTTTCTCAAATTGATCACCTCCCGTTTTCAAAGAAGTTTCGTGCACGCAGCCGATCGCAGAAGAAGAGGCGCCAACGGAGTAATACCCGATGATCAATCCTTGTAAGTAGGATAGTTGAGACGGAGCACGCTAGCCCTTTGCTCCAGCTTCCGGGCTTCCTCAACGCGATTAAGCAAACGCAAAAGAATGGCGTAGTCTTCGTACACTTTGATTGCTCTTGGCGACACAATGCCAGGATCGCCCTGCGTCTTATCCAATGAAGTCAGCGCTCGCTGGTATAGCTTTTCGGCTTCCGCAGAGTTGCCCAACTCTCGTGTATTGGTTGCCGCATCACCGACAGCCTGCGCCACCGAGACACAATTTCGACCAAGGGCCTTATTGTAAATCGGAATAGCTCTGTCATAAAACTCTTTAGCCCGGATAAAGTCTCGATGCTCTTGATAATAGTGCGCCAACTCAAGAAGGAAGTAGACCAGGTCTGAGTTTGGAGGATGCTCCTTCTCTACCAGCTCCAGTTCATGCAGGAGCCGCTTTTCCTGCTCGACGTACTTTGCATGAATATCTGTTCTGGAAATCAACGACCCCGTGGCAACAGAAAACTCGAGCGCCTCGAAAGGGGTCGTTTTCATACAATCTTCAACGACGGCCCGATCTTCCGGCGTGTGGGCAATTACCTCCGGCGGAACACACTTCGTCGCGACTGTCTCTACGATAAACGTGTTTTGGTCGGGTGTGAAAAATGCCCCGTAATACCAGTGAGCGGAGGATGTGGTAACGGTAACGCGCGAAAGGTTAGCGACCACGTTCAAAGGATGGCCGGCGATCTGATTTCCTGCTTCATCGAAGACCAAAACAACATTTGCTGATTGTGATCCCTTGTTGCCGTAATAAAAATCAACCATGACCACCCGGGCTCCATCGTCCGTAATAAACAGATGCGCTGGTAATTCAGGCAGCGCTCGCGACCAGAGTTTTTTCCTTCGCGGAGTTTGGCGATAAAATGTCGCCAGCTTATTGGGAGTCACCTCGACGAAATAGACGTTGTTGGCCGAATAGAATCGCTTTGTCTCAAACGTGGCGTAGCTGTCTGCGAGAGAGGTGGACCAGCCCAATATGACGAACATCACAAGCGTCACTATTTTGAGCGTCTGGTCTCTCATGAGTAAACCTTTCGATCGATTAGACTCATTCCTCAAAATTGTCGCCCCCAAATCGAGAGAGTCCAGGAGTGTTAAAATCAAGCAAAATCTGCGGATAATGTCTTAACTAACCTTTATAACGTCTGACAACTTCTTCGTATTTCTCTCTTGTTAAGCCTGGGTATCTAAGATTATTTTTGCAAGGCTGGTCATCAGGAGCGGCTGCCGCACCTAACAACTCTTGAACGTCCGCTAATCGTTCGCCCATTTGTCGGTCATCAGTCAAAAACTTTTCTACGTTTCCTGTGGGATAGAAAGCGCCTGACTTTTCCACAACAAACCGTGCCTCGCAGAGTCTAACCAACCCACTCTCGAGTTCCTCAAGGCTAAAAATTGAAAAGTTGATCTCATCTCCGGCAGCGATGATGGCTTCGAGTGTCGCTGGACCTCGTTGGCTGGCCACCGAGATCGAGAGCATTAGCCATGCATCTGACCAATTGAAAAATAATCTGTCGTTGTTCATTTGGATTAACGCCAGTTTCTTGTCCGTGTTAGTTCGTATGATGCGCGTTGATAGCCTATTACGGCCCGAGCAAAGCATCCACGAAATTACACTAACGAAGTCTCCATGGAAAATAAGAATTCCTGACAAAGTCTCCAACGCAAGATTGTACTGACACGGTCACCGAGACACCAAGAACCTTGTCAGGAAGGCTTCTCATCGAGGATTCTACTGCATACGCTTGTTAGATGCGGCCAACGGCGGCCACGGACCAATATCACACTCACCTCGCGGCTGCGCGGATCGTTCAAGTCGTTTCTACTAACACGCGCGCCAACCCCTGATGCTCGCGAATCCCACACCGCGGCAGCGTGTGGATCCTTCAAGTCCTTTCTACTAACACGCGCGCCAACCCCTGATGCTCGCGAATCCCACACCGCGGCAGCGTGTGGATCCTTCAAGTCCTTTCTACTAACATCCGCACCAAA
>Ga0207674_10009795_pt1 | contig 10913 bp, 16 predicted proteins | sample KBSCornC72_FD_184303 | JGI IMG/M metagenome (GOLD analysis project Ga0207674, IMG submission 184303) | Corn rhizosphere microbial communities from Kellogg Biological Station, Michigan, USA - KBS Corn C7-2 (SPAdes) (version 2) | ecosystem: Host-associated > Plants > Roots > Rhizosphere > Soil ...
GTGGATTTTCCGGTCCCGCCCTTTTCGTTGGCGAAGACGATGAAATGCGGCTGGGTCATGCTTGATCTTTTCCCCCGCGGCCCCGAAACGCCGCCCCGCGCGAGATTAACTGAGGGCCATTGGTGGTGCAAATCGTTCGTGAATCCTTGGCCCTCAATCTGGCGCTTTCCGAGTGGGTTGCGGAGGGTGAGCGGATCGCGTTCGTGCCGACGATGGGCGCCCTGCACGACGGGCATCTGGCGCTCGTCGCGCGGGCGGGGGAGTTGGCGGACCGCGTTGTCGTCTCGATCTTCGTCAATCCGCTGCAATTCAACGATCCGGCGGACCTTGAGCGTTATCCGCGCAACGAGGAGAGCGACCTCGCCCAGCTCGAGGCCGCCGGGTGCGATCTGGTGTGGCTGCCGGGTGCCAGCGAGCTTTATCCAGAAGGATTCGCAACCACGGTCAGGGTCGCCGGAGTCAGCGAGCGCTGGGAGGGCGAGCATCGCCCGGGCCATTTCGAGGGCGTCGCCACCGTCGTCGCCAAGCTGTTCGGCGAAGTCGTGCCCAACGTCGCGGTGTTCGGTGAAAAGGATTTCCAGCAACTCGCAGTCATCCGGCGAATGGCGAGGGATCTCGGCCTGTGCGACGAAATCGTCGGAGTGCCGACCGTGCGCGAACCTGACGGACTCGCTCTCTCGTCCCGCAATGCGCTGCTCTCGACCGACGAGCGCGAGCGGGCGGTTGGCCTCTATCGCACGCTGCGCAATGCGCGGAACTCGATCCGGGCGGGACAGCCCGTCGCCGCCGCGCTCGCCGAAGGCCGCAATGCGCTGCTCATCGCCGGCTTTTCGCGCGTTGACTATTTCGCGCTCGTCGACGGCGCGACACTCGAGCCGCTGGATCGGCCGCAAGAGGGCGCTCGCCTCATCGCCGCTGCCGTGGTCGGCACGACGCGGCTGATCGACAATCTGGCGCTGTGAAACTTTGGTTGAGCGGCGTTAACCATTTTTTTGCCAGTCGCGGATGAATTTCCCTCAACACGAAGGCGTGGGGGGGACAGTTCATGGGTGCCATCAGTCAGAAGAGCGCGGAGTTCCTGCTCAGGAGCCGCATTGCCGACGCGGAGACGGGGGACGTCGACGCCTTGTTCGAGCTTGGGCTGACCTATTCGACCGGCCGCGGCGGAATCGCCGTCGACCTCATCGAAGCGCACAAATGGTTCAACCTCGCGGCGCTGTCGGGCTCGACGCGGGGGCAGGAATGCCGTGCCGAGATCGCGCTCGAGATGAGCGCGCGCGAGATCGCCGAAGCGCAGCGCCAGGCCCGCGCCTGGCTCGCCAGCTGCGGCTATCAGCGCCGCGCCGCCTGACTACGGCGCAACGGTGACGGCGCTCGGCGGCCCCGGGCGCTCCTTGCCCCAGGTCATCGCGCTCACCTGCACCGACGGCACCCCGAGCAACACCAGATAATCGCGCGCTTCCCCCGCGCGCTCGGCGCCCATCGCCAGGGCGTGATCGCGGGTGTCGGTGGGGTCTCCATAGCCTTCGACCCGGACCGGAACCGTCGGATGTTGCCGCAGCCACATCGCCTGAGCCGCGAGAATCGTCCGTGCCTGTGGGGTCAACTGGGCGCTGCCCGCGGCGAAATAGACGGTCGTGCCGCCGGACTGCGCGGCAAAATCTGCGCGCAGGGCGTCGGTTGGACTTTGTCCGGGCACCGGCTGGGCCTGAGGCGGAGCAGCGGTCGTCGGCCGTCGCGGGATCAGCGGCCCGAGCCGTAGCTGCGCCGCCGCGGGGGCGGCGATCACGGCGGCCGCGACGAGCAGGAGGAGTGTTTTCCGCATCGGCCTAGTCCAAAGTTCCCGACCAGTCGGGGTCGGAACCGTCCTGTGGGATCGTCATCTTGCGCGGCGCGCTGCCGTCGAGCGCGATCCGGTACAGGGACGGCCGACCGTAGGTCTCGGTGCGCTGGAAGATCAGCTCGTGACTGCTCGCGGCCCAGCTCGGCATTTCGTCGGCGGGGCCGCTGGTCAGCAGCTTCTCGCCGGTTCCGTCCGGGCTGATGATTCCGATCCGCCGGGTGTCGCCCGAGCGCCAGGTGAAGGCGATGAGCTTTCCGTCGGGGCTCCATTCGGGGGTGGCGTAAGCGGCGGCACTGAACGTGAGCCGCCGCTGGTGCGAGCCATCGGCGTTCATCACGTAGAGCTGTTGCGTGCCCGAGCGGTCGCTCTCGAACACGATCTTGCTTCCGTCGTTGGAAAAGCTCGGATCCGTGTCGATGCCCGGCGAGGTGGTCAGCCGCTGGGGCATCCCGCCCGTGGCTCCGACGACATAGATGTCGGCGTTGGGCCCGAGCATCATCGAGAAGATGATCTTCGACCCGTCGGGCGAGTAGCGCGGAGCGAAGGTCATCGCACCGCCCGGGATCAGCGGGCGCTGCTCGCCCGAGGCGAGATCGAGGATCCGCACCTGCGGAACGCCGCCCTGGAAGCTCACGTAGGCGAGGCGGTTGGCGTTGGGCGACAGCCGAGGAGTCAGGACGATCGTCCCGCCCGGGGTTTCGTAGTGGTGGTTGTAGCCGTCGCTATCCATCGTCGCGATGCGCTTGACCCGCGCATCGGGGGCTCCGGTTTCCGCGACATAAGCGATGCGTGTGTCGAACATGCCGGGCGAGCCGGTGATCGATTGGTAGGCCAGCCCCGAGCATTTGTGCGCGGCGCGGCGCAGGTCGGAGGGCGCTACGACGAACCCGATGCGACCGAGCTCGCGGCCCTTGTCGACGTCATAGACGTAGCAGCCGACGGTGTAGCGGCCGTCGGGACGCGACTTCACGAAGCCGGTGATGAGCGCCTTGGCGCCCTTGTCGCGCCACTTGCGAAAGGTCGGCGCGGTGACTTCGGGATAGGAATAATAATCCTTGCGGTCCGACGGGAGGGCCATCAGCTCGGACGTCTGCCGGAGGTCGGTCTCGATCAGCTGCGTCGCCTGCCAGGCAACGGCGAGCATCTCATTTCCCTTCGTCCCGCTATCGGGGGTGGTCATGGGCGGGATGGCGATCACGGTCGCGTCCGGAGCGCCCGGCTGCAGCGCGGCCGAAGCCGAGGCGCTGACGCACGCAATTGCGACGCCGAAGAGGATCCTGGCGAAACGTGGGGTCATCACTCTGGTTGATTGATCCTTCGGAACTTCTCTAGCCATTCTTCTGGTTGGCGCTGGGGACGACCGTTCGCATCGAGGAAAGCCGCCGTCACGCGTGCGTCGGTCAACAGTTCATCACCACGGATGACTCGCTGCTGAATCACGACCGAGGCCGCCCGCACCTGCTCGACCGTGCTGACGACCACCAGATCGTCGCCGAGCCGCGCCGAGCGCACGTAGCGGATGTTCGCCTCCGCCACATAATAAGCGCCGCCGCCCGCATCGAGCACCTGCCGCTGGTCGACTCCGACGGCGCGCAGCATGTCGGAGCGGGCGCGCTCCATGAATTTCAGATAATTGGCGTAATAGACCACGCCGGCGGTGTCGGTATCCTCGAAATAGACGCTGAGCGCGAAGCGGTGCTCGCGGCCGACGAATCCGCCACGGTAGGGCTGGTCCAGGTTTTCCGCCGCCATCGCGGCCGCTGTAGCGAGCGCCGACTCCCGCCGTAAACCCCGCTTGACTCCAATGTAACGCGCAGGTTACATGTAACTTACGGGTTACATTCACGGGAGCATGGCAATGGGGGACGTCGATCTGGTGGAGAAGGCCGAGCGCCTCGGGCGCAAGCGGTCACAAATCTTCTTTGTGCTGGCGATGGTCTTCTTCGCGGGGCAGAGCATCTACTTCGGCGCTCCCGAGGCGACGCGGGATTCGCCGCCGCGCGTCGGGGCATGGCTGATCCTCGTGATCCTGATGCTCCTCCTCCTCGCGACCGGCGGTTTCCTGCTGAGGGGACGCGAGGTGCGCCACCTGCTCAACGACGAAAGCGCGCGCGCCAACCGGCTGGCGGCGCAGGCGACGGGCTTCTGGGCGACCATCCTCGCCTTGCTCGCGGTGTACGTGGAGTCGATGTTCGATCTCGTGACGTTGAACGAGGCCGTGCATATCGTCGGGACGATCGGCGTCGGGGCGGCCTTGATCAGCTTCGCGGTGCGGGAGCGGCGGGCGCACCAGCTTGGCTGAGCGCCTCGCCAACCGCCTGCGTGCCGAGCGCGAGGCGCGCGGCTGGACGCAGGCGGAGCTGGCGGCGCGGGTCGGAGTGAGCCGCAAGACGATCAACACGATCGAGAACGGCGTCTTCGTTCCTTCCACTTTGACTGCGCTCAAGATCGCCGAATCCTTCGAGCGCTCGGTCGAGGAGCTGTTCAGCGTGGTCGAGGACTGACCGACTCCACCGCGCGGATGAGGTCGCCCTGAGCCTCGGCCATGTCCGCGAGGTGCATGCCCCAGCCCGGCAGGAACATTCCGAGCACCGCCACTTCGCCGCCGATGCGGTCGGTGCGCTTGTCGCCCGGCGTGTGATTGGTGCGGATCGAGAGGTAGCCGCGCGGGCCATCGTTCACGCATTTGGCGGAGACCAGCCCTTCGGTGCGCACCCAGGGCGTCGAAGGCGGCCCTTCGCTCGACCACACGACGGGGCCGCCGGGCACCGGCAGGGTCGAGCGCGTGAACCAGTAGCTGTCGAGCTTCACCCAGTCGCGCGAGCCGGGCAGCGCCGGGTTGACGCAGCCGACGGTCAGTCCCGGCTGGTCGGAATAGCCAAACATCGCGCCCGCCGGCGGCGCGTTCTTCTCGCGAAAGCTGGTCCAGGTCATGACGCAGCCGATCTCGCCGGGATGGCTGCACAGCGGAGTGGACTTGAAGGTCCCGCCGACCAGCTTCCCCTGCGGCACAAGCACATTGTAGCCGGGGATGATCGCGAGCTTCATCTGCCTGGCGATCGGCTTGCCCTCGATTTCTCGCTGTATCAGCTGCTGGAGCATCAGGCTGCCCTGGCTGTGGCCGATCAGGACGAACGGGCGGCCGCCGTTGCGGGTGCGGATGTAGTTGCGCCAGGCGGCGAGCACGTTGGCGTAAGCCCGCGCGGCGGCCGCATCGATGTTGGCCCCCGCGGCGTAGGCAGCGACGGCCGCCAGCGTCATCTGGCGGTATACGGGCGCATAGGTCCGGCACACCGAGGCGAAGCGAGCGAATTGCGCTTCTGTGACGAGTTTCTCCTCGCGGCCGGCGTTCATGTCACTGTTCATCGCTGGATCGCTGGAGACGGTCGGATAGACGTAGAAGCAGTCAAGCGGCGGGTCCCTGGCGACGGTGCTGAGGCCGGTCGAGCCGTAGCCGTTGGCGTTTAGCGCGGTGGTCGGAAGTGGGGTCGAGCAGACGTCCTTGCGGTCGGGAAGGCAGAGCCAACTCGAGTCCTTCGCATAATCTGGCGCGGCCGGAGCTTGGGCCGGTGCGGTCGACGCGCAGAGCATTCCCACCGCCGCGAACGCGGGAATGCACCTTTTTATTCCGTGTGCAAAAATCAGGGTGGATCCAGGCTCAAGGGCCGGGATGACGCAAAGAGGGCATTACTTACTCTCAAACAATCCGGCCTGGCTTCCCTGCGGCGCGGGCAGTCCGAGATGGGCATAGCCGCGGCCGTTCAAGGCACGCCCTCGTGCCGTGCGCGCGATTAGGCCGAGCTGAATGAGGTAAGGCTCGATCACGTCCTCGATGGTGTCGCGCGGTTCGCTGAGCCCCGCGGCGAGGGTCTCCACGCCGACCGGGCCGCCGCCGTAGAGATCGGCGATCATCGTCAGGTAGCGCCGGTCCATCGCGTCGAGACCGAGGCTGTCGATCTCGAGCCGCGACAGCGCCTTGTCGGCGACTTCCGCGGTGATCGTGTCGGAGCCGGACGCATGGGCGAAGTCGCGTACCCGACGAAGCAGCCGTCCCGCGATCCGCGGAGTCCCGCGCGAGCGGCGCGCGATTTCGTGCGCGCCGTCCTCGCCGAGGTCGACGTTGAGCAGCCGCGCCGCTCGGCGCACGACCTGTTCAAGCTCCTCGACCGTGTAGAAGTTGAGCCGGACAGGGATGCCGAAGCGATCGCGGAGCGGCGTGGTCAGAAGCCCCTGTCGCGTAGTCGCTCCGATCAGGGTGAAGCGCGGAAGCTCGATCCGCACCGATCGCGCCGATGGCCCTTCGCCGATCATCAGGTCGAGCGCGCGGTCCTCCATCGCCGGGTAGAGCACTTCCTCGACCGCGGGGTTGAGACGGTGGATCTCGTCAATGAACAGGACATCGCCGTCCTCGAGGTTGGTCAGCAGCGCGGCGAGGTCGCCGGACTTGGCAATCACCGGTCCAGAGGTTGCGCGGAAGCCGACGCCCATTTCCCGCGCGAGGATTCCGGCGAGCGTGGTCTTGCCGAGGCCCGGGGGCCCGTGGAGCAGGACATGGTCGAGCGGCTCGCTCCGGCTCTTCGCGGCATGGACGAACACGCGCAGATTCTCGCGCGCGGCCTGCTGGCCGATGAACTCGTCGAGGCTCTTCGGCCGAAGCGCCGCGTCGGCGTCCTCGGTGGTGCGCTCGGGTGTGGTGATTCGGGCGGGGTCAGTGGCCATCAGGCGCCCCAAAGGTCCCAAAGGTCACAGTGCAACGCGTGCGCGCGCGACCCGCGCGCGCGTGGGCCACGATCCGTCGAGCACCGCCGATTGCTTGCAATCCCACCACAGCGGCAATGATGCACAATCATTCCGCTGTAGGACAGTGGTTTCAGACCTGGCGCTGCTCGCCGCGCTTGCGGTCCCACGGCCAGCGGCCCTCGATCTCCACCTCGAGCGAGAAGCTGAGGAAGGTCCGGATGATCACGATCCCCGCCAGCACAGCGACGCTCAGCAAGGTGGGAGTGACTGCGACTGTGTTGATGATATCGGCGGCGACGAGGAACTCGAGGCCGAGCAGGATTGCGCGGCCGAGGCTGGAGCGGAAGTCGGCGACGGCTTGGTCGCGGTTGGTCCGGTTCGCGAGGCGCACCGCGAACAAAGCAAGTGTCCCGAAGGCGCCGAAAGCAATGATGGCGATGCCGAAAAGCTCGACGATCTTCGCCACGGTGTGGGCGATATCGGTGGCATATTGATCGAACATGGCTCCTCGTTCGGCTGAGGCCGGCGAGCGGGAATTTGCGCCGCTTCTCGCCGCTGCTTACGGTGAACGCGGCGGGAGGGGTTCGGATGCAAGTCGATCGGCGGACATTGCTGGGGGGAATGGCGGCCGCGGCGTTGGCCGGACCGGCGTTCGCGCGGAAGGCGCCGACGCCGTCGTGGTACGCGAATGCCCTCGTCATCGACGGTCTCGGCGGAATCAACGATCCGTACGGCAAGGACGGCGAGCTTCGGCTCACCGATCGCGCCTGGGCCGAGATGCGCAAGACCGGCGTGACCGCCGTCCGCGATACCTTGCTCCCGGTCGGCAACCATGCCGAAGACTGGGAGCAGTTCAGCCGGAACCTCGATGCCTATCACAATCAGCTGCTCGCCAATCCCGACCGGCTGCTGCTGGTGCGGAAGGCCGCGGACATTCCCGCCGCGAAGCGGGCCGGGAAGCTCGGAATCATCCTGGGCACGCAGGATACGGCGATGGTCGGACCGGCGCTGGAACGGCTCACGCCGATGAAGGAGCGCGGCATCCGCGCTGTCCAGCTCACCTACAATCTGGCGAACCTCAGCGGCGACGGCTCGATCGAGCCCCGCAACGGCGGGCTGACGAACCTCGGCCGCGACACGATCCGGCGGATCGAGGGCGAAGGGCTGCTGCTCGACCTCGCGCATGGCGGCGCGCGCACGATCGAGGAGGCGATCGCCTTCGCCAAGCGGCCGCTGACGATCAGCCACACGGGCGCTCGGGCGATCACCGACCATCCCCGCAACGTCTCCGACGCGGCGATCCGGGGAGTGGCGGAGAAGGGCGGCGTCGTGGGCGTCTATTTCATGCCATACCTGGCCGCCGACATGCACACGAGCGGAGCGATGCTGCTCGATCATATCGATCATGTCGCGCGCGTCGCGGGCGAGGACCATGTCGCGATCGGCACCGACGGCGGAGTGCTTCCGAACATCATCGACCAGGCGGCGCGCGATTATGCGCGCAAGGATTACGAGCAGCGCAAGGCGGCCGGGATCGCCGCGCCCGGCGAGGGACCCGACGTCTTCCCGCTGGTGCTCGATTACAATTCGATCGACAAGCTGCAGAGGCTAGGCAACGACCTCATTAAGCGAGGCTGGACGATTGCTCGGGTGGAAAAGCTGCTCGGAGGCAATCTGATGCGCCTCTATACGGAGGTGTGGGGCGGCTAGCCCATATGCTCGACGTCGGGGCCGACGATCTCGACCCAGTCGTGCTTCCGCTCCTCCCACACGGAGAAGCGCGGGTTCGCGAACCAGGGATCATCGAAGGCGCCGAGGGGAATCGCGACGAGGTCGTCGAACTTGCCGTCGATCTCGTAATAGACGTCCGACCCGCATTCGGGGCAGAAGTGGAAGGTGCCGCGGTTGCCGCTGTCCGCGACCGTGACGAAGGTCTTCGATGCGCCGTCGACCCGGACCTGCGCCTTGGGCCAGCGCGCCTGCACCGCGAACGCGCTGCCCGAGCGCTTCTTGCAGTTGAGGCAATGGCAGACCGACACGCGGACCGGCTCGCCGGCGGCGGTCGCCTTGAGCTGACCGCAGCGGCAGGAGGCGGTGCGGGTGGTCACTTGGCAGCCCCGATGAATTCGTCTGTGCTCAATCCCGCCTGGCGGATAATGCCCGCCAGCGTGCCCCTCTTCACCTCAGGATGAAGCGGAACGACGCAGCCGGCGGCACCTCGGCGCATGACGACATGGCTGCCGCGTTGACGCATCTGCTCGAATCCGAGTCGCTCAAGAATTCCGATCACCTCCCGTCCTGATAGGACAGGAAGTTTAGGCATGCTCGGGTACGTCCATGGTGGTCACGAACGGCGAACCCGCAATTCGCATTGGGAACTCTTCCAGGAACAGCTCGACTGCTTCCCGCAGATTGGCCAGCGCCTCTTCGATCGTCTCACCTTCCGTGGTGGTCCCGGTCTCGGGATTCAAAGCGACGAATCCGCCTTCGTCAGCGGGAGTCAGAATTGCGAGCATTTGCACGGCGGTTCTCCGTAGTTCGGCTGGAACCTACTTCGCCGCTTTCCTCAGCGCCAGCCGAACGAGCGCGTCGAGGCCGGCGTCGGGCCCGAGCTCGTCCTGCGCTGCGTTGACGGCGGCGCTGGCTTCGGCGGGTTTGAAGCCGAGGTTGGCGAGGGCGGAGAGGGCGTCGGCCGCCGCTCCGGCGCGGGGGGTGGGAGCGCCGCCGCCGAGGCCGGTGACGCCGAGCTTTCCCTGGAGCTCGTTGGCGATCCGCGCTGCGAGCTTGGGGCCGACACCGTTGGCCCGGCCGATCATCGCCTTGTCCTCGTGCGCAACCGCGCGGGCAAGCTCGTCGGGGGAGAGGACGGAGAGGATCGCCAGCGCGAGGCGGCCGCCGACACCCTGAATCGAGGTGAGGGCGCGGAACGAGTCGCGCTCGGCGGTCGAGCCGAAGCCGAACAGGGTCCAGGCGTCCTCGCGCACCTGGAGTTCGGTGAGGATGACGACCTCGCCACCGGCCGGGCCGAGCGCGTCAAGCGTCTTGCCGCTCAAATGGACGAGATAGCCGACCCCGGCGACGTCGATCACGGCGCAGTCGGCGGCGATTTCAGCGAGGATGCCGGAGAGGCGCGCGATCACGACTCAGAACCTAACCATTCGCGCTGAGCTAAGTCGAGGGCCGCATTTTGCACACGAAGACACGAAGGAAGGAAATCAAGGCACGAAGGAGCCGCGCGTGTTCTTCGTGGCTTCCTTCCTTCTTCGTGCCTTCGTGTGGAATCAATCAGGGGACCCGCTTCGCGGTGGCCAGATGATGCGCGTGGGTGATTGCGACGGCGAGCGCGTCGGCGGCATCGGGGCCGGCGATCTTCACGCCGGGCAGCAGACGCGAGACCATGGCGTGGACCTGCCCCTTCTCGGCGCCGCCCATGCCGACGACGGCTTTCTTGACCAGCGTCGGCGAATATTCGCCGACTTCGATTCCCGCGCGCGCGGCGCACATCAGGACGACTCCGCGTGCCTGGCCGAGCTTGAGCGTCGACTGCGGGTTCTTGTTGACGAACACCTCTTCGGCCGCAGCGGCTTCCGGCGCGTGGTCTTCGATCAGCGCTTCCAACTGGTCGGCGAGCGCGGCGAGGCGCTGCGGCAGAGGCGCGGTGGTGTCCGTCTTAATCTGTCCGTTGCCGACGTGCGCGAGGCGATTGCCGTGCGCTTCGATCAGCCCCCAGCCGGTGGTGCCGAGTCCGGGGTCGAGGCCGAGGATCTTCAACGCTCCTCCCCCTCGAGGGGGAGGTGGCGCGAAGCGCCGGAGGGGGCGCGTCGTGAACACAGGCCCCCTCCGTCATGCTGCGCATGACACCTCCCCCGGAGGGGGAGGAGCGCGATCAAGCCAGCTTCTCCAGCTCTTCCTCAGGCACGTCGTAATTGCCCCAGACGGTCTGGACGTCGTCGTCTTCGTCGAGCGCGTCGATGAGCTTCATCAGCTGCTGCGCGTCGTCGCCGCAGACCTCGACTTCGGTCGAGGGCTTCCACGCGAGCTTGGCGCCTTCGCCTTCGCCGAGCATCGGCTCGAGCGCGCGCGCGACCTCGTGGAGGCTGTCGACGCTGGTCCAGATGCGATGGCCGTCCTCGTCGCTTTCGACGTCGTCGGCGCCGGCTTCAATGGCGGCTTCGAGGACCTTCTCGTCATCGCCCGCGCTCGCCGGATATTCGATCAGGCCGAGACGCTCGAAGCCGTGGCTGACGCTGCCGCTCGCTCCGAGATTGCCGCCGTTCTTGGAGAAGATGGTGCGGACGTTGGTCGCGGTGCGGTTGCGGTTGTCGGTTAG
>Ga0207674_10009798_pt1 | contig 10911 bp, 11 predicted proteins | sample KBSCornC72_FD_184303 | JGI IMG/M metagenome (GOLD analysis project Ga0207674, IMG submission 184303) | Corn rhizosphere microbial communities from Kellogg Biological Station, Michigan, USA - KBS Corn C7-2 (SPAdes) (version 2) | ecosystem: Host-associated > Plants > Roots > Rhizosphere > Soil ...
ATCGAGGACGCGCTCTAGGCGCTGTCGCGCAGCGTGAGGCGGATGCGGTTGCGGCCGAAGAGGTAGGCGTAGTCGGCGGTGGCGGTGAGGCCGTGCGCGAGGATCACGCCCAGGCCGCCCTCGCGGCGGGTCTCGGCCAGCGCCTCGAGCATTTCGCGCGTGCCGCGCGCAAACGGGTTGAAGGGCGGCGCGCGGTCCTCGTAGGTGAGGGACACGGAGCCGTCGGCCGCCTCCATCGTGATCCACACCGGCGCGTCGCTGCCGCCGCGGTGACCGTGCTTCACGGTGTTGAGGAAAAGCTCCTCCACGACGAGGTTCGCCTTGAGCGTGGAGTCCCTGGGCAGCCCCGCGTCCTTGCAGAAGGTTTCGATGAACGCGCGGGCGTGCCGCCAGGCCTCCGGGCGGGACCGAAACATCCCCATTCTTGTAGTGACGAGGTTCACAGGCAGGAGTCTCTATGTTTTGGCATTATAGGGCTGCCAAAAACCTGCTCAAGAGCAAGGGGGATGTATGCACAAGTCGTTGATTCTGGTGGCAATGGTAGCGATCTCGTTCCCGGTATTCGCGGCCGATGTGGGCCTCGTCAAGGTGTCCAGGGGGAACGTGCAGATCGAGCGCAATGGCGCGAAGATCGCGGCCCCGGTCGGCGCGGCGGTGCAAACCTCCGACGTGATACTCACCGGCGCCGATGGCTCGGCGGGCATCACCTTCACGGACAACAGCCTCGTGTCCGTGGGCCCGAACAGCGTGTTCGCGATCGACAAGTACACGTTCGACAGCACCACGCATGCGGGTGAGTTCGAGGGCAGCCTGAAGAAGGGGCGCCTCGCGGCGATCTCGGGCAAGATGGTGAAGCAATCGCCCGAATCGATGAAGATCCGCACGCCGTCGGCGATCATGGGCGTGCGCGGCACCGAATTCGTGGTCCAGGTCGACGACAAAAAATAACGAACCTTGAAGTTTCTCGCGGTATTCCTGCTGGCCGTCTGGCTGGCGAATGTCCTGCGGGCGCCTGACAAGGCGCCCGAAGTTTTTGCGGTCCTGCCCGCGCCGGACGGCCACGTCGGCACGATCGTGGTGAAGGGGCCGCAGTCGGAGCAGGTCCTCAACGGCGCCTACGCGTCGGTGCGAATCGAGGGCGGTTCGCAGACCTTCTCCGTGCTGGACGCGGGCCAGGTGCGCGACATGTTCGGTTCCACGCTGGACGCGCTGCCCGGCGTGGCCACGAGCTTCACGCTCTACTTCGTCGAGGGCAAGGACGAGCTCACGCCCGAATCGCAGGCGCAGCTCGAATCCGTCTTCGCCGAGCTGAAGCGCCGCCCGCTGCCGGACATCGCGGTGATCGGCCATACCGACACGGTGGGCTCCCTCGACTTCAATGACAAGCTGTCGCGCGCGCGCGCCGATCGCATGCGCGAGCTCCTGATCGAACGCGGTTTGCCCGGCGAGCGCATCCAGGCGGCGGGCCGCGGCAAGCGCGAGCTCCTCGTGCCGACCGAGGACAACGTCTCCGAGCCGCGCAATCGGCGCGTGGAGATCAACGTCCGCTAGCTCGTAGCCAAAGAGCTTTTCAGCCGGCGGCTTCGCTTCGCCGGATTCACTTCTGAAGTTAGGGCAAAGTCGTGGGCCGTCGCTCCGCTCGGCCCTCGGCATCGCCGCGATTTGCACAAACTTCAGAAGTGAATCCGGCGAAGCAAAGGGCCGGCTCATATCCGAAAGTTCTGCAAACACTACTTAGTGTGGGGCGGCTCTTTGGTCGCCGCAGGAACAACGCTCGCAACGGCCGCGTGCAAAGTGACGGCGACCGAAGAGCCGTCGTTCCAATAGAAAGTGTTGCTGCGACGCTGCCCGGTGATGGGATGGGATTCGTCTTCTCGCGTTCGTGCAAAACGGCACGCACGTGGGGCGTAAAAGACCGGAGGGATTGGCTGCCTCCGTTTTGCCCGAACGCGAGAAGACGAATCCCGTCCCAACGCCCAGGCAGGAAAAATCAGATCCCGTTCCAGCGCACCGCGAGGAGCGTGATGTCGTCGGCGATCTCGGCCGCGCCGGAGAAGCGCTGCAGGTCCTCGCGCAAACGGCGCACCAGCTCCACGGGGTCGATGTCCTCGGGCATCCAGCTCAACGAGGTGCGCAGCCGCTCGACGCCGAAGAATTCGCGGGTCGCGTTCATGGCCTCGGTCGCGCCGTCGGTCACCGCGCATAGCCACTCGCCGGGCTCGAGGCGCCGGCGTGCCGCCTCGTACTTGAAGTCCTCGACCACGCAGAGCGGCGGACCGCCCGGGATGGCGAAGCGTTCGGGCGGCCCGTTCGCGCGGCGCGCGAAGGGCGGCTCGTGTCCCGCGCTGGAGTATTCGAGGACGCCGGTCTCGACGTCGAGGACTCCGGCGAACGCAGTCACGAACAATTGCTCGGGATTCTCGCGCTCGATCTCCGACTGCGCGCGCGTGAGGACCTCGCCCATGTCGCCCCCGCGCAGCGCCGAGCTCTTGATGTGCGACTTCACCGACGCCATGAAGAGCGCCGCCGGCAGGCCCTTGCCGGCCACGTCCGCCACGACGAACACCAGGCGCTTGTCGTCGATCATGAAGCAGTCGTAGAAATCGCCGCCCACGGTGCGCGCCGGCTCGAGAAGCGCGGCGAGGCTGTAGCGCCGGTCGTTGCCGACGGTTTCCTGCGCGTCGGGCAGCAGGCCCATCTGGATGCGCCGCGCCGCGTCCACCTCGCCCGCCATGCGCGCGGCCTGCTCGCGCAACTGCCGGCGCTGGCGCTCGGCCTCCGACAGCGTGCCCACCACCGTCGTGCCGAACACCGCCATCGTGCCGATCACGGGCCACGCGAAATCGAAGAGCAGGCTGAACTGCCAGAAGGTGAAGATGCCGATCGCGACGAGCGCCAGCACCAGCGCGAGCGTGAGGTTGATGCCCCGGAATGCGGAAAGCCGAGGGATGAACCAGATGAGGATGAGGCCGCAGGCCACGAGCGCCACGGCCTCCAGCCAGACCATCACGGCCGGGCGCACCAGGCTCACGCCGTTGTACATGTTCTCGATCATCTGCGCGTGCAGCATCACGCCGGGCACGAACTCGCCCAGCGGCGTGGTCTTGAAGTCGAGCACGCCGATGCCGCTCATCCCCACCAGGACCACCTTGCCCTTGATGCGCTCGGGATCGATCTTTCCCGACATCACCTCGTACGCGGAAATCGGGCGCGAGGGATCGAAGTGGCTCATGCGGATGTAGGCCGTGCCGTCCTCGTGCATCGACGTGGCGACTTCGTCCATGCGCAGCTTGAGAAGCCCCAGGTCGCCGTCGTCGATCCGGATGCCGCTGTCCAGCGCCACGCGCAACGTTTCCACGCTGAGCGCCGGCACCAGCTGGTCCTGCACGCGCGAGATGAGCGGGATCACGCGCACCACCTGGTCCTGCTGCCCGGAGTTCATGAGGCCGCGCCCGGCGGCCGCTTCGTCGACGACGGGCACGTTGCCCAGGTGGCCCGGGAAATTGTCGAGCTGCAGGTTGCGGTCGCCCTTGGTCACCACGGGCGCTGCGCGCGGGGCCGCGGAGTAGCGAGGATCCGGAAGTCCCGCGGCGATGCCGAGCACCACCTTTCGCCCGCGGATGGTGTCGGCGAGCTGCTGGTCGTTGGAGAGCAGCGAGCGCAGCATCTGCGCGAGGTTCGAGGGAATGATCGCGATCTCGTCGGCGAGGTTGCCCGGCGAGAAGCGGTCGGGCTCGGCGAACACCATGTCGAGGCCGATCGACGCCGGCTGCTGGTCGGAGATGCGCTTGATCAGGTCGGCCACGCGCGTGCGCGGCCACGGCCACTGGCCGAAAGCGGCGAGCGCGTGCTCGTCGATGAGCACCACCGCCACGGGGTCGGTGGTGCGCTCCAGCGGGAAGAGCATCTGGTAGCCGTCGAAGACCACGTTGCGCAGCCGGTTGGCGCCGGGCGCCTCGACGAGGAAGACGGCGAGGACGGCGAGGAGCGCCAGGGCGAGTACCCGAAGCCCCCTCAGGGTGCTCAGAGATCGATCTCCAGGCCGTCGTACGCGGCGGAGACCTTCAGCGCCTGGTCGCCGCGCGTGAGCTCCTCGAAGCGCCGCGCTTCCTTCAGCAAGCCCTCGAGCGTCGCGTCGTTGTTGGCCGGCTCGTGGTGGAAGAGCACCAGGTGCTTCGCGTGCGCCATCTGGCAAAGCTCGACGCCGACGATGTTGCTCGAGTGGCCCCAGTCGGCCTTCACGCTGATCGCCTCGGCCAGCGCGTACATCGCGTCGAACACCACCACGTCGGCGTTGCGGAAGAAGTTGGCGAACGCCTCGGCTTCCGCGCGGTTCTCGAGCTTGTGCTCCGAGTCGGTCGTGTAGATCACGATCTTGCCCGCGTGCTCGAAGCGATAGCCGAACGAATCGCCGCCGTGCAGCTGCAGGTGCGGCGTGACCGTCACGCTGCCCACCTTGTGCGGCTTGTCGGGCGTGAGCTTCACGAATTCGATGTTGGCGCCCAGTTGTTCCCAGCTCACCGGGAAGCACGGCGGCGATTGCTGCAGCCGGAAAGCCTGCTCGAGCACGTCGTGGCAGCCGTGGATGCGGATCTTCGTGCCCGGCACGTAGGCGGGGCCGAAGAAGGGGAACCCCATGATGTGGTCCCAGTGCACGTGCGACTGGAAGATGTTCACCGTCGCGGGCTTGCGCGCCTGCTTGGCGAGCACGTGCACGCCGAAGGGCCGGGCGCCGCTGCCCATGTCGCACACGTAGTACTCGTCGCCGGGCACTTCCAGCTCCACGCAGGGCGTGTGCCCGCCGAACGTGTGGGTGAGCGAGAAATCGAGCTCCGCGGTGGCGTAGGCGTGCGCGTCCTCGTAGCTCGCGAACGTCTTGCCGGAAGCCTGCACCAGCGCCTGCGCGAGCTTGTCGCGGATGTCGGCCGCGGTGAGCGCGACCGGTATCGACCCGCGGGTGCCCCAGAAGCGCACGCGCATGGGAGGCCTATCCCTTGTCGAAGGCCGCTGCGGCCTCGGTCGAGACGGCGCCGAGCGCTTCGCGGACCGAGGGGAACACTTGGAACACGAGGTTGAAGTGCGAAATCTCGAAGATCTCCTTCACCATCGGCTGCAGCGCCGCCACGAAGATGCGCCCGGACTGCGCCTTGGCCTGCCGCGAGGCGAGCATGAAGCAACGCAGGCCCGCGCTGGAGACGTATTCGAGGCTGGAGAGGTCGAGGATGATCGCGCCGCCCGCGTGCGCCACGGAATCGACGTACGTCATGAGCTGGCGCGTGAAGTCGCCGCACGTGTCCTGGTCGAGACGTCCTTCGACGTGAAGCACGACAGCGTTGGCGAAGCGCCGGGAAGTGACGTTCATCGTTCGAGTTGTGGGGCCGGCAGGGCTTGGGGCGCCCCTATTGTGTCACAGCCTCTGCTCGCGGAAGAACCCGAGCCGCTCCTGCGCCGCCCGGTCCGAGAACGAGAAGAGCACCCAGTCGCCCTCGGCGGCCAGCGTGTACTTCATCCATCCCGGCACGACGACGACATCGTGCGGATCGACGTCGTAAGTGCTGCCGTCCACGTCGATGCGGCCGCGGCCTTCGACGCCGACGAACACCATGCCGTCGCTCGAGCGGTAGGGACGCGTCGTGAAACCCGGCGGCACCAGGCGGATCATCGGCGCGATGGTGGGCATCGCCCAGCCGCCGTCGAGCGGATCCTCGTAGCGCATGAGGTGGGCCAGGTGCTGGTCGGGCTTGCCGTTGCGCGCCATGGCGTCGAGCACGCCACGCGCCCGCGAATAGGGAAAGTGGACCAGGCCGCCGAAGGGCGCGGTCGGCTTCTTCCACTCGTGCTCGTCCTCGCGGAACGTGCCGTTGAAATGGCGCACCAGCGGGATGTCGAGGCCGTCGAGCCACACCATCGGCCCGGGCGTCTCGTTGCCGTGGTGATGCCATCTCCATGAGGGCGTCACCACGAAATCGCCCGGCCGCATGACCACCTGCTGGTCGTCGACCGTCGTGTACGCGCCGTCGCCTTCCACGATGAAGCGAAGCGCCGACTGCGTGTGGCGATGCTTCGGCGCGAGCTCGCCGGGCATGATGAGCTGCAACCCCGAGAAGAGCGTGTTCGTGATCTGCGAGCCGCCGCGCAGCCCGGGATTCTCGAGCAGCAGCACGCGCCGCTCGGCTTCCTCCGCGCTGATGTGCTGGGCCGCTTCCATGAGGTAGGGACGCAACTGCGCATAGCGCCATTGGTGGGAGACGCCCGCGGGCGTGGGCTCGCGGGGTACCAGGCCCTTCAGCCGCTCCCACAGCGGCGCCACGTCGAGCGGCTCGATGCGCTTGTAGAAATCCTCGCGCTGGGCCTTCGTATCCCGGGTGTTCATAGGCAATCCTCTACTTTCCAGCCATACAGCCATTCCACCGCATCGTAGTAGCGCTCGGGCGTGCGGCCCTTGAAGAGGTCGTTTCGCACGAGCCGTTCCACGCCTTTCGCGTGATAGATGCGCCCCATCTCGCGGGTCATCAGCACCACGCGCGCGGTGCGCGTGATGCGGGCCTGCTCATAACGGACGAAGCCGCGCGCCAGGTCGCCGCGCTCGGCCTTCAGCGCCTCGCCCAACGTTACCGCATCCTCCATCGCCATGCAGGCGCCCTGCGCGAGGTACTGCATCATCGGGTGGGCGGCGTCGCCCAGGAGCGTGACGCGCCCGAACGACCACTTGCCGATGGGCTCGCGATCGGCCGTGGCCCAGCGCCGCCAGCTCTTCGGCAGGTCCAGCAGCTGCCGGGGCTTGCGGCCGATGCCCTGGAAGTACGACAGCACCTCGTCGCGGCTGCCGTCGGTGACGCCCCACTCCTCGGGCTTGCGGCTGTGGAAGGTCACGACGAGGTTGTACTGGTGGCCCTCGCGCAACGGGTAATGCACGACGTGGCAATCGGGCCCGGCCCAGAGGCACGGCGCATTCACCTTGAGCTCGGCGGGGAATTCGTCCTCGTCGACGACCGCGCGATACACCACGTGGCCGGTCACGCGCACGGCATCGTTCACGAACTGCGCGCGCACCGCGGACTTCACGCCGTCGCAACCGATGATCGCGGCGCCGCGATGGCTGCGCCCCTCGCTGTCGATGGCGACCACGTGGTCGCCTTTCTGCTCGACGCGTTCGACGCGCGTGGAAGTGAGCAACTCGACGCGGCCGCTTTCCTGCACGCCCTCGAGAAGCGAGAGGTGCATGTCGGCGCGGTGGCTCACCGCATAGGGATTGCCGAAGCGCCGGCGGAACACATCGCCGAGCGGCATGTTCACCACTTCCGTCTCGTCCACCGCGTCCATCATCAGGATGCGGTCCGTGTAGACGGCGCGCGCGCGTTCACGCTCGCCGATGCCGAGCGCATCGAACGCGGAGAATGCGTTGGGACCGAGCTGGATGCCCGCGCCGATCTCGCCGACCTGCGCGGATTGCTCGAGGACTTTGACGCCGAAGCCCTGCTGGGAGAGCGCGAGCGCGGCAGCGAGGCCGCCGATGCCGCCGCCCGCGACGAGGATGGGCTCGTTCACGGGCTCACTCTAAGGGGGAATTGGTGGCCTGGGGCGGAATTGAACCACCGACACATGGATTTTCAGTCCACTGCTCTACCAACTGAGCTACCAGGCCGGAAAGCCTAAAATTATAACCTTTCCGCCACCCCCTTAGCCACCCGCATTGGAGCGTCATCCGAAGGTTGCCGCCGTCGTGGGCGGCCTGGCGGTATCCGCCCTCGGGGGCGCGCTGTGCGCGTGGATCGGCACTCCGCTGCCATGGATGATCGGCGCGATTTTCGCCATGGGTGGCGCGCAGCTCGCGGGCGCGCGCTTCGCCGCGCTGCCCGGCGGACGCGAAGCGGGCTTCGTCGTGGTGGGCGCGAACCTCGGGCTCTACTTCACCGCGCCCGTCGTCCACGAAGTCGCATCGCTCTGGCCGTGGTTCGTGGGGCTCGGCCTCGCCGCCATCGCCTACGGAACGCTCAGCGCGTGGGTGCTCGCGAAGCTCTCCGGCACGGACCGCGCGACCGCGTTCTTCGGATGCATGCCGGGAGGAGCCGCCGAGATGGCGACGCTGGGCGAGAAGTACGGCGCCGCGTCCGATCGCGTGGCGCTCGCGCATTCGCTGCGCATGCTGATGGTGGTGACGATATTCCCGGTGGCCATCACGCTCGCCGGCTTCCACGCGACGGACGATTACCGCGCGGTGGTCACGCCGTTCGACACGGCGGGCCTCGCCAAGATCCTCGCGATCTGCGCGGTGGTGGGTGCCGCCGCCAAGCTCGCGAACATCCCCACCGGTTTCATGATGGGCTCGTTGGTGGCTTCCACCTTCCTGACCGCCTCGGGCTTCGAGTTCTCTTCGGTTCCCTCGTGGCTCACGAACGCCGCGCAAGTGATGCTGGGCTGCGCGCTCGGCGTGCGATTCGAGCGCAGCTTCCTCACGCACGCGCCGCGCTTCGCCATGGCGCTGGTGCCGACGCTCGTGCTGATGCTCGCGATCGCCGCGCTGATCGGCTGGGGCCTGGCGGCCGGCAGCGGCACGTATCTCGGCGGCGGCTTGCTCGCCGCGGCGCCGGGCGGCATCGCCGAGATGTGCATCACGGCGAAGGTGCTTCGCATCAGCGTGGCCTTCGTGACCGCGGCCCACGTGATCCGATACGTTATCGTGGTGCTCCTCACCCGCCCGGTCTACCGGCTCTTCATCCACAAATAGGGAACGACAATGAGACTCGCGGCCCTCCTCGGCGCGCTGGCGCTCTCCACCGCAGCGCTCGCGCAGTATCCGGACCATCCCGTCACGATCATCGTGCCGTTCACCGCGGGCGGCTCATCCGACATCGTGGCGCGCACCGTGCAGCCGAAGCTCTCGCAGCTGCTGGGGCAGCCGATCGTCGTGGACAACAAGCCGGGCGCCAACAGCGGGCTCGCCGCCACTTACGTCGCGAAGGCGAAGAACGACGGCTACACGATCCTCGTGGGATCGATCGGCACGTACGCGATCAACCCGGTGCTGTACAAGGACCTGGGCTACGAGCCGCGCCGCGACTTCGACCTGCTCACCGTGGCCGTGCGCACGCCCAACGCGCTCGTGGCGCACCCCGGCTTCCCGCCCAACAGCGTGGCGGAGCTGGTGGAGTACCTGAAGAAGAATCCCAACCAGGTCTCGTTCGCCTCCTCGGGCACCGGCTCGTCGGACCATCTCACCGCGGCGCTCTTCTGGCAGAAGACCGGCACCACCGGCATCCACATCCCGTACAAGGGCGGAAGCGCGGCGCACCTGGATCTCATCAGCGGGACGGCCAACGTGTCGTTCCAGAACCTAGGCTCGATCACGAACCACGTGCGCGGGGGAAAGATGAAGCTTCTCGCCGTCGCCTCGGACAAGCGCGATCCCACGTTCCCGAACGTCCCGACGATGGCCGAAGCGGGCGTGGCGGGACTCGAGGTCTACTCCTGGCAGGCGTTCGTGGCGCCGAAGGGGTTGCCGCGCGACGTGCACGCGAAACTGCAATCGGCGCTCATCACCGCGCTGAAGGATCCGGACGTCACGAAGAAATTCAACGACATCGGCTTCGAGGTCGTCGCCAACTCGCCAGCCGAATTCAACGCCCTGCTCACCAGCGAGCTCGCGCGGTGGAAGCAGGTGGTGGACGCCGGCGGCATCAAACAGACCGACTGACGGAGGAATCATGAAGCGCACGCTCGCCATACTCTTCGCGCTGTTCGCCACCGCCGCGTTCGCGCAGCCATGGCCGTCGAAGCCCATCAAGATCATCGTGCCGTATCCCGCGGGCGGCACCTCGGACATCCTCGCGCGCGCATTGAGCCCGGGGCTGCAGGCCGCGCTGGGGCAGGCGATCGTCGTGGAGAACAAGCCGGGCGCCACGGGAAACGTCGGCGCGGACTTCGTCGCGAAGTCGCCGCCGGACGGCTACACGCTGCTGCTGGCCGACATCGGCTCGCTCGCCATCAGCCCGAGCGTGTTCACGGGACTGCCGTTCGAGCCGGTGAAGGATTTCGCGCCGGTGATCATGGTGGCGTACTCGCCGCACCTGCTCGTGGTGCATCCGTCGGTGCCCGCCAAGGACGCGCGCGAACTGGTCGCGCTCGCCAAGGCGAAGCCGGACACGTTCAACTTCGCGGTGTCGGGCATCGGCGGCGCGAATCATCTGGCGGGAATCGACTTCGCCCAGCGTGCCGGAATCAAGTGGACCTACGTGCCGTACAAGGGCGGCTCGCAGGCGTTGACCGACATGGTGGGCGGCCAGTCGAACGTGATGTTCAACGGCATGCTCGCGACCTACCCGTTCGTGAAGGACGGCAAGCTCAAGGTGCTCGCGGTCTCGAGCGCGAAGCGCTTCTCCGCCGCGCCGGAAATTCCCACCGTCGCCGAGTCCGGCATGCCGGGCTTCGAGACCGGATCGTGGCAAGGCATCGTGGCGCCGGCAGGCACGCCGCCGGAAGTCGTGAACCGCCTGCACGCGACGATCACGTCGATCCTGGCCACGCCCGACATGAAGGACCGCCTGGACAAGGCGGGAGCGGAAGTGCGCCCGATGTCACCCGCCCAGTTCGGCGCGTTCATCAGGAATGAACGCGACCGCTGGGCGAAAGTGGTGAAGGAATCGGGCGCTAAGTTCGACTGACTATGGCGAGCTGAGGTCGCCGCACATCTGCCACTCCTGCATCGCGAGCATCGCGGCGCTCGCGGTGTTGGAGTTGTTGCCCTTGTGCAGCTGCACGTTGCCGCCGCCGCCCTGCCCGTCCGCTAGCTTGCGGTTGGTCACGACGTAGAAGCGCACGGGCGCGTTCCAGTTGTCGATGACGATGCCGAAGCGGTCGTTCTTGCCCGGCTCGCCGTTGTCCTCCAGGTGGATGCGGAACATCACTTCGGAG
>Ga0207674_10009807_pt1 | contig 10905 bp, 8 predicted proteins | sample KBSCornC72_FD_184303 | JGI IMG/M metagenome (GOLD analysis project Ga0207674, IMG submission 184303) | Corn rhizosphere microbial communities from Kellogg Biological Station, Michigan, USA - KBS Corn C7-2 (SPAdes) (version 2) | ecosystem: Host-associated > Plants > Roots > Rhizosphere > Soil ...
CGGCGTCACCCAGCCAGTTGGTGGCGCGGACCAGGATGCGATTGTACGGCACTCCTCTTAAGAGTAACGGTAAGCTGAAGGTATGCGCGATATGCTGCTAGTGGTAGCGGGGTTGTGCGGCGTCTACGCGGAGTTCATCTGGCCCTGCAAAGTGATTCCGGGCGCGGCGGGCGGCGTGGTGTTGATGTTGGGCATCGCGGGAATGATGAAGGGTCCGGTAGATGCGCACGCAGTAGTGTTGCTCGGCGCACCGATCACGCTTTTGACGTTCGCGCTGTTGGCAATCGCGTGGCGTGCGCGCCGCAATAAGACGACGGCCTAAACTCTACGGAGCCACAACGGGAATCGTCGAAAACTCGCCGGACGCCGGGAAGCGTATCCCCAGAACGCTGATCGGTCCGCTGGGGGGCGTCAGAAACTCGACCGTCCCACTGGCGTTGGCCGTTGCCGGGAATTGGTCTGCCAGCACGAAGGCGTTGTGACCGTTCGCTGCGACATGCAGGACTCCCAAGCCCAGCGTAGCTCCCGTCGCATCCCTGATCACTGCATTAATATTGACGCCCGTTGAGCCCAGATTCGCCACCGCCACGCCCGTCGCTACGCCGCCGGTATTGTCGAATGCGAGTATGTAAGACCCATCATTGCGCGACTCGATCGGCACGATCGCTTCCTGATCGCGCGGGCCGTAGCGGAAGCGGATAAAGCCGCTCACGTTTCCGCTGGCGGTCAATTGCGCCGATCCTGTTTGCAAGGGCGCGCCGTCCATGCTGTTGCTTTGAATCACCAAGCGCGAATGAGGAGCCAGGGTTTGATCGACTGACGATGCCGTGGTGGAATTGCCTGCAAAGGTGAGAGGAAGCGTAAGGGTGTTACCTGCATCGTCGAAGAATTTCAAGTGCGCCTGGGCGAAGCTGGGCGAATAATTGATCAATTCGACGGTGCTGGTCCAACCATCTCCCACAGCCAGATGCGCCAGGGACCCGCCGCCGCGGTCCGTGCTGGCGACTACAGGAATGGTGGTGAACCGACCGCCAGGCGGAAAACGAATGCCGAGCACGCTGATGCGGCGATCCTGCGGCGTCTGAAATTCGACGGTCCCGGTGGTATTCACGGTGGCCGGGAATCTATCGCTCAATACGAATGCGCTGTGTCCGGTGGCGGGAATGGTCAATGTTCCGGTGCCGATGGTCAGGCCGGTATCGTCACGAATGATCACGGGTATGGTTGCGGGGAGGGCGGCGAGATTTGCCACTGCGACTCCTGTGGCGATGCCATTCGTGCTGTCGTACGCCAGAAAGTAAGAATCCGCGGCGCGCGTTTCTAACGGGACGATGGCGTCCTGATCAATGGGGGCATAGCGAAACCGAATGAATCCGTTAACGCCGCCTGCGCCTTCAAAGCGGGCCGCGCCGGTTTGCACCGGTTGATTCAGCGGGCCGGTTTGCGAAACCACCGTGGTCGCGTGAGCGTTGAGATTTGTACTCATGCCCGAGCCGGCCAGCGGCAGGACGGCACCATTATCGTCGCCGAATTGGAGGCGAACATTCGACGTGTTATTGGAGGGATTGATGAGTTGAATATTGCTTTCCCAGCCGTTGGCGATGGCCAGATGGGCCATGGATCCTTCGATGGCGCCAGCCAGGAATGGGGTGACTCGCCATGCAAAGGTACTCTGGCCTCTCACAAGTTCCGTGGAGCCAAAGACCACGCGCCATGTGCCGGGATGATTGGCAATGGCAAGGGATGCTTGGTCTAGCGCAGCCCAGGCGCACCCCACGCCGGTGAAATCCAGAGTCGCCGCGGAATGCATCCAGAGACGGCCGGAGGGGTCAAACCAATCAAAGTAGAACTGAGAGCCTGCCACGGAATTCAAGAGTGCCCAGGCATAGACGCGTTGCGTTGAGCTGTCAAACCAACTGGAAAATGACGGAGGATAACATCCGGTGAAGATAGGTCCCGCAGTAAATAGGGGGAATTGGATCCCGGCCGCTGCGCTGACGGTTAGAGGAAGGCCGATCCCGCTTTTCCACGGAATGACAGTGGGATTGAAAATGATTCCGGGAGCTTCCGGCGTAAACGATCCGGAGCTGCCGGGGGGACCATCCAGAGAAAATCTTCCTGTGGCATCGGTCAGGGCAAAATCCCCATCGTCCCCGCTTACTGCCACGCCGGCGACGGGAGGGCTGAGGACTGAGCTTAGCTGTGCTGACGTCGTGAAATCCTGGTTGATTTGATCCGCTGTCACACTACTATAGGTTCGGGTTGGCGGGATGCAGCACGCCGTAGCCGTCAGCGTGCCGGAAAAACCGGACGCAACGATGATGGTGTACTGTCCTAATCCATTGGTAAAAGAGCCATTGCCATTCGCAAACTTCACCAGCACGCCCTTGGCAGGGACACCATTGGCGCCTTTGACAGTTCCTTGAATCCGGTAAAAATCCGCGGCTTTTCCGGGAGCTGTTAGGGTCAGAAAGCTTGTCGCTGCCAGGAGCAGGGAAATCGGAATGTTTTTCATAAAAACGAATATGAGGCGAAGGATAACACAAAACAATATCGTTTGTATAAACACGTAAAGCGCGCTCATTTGTCAGCCCGCCAGTCGAGTCTCCAGTTGCTGCTGTATCCTTTTCCCGAAGTGAAAATCGTGATACGCTCGATCCCAACGGAGGTGTGGCCTATGCTGTGCTTTTACTTTGGGGTTCTGGCGCTGGGAACGGTGGCGATGGCGGCGGATGTATCGACACCGCCGGTGACTTTCAACAAAGACGTGCTGCCGGTGCTGCAGAAGAACTGTCAGACGTGCCACCGGCCCGGCGAAATTGGCCCGATGGCGCTGTTGACCTATGATGGGACGCGGCCATGGGCGAAGGCTATCAAGGCGGCGGTGCTCAGCAAGAATATGCCGCCGTGGTTTGCCGATCCGCAGTACGGGCATTTTTCGAACGATCGCAGTTTGAGCCAAGCTGAGGTAAATATGCTCGCCGCGTGGGCCGATGCGGGCGCGCCGGAGGGCGATCCGAAGGACCGTCCGGCGCCGGTGCGGTGGATGGAGGGCTGGAATATTCCGCAGCCTGATCTGGTGGTGGAAATGCCGACCGAGGTGGCGGTCCCCGCGAAGGGAACGGTGGAATATACCTACATGATCGTGCCGACGGGCTTCACGGAAGACCGCTGGGTGCAGGAGATGGAAGTGCGGCCGGGCAATCGCGCGGTGGTGCATCACGCGAACGTCTATATCCGGCGGGCCGGGTCGCCGTGGCTGCGGAAGTATCCGGTGGGCGTGCCGTTTGTGCCGGACGAACAGAAATTCAGCTCGTCGGCGGGGGCGCCGCTACTGGATGAGAATGTCGCGGGATTCACGCCGGGTAAGCAAACGGTGGTTTTGAAATCGGATCAGGCGAAGCTGATTCCGGCGGGGTCGGACATCGTTTTCCAGATGCACTACACGTCGAACGGAGCGGCGGGCACGGACCGGTCGAAGATCGGCTTTGTGTTTGCGAAACAGGCTCCGGAGAAACGAGTGGCGCGGATTCTGGCGGCCAACACTACGTTTGCGATTCCCCCGGGAGCGGACGATTACCGCGTGGATGCGTCGACTGCTTTGCAGAACGATACCGAACTAGTGTCGCTGAAACCGCATATGCATCTACGCGGCAAGTGGATGGAGTTCCGTGCGGTGTATCCGACCGGCGAGAAGGAAATTCTGCTGCGCGTGCCGCAGTACAGTTTCAACTGGCAACTAGAGTTTGTACTCGACCGGCCAAAGGTGTTGCCGAAGGGGACGCGGCTGGAAGTATCGGCGGGATTCGACAACTCGCCGAATAACAAGTTCAATCCGGACCCGCAAAAGGAAGTTCGCTGGGGCGATCAGAGCTGGGAAGAAATGATGATTGGGTATTTCGAGGTTGGGTTTAATCCCAAGCTGGACATACCGGACATGATGGGCGTGGGAGGTAAGCAGTTCGAATAAAGCTAACGGGCGGGTTCAAAACGCAAGAGGCGGACGCGGACGTCGTCGTAAGCAGCCACTGGCGAACGACGGAAAGCGTGTCTTGGGAAAGGGAGACGCTGGAGAGCAGCAGCGAAATATAAAGGATGCGGGCACACAGCATTGTTCAATAATTTAGAACCGTGACGGGGTGAATGCAAGGGGCGTGCAAATGTAGAATGTGGAAATGGAAAAAATCCTCGTTTTGAGTTTGCTGGGTGTGGCGGCTGCGTTTGGGCAGAAGGTCACGATTGAATTCGATCAGGCGGCTGATTTCAGCAAGTACAAAACGTTTGCGATTCGGGATGGGCAGTTGAATAGTAGGAATCCGGCGCTGAATAGTGAGCTGGTGACGAAGCAAATTGAGAATGATATTGTCCGGGATTTGTCGGCGCGCGGGTTGGAGGTTACTACGGGGCGGGCGGATCTCAACGTGAGATACCGGTTCGGGTCGGCTCGCAAGGCGGAATTGGAATCTTATCCGGCGGGGTGGCGCGGGTTGGGGACGCGTGTGGTGAGGGTGCCTTACACGGAGGGGACGCTGGTGATTGATTTGCGGGATCCTGCTACGCGATCGCTAGTGTGGCGAGGGATTGCTAGTGAGGAGAAAAGTGACGGTGCAAAGATCGAGGGCAAGCTGAACGATATGGTGCGGAAGACCGTAGAAAAGTATCCTCCTAAGAAGTAATTAACCGAACCAATTAACCAAACATGGGGAACGGTTGGAAGGTGCCGTTCAGGAGTTCGCTGGTGTCTTGGTGGCCTAGCCAACCCGAGATCATGCTGGCGTAGACGCGGCGGAAATCTGTGGTGTGGATCAGGTTGTCGCCTTCGTCTAACTTGGTCAAGCTGGGAGGGACGCCGTACTGGCCTCCCTTCACTTTATTGCCGGCTACAAACATCAGGTTGGCGGAGCCGTGGTCGGTTCCCAGACTGACATTTTCGGGTACACGGCGCCCGAATTCGGAGAACGCCATGACGACTACGTCGTCGGCGCGGCCGATGCGTTTCAGGTCTTGCAGGAATGCGGTCAGGGCGTCGGACGCATAAGTGAGCAGGCGCTGATGGACATCGTTCTGGAATACGTGGGTATCGAAGGCGTTGTTGCGGTACGCGGTGTAGTAGAGGCGCGTGGGCATCCCAGCTTCGATTAACGCGGCTACCTTCGGGAGGTCGAGACCAACGATTCCGTAGTCGACCGGCGAGTGATATTTCGACCAGGCTTCCTGGACTAGCGTCGAGGCGTCTTTCGCGCTGCGGGCGGTGTCGAGGAGAAACTGGCGTGAGGGGTTGCTTACTTTTCCAGCGTCGGGGGTGGACTTCAGGACGGCGGTTTCATCGAAGAAACTGTCGCGGGTGAATTTGTTGGGGTCGTCGAAAACTACCGGGACGTGGCGGCGGCTGCGCACTGCTAGAGACTGGTGCGAGTCGATGTTGACCAGGAAATTCGGCGGCGCTTCCGGGGCGATAGTGTCGGCTAGGCGTCCGACCCAACCGTATTGCTCGCCGCTATTGGGGGCGGCGGTATGCCAGTAGGCCATCGACGAGAAGTGCGAGAACGAGGGGTTGTCGTAACCGCAGCCGTGAACGATGGCTAGTTTGCCATCCTTATAGAGGCGCTCGAAGCCGACCATTCCGCGGTTGAAACCGAAGTGTTCGTCGATGGGTCGCACGCTCTTCTTCGCCAGGCCGATTTTGGGACGGTGTTTGTAATAGGCGTCGTCGCCGTAGGGGACCAGGGTGTTGAGGCCGTCGTTGCCGCCGGAGAGTTCTAGGACCACCAGGATCTTGCCGTTGGATTCGGCGTCGGCGGCCAGCGCGGCGGCGGCGCGGCCAAAGACTCCGACGCGCAGTGCCGTGCTCGCGGCCATGCTTAAGCCGGTGATGCCGGTGCGGAGAACGTCTCGACGATTGAGTTTCATGGTTCCCTCTTAACTTAACTGATACTCGGGCTGGCTCATGATCAAATGCAGGACCAGGCGCAGGGGTTCTTCCAGATAGGTGCTCGCTGCCGAGATGTCCGACGTGCCTAGCTCGTGATCGAGGAAGGCGACCAGCTCGCGGCGCACGTCGTCGCTGGGGGGGACGCGCATGAAGCGGCGGATCAGATAGTCCACTACTTGCGTGGTCGTCTTGGGCTTCTCTGCCAGCACCATTTTTGCGAGGTGCACTTGGGCGGTGTCGCGCGGGATGGGCTTCACTCTTTCGAGCGCCAACTGCGAGCCGCGGAAGCTGCCGTAGCGGGTGTTGAAGTCTTCGTCGCGATCGGCGGACATGTTGGACTCAGCCATTTCTCCGCTTTTGGTGTCGGGGATGGTGGCTTTGGTGATGTCCATGCCTTGGCGGATGCGGTCGGCTACGCGGCGGACTTCTTCGCTCGCGGCTACGCGATCGGGTGCGACGAAGTTGATGTCGGGGAAGAGGACGTCGCGCGCGAAATTACCGCGCTCTAGGAGCAGCCCAGGCGTGATCCAGCTGCGGCCGCCAGCCCAACCGGCTACGGTCGGAGGCGAGAAGAGGCGCTGGCCTAGCGCGGCGGTGGCGTTGTTGAAGTCGGGCGCACCGGGGATGGTTATGAGTCCGAGTTTTTTGTAGGTCGACACGGCTAGCTCGACGGGGCTCTTGATTTGTGTGCCCACGGACGCGGGGCTATAGAAGTCGCGCGACAGGAAGATGGCTTCCAGCAGCGGGGAGATTTCATAGTGGGAGTCGCGCAGGACGGCGCCTAACTTCTTTTGGAGTTCGGGCGACAGGTCCTGGCGGACGAAGAAGCGGTACAGCTTGCCGGCGATGTAATCGGCGGTCACGGGCTGCTGCATGATGATGTCGATCACTTGCACGCCGTCAAAATTGCCGGTCTTGCCGAGGAACGTCTTCACACCATCGTCGTGCTGATCTTTGTTGACTACGAATTTCAAATCCACGTAATTCCAGCCGGTGAAGGCGCGGGCAGCCTCGCGGATGTCCTTTTCGCTGTAATGGCCGACGCCCATGGTGAACATTTCCATGATTTCGCGGGCGAAGTTCTCATTGGGCGCGCCTTTGACGTTGACTCCGGCGTCTAGGAAAGTCAGCATGCCGGGATCCTCGGCCATCGCGACCATGAGGTCGCGGAAATTGCCGGTGCCGTGGTTTTCGTAAAGCTGCAATTCGGCGAGGAGCTTGCGGTAGTCGCGCACCTTAGGCTCATTGACGGCGTAGTGGCCGTGCCAGAAGAGCGCCATCTTTTCTTGCAGCGGTCGCGGGCTGGTGAGCATGCGATTGGCCCACCAATAGGCGACGCGGTTGGTCTCGAGCACGCTGGCGCGCAGCCAGTAGAAAAATTCGTCGACCACAGGCTGGAGGCGGCGGTTGCCAGTCGGCTTGACCTTGATGCCGAGGGCTTCGCCGTTCTTTTTCGCGAGGTCGGTGACGGCGGGGCGGCTCGGCGGGAAGGGTTCGAGGCCGGGATCGTGAATGCCCGATTCGTCGAAGGGGAGCAGATGGCTGATGTCGGTGCCCTCGTAGCGGACCAGGCGGGCGATGGCTTGCGCCGGCGTCATTTTGGCGAGCGCGTCGATTTCAGCGGGGGTGCCGCCGAAGCCGGCGCGTTCGAGGAGGTGCGCGGCCAGGTCGCGGTTCCAATCTTTGGCGGTGATGGGGGTGAGATCGTTCTGCCAGGCGGCGGGTCCGGCGGTTTGCGCGAGGGTAGGGGCGGGAGTGAGTGCGAGTACGGCGGCTGCGGCTAGGAGGGCGCCTACGGGATTCACTCTTCGCATGTTCTAACTCCTTTAGATCGCGTTATAGAAGATGTTCCCACGAAATGGGGAGGGATGCTACTGCGGGATGGGGGTGTGGTCCGGAGAACTTAGCCTGGATAATACTTGACCGAGGCGGGCCCGCCAGGAGAGGCGATGGCTTCCGCGATGGCGTGTTCGATGTGGGGAGCGGCATGTGCCGAGAAGTTATCCTCTGAGCATTGTTCCGGTATCGTTCCGCAATCGCCACGACCAGGTGTAAATTGGCTTCCACGAGACGTTGGCCGGCGGATTACGCTTGCCGATCTCTAGCTCGAATGTGCTGCAGACCGCTAATCTCTTCCTCGCGGTTCAACGGCGGGACCTTTTCAACTTCGAATCGATAGCGTCCCACAGAGTCATCCACAAAGTTGTGATCGATGTCCATGAGCGTGTACTCCTCAGCCGCTGACTCCCCTGCGGGTCCATACGATCTTTGTACACCTAAAGTGTCAACCGGCCAAGGAAAAGGTGGATTGTGGCGCGCGTTGGTCGGACGGCATCGCTTCCCCGGCTACGGTGAGGCGGGCGGTGAAGTGGAAGGCGCTGCCGGCTCCGGGTTCGCTTTCCACCCAGATTCGTCCGCCCAGCAGTTCGACCAGGCGGCGGGAGATGGTTAGACCCAAACCTGTCCCGCCATACTTGCGAGTCATGGAATTGTCGGCTTGGGTGAAGGAAGAGAAGATTTCCTTTTGTTTTTCCGGCGGAATGCCGATGCCGGTGTCTTTCACGGAGAAACGGACGATCATATCCGCGCCGTCTTGCGATTCTTTGTGAACCAACAGCGTCACGCCGCCCGAGTCTGTGAATTTGATGGCGTTGCCCACCAGGTTCACGATGATCTGGCGCAAGCGCACCGGGTCGCTCGAGACTCGATCGGTGACTTGCGGATCCATCTGCCAGTGGAGATCTAAACCCTTCTCTTGCGCGGACCGCTTCAGGCTCTTAACCGTCTGCACCAGGCTTTCGCGGAGGCTGAAGGTGACGGTTTCGAGGTCCAGCTTGCCGGCTTCTATCTTCGAGAAGTCCAGGATTTCGTTGATCAGCTTCAGCAAGCCTTCGCCCGACGCTTTGGCCGTTTCGAGACAATCACGCTGTTCGGCATCCAGCGTGGACTCGAGCGTCAGTGCGACCATGCCCAGAATGCCGTTCATGGGCGTACGGATCTCATGGCTCATATTCGCGAGAAACGTGCTCTTGGCTTGATTCGCCGCGTGCGCTGCCTCTTCGGCTTGCCTACGTTCTTCCATCTCTTCTTTTAGTTTCTGATTCACGGCGCGTAAGGCTTCGCGCTGCAAGTGAGCTTTCAGACCCAAGTGAACCATTACGCCGAAAAGGGCAGCGCCGGTGATCCCTCCCAACAACGTCAGGTTGGTTAAAAAGTCGGTCTTGCTTTGGTTCTTGGCGGAGAAGGCATGCCAGAGTCCGACTCTGACAATTGCGAGAAAAATACTGGCTCCGATGGGCGCCCATAGAGGCTCGCTGATCGCCGGGCGCGTCATATCCAGAGCGGCGGCGGCGGCACCGAGTCCCAGCACCAGCAAACCAACTCCAGTGTGAGCGGCGACGCGGTTTAGATTACCCCAGGCAAAGGCGTCGCTGGTTCCCGAGAGCACGCTGATGCTGCAGGTCGCGCCAATGGCGGCCACCAGCAAACCAGTAAGTCCCAGCACTGCGGGCCTCTTCGGTGAAAGGCTGGTTTGGGCCAAAACGGCGCCGACGGCAAAGACGAGGAAGCAGAGCGCCGTGGTCGGCGACATGCGGCCGTGGTCCGGACTTTGGGTGGTGATGAATGCTACGCCGAGAAGTTCGTCGATCCCGAAGTTTGCGTGGAAGAAGTATTCAAGGGCAGACCCAGCCGATATCGCAGCCGTAATCGCTGAGCCGATGAGTGTGAGTGGCGGCCGGCCCATGATGATGCCCAAGAGAGCGATCCCGCTCAGGATAAAGTTAACCGCGGTGTTACGCTGCATGGGGGCCAGATTCGGCGCCACCTGGATGAGGAAGGAGGAATGGACAGCCCAACCCGTCAGCACAATGGATCCGAGCAGGATGGCGAATGCGCCGCAGAGGGCTCCGGTGATTCTGAGTGGAGACAAACCTATAGCGCGCACTCGGGTCAACATTACCTTCTCACTTCTTGCTATCGACCTATCCAACACCAAGCTTTAGTGCTTACGTTGGCGGGGCGACCGCTAAAGTAGCTCTGAGGCTGCGAAGAAGAAGGGGATTTCGACGGCGGCGGTTTCAACGGCGTCCGAGCCGTGGACGCAGTTGCGCTCGATGGACGTCGCGAACTCTTTGCGGATGGTGCCTTCGGCGGCGTTGGCGGGGTTGGTGGCGCCCATGGTGTCGCGCCACTTCTTGATGGCGTCCTCGGCTTCGAGCGCCAGGACCACGACGGGCCCTTCGGTCATGAACTTGACTAGCGACGCGTAAAAGGGGCGCTCGCGGTGGACGCCGTAGAAGTTCTCAGCTTCGATCTGACTGAGGCGTTTTTGTTTCATGCCGACGATGCGGAAGCCCGCCTTTTGGATGATGGCGAGGATCTGGCCGGATTGGTTGGCGCCGACGGCGTCGGGTTTGATGATGGCGAATGTGCGTTCCATTTAGAATTCCTTATAAAACAAAAATGCGCGACGGAGCCTGATTTTTGGCTCGCAAGGACTGGTAAACAAAAGAGTTAGCGTCACAAAATGAGGCTCCGTCCCTCTTTTAGAGTGCGGACTTTACTTTCTCGCCAATGTCGGCGGGCGTGGGGCAGACGATGATGCCGGCGGCGGTCATCGCGGCCATTTTGTCTTCGGCTTTGCCGCTGCCTCCGGAAATGATAGCTCCCGCGTGGCCCATGCGGCGGCCGGGGGGCGCAGTTTGGCCGGCGATGAAGCCTATCACAGGCTTCTTCACGTGTTGCTTAATGTAGGCTGCAGCTTGCTCTTCGGCGTTGCCGCCGATTTCGCCGATCATTACGATGGCATGAGTATCGGGGTCGTCGTTGAAGAGCTTGATGGCGTCGGTGTGGGTGGTGCCGATGATGGGGTCGCCGCCGATGCCGATGCAGGTGGATTGGCCGATGTTCAAGTTCGTGAGCTGGCCGACAGCTTCATAGGTGAGGGTTCCGGAGCGCGAGACTACGCCTAC
>Ga0207674_10009814_pt1 | contig 10903 bp, 13 predicted proteins | sample KBSCornC72_FD_184303 | JGI IMG/M metagenome (GOLD analysis project Ga0207674, IMG submission 184303) | Corn rhizosphere microbial communities from Kellogg Biological Station, Michigan, USA - KBS Corn C7-2 (SPAdes) (version 2) | ecosystem: Host-associated > Plants > Roots > Rhizosphere > Soil ...
CCGCCTCTCCAGCGCGTTCTCCGTCGGCGACTACGGCGATGCAGGGCATAGCGTGGCGGTCTTCGCTCAGCGCTGGCCCGGCAAGTTGAGCAACGTGAATGCCGGTGCGATCAGGCAACTTCATTACCAATTCCTGCAGGTACAGAACCCTGACACGGATCGGGAGATGCTGGACGCACTGTTCGACGCGGGATGGCGGGAGGGCGGTGTCGAGCCCAGCAACTTGTGGCGTGACCTGGCGCTGCTGCACCTTGAACACGACGACCTCGCGCGCGCCACGGCGGTCGCCTTGCGGATCACCTCGGCCCAGGCCGCGCTGAGCATGCGCGTGGATCGCCGCTTTGACCCCATCACCCTCAAGCGCCCCCGGGATTTCGATATCGATCGCCTGGTCGCCGCGGAGATCGAGGCGGCGCAGGAACGGGTGAAGGCCCGGCCGAATCAGCTTGAGTCCATTGCGGACCTTCAAGAGCTGCTCCTGATCGCCGGCCAGTATGCGCGCGTGCTTTCGATCAGCGACACGGTACTGGCTCATGCCCGGCACGGAGACGGCCCCGGCACCTACACGGACTTCGACGACAAATACGCCTGGGTGCTCGACAACCGTTCACGGGCGTTCAAGCGGCAGGGACGTTGGGACGATGCCGTGCAGGTGGAAGTATTGGCAGCGCGACGCCCCGAGCATGGCGGCATGAACGTGAGCCAGTTGATCAACCTTGGGGGGCTGTACGCCGATCTCGGCCTGCCCGACAAGGCAGCCGATACCATCGTCGAACTCGGCAACATGAGTCCCTTCGGCCGCATGCAGCTGGAAAGCGTGAAACTGCGAATCGCTGTCGCGAAAAACGACGCCGCCGCCATCGCTGCTGCCATGAACTATCTGCGCGAGCATCGCGCCGATGCCATTGCCACGTGGGAGGACGCTTTGCTGTTCCGTGGGAAGCTCGATGAGGCTGCGTCCCTGCTGGTCGAGCGGCTGCAGAAACCCGCTTGGCGGAATGCCGCGCTCGTTGACATGCAGCATTACGCCGACGTCACCGAAACGCCGACGGAAAAGCTGATTCGCGACCGCTGGAACACGGTCACCGCGCGACCCGATGTCCAGGCCGCCATGCAGAAGGTCGGCCGGGTGGAGCGGTTCCACATGGCGGAGGCGCTGCGCTGACGGGGCCGAGAGGGGAGGCGGAGTGCGCTTCCCTGCAAAGTCGACTCTGCCCCTGTTTTACGGCTTGTCGTCCCCGGACGCCTTGCGCCCTGACAGTGCGCGCCGGCGCGCGCTCCACCAGCGCAGCAAGCCGTACGACAGGCGGGTCTTCTCCTGGCCGACCGGCAGGTCGGCGTGGGCGAAGATCCACGAGGATTTGCTGAAGGCGATCTGCTGGCCGGGGTACACGCTGCGGTGGCCGATGATCAGGTAGGCGGCGACGCAGGCGCCGGCCACGTACAGCGTCGAATCGGCGCCGAACAGCTCGATGCCCATCAGGATGGCGGCGATGGGCGTGTTGGAAGCGGAGGCGACCACGGCCACCAGTCCCACCGCCGCGCCCAGCGCCGGCGCCAGCCCCAGCAGATGCGCAAACGCGCCACCCAGCACCGCGCCGATCACGAACTGCGGGGTCACGATGCCGCCGTAGAAACCCGAGCCCAGCGTGATCGCGACCAGCAGGGCTTTCCACAAGAAACCCAGGTACGGCATCGTCTCGCCGTGCAGGGCGCGCTCCATGATCGGCAGGCTCAGCCCGAGGTAGTCGGACGGCACCACCATGATCAGCAGCGACAGCACCACGCCGCCCAGCAGCGGCACCAGGGGCGGCCACAGCGCGTAGCGGTCGCGCAGACGTCCAAACCATCGCCTGGCCTGCTGCAGCAGCTCGACGAATACCCACGCCGCCGCGCCGCACAGGATGCCGATCAGCACGGTCTTCAGGAACAGCAGCTCGGTGAAGTCGCTGGCGAAGGCGATGTGGTAGTCGGGGTAGGGCACGCCCAGGTATTTGCTGACCTGGAACGCGGTGACGCCGGCCACGATGCCGGGGAACAGGAAGTCGTGGCGGATGCGGCCGATCGCCAGCACCTCCACGCCGTAGATGGCACCGGCGACCGGGGTGCCGAACACGCTGGCGAACCCCGCGCTGACCCCGCACGCCAGCAGCCGCTTGCGCAGCTCGGGGTTCAGGTGCAGCGCCCGGCCGATGCCGGCGGCCAGGCTGGCGCCGATGTGCGAGCACGGCCCTTCCTTGCCGGCCGAGCCGCCGCAGCCCAGGGTGATCAGCGCGGCGACCGGCTTCACCCACAGGGTCCGGAACGGCATCCTGCCGCGTTGCTCGTTCACCGCCACGATCGGCGAATCGCTGTAGCCGCTGCGGCCCAGCCGATAGCCGTAATGCAGCAACAGGCCGTTGGCGAACCCGCCGAGCATCAACAGGCTCATCTGCCACCCCAGCGGCACCGCGTAAACGCGGCCCTCGGTGGCGAACAGGATGCGGAGAAAGATGCTGCAACCCACGCCGACCACGGCGCCGGTCAGCATCGACAGCGCCAGCCACTGCACCACGGTTGCCAGCATCACGAGCGGTTCGGCAAGGCGTAGGCGTGGCATGGGCGTGGCACTGAGCCGGGTGATGACGGTTTGCAAGTATAGGGAGGTGCGGCGGACCGAGTCTGCAACACGGAGTCGAACGAGAACCTTTCGAACGGTTGTCGAAATCTGCCGCGGCTGTTCGTCGTTGTCGTGAAGGTCGGCGACTGGCCAGCCTGCCGATCATGCGAGGAGACGAACATGCCGCAGTATCTGGTGGCTATCCATCACCCCGACAACTACGACCCGTCGCTTGAAGACGAGGCCATGGTCCGCGAGATCCAGGCGCTCAATGACGAGATGGCGGCCGCTGGCGCGTGGTTCTTCGCCGGCGGCCTGCAATCGCCGGCCCACGCGAAATCGCTGCGCCGGCAGCCCGGCGGGAAGGTGGTGGTCACCGATGGACCGTACATCGAGGCCAAGGAACACATCGGCGGCTTCTGGATACTCGGCGCCGCCGACATGGACGAGGCGCTGGCGTGGGGGCGCAAGGCCGTGCTCGCCTGTCGCGCACCGGTCGAGGTGCGCGAGTTCCTCGTCATGCCGGCGGAATAGAAACGCCAGGCCTGAAACGCGCAGACGCAAAAACGAGAACGAGCCCGGGTTTCGGTTTCCGTGGACGGCCCGGGATGCGGGCTTGTTCAGCCCGGCTGGTCGCCCGGGGGAATCGCTGCCGGGTCCATCCAGAAGGGTTCCCATACATGACCATCGGGGTCGGCCAGGCTGCGGCTGTACATGAAACCGAGGTCCTGCACGGGATTGATATCGGCGGTTCCGCCGTTCGCTGACGCCGCCGCGTTCATGGCGTCGACGGCCGCGCGATCGGGAAGCGAGATCGCCAGCGCGACTTCGCTGGAGCCTGCGGGCGGGATCGGGCGATCCGTGAAAGTGCGCCACTTGGCGTGGGTGAGCAGCATGACGTGAATGGCCTCGCTCCACACCATGCACGCCGCCGTTTCGTCGCTGAATTGAGCGTTGTTGTCGAAGCCGAGCGATCTGTAGAAGTCCATGGACGCAGGGAGATGGCCGACGGGAAGGTTCACGAAAATCATTCGGGGCACGGCGGATATCCTTCAGCGGGTTGAAAGGGACAGGGCATGCAGGCATGCCTTCCTTGCGACGAACGGCATGCGGCGCTTTCGACATGGACGAACGGGTCGTTGAAATCCGCTGGTCGGGCGCCGGCTGGAAACCGCGGCGGCCTGTCAGCCAGCCAGCTGCCTGCCGGCGAACACGGCCAGCTGCGCGGCGAAGGCGCGCTGGTAGGCCGGCCGCGCTTCGGCACGGGCGACATAGGCGGCGAGGTTCGGGTAGTCGTCCAGCAGGCCCGAGGGCTTCAGCCGCTGCAGCGTGTGCACCATCATGAGGTCGCCCGCGCTGAATGCGCCATCGAGCCAGTCGGCATCGCCCAGGCGGGTGGAAAGTTCGCCCAGCCGGTGGCGGATGCGGTCCTTGATGAGTGGCAGGCGCTCCGCGTTCCAGGGCTTGTCGCCTTCGGCAAACCTGGCGGTTTGCAGTTCGAGGATTGGCGGCTCCACCGTATTGAGCGCCGCGAACATCCAGGCGATCGCGCGCGCCCGGGCCTTGGCATCGTCCGGCAGCAGGCCCGCATGGTGCTGCGCGATATGCAGCACGATGGCTCCGGACTCGAACAGCACGAGCTCGCCTTCCTCATAGGTGGGAATCTGCCCGAACGGGTGCCGCGCTCGATGCGCGGGTTCCTTCATCGCCTTGAACGACACCAGGCGAACGTCGTAAGGCTGGTCCACTTCTTCCAGCGCCCAGCGCACGCGCATGTCACGCGCGAGGCCCTGGCCGCGATCGGGCGAACTTTCAAAGGCGGTGATGGTGGGGATCATGGGAGGGCTCCGGGTGATGGGAGGTCCGCGCCTGGCGGCGCTTCGACTGCGCCCGCTGCGCGGGCTACGCCTGTCCTGAGCTTGTCGAAGGGCTCAGCGCGAACGGTTCGGGGCGTCAGCCGCGCCGGGCGGCCTCGATCGCGGCGATGTCGATCCTGGTCATGCCCATCATGGCCTCGAACGCGCGCTTGGCCGCGGCGGGATCCGGGTCGGTGACTGCGGCCATCAGGGCGCGCGGGGTGATCTGCCACGACAGGCCCCACTTGTCCTGGCACCAGCCGCACTCGCTGGCCTGGCCGCCGTGGTCGATGATCGCATTCCACAGGCGGTCGGTTTCGGCCTGATCGTCGGTGGCCACCTGGAACGAGAACGCATGGGTGTGCGGGACGCCGGGGCCGCCGTTCATGCCCAGGCAGGGGATGCCCATGACCGTGAACTCGACCATCAGCACGTCGCCCTGCTTGCCGGCGGGATAGTTCCCCGGCGCACGATGGACGGCGCCGACGGCGCTGTCCGGGAAGATCCTGGCGTAGAACGTCGCGGCGTCCAGCGCGGTGCCGTCATACCACAGGCAGATCGTGTTCTTGCTGGTCATTTCGGTGCTCCTGGTTCGGGACGGGAAGGGGGCCTTGCTTCTCCGACGAACGACGGGCACGCGGATCGACACGCTCAGCCGGGAAGGGCACGGGCATGTCGGCGTTTCCTGTGGGAGGATGACCGTGCTCTGACCGGGACTCGCCGCACACGACATGGCGTCTTGTGCGGCGAGTCATCGCGGGCGGGTCAGGGGTTCGCGCGCATGGACTGCGGGCGTGCCGCGTGCGGACCGCACTGGCACGGCGCGCCCTGCTGGCAGCCGCACTGGCAGGACGAGGCGGGGGCGGCCGGTGTCTGGCAGCCGCACGTGCAGCTGGCGCCGACGCATGGCGTGCACGGGCAATTTTTCATTTCAGTGTTCATCGTAGTGCTCCAGGTGGAGTGACAGACCGGATTGGCCTGGACGCATTCTGCGGACGGTCGTTCGCGCAATCTTGAACAAAGGGGCTGACCGGATTCGATGGAAACGCACGCTGACGAGCATGATTCGCGCAAGCGTCCGGTCGCAGGCGTCGGGCGCATCATCGGCTGGCCGGGTGGCAGCCTGTGGATCGGCCGCCACCTGGGGCCGATCCAGGACCATGCCCACCATGCGATCCAGATTTCGCTGGCGATGGAGGGCAGCTTCAAGGTCCAGGGCGACGGTTGGCCCGAGGCGCGTGCAACGCGCGGCATGGTGGTCATGCCGGACCGTCGTCACCGTTTCGATGGCTGCGGCGCGTGGGCGGCGACGTTGTTCGTCGAGCCGAATTCCGCGCGTGGCGCCGCGCTCAGGCAGCGCTTTGCCGGATTCGACGTCGCGCTGTTGCCGGATGACGAGGTTCGCCAAGCCGTGCGCCACCTGCACGCCCAGTACACCGCCGCCGCGCCGGACGATCTCATGGCGCGGTTCGCCCAGGGCGCGGTCTGTTGCATCGCGGGCAATCCGGCGGTGGCGCCGAGCGAGGACCCGCGCATCACGGCAGCACTCGCCTGGATGCACGCGCGATTGGCGACGCCGATCCGGCTCGAGGAAGTCGCGGCCACGGTCCATTTGTCGCCGGGCCGCTTCCGCCATCTCTTCGTCGCTCAGACCGGCACGTCGTTGCGCGCATGGCTGCTATGGGCACGCGTGGCGCGCGCGGTGGAGTACGCGTTCCAGGGACGCTCGTGGACCGAGGCGGCGCACGAGGCCGGCTTCGCCGATGCGGCCCACCTGACGCGCACGTGCCGGCGCGTGTTCGGGGTGGCACCGACGATGCTGGTGCCGAGCATGCTGACCGGGAAAAGTTTGCCGGGGGCCATGGCCGTCGGCGTGGAGCAGGAAGCGTCTCTGGCAGCTTCTTCACGTACCCGTGAATGATGCTCCGCTGGCCGCAGGGCCTGTCGAACCGGCCGCAACCTCGATGCACAGGCACGGATCGAAGCGCGGGTTCTCGTTCGTCCCGTGGGGGCTGTAGCCGCGCGGGTTGCACACCACGCGGGTGCCGTTCACGGTGTAGTCGAAACTGTCGTGGGTGTGGCCGTGGACCCACAGGACGGCGCGGCCCATCAGCGCGCTGCAGTCGGACACGAAAGCGGCGCTGACCGGCGAGTCGGCAAAGCGCGGATGAACGCTGTGCGGTGTCGGTGCGTGGTGGGTGATGACCACGGTGGGCCCGGCAAAGGGCTCATCCAGCACGGCGGCGAGCCATGCATGTTGTTCGGCGAACAGCGCGCCAGCGTCGGCCGGGGTGAAGACACTGTCGTCCGCGTTGCGGATGGCGGCGAAGTCACGCATGAACTTCGCCGACAGCGCCATCGCCAGCTCCTTGTGCCCGGCGCCGAACAGTTCGAAATCCGTCCACAGGGTCGTGCCCACGAAGCGCACGCCATCGATCACGCGCGTCCCCTGATCCAGCAGGTGGATGCCGTGTTCGCGGGCGCTGCGGGCCAGCGCCCGGCGCACTTCGGGAACCGAGCCGCCGTAGAACTCGTGGTTGCCCGGCACGTACAGCACCGGTCGACCCAGGCCGGCCGCCCACCGCATCGCGTCGCTTGCCGGACGCCGTATGTCGCCGGCAAGGATCGTCACGTCCGCCACCACTTCGGGTGGCGGCATGCCGTGCACGCCCAGGTGCAGGTCCGACAGAATGTGCAGGCGCATGCGGTGCTCCGTTTGGCGGTGTGCACGAAACGGCTGACCGCGTCCGTCCCGTACCGTGATTATGCCGACACGCTGACCACGGGTACGAAGCCGCCGAAGATCATGCGCTTGCCGTCGAACGGCATGTCGCTGGCCGCCGGCATGCGCGGGTCATTCATGATCTTCTCCATGCCGGCATCGCGGGCGGCCTTGTCGGGCCACTCGATCCAGGAGAACACCACGGATTCGTCCGGCTTTGCCTGCACGGCGCGGCGGAAATCGGTGAGTTTGCCGTCGGGTACGTCGTCGCCCCAGCACTCCAGCACGCGGGTGGCGCCGAACTCCAGGAAAATGGTGTCGAAGGTGTCGGCGTGCTCGATGAACTTGTCGCGGTTGGCGTTGGGTACGGCGATCACGAAACCGTCGATGTAGGACATGGTGTTCTCCTTGGTGCTCGGGGAGGCCGGTGCGGCGTCCCTCACTGGGGCGACGAACGAGGGCGGATGCGATCGACATCGGACATGGACAAGGGGCCCAACCGCACCCTGGCTCCGGTCCCAGGCGGCCCGCATTCCGCTCGGAAAAGATCGCCTGCACCGGCCCGCCTCCCCGCAGGTTCAGAACTGGTAACCGACGCCGAGGCCGATGCCGTTCGAGCCGAGATGGACGACGTTGCCGTCTTCCCGGCTGCGCTCGTCCTGCCCGAGATAGCGGTGGACGACGTAGGCGAGCGCCTGCCAGTGCGGTGCGAACCTGTACTCCAGGCCCAGTTCCTCTTCCTCATTGGTCTGCGCGAGCCGCACCTCGCCGCCTTCGGTGCGCAGGCTGTTGACCCAGGGCAGCCGCCCCAGCGTGACGTCCGCCGTGAGCTTCAGCGCATCGGTCAGCGGATAGCGCAGGTGCAGGCCCACGATGGGCACGGGCAGTTCCTGCACGTAGAAGTCTTCTTTCAGTTCGTGGCCGGCGCTGTCGGCCGCGATGCTGCCGTCGAGCCGGAAGTTGAGCATGACGTAGGTCGCGCCCACGCTGCCCCACAGGCGGCCGCCGTTGCCGAAGTCGATCAGCCGGTGCCAGTACGATGCGTCGAACGCGATGAAATCCTGGAAACGGGTGATGGTGTCCAGGCGTCCGGGGGCGATGGTGGTGCCGTTGTAGTACACCGGCGCGTCGATCAGCGTGTGGCCGTCCAGCCGGCTGGTGGAAAACCCGAAGTGCAACTCGCCGGCATCGGAAAGCGGCTTCCAGGCGTCCAGCCTGATCGTCTGCATGTGGTTGACGCCCAGCCCGTCGCGGATGGGCAGTTGCGTGCCCTGGATGGCGTTTTCCCGCACGCGGACCCAGCCGCCGGGCGTCGCCTGTTCGGCGCGGATCGCCACCTGCCAGCTGTTGTCGTCTGCGTGCGCGGGAAGGCTGAGCAGCCCGGCTATCCCGAACAGCACGGCGGCGCTGCGCAGGATGGACTGTCGAAAGGATTTCATTCTGGGCATGGCTGATGGCACGGGGGTTTGGAAGCCACCTCGACCCGACATGGATGCCCTGAACCTGTGGCGCCAGTTTACTCTCCGTCCCCGGGGTCGCCGTGATCGCAGGGTGTCCGGGCGATGCAGGCCACGGCTTGCCCGTGTCGAAGCCATCGAGGTCGTCCGACGCCCGCCGGTGACGGTGCGGGGCGCTCCACCCGAACGGGATGAATCAGCCCGCGGCAACGGGAGGTCACGCATCCGTGGGGATGTCGTGCGCCGGATCGGCGTCGCCGCGTGGCTGCTGGCGCTTGGCTGCATACATCGCGCGGTCGGCGTGCGCCAGCAGGGCGTCCGGGTCGCTTCCGTCTGCGGGGAAACAGGCGATGCCGACGCTGGCATCCAGCCGGAACAAGCCGTCGGGCAAGGTGAAGGGCGGGTTCAGGCAGGTACGCAGGCTGTCGGCCACGGCACGGGCGGCCTCGGCATCGCGGCAACCGGGCAGCACGGCGACAAACTCGTCGCCGCCGACGCGGGCCATCAGGTCGCCCTGTCGAAGGCCTTGCTGCAGGCGCTGTGCGACTTCGCGCAGCAGGCGGTCGCCGGCGTCGTGTCCACCCCGGTCGTTGACCTCCTTGAAACCGTCGAGATCCAGGTAGAGCACGGCCAGGCCGTCGCCGGCCTGCGTCGCGTGCGCGATGGCGTACTGCAGTTCGCACTGCAATTGGCGACGGTTGGGCAAGCCGGTCAACGGATCGTGGCTGGCGCGGTGCTCGAGCTCGCGTTCGACGCGGCGCAGTTCGGTCACCTCGTGGGCCACCCCGATACGCACGCCGTGGTCGGGCAGCCAGCGGGCCGACCACTGGATGTCCACGCTGTGGCCGTCCTTGTGGACGTAGCGGTTGCGGAAGTGGCGCTGCAGCGCGCCGTCCATCACCTGTTCGGCCTGCTGCAGGGTTGCGGCGCGGTCGTCGGGATGGACCAGGTCGAATATTCGCCGGCCAAGCACTTCGCCGGAGGTGTAGCCGAAGATGCGCTCGAAGCTCGCACTGACGTACAGGAAGTGGCCTTCGGCATCGACGACGCAGGCCGCGTCAGGCAGCAGGTCGAGCACGTCGGCGAGAGGAGGCAGCTTCGGGATCATGGAATTGCCGGGTTTGTGGCGCCCGGTCGCGGTGCCGTGAAGATGTGGCCGCAGTATGGCGAACTGACCGGATCGTAACCACGTGCAGTGGAACTGCAGAAGCGCGGCGTCGTCACGCCGCTTTGGCCTGGGCTTGCCTACGCTCTGCGCCTCCCGTCACGAGATACCGCCATGCCGACACTGCGCCTGCGCCTGACCGGAAGCGAAGATGATGTCCGGGCCGTGATCAACCTGTTGCAGAGCCTGGACGGCATCGAGCGCGTCGAGGAGGTCGCGGACATGATGGATCACATGGACGATGCGGATTCCAGCTCCGCAGGCCTGAGCGACATCCGCGGGCCTGATGCGCATGAGCTCGAGGTCGATGCGCCCAACACGGCCACCGCGCGCAAGGTGCGCGAGGCGGTCGAGGCGCTGGCGTCCGAGCTGGACGCGCTGGTGGAGTTCGAGGAAGACGACGAGTGACCGTACCAGCCTCGTGAAGGGGCTGCCAAAGAGTGAAGCCAGGTTCCTTTGCCAGAGGCAGCAAGTAAACTCGGCCCCGCCAGTTTTGGCTTCGAGGAAGTGCACGACCATGCCACGATGGAACGGAACCACCGGGAGACGCTGGCTGCTGGCGATGCTGATGGGAATCGCGGCCACCGCCGGTGCGGTCGAGCCGAACCCGGCCACCCGCGAGCTGCTGAAAGCCGAGGCCGACGCTTGCCAGGCCTTTGAAGCCGGCAACGCGGATGCCTTGCGTCGCGCGCTCACGGCGGATTTCACGCTCGTCGATTCGCGCGGCAGCGTGACGAACCTCGAGCAGAACCTTGCCGAGGTCGCCGCGCGGGAGCCGTTCTACGAGGAGTTCCGCAACCACGACCAGCAGGTGCGCCTGTACGGCGACACCGCGCTGATCGTCGGCATCACCAGCGTCCGCGGCCGCGCAGGCGGCGAGCCGTTTGCCGCCAATTTCCGCTACACGGACACGTGGATCCGTCGCGGCGGCAAGTGGTTGCTGGCGGCAAGCCACGCCAGCCGTTTGCCGTAGCGTTCGGTAAACCCGCATCGAAAAGGCGTCAGGGACGATGGCTGGCGATGGGCGACAGCGCGACGTATTTCCCGGGTTTGAAAGAAGGGTGATCTTTCAGCCCCGCGGCAATGGCGTCTGGGCCAACACTC